>Ga0307478_10003744_pt1 | contig 11131 bp, 5 predicted proteins | sample atmos_gasesECM4C_2_FD_203713 | JGI IMG/M metagenome (GOLD analysis project Ga0307478, IMG submission 203713) | Hardwood forest soil microbial communities from Morgan-Monroe State Forest, Indiana, United States - atmos_gasesECM4C_05 | ecosystem: Environmental > Terrestrial > Soil > Temperate...
TGAACCGTTGACCTGGTAATTGCCCCAGCCAAAGGGATTCACCCCGACAGGTGTGCCGCCGGCGCTTCCCTGAGGAACGACGGAAGGCGCGAGCGTAATCAGATTGAAAACGTTGCGGCCATTGAGTGGCAATTCATTTGCTTTGCGCTGCTCGACCACTTGTCCAAGCGAAGAGGTTTCGGACTGGAGCAACGGCGTTTCCGCGGTGACCTCGATGGTCTGGGAAACTTCCCCAACCTGCATTGTGAAATCGATGCGCGTTGACTGCCCCACCTGGACGATGACATCAGGGTGAGTAACGTGCTTGAATCCGGGCTTTTCCACCTCGATCCGGTAGGTGCCCGGAATCAGATTCACGAAATTGTAAAATCCGTCGGCGCCTGTTGGCTGTACGCGCTTCTCGGCGGAGGCCACATTGGTTATCGTCATTTGGGCGTCGGCGATCGCTCCTCCCGACGCATCCGTGACCGTCCCAGAGATGGTACCGTAGCTTGTTTGAGCTGGCAGCCGCGTGCCGAAAACGCCCGCAAGGAAGAGACAGAGAGACAGATGGAATAACGCAACAACAGCAAAACGTAATTTTTTCATTATTTACGCTCCTACCCCCAACAATTCACGGAGTGCTGTAACTGCACCGGCGAGACAAACCACCACCTCGGAGCTTCACCAGGTGGAACCCCTTGCCTCCACACCATGCCCTCGACAATTAGCCAGTCTGCTTATAAGTACGCAGAGAGAACCGGATGTGTACCAGTCACACAGGAGCGTGACGGCAAACATAATGCAGAAGCCTTTGCGGATGGGCCGCGCAAACGTATCCGCGCCGACACTGCGCATTTAAATATGGAAAATTGCATTCGGAGAACTCAGGGATGATTGGCTTCGTTGCGAAGCAGCGCGTATAGGAAGGGCTTGCTGGTGGGTTTCTGACTACCACCGTGTGGTTCCACGGTGACAAAGACAGCGTCGATCTCCGCCAACTGCTTGGGATCGTCAAATCGCATGACCCAGCGACGATTGGCCTCGTTATCCATGTAGAGGATGCCCAAATTCATGGGCGAAACCTGCTGGCCCTGAGGCGCTTCGTGTTGTCCCCAAACCTGGAAACTGCTGGCGTTGAGAACCTTGGGTTGACGATCGAGATCGAAAGCGTAGAAGATCAGCGATTTCCCCTGGGTGTAAAAAACGCGCCCAAAGGGCCTCTGCGTGCGGCTGCTGCCGTCGACGTCGAAAACGTCGGCGATGTAAAGCTTGCGGGCACCCATCAATTCGCGGATGTCGCGGTCGGAGCTCAGGTATTGCTCGGCGTCCTTGAGCCGGCGCTCCTGTTCTCGGTTCGTGGTCGCGAGTTCGTTATTCCGGGCTTCGAGCGAAGCCGTTCGAAGAAGCGTTCCGTCTCGTTCCGCGCGCAGCCTCGCCAACTCGCTGCGATCCTTTTCGAAGGCCTGCGCTTCGGTTTGAAGTTGCGCATTCAGAAGTTCTTTTTGTTGCGAAAGCGCTTCGAACCGCTCCTCCGTTTGGCCGTTGGCCAGCGTGAGATCCTTTGAGCGGTCCTCCAAGGCGCGCAGGTCCAATCGAAGTTTCTCGAGCTGCTGTTCTTTTTCCGAGCTCTGACGCTCGAGTTCAGTGACCCTGCGGGCCTGAGCTTCTAGCAGTTCCCCCGCGGCCTTTTTGTCGTCCGAGAGTTTTTGGAATTGGTCATCGGCCGCAGACACTGAGGCCGCGCCAGCGCTCGCCGGGACATGCATCCGAAGGCCCACACAATAGCCTCCGTAGCCGACCGCAAACATGAGGCAGGCGGCGAATGCGGTGCGAACGAGGGGACGGGCGGTGAGAGTGAGCAGAAAATTGGGCTGGACAACCGCGTTTGGCGAAGTGCTGCCCTTCGGGCTACCTTGCTGTTCCACGCGGACGCGATCTAGCAATCGCTGGCGCGTAGGCGTTTCGTCCCAGGCAACCGGCTCACGTTGATCCGCGTAGATGGCGGCAAGTGTGCCTATACCCTCGGTTGCCAGAGCCCGGTACTCTCCTAAGACCTCGCGGCATTCTTTACAGCGCCCGAGGTGAATGCGCAATTCAGATACTTCCAGAGGCGTGAGGCTCCCGGAGTCCGCCAGGGCGCAAAGTTCCCGGAATTTTTCGTGCGTGGTGTGACCACCGTCACCGTTCAGCATTTTTTCGTAGCCCGGAGATGCTGCACGAACGCATTTTTTCGCAGCCGTTCCAAGCCGCGGTAAAAATGGTGTCGTGTGTTGCCAAGAGACTCCTGGAACTTCTCGCTAATTTCCCGCAAGTCTAACCCGTCAAAGTAAAACAACTCAAGGGTTAAACGCTGAATTTGGGGAAGCTGCTCGAAGGCCTTTCGAAGTTGCTCTCGGTCAAGCTTCGCCCCGATCTCGCGATCCAAGTCCGTCTCTCCCATTAATGTATCGGCGAGAGAGCGGATATCTGTACCAAGGTAGAAGCCTCTCCGAGCCAGATGCGCTTTGCGGTCAAGGGCCCGATGAAGGGCGATCTGCAGAATCCAGTTTTTGACGCTGCCTTTCGAACCATCGAAGAGCGTCGATTTCTTATAGAGATAGAAGAAAGCTTCCTGAACGACATCCTCGGCTTCGCCATGATCGCGCACGATGCCTCGGGCCACCCTGAGGACCAATCGGCAATAGCGCTGGAAGAGAAACTCCAGAGCGCCTGAATCGCCGGCTTGCACACGGGTCATCAGTTCCTCATCGCCGGGAAGGCGCTGTTCGGGAAGGTGTGGTGCCGCGGCGGCCTGTCCCTCGGTTCGATCCCAGGCAATCGGAAAGGTCAGGGCACGCCCTGGCGAAGTAGAACTCATGCGTGGTTCCCCCGGTCCCACGACAAAGACCCATTGGACTATGCGTCGCGCCGGAGCTCTCCCCGCGAGCGTCCGGCGGTTCGTAGCAAAATACACCAGTTGAGGCGAATACGAGAAGACTTTTCGATGCAAGGAAGCAAATTTGTTTCTGAAAAAATCTGTAGAGCCTGGTACAAAACCAGGGTGAATCACGTAGGAGCACGCCTGGAGCCAAATCTGCGCGGCCTGTCTCCCTAGATTTCCCTGGCGGGCCGAGTCCGAGAGCGCGTCTGCCTTGGGCTCAGCAGTTAAAACAGGAACTTCAAGCCAAATTGGACCAGCCGCGGGTTGGTCCCCGGCGCTGTGGCTGTGACCACGCCGAAGTTGACGTTGTTGGCGGTGCAGCAGATGGTGTTCGGGGAAGCAAATTGTGTTCTGTTGAAAATGTTGAAGAACTCCGTGCGGAACTCCAGGCCAAAGCGCTCATTGGCCGGGAACCGGGTTCGCTTGAATACCGCGAAATCGAAATTGATGATTCCTTCGGCGCGAAGCCGGGGATCAACTCGCGGTTCGTTGCCAAAAGTGAAATCGGCCGGGGCCACAAAACACGCAGCATCGAACCACCTCTGCGATTCAATGTTGTTCGGGTTGCCCAGCCGCAAGGTCGCGGCCCCCTGCACGGCCGGGTCACAACCCGTCACAATGTTGGGCCGGGAGCCGCCGCCGAAAAGAGTGGTGCCGTTGCCTTGGCCGTTCGTGAAGACCAGGGGAAATCCGCGCTGAAAAATGGTCACGCCATCAACGCCCCATCCGGTGATGAGCTTGTCGGTCATTCCGGTCACGCCGGAAAGGTATTTTCTGCCTTTGCCGAAGGGCAGGTCGAGGACGTAGCTGATTACGAGGCGCTGCGGGACGTCCTGCGAAGATAGCGAGCGTTCAGCGCGGAGATTGTTGTTATCTTGAATGCCCCCCACGCCTGTCTCAAGCCAGGAAGTCAGCGTATCCGTGTCGCTGATCAGCTTGGAGTTGGTGTACGCCACCAGCAGCGATCCAGCGTTAGCGAACCGCCGGTTAACCGTCAGCTGCAATGAGTGGTAGATGCTGTCGTAGGAGCCCTGGCCCGCCAGCTGCACGCTGGTGTACTGCGGGTATGGCCTGAGGAGTTGGCCGATCGTTGTGGTGGGCCCGGTGAGCGCCAGGGATTCGCCATCGACGAAAAAGGGGTTGGGGGCGGGCTGAACGAGAGTAACGTTCTGTCGCGGGTTAGGCAGTGATGGATTTACTTCGGCGGCAGCCTGCGCCAGCAATGCATCAGAGCTCTGGTTGATTTGCTGCGAATACTGTTCAAGATGCGTTCCCTTGGCGCCCACATATGCGACCGACAGGAAGAACCGGTCGGGGAGCTCGCGTTCTACGTTCAGGTTCCATTGCTGGACGTACCCACTCGGATGGTTGCGGGGATCCACCTCGGTGATGGACTGCACGACCTGAGTCAGGTATTGCTGCGTTCCGTGAATTCCCAGACTACGGCCGGGTGGCAGCGAGATTCCCGCCGGGAACGGAAGGGCGATGGTGCTCACGGGATGCGTTCCGTCCACGGTGCCGAAATAAGTTGTGGTGCCGGCGTTGACCATATCGTTCAAGGGATTGAGAGCAAACGAGACGTAGTTTGGAACCCAGAAGATTCCGTAGCCACTGCGTACCACCGTTTTCGCATCGATACTGTAGGCAAAGCCAAGCCGAGGCGAAACATTCGTTTTGTCCAACGGCAGATTGTTGCGGTGGTTGGGATTCACCAGGAAGACGTCTCCTTTCAAGGGTGACGAGCCCGCCGGCAGAGACTGCGTCAGAAAGTTCGTCGCCGTCGGAACGAAGTAGGACAAGCGGTTGAACCGCTCCGACCAGGGTCCTTGCAGGTCGTAACGCAACCCCAGGTTCAGCGTCAGGCGGTTCGTGGCGTGCCAGAAATCGCCAAAATAAAATGCCCGGTAAATCTGCTGCCCGGCGGTGAAAGCAGGAACAACCGCCTGCGCGAAAAAATGATTTACAAAGTTGTTGAAGTTGTCCGCGTATCCCAGCAGAAAATCGCCGAAAGAAAACCCTGTTCCCGAAACCCCAGGCAGGCTGGTGAAACAGGCCTGGCCCGGACTGCAGAAGTTAAAGGCGCCGCTCGCAATGTTCGATTGGGCATAGTTGTCGCGACCGACTTCCAATTGAAAGCCGAGTTGATACTGATGATGCCCGCGAAGCATCGAGACGCTTGGAGACAAGCTGAATTGCGTATTGCGGTCCTGGATATAGCTTTGGCCCTGAGTGCACATGATACTGTCGGCAAAGTTTGCCACGCAGGGCGTGGGCGGCGTGCGCATCACCGCAGGCACCGCTGCGTTGTAGCTCGCGGGCCAACCAATTGTCGTGAGATCGAACGCAGAGTTCTTGGGGCTGCGGTTATACCGGAAGCGGCTGACGTCCGCATTGAAAGCAAACACGGTGGTGGGGGTCACACCGTAGGTGTACCCGGCAGCGAGGGCATCGGTGTAGTAGCGCTCAGCGCAACGGTCCACGCACAAACCGCTTCCCAAGGGATCGATCGGCTCATCGAGCACGTCCCAATAACTGTAGCGGAGAAAGAGTCTCTGCTTGTCCGTTAGGTTTCGGTCGATGCGCACCACAACCTGATTGTGGTCGCCCCCAGTGGGAGCAACGGTCGTGAAATTGTTGGTCACGCCGGCGCTGTTGGGAGCGGGCCAAAGACTCAGCAGCTTCTGCGAGGTGGGATTAATTCGATTTGTGGGAATGATGTTGTTCAGGAAGGGAGTGGGAGTAACGGCGCTCCCTGGGCAAGCGCCTTGGGCATTGATCCTGCCCGCGCACGGATCATAGATCTGATCGATGACAACCGGCTTGCCGTTCGCATCCAATCCCCGATCGTTGCAGATGCCCGCCGTAAAGCCCTGTTTGCAAATCTTGGAAAAATCGCCAGCAGCCTCCTGCGCATCAGGAACCGTGGCGGTAAACGGCTGACCAGTCCGCAAGCGGAATCCTTCCCAACTGAGAAACCAAAAAGTCTTGTGCCGTCCGGTTAGAAGAGGAAGATTCAAGGGCCCGCCGGCGTTGGCCCCGAATTGATTTTGGACCCAGGGCGGCCTGGCTTTTCCGGCGGCGTTGAGGAAGAAGTCGTTTGCGTTGAAGATCCGGTTGCGGAAATATTCGTAGGCCTCGCCATGGACCGAACTCGTGCCAGCCTTGGTGCTCAGGTTGGTGACACCGCCCGAGAACCGCCCCCATTCAGGGCCGAGATTGCTCGTCTGAACCTTAAACTCTTGAATGGAATCCTGGGTCGGAATCAGGATTGGGAGATTAATGTAACCGATGTTGAGGGGCTGGCCGTCGAGGTATTCGGCGCTTTCGTTGCCAAATGAGCCGTTCACCTGATAGTTGCCCCAACCGAATGGATTCACGCCCACGGGAGTACCCGTGGCGCTGCCTTGAGGAACCACAGAGGGAGCCAGTTCAATCAGGTTGAAGACGTTTCGGCCGTTCAACGGCAACTCATTCGCCTTGCGCTGCTCCACAACGGTCCCTACCGTCGAAGATTCCGTATCCAGCAGCGGCGCGCCGCCGCGGACGGTGACGCTCTCCGATGCGGAGCCGAAGGCCATCTCGAAATTGACCTCCAGGGCGTCTTGCACGTGGAGTACGAGATCCGACTTGATGACGGTCTTGAACCCCAGCTTCTCGACTTCAACTCGATACGTTCCGGGAGGCAAATTCGAAACGTAGTAACTCCCCGTGCCATTCGTGATGGTGTCGTAGTGAATGCGCGTGCCTGTATTGATAACGGAGACTTTTGCCGCCGGGATGACCGCTTTGCTGGGATCGGTGACGCGACCGGTCAGAGAGGCGTTCGATGATTGTGCGTTCAGGGTAACGGGGGAAAGCAGAGCGGCCGCAGCGAACGCCATCGCTGCGAGAAATCGCAAACCAGATATTGCGCTGCTCCAAGAAAACACCATCGAAAGCGCCTCGCTACCTTCCCGGGCTGGCCTCCGCGGAGTCCTTCGCGAATCTCGGTGTACTAGATATAGCAGGGCTGTCAAGGCAAGCGTGAATGCATGTCTCGGCCCCACGCGTCGATCAACGGGCAATCGCAAGAACGGATCGAAGGCGACTTCTGGATCGTAGAGAAGGGGAGCCATCTCGAGATTGAAAACAGGGGATAAGTGGCGGTCATCCGCGCGGTGTATGTGTACCCGGGCGTGAAGTGAAGAGGAGGGATGAACCGTATGGCTCTGAAGCGAACGCTATCGTGCGTGTTGGTGGCTGGCGGGTCGGCGGTGGCTGGCGGTTGCCGGAACCACGACTGGGCTTCTTATGGACACGACTCCTCGCGACGGGCGCACCAGGTACATGAGGAACACCTGAACGCGACGACAGCGAAGACGCTGAATTTCAACACCACGGGCTGGATGTTTCAGTCGACCGGAGGGTCGCTTGTTGCCTCGCCGACAGTGTTTGATAACACGGTCTACATCGGAGACGGCGTGAAAGGGATTTTCTGCGCCGTGCATGCGCGGGGCAGTAACCAGGGGAAGGTGCGGTGGCAGTACCCGCCAACGGTGGTGCCGAGTCCCCCGGACGCCTGCGGCACAACGACAGCGCCGCTCGTGATCTCGGTCGGGAGCGGTAATCCTTCCGGACCGGGAATCGCGTCGAGCGCGACGGTGGCAGAGGATGTCGCCGGTCATGCGGCGGTGATTTTTGGAGCGCCGGATCCCAACTCGAATGGTGGCGATGGAAGGCTATGGGCACTCGATGCGCGAACGGGGCAATGCATCTGGAAGTCGGCGTGGCCGCGCGAGTTCCTGACTCGCCAATCACCGTGGGCCAATTATTTGCGGTGAAACTTTCCGACGGTTCGCTGGATCCGGCTTTCAAGTTTTTGGCAAGCAGTCCTCCGGCGGGTGGAGGCATCTGGAGCTCGCCGGCGATCACGCCTGGCGGGAACAGTTGCGTGCACAGCGATCCTGATTGCATAGACCAACCCCGCGGGCGGCCAGATTGCTCGCTCGGCCCGTTGTTGGTTTTCCGTCTCCAAATGAATCTCAGCCAGGCGGATTACCTATAAGAATTTTCTGCCCAAACAAATGCGGCTGTTTGTGGAGCAAGTAAACGTCCAACACCGCCTTCACCTTGGCGAGTTGTTCGCGCCAAAGAGTTTTGAAAGCGTAGCGAGGCGGCACATCCGGCGCGGCGAATCCAATCGCATCGATGCCGTGATGGTCCGCGAGGAAAATCGCGCGCTGAATGTGGAACTTTTGCGAAATGATGGTGACGCTGTCTTGCCCGAAGATTTCCTTGACCCGGACGACGGAGTCGAGGGTTCGAAGCCCCGCATAGTCCAGATAGATTCGATCGGCGGGCACGCCCTTGTCGAGCAAAGCATTCTTCATGTCGGTGGGTTCATCGTAACCCTGCAAGTGGTTGTCGCCGCTGGCAACGAGATAGTCGATCTTCTCCCGGTGATAGAGTTCCGCCGCGGCCGCGATCCGGTTTTCGAAGAAAGGATTCGGCCAGCCACCGAATACGCGTTTGGGACACCCGAGAACCAGGCCCACGCGCCGGTGGGGAACCGCCGACACATCAGAGTAGGTCTTGTCCCTGGCCGCGTTCGCAATCACGAGCCTGGCGGCAATCAGCGAGCCCGCGCAGAAGGCCAGCAGCACACCCATCGCGACAAGGAGCTTTCGCAGCATGAAATCCTCATACTACCGCACCGCACTCATGCCGCGTGAATGGACAGAATCCAACCGGTTCAAGGCTGATCCGTCACGAAAACGGCTGTGGTCAATGCCGGCACGACCGCAGTGCCAGTCTGCGCGTTAAACGAAGATTGTCTGACGATCGGGTCGGCCGAATGGCGCTGAACGTCGTGCAAGCGCAGCTTCAATCCCACCAACGCGGGATTCTGGAATGTCGTTTGCGCATCGGCAGCGTTAAACACCACCACGATATGCTGGAACCGGTCGAAGTCGCCTCCATTGGCATCCAGCTTCATGACGATGAGCCCCGGAACCTGGTTGGGGCCGGTGTTCAAGAAGTGCAAGTTAGCCTGCACATCGGCAAGAGATTGCATATGGAAGAGGCCGGAGCTACCGCGAATCTTCAGAAACTCGCGGAAGGCATCGCGACTATGCGCGATGTCGGAAGGCTGTGGTTTAAGCGCTGGATTCGCGAGGAGGGGTTGCATGATGGACCAGTTGCCCTGGTTCTGGCTGGCAAGGGGCAGCCCCGTGCCCCAGTTATCGGACTGATAGCTGAAGTCCAGTTTGTTGAACCAGTCTCCGGAATTGTAGCTGTTGTTATCCATGTCCTTCGAGCGAAGCAAGTCGTCGCCGGCAAGGAAAAATGGAATGCCCTGGCCGAGTGCGACCAGACTCATCGCCAAGACCTGCCGCCGCGCGCGGGCTGGCACGTCGTTGAAGGCAGGGGCTTTGAGTTGCACAGCGTCAAAAAGCGTCTGGTTGTCATGCACCGAGCAGTAGTCGATGTCCTCGACGGGACTGGCCGCGTAACCGGCCGGCTGCCCGTTGTAGTTGACCTGAGCGCCGGTGACGGTTGTTCCGGTGTGATCGGTAAAGGTCCAGTCGCGGAGATTCCCGGCCAGACCGACTTCAATCCAGTCGGTGTCTTCGAGCAGTGTGCTCAGTTGCGCGGAGGACGTTTGGTTCTGATTCGTAAAGCTGCTTGATTCGGTGAACAAGCCAGTGGCAAAGCCCTGGACTCTTTCATCGGTGAACGGGCTACCGCCTCGAATGCCGTCGCGAATACGGTCGTTGAACGTGCCAACGCCGGTGCCAAACAGGTTTTTCTGACTGGCGTTGACGCCCAAGGTGTTGTTGGCGACCTCGCCGAAATCGAAGCCTTCGCCATAGAGATAGATCTTGCTGCCGTCCACGCTGTCCGTTTCGAGCGTGAGTTTCCCGAGCGCATTCTGAATCTGCTGCATGTTCGAGACGAACATGAAGCTCATCAGATCGAAGCGGAACCCGTCGATCTTATATTTCTGCGCGTTCAGAACCACCGCGTCGACGATGAGTTTGCCCATCATCTTATGTTCTGCCGCGGTATCCGGGCAGCAACTCCCCGTTAGCTGGTTGCCGTTGGCGTCGAGGCGGTTGTAGTAGTCGGGCACCACTTGGTCTAACACGGAGTTGGGGCTTTCTCCTATGGCGTTGGTGTGGTTGAACACCACGTCTTGAATCACGCGCAGACCTGCGCGATGAAGTCCCTCGACCATTTCCCGGTATTCGAGCACGCGGTTGTCCGGGTTGAGAGCGTAGGCGCCTTCTGGCGCGAAATAGTGCACTGGGTCGTAGCCCCAGTTGAACGGGCTGTGGCCCTGAATCGCGGCCACTGCCGCCTGCTGTTGCATGCCATCCGGCGGGTAAACACTCAGATCGGGTGTAAACTGCCACGTCGTCTTATCCTCGTTCACACTGGCAAAGTGGAAGCTCGGCAGGATGTGCACGGCCTTGAGACCCGCATCGGCAAGGGCTTCGAGGTGCTTCATGCCGTCTGTGTGCTGGCCGGTGAAGGCCAGGTAGGTTCCGCGCAGAGGTTGCGGCACGGTGAAGTCGTTGACGCTGAAATCGCGTATGTGAAGTTCGTAGATGCTGAGATCGTTGACGCTTGTAAGGGCTGGCGAGCGCGATCCCTCCCAACCATCCGGCTGCTTGTCCGGGTCGTCGAGGTCCGTAATGCGGCTCTTTGTGCCGTTCAATGCCAAGTCCACCGAATACGGATCGGTAACGAAGTTTTCCACGATGGCGCGCACGCCTGGCACGTAGACTCTCAAGTCGAACAGGTAGTACTTTCCTTTCCAGCCGTCATCACCCGTGGCGTGCCACACGCCGTTTTGTTCTTGCATGGCGACGACCTTGCTTGGAGTGGCGTCAGTGGCGTGATCGAAGAGTTGCAGATTTACTGACTGCGCCGTGGGAGCCCACACGCGAATGGAGATGGCTCCGCCCTGCTCGCTGTTGCTTCCGCCGGGCCAATCGTCCTGTTCACCAGGATGGTGGAAAATGACGCCAAGCCTTCCCGGAAAGTAGAAAAGATCATCGAGGACGCCGGCGTCCTGCACGCTCGTAACATATTTGAGCGTGCCGTCCGGCGCGATCGATGAGACCGCGACCTGCCCCTGCAAGGCGCCTGCGAGGACCGAGGTATTCGTGTTGGCAGGGAGATGCAGAACCGCATAACCGGAAAGCTGCGGAAAAGTCGCTTGTTCAGCGGTGGTGAATCCGCCGG
>Ga0307478_10003746_pt1 | contig 11123 bp, 10 predicted proteins | sample atmos_gasesECM4C_2_FD_203713 | JGI IMG/M metagenome (GOLD analysis project Ga0307478, IMG submission 203713) | Hardwood forest soil microbial communities from Morgan-Monroe State Forest, Indiana, United States - atmos_gasesECM4C_05 | ecosystem: Environmental > Terrestrial > Soil > Temperate...
CCCAGAGCTTGCCGGCATCGTGAAACAAGACGCCGGCAATGAGCAGATCGAGATTCAACTGCGGATAAAGCGGTGCGATCGCGATCGCCATTCGCATCATTTGCGCGACGTGCTCGACGAGACCACCACGACGCGCGTGATGATATGAGCGCGCGCCGGCCGTGCGCCGGAACCTTTCGCCGTGTTCGGCCAGAAAGGCTTCACCGAGCGCGCGCAGGCGCGGATCGTCCAGCGCCCGGGTGCGTTCGCCGATGTATTCCCAATCCGCCGCCTGTTTCGCGCGGAGATCCGGTGGTCCCTGTAACAGCTCCGATCTTTCCTGGCCGTTGAGATGCCGCACTTTCCAGTTTCGCGCGTCGAGCCCGAACTGATGATGCTGCACAAACTCGCCGCTCAGCTCGATGAAATCGGAGGCCTTGAGCGTTCCGCACGCCTTGAACTCCGGATGATCGCTCCAAACCCGGAGCGTCATCCGATCGGCCGCATCGGCGAGGCTCAACTCGCAATACGGCTTCTGCTCGCGCGTGACTTTCGCCGCGACGCCTTCCACCTGGACATGCACGCGCGCTTCCACGACGGCGCCGTTCTGGGCGTGCCGGCGGATTTCCGTGAGAGTCAGTAACTGCATTCCGTTGTAGCGGCGGTCTATGACCGCCGATTCCGGCGGGGAATCTTTATCCGAACTATTTCGCCGCCTCGATCACGCCGCACGCCTGGCGCGGGCCGGAGTTGCCGGCCGGATCCGTTTTCAGGTCGTCGTCCTTTTCGTGAACCACGACCGATTTGCCGATAATCGAATCCGCTCCGCTCAGGCTCATCTTGCCTTTCCAATCGAGGTGCGCCTTGCCGGAAGCATCCGCCTCGATATTGCCGAGGTCGCCAACGTGATGTTCGGCCGTCATCGGGCCGCCATGATGTTGATGCGTCGGATTGAAGTGGCCACCGGCAGAAGCTGCGTCGGGCGCTGAGCAATCGCCTTTTTCATGAATGTGAAATCCATGCTTGCCCGGTTTCAGTCCGGTGATGTCGGCGACCACCTGCACGTCATCGCCACTTTTCGTGAACGTGACGGTGCCTGTGACCTGGCTGCCTGATTTCGACTCCAGTTTGCAAGTCGCTTTCGTCACATCCTGCCCGTGCCCAACCACCGCAAGAGCGCACAGCATTCCCAGCGAAATGAATATCGTTTTCATGGCGCAAACGTACCGCCGCAGACGAGGAATTGAAAACAATTAATCGATCAGGCGCTGCTCGATCCCCGAATAGGCATCGATGCGGCGATCACGGAGGAATGGCCAATGCGTCCGATGTTCTTCCACGCGCTTCCATTCGATCTCGGCCATTACGATTTCTTCGCGATCCATGCTCCCCTTCGCGATGATCTCTCCGCTCGGTGCGACGACGAAGCTCTGTCCCCAGAACTCAATCCCGTCGCCGCCGGCCGGAGCTTCATGCCCGATGCGATTGATGGCCGCGACGTAACAGCCGTTCGCGATCGCGTGGCTGCGCTGCATCGTTTCCCACGCGGAATACTGGGCGGCCCCGTATTTCGCTTTCTCGCGCGGATGCCAGCCGATCGCCGTGGGATAAAACAAAATCTGCGCGCCGCGCAGCGCGGTGAGCCGCGCGGATTCCGGATACCATTGGTCCCAGCAAACGCAGACCCCGATTTTGCCGTGCGCCGTCGGCCAGGCCTGGAAACCGAGATCGCCCGGCGCGAAGTAGAATTTCTCGTAATAAGAAGGGTCGTCCGGGATGTGCATCTTGCGATATTTCCCGAGGTATTGCCCGTCCGCGTCGATGATCGCCGCTGTGTTGTGATAGACGCCAGCTGCGCGTTTCTCGAAAAGCGACGCTACGATCACCGTGCCGCATTCGCGTGCGACTGATTCGAGCTCGGCCGTCGTCGGCCCCGGAATTTCTTCGGCAAGTGCAAAGTTCGCGTGATCTTCCGACTGGCAGAAATATTGGGACCGAAATAATTCCGGAAGACAAACGATCTGCGCGCCTTGTTTCGCCGCGTCACGGATGAAAGCGATCGCCTTCGCCTGGTTGGCGGCGGGATCGGTCCCGCACTGCATCTGGACCAGGGCTATTTTTGTTTTCGAACCGTCGGGCATGTTCGCGAGTGAATGGTGATCGGTGAATGGAACTCTATTCACCTATCACCATTCACTGATCACGTCGCTTACTTCACCGACTCCGCCGATACGATTTTAATGCTCTCAACATTCATCCGCTTCTCCGGTCGATCGCCGGGCTGCGTCTTTGTCGTCGCGATTTTTTCGAGCACGTCCTCGCCTTTGATCAGTTTGCCAAAGGCTGTGTATTGCCCGTCGAGAAACGTTGGGTTGCCGTGACAGACGAAAAACTGGCTGCCCGCGGAATTCGGATTCTGCGAGCGCGCCATCGAAAGAACGCCCTTCGTATGCGACTTCTTGTTGAACTCGGCGTCGATCTTGTAGCCCGGGTCGCCCGTGCCCCAGCGCGCTTGCTTGCTTTCATCCTTTGTCAGCGGATCGCCGCCCTGGATCATGAAACCCTTGATGACGCGATGGAAAGCGGTCCCATCATAAAACCCCGATTTCGCGAGCTTCTTAAAATTCTCGACGGTCTTCGGAGCCACGTCCGGCCAGAACTCAGCGACCATTTCGCCTTCGCTGGTTTTGATGACCGCGACTTCGTTTTGTGAGGAACTGGATGATGGAGTCGTCATAGGAATTAGTACCGCAGAAGATGATTTTAGTTTCTGGAACGCGGGCGCTACTTTACCGAATCGGCCGGAACGATCTTCACACTCTCCAGAGCGACTCGACTCACCGGCTTGCTATTTTCACCGCCGCTGTTCCGAGTCACTGGCACGTTCGCCAGCTTATCGAGCACGGCCTCGCCTTTGATGATTTTACCGAACGCCGTGTACTTGCCGTCGAGCGAGATCGCCGGACCAAAACAGACGAAGAACTGGCTTCCGGCCGAGTCGGGCGAAGGACCACGCGCCATGGAAAGAACACCGCGTTCGTGTTTCTTCTGGCTAAACTCAGCGTTGATCTTGTAGCCCGGATCGCCCGTCCCCCAAACGGCTTCCTTTGAAGGATCTTTCGTCAGCGGGTCGCCCCCCTGCGCCATGAATCCCTTAATGATGCGATGGAATGCGGTCCCGTCGTAAAAGCCCGATTTCGCCAGCTTCTTGAAGTTCTCGACGGTCTTCGGAGCTACGTCCGGCCAAAATTCGGCCACCATTTCGCCTTCGCTGGTTTTAAAGACGGCTACCTCCTTGGGTTCACTTACCGCGGCGGTATCTTTCTTTTCTTCTTTTTTCTCCTCGCTCCGCACCGGCGCGGCGACGACCGCCAATCCGAGCACGCAACAAAGCATGGTTAATTTCATGCGGGAGCCTAGCGTTCAACTCCCCGCCTTCAACTGCGAACGCTGCAGGGTAGTCTCTTCATTCGACATTGGGCGTTCGGCGTTGGACGTTCGGCGTTTTCCCCTCTTCCCCTCCATGATATTCCTGCAGCGTCTTCACGTGCAGATGGCTGCGTTGCAACGAGCGAATCCCGTTCGCGCTTGCCTGTGCCGCGCGGATGGTCGTCATAAGCGGAATTTTTTGCGCGAGCGACGTGTTGCGAATCAGCACCTCATGCTCGCGCGGGACCTTTCCGCTGGGCGTATTAATAATGAAATCGACCTCGCCGTTTTTCACGCGATCGAGGACATCGGGCCGGCCCGCGCCGATCTTGAATACTTGTGTCACCGGAATGCCGGCCTGCTCGAGAGTCTGCGCGGTTCCGCTCGTGGCGATGATGCCGAAACCCAAGTTCACAAAATCGCGGGCGACGGGGATGACCGCCGCTTTGTCGCCGTCCTTCACACTGATGAAAACGTTGCCCGATTTCGGCAGCGGCGGCGGCGCGGCCATTTGGGATCTCGCATAGGCCAGGCCGAGGTCGGCGTCGATCCCCATCACTTCGCCGGTGGATTTCATTTCCGGCCCGAGCGCGATATCAAACCCCTGGTAGCGCAGAAACGGGAAGACCGCTTCCTTCACCGAAAAATGTTTCGGGATTATTTCGCCGGTAAAACCAAGCTCGCCCAGCGTTTTTCCCGTCATCACCTTCGCCGCCAGTTTCGCAAGCGGAATGCCAATCGCTTTGCTCACGAACGGCACGGTGCGTGACGCGCGCGGATTCACTTCGAGGACGTAGACATCGTCGCCCTTCACGGCGAACTGCACATTCATGAGGCCGCGCACCTGGAGTTCGCGCGCCATGGCTTTCGTCGCGGTGCGGATTTGTTCGAGCACCTCTTTCGCCAGCGAAAACGTCGGAATCACGCACGCACTGTCGCCGCTGTGAATGCCAGCCTGTTCGATGTGCTCCATGATTGCGCCGATCACGCTGGTCTCGCCGTCGGCGATGCAATCGACGTCGACCTCGATAGCGTCCTCGAGAAAACGGTCGACCAGCACCGGCCGATCCGAGCTGACTTCGATCGCGCTCTGCATGTAGCGGCGCAGATCGTCGGCGTTGTAAACCAGCTCCATCGCGCGCCCGCCCAAAACAAACGATGGCCTGACGAGCACCGGATAACCGATCCGCGCCGCGATCGCGATCGCTTCGTCGGCGCTCACCGCCGATCCGCTGGGCGTCTGCCGCAACCCGAGCTTGTCCAGCATCGCCGCGAAGAGTTTCCGGTCCTCCGCTATTTCGATGCTCTCGGGCTGGGTGCCGATGATCGGAACGCCGGCGGCCTTTAATCCTTCCGCGAGATTGAGCGGTGTCTGGCCGCCGAACTGGACGATGACGCCCTCGGGAAGTTCCTGTTCGTAAACGTTGAGCACGTCTTCGAGCGTAAGCGGCTCGAAATAGAGTTTGTCGCTCGTGTCGTAATCGGTCGAAACCGTCTCCGGGTTCGAGTTCACCATGATGGTTTCAAACCCGATCTCGCGCAGCGCGAAGGCCGCGTGGACGCAACAGTAATCAAACTCGATCCCCTGGCCGATCCGGTTCGGGCCGCCGCCGAGGATCATGATCTTCGGGCGTTCCGTGCGCCGCATTTCGTTCTCGGTGCCGTAAGTCGAATAATAATACGGCGTGAATGCTTCGAACTCCGCCGCGCAGGTATCGACAAGCCGGTAAGTGGGAATGACGCCGGCGGCTTTCCGCTCGGCTCGCACCTGCGCTTCCGAAACCCCATGCGCGACCGCAATCTGTCGATCCGAAAAGCCGAGCTTCTTCGCGCGACGCAACTCCGTTTTCGCCAATCTTCCCTGCTCTTCCACGATCTGCCGCACGTTGTGCAGGAACCAGCGATCGATCCTGGTTAGCTCGAAGACTTCGTCGATCGACATGCCGTCCTGGAAGGCCTGGGCCAGATGAAAGACGCGCTCGGCGTTGGGGATCGCGAGCTTGAGCCGGAGCGTTTCGGCGTCCACCCGTTTGTCGTTTCCATCGCCGCATAAACCGAAGCGTTTGATCTCGAGCGAGCGCAACGCTTTTTGCAGCGCTTCCTTGAACGTGCGCCCGATGGCCATCGCTTCGCCCACGCTTTTCATTTGCGTGGTGAGCGTCGGATCGGATTGCGGAAATTTCTCGAAGGTGAAGCGCGGCACTTTCACCACGCAATAATCGATCGTCGGCTCGAAGCTCGCGGGCGTTTCACGCGTGATGTCGTTCCGGATTTCGTCGAGCGTGTAACCGACGGCGAGTTTCGCCGCGATCTTCGCGATGGGAAACCCGGTTGCCTTGGAAGCGAGCGCGCTCGAGCGCGAGACGCGCGGGTTCATCTCGATCACCACCATCCGGCCATTGTCGGGATTGACCGCGAACTGGATGTTCGAGCCGCCGGTCTCGACCCCGATCTCGCGGATAACGTCGAACGACGCGTCGCGCATCATCTGGAATTCCTTGTCCGTCAGGGTCTGCGCGGGCGCGACCGTGATTGAATCGCCGGTGTGCACACCCATCGCATCGAAATTTTCGATCGAGCAGATGACGACGCAGTTGTCCGCGCAATCGCGCATCACTTCCATCTCGAACTCTTTCCAGCCGACGAGAGATTCCTCGATCAAGACTTCGGCGACCGGCGACATGGCGAGGCCGCGCTCGACGATTTCTTCGAGCTCATCGCGATTATAAGCGATCCCCCCGCCGGAACCGCCAAGAGTAAACGCCGGTCGAATAATGAGAGGAAACTTGTCGATCGTGTCTGCCACTTGATTGGCGTCAGCGATCGAATGGGCGATCCCGGAACGCGGAACATCGAGACCGATGCGGAGCATGGCTTCCTTGAAAAGCTGCCGGTCTTCGCCTTTCGCGATCGCCTGCGCGTTCGCGCCGATCAGTTTCACGTCATGCCGGCCGAGCGCGCCGTTGCGGTTCAATTCCATCGCGACGTTGAGCGCGGTTTGTCCGCCCATCGTCGGCAGGATCGCGTCCGGTTTTTCCCGCTCGAGAATCGCTTCGATCACTTCCGGCGTGATCGGCTCGATGTAGGTCCGGTCCGCGAACTCCGGGTCGGTCATAATCGTGGCCGGATTCGAATTTACGAGCACCACCTGGTAGCCCTCTTCGCGCAGCGCCTTGCAGGCCTGGACGCCGGAATAATCAAACTCGCAGCCCTGGCCGATCACAATCGGGCCCGAGCCAATCAGCAGAATTTTATGCAGCTCGTTGTTCCGCGGCATTGGAGCGAGCGGACGATAGACGAATTTATTCGAAGATCACGAGCTAAACGCGCTCTTCTTGCGCACCTGTCGCAATCTCGGAAAGAAGGAGCCGGCGGCTAACCGGCGCGCAAGGCCGCGGTGCGTTCCTTGGCCGCGACGCGCCATTCTTCCAGGCGCGTGCTCACCACCAAGAGCGCGGCGGGATCGCCCCGATATTTCTTCTCCTTCTTCGTCACCATTCCGTCGTGGACGAGATTCTGAAGTTTCTCGTAAGCGCGGAGGCGGAGCATTTCGTCACCGCCGCTCGCCGCGTTTCGCGCGTGAAGGTTCGCGTAAACCAAATCGTAGAGCGGTTTGAACTCGAACGAAGTCTTTTGCGACAGAATCGCGCAAAGCTCTTCCGTCATGATGTCCGGGGTGCGGCGCGTGAAACCGGAATGGTTAGCCATATCAAGCCGCTTTCTTTTCGGTGCGACCGCTGGGAAAGGCAACGATGGGCATGAAAGAGTTATCCGGAATTACTCCCGGGACTGACTCGTGACTCAATTTTCCCGCGATCACTTCGCTCAAGGCCACGTCGGCGAAGCCCATCCCCGGTGGAGCTACGATCAAGGGCCGGTGTCCGCGGATCAATTGCCGGACCCGAAGGCGCACGATGTTTACCAAAAGATGCTGATTGGGGATCACGATGGAGGCGCGGTTGAGAAGAGTGGATTGCATAAGATTAGTTGGCCTCGTGAGGTTGATTCCCGTCTCCTTATCAGCAGCCGAGCGGCTTCGAGGTTGAACGAAGGAGCGGAAGTTGACCGGCGCTACTGTCGTCGGTTTCCGTCGAGAAGCAACCGATAGTCTTGCCAGCCGCTATGCCACTTCCGCCATGCGCTGGCGGTCGAGGTAAACTCTGCAGATGCCTTTCATGCGGGTGAGCACGTAGTAAACCGTCTGGCTCCGCACCCGCACCAGCTCGGCGCCGACGATGCGGGTAACGAAATCGCTCGGCAGCTCGAGCACTTCCTGCGGGGTGCGGCCGTCGAGGCCTTTGCACAGGATCGCGGTCATCGCGCGAGTGAGCGTTTGCACTTCGGGGCCGAGGGTCATGCGGAAATGCGCTTTGCCCCCGTCATCCACCTGGAGGTAAACGCCGACGGTATCGGCGCACTCTTCGTCCTTGCGAATGTCCTCGAGCACGAACGTTTCGCCGGGACGCGGCTCCTGTTTCTTCGCGTTGTCCGCGTAGGAAACGAGCGTCTCGCGCCGCTCCACTTCCGGGAGCGACTCGAAGAGGCTGATGATGGATTCTAGTTTCGGTGGATAGCTCATCTAAATCCCAAATCCCAAGTTCCAAATCCCAGGCAAAACTTCAAATCCCAAAACTGAATCCGCCGCCCGCCATTTGGGTATTGGTCTTTCTTTGGGATTTGGGTTTTGGTTCTTGGGATTTATCGAGCGCGGTTTATCCGCGCTCGATTGGCGCCGCGACTTTGTTCCCCCATTCGGTCCAGGAACCGTCGTAATTCCGCACGTTTTCGAGCCCGAGCAAATACGTGAGGACAAACCAGGTGTGGCTCGAGCGTTCGCCGATGCGGCAATAAACCACCGTGTCTGTCCCCGGTTTCAAGCCGCACCCTTCGAAATAGATTCTGGCCAGCTCGCCCGCCGACTTGAAGGTGCTGTCTTCGTTCGTCGCCGTTTTCCAGGGAACGCTTTTCGCGCCGGGAATATGGCCGCCGCGCAACACGCCTTCCTGCGGATACTCGGGCATGTGCGTGATGTCGCCCTTGAATTCGCCCGGGGAACGCACATCGATGAGCGGCTTACCCGCCTTGCTTTGGGCGAGCGCTTCGTCGGCAAACGCGCGGATCTCCTTATCGAAACGCCGCTTCGGCACCGGATAATTTGTGCCGGGATACTTCGGCACCTCGCGCGTCATCGGGCGGCCATCGGCTTTCCATTTATCGCGGCCGCCATTGAGGATCTTCACCTTCTCATGGCCGAATAGCCGGAAAGCCCAGAGCGCGTAGCAGGCCCACCAGTTCGCTTTGTCGCCGTAGAAAATGCAGGTCGTGTCGGGTGTGATGCCATTCCGGCTGCAAAGCCCCGCGAACTTGTCCGGCGCAATATAGTCGCGAATCACCGGGTCCTGGAGATCGGTCCGCCAATCAATGTGGATCGCGCCGGGAATGTGCCCGGTGTCGTAAAGCAGAATGTCTTCGTTCGACTCGACGATGCGCACCCCATCGTCAGTCAAATGTTTTTCCAGCCAATCGGCATCCACCAGCGCCTCTGGATGCGCGTACTGTGTTGGGTTTGTGCTCATACCCGAAAATACTGAAACGCTGAAAATCTGAAAGACTGAAATGGCTACCTCTCTTCGATTTCAGCCTTTCAGCTTTTCAGTATTTCAGCTTTTCCGACAGGGCCGTATACTGGCGGTCGCATGCGGGTGTTGCTGATCGAGGACAAGAAAAAGACGGCCGCGTTTTTGGCCAAAGGCCTGCGCGAAGACCACCTCGCCGTGGAAATCGCCCACGATGGCGAGAGCGGCCTCGAGCTGGCGCGCACGAAGAAATTCGACCTGCTCATCGTGGATGTGATGTTGCCAAACAAAGACGGCTGGACCGTGGTGGCGGAATTACGGAAAAGCGGAATGCGCACGCCGATCCTATTTCTCACCGCACGGGACAGTGTGCGCGATCGCGTAAAAGGCCTCGAACTCGGCGCCGACGATTATCTGGTGAAGCCGTTCGCGTTCTCGGAACTCACGGCGCGGGTGCGCTCACTCCTGCGGCGCGCGCCGAACCAGCAGCCGGAGTTTTTGCGGATCCGGGACCTGGAGATCGATACGCGCCGCCATAAAGCGACGCGCGCCGGCACGGCGCTGAACCTGACGGCGAAGGAATTTCTCCTCCTCGCGCACCTGGTCCGTTCGGCCGGCCAGGTCGTTTCCCGGCCTGAAATTGCCGAGCATGTCTGGGGCATCAATTTCGCCACCAACACCAATGTGGTGGACGTGATGGTGCGAAGGTTGCGCGCGAAGGTGGACGATCCCTTTCAGCCGAAGCTCATTCATACCGTGCGCGGCGCGGGCTATGTCCTTAAAGCCGGCTGAACCGCGCTCCATTGCGTCGCAGCTCGTGGTTCTCTTCACGCTGGCCGCGACGTTCCTCCTCTCGTGCGGGCTAGGCGCGCTTTACTGGATCGTGGTGCGCCACGCCTTTGAAGAAGACAACGAAGTCCTCGCCGACAAGGTGGCCGCGGTGCGGGCGGACCTGCGCGCGCCGGGCGGCGTTAACGTCGTGACCGAGGAATTAAAGAACGTGCGGGCCGGCGAGCGCGCGGCCTATTGGGTTAGGATCCTTGATTCAACCGGTCGCACTTTGGCCGAGACACCGGGAATGAGCACCCTGCTGCCGCCGACGATTTTTCCGGCAACCGATCCCGCGATCCAAAACCCAAAAGATTTCCGCAGCGACAACCGGTTGTTCTCGTTAGTAACGAACACCCACGGACTGGCGGGAGAACGTTACACGATCCAGGCCGCGCAGGATCGGACCGCCGATGAGCGGTTCATGAAACAGTTTGCCGCGCTCCTCGCCGCGGTCCTCGCGCTCGGCGTGGCCGCATCGGCTGTGATCGCATGGACCGTCACCAAACGCGGCCTGCGCCCGCTCGGCGAAATGACCCGGGCCTTGCAACGCGTGGGGCCGACGCAGCTCCATCAACGCGTGAGCGGAGTCGGCTGGCCGCGCGAGCTTCAGCCGTTCGCCGTCGCTTTCGACGATATGCTGCATCGCCTCGAAGATTCGTTCGGGCGGCTCTCGCAATTTTCGGCCGACATCGCCCACGAACTTCGCACCCCAATTGGAAATATCCGCGGCGAAGCGGAAGTGGCCCTCACGCGTTCGCGTTCGGCGGAGGAATACCGCGAGGTGATCGAATCGACCGTTGCCGAATGCCAGCATCTCGGCCAGATCGTCGACAACCTGTTGTTTCTCGCGCGAACCGAAGCTGCCGAAGGACAATTGCAACGCACCAGTTTCAATGGCCGCGCCGTCATCGAAAAAATCGCGGCGTTCCACGAGCTGATCGCTGAGGAACAACAGCTCACGATCCGTTGCCAGGGTGAAGGAACTTTCGATGCGGACGAGATGCTCTTCAGCCGGGCGGTGAACAATCTGGTGGAAAACGCCGTGCATCACACGCCCGCTGGAGGATCGATCGAGATCTCGATCGCAAATCGCGGCACGGATTCGGAAGTCTCGGTGAAAGACACCGGCGTTGGAATTGCCGCGGAACATTTGCCACGCGTCTTCGACCGCTTTTATCGGGCTGACTCCGCGCGCAGCTCCGAGGGCGTTGGTTTGGGTCTCGCTTTGGTGAAGTCGATCATGGATTTGCACGGCGGCTCCGCCCAGATCGAGAGCGAGCCGGGGCGCGGAACGACCGTCACCCTTTC
>Ga0307478_10003748_pt1 | contig 11118 bp, 11 predicted proteins | sample atmos_gasesECM4C_2_FD_203713 | JGI IMG/M metagenome (GOLD analysis project Ga0307478, IMG submission 203713) | Hardwood forest soil microbial communities from Morgan-Monroe State Forest, Indiana, United States - atmos_gasesECM4C_05 | ecosystem: Environmental > Terrestrial > Soil > Temperate...
TGCACACCCATCACCGGCGGCAATGTCAGCTTCTATAACGAAACGCTCGGCAAATCCATTTATCCGACGCCGGTTATCGGCGTTCTCGGCATTCTGGATGATGCCTCGCGCGTCCTGAAAATCGCGTTTCGCGATGACGGCGACATCATCCTTCTGCTCGATGGATCGAATTCCTCTTTGGTGGCGCAGCAAGCTTCGCCACTACAAGGCAATCACTCTTCCGCATTGGCGCGCGAATTTTCCTCCGGCGAATACTCCAAAGCGGTCGCTGGCATCGTCGCCGGCGAGCCGCCCGCTATCGACCTCGCCGCCGAAAAACGCCTGATCGATTGCCTCGTCACCCTCGCCGCCGAAGGCACCGTCCAATCCGCCCACGACATTTCCGACGGCGGCCTTGCCGTCACCCTCGCCGAATCCTGCTTCGCCTCCGTAGTGGCCGGTCTTCAGACCGGTGCTTCTTCTTCCGCCGCGAGCGCCATCCATCTCAGCGCAACCATCAAACTAGATTGCGACGCACCACCCGAGCACGCCCTCTTCGGCGAACGCGGCGATCGCGCGATAGTCTCCGTGAAGCCAACCGCGCTTGCCCGCGTTCTCGATACTGCGAGACAATACCAAGTGGCGGCGCACGAGCTCGGCCAGGTCACCCGCGGCGGTTCGTTCCGCATCGAACATAAGGGGCGCGCGGTGATTGATAGTTCCGTTGAAACACTTCGCGACGCCTGGGCCAATTCTCTCGAACGCACCTTGGCGGCACGATGAGCAATGCCGTAGACAACGGACAACGCATAGTCGTCGGATTCTTTGCCTTTTGTAGTGCGCTCGGACTACTAAACGTTGTGCTGGGGCTACTTGTTAGGACCAAGTGGGGCTTAATTATTGCTCTTGCACAAGGAGTCTTCGCTCTTCTCGCTGCTGCCGCCGCGTGGAGCATCTACAAATGGAAGGCAGCCGGGTGGGGCATCGGAATGTTGGTTGCATTGGACTCGCTTTCGGGAATTGCAAACTCCCGAATTGGCTTCTACTGGCTGACGGCTGCGCTGGCTTGTGCGATGGTTGCCGTTGTGGTTTGGCTTTGGCTTCCCCAAGTTCGAACTAAGTTCGGTTTGAAGAAGGTCTTTTCGTGAAAAGCACTTTGAATCTAATTGACGACCATTTTCACGACGAGTGTGGTGTCTTTGGCGTGTTCGGACATCCGGAAGCGTCGAACCTCGCGTACCTCGGGCTCTACGCGCTGCAGCATCGCGGGCAGGAATCCGCGGGCATCGTTTCGAGCGACGGCAACGAGCTGCATCTGCATCGCGCCATGGGAGAGGTCGAAGAAATTTTCCAGCCCAGTGTGCTCGCCCAACTCCCTGGCAGCCTCGCCATCGGCCACACGCGCTACTCCACAGCCGGCGACAAGGCGCTTCTGAACGCGCAGCCCATCATGATTGATTGCAACAAGGGCAAAGTCGCGCTGGGCCACAACGGCAACCTCACCAACGCCGCCGAGTGGCGCCGCAAGCTTGAGCATCGCGGTTCGATTTTTCAAACGAACAGCGACACCGAGGTCATCGTCCACTTGATCGCGCGTTCGCAAGCCCGCAATCTTTCCGGCGCGCTCGGCGACGCCCTCAATCAAGTCGAAGGCGCCTACTCGCTCCTCGTCCTCACGCAAGATGAGCTCTACGCCGCGCGCGATCCCCGCGGCTTTCGTCCGCTGGTCCTTGGAAAACTGACCACGCCCGGCGGCTTCGACTCCTGGCTAGTGGCCTCGGAAACGTGCGCGTTCGATCTTCTCAACGCGCAATACGTACGCGAGATCGAACCCGGCGAAATGGTCCGCATTTCGAAGATGGGCATCGAGTCCATCCGTTTCGCGCCGGAGAAGCCGCTCCAGCAATGCATTTTCGAGCACGTTTATTTTTCTCGCCCGGACAGCATCATTTTCGGCCGCTCCGTGAACGAAAGCCGCGAAGAGCTGGGCCGCCTGCTCGCCAGAGAGCATCCGGTGGACGCCGACATTGTCGTGCCTGTGCCCGATTCCGGTGTGCCCGCGGCCGTGGGCTACGCGCTCGAATCCAAAATTCCATTCCGCATGGGTCTGATCCGCAATCACTACATCGGCCGCACGTTCATCGAGCCTTCGCAAGCTATCCGCAATTTCGGCGTAAAACTCAAACTCAATCCCATTCGCGGATTGATCGAAGGCAAGCGCGTCATTCTGGTGGACGACTCGATCGTCCGTGGCACCACCAGCCGCAAGATCGTCCGCATGGTCCGCGAAGCTGGCGCCAAGGAAGTCCACGTGCGCATCAGTTGCCCGCCGACGATTTCGCCGTGCTACTACGGAGTGGACACGCCCACGCGCGAGGAGTTGATCGCCTCGTCCAACACTCCTGAAGAAATCTGCAAATTTCTGGCCGCCGATTCGCTCGGCTATGTATCGCTTCCGGCTCTTCGCAGCGCCGTTGGTGATACCGAGAGCAAGTTCTGTACGTCTTGTTATACGGGCGTTTATCCCACGGACCTGGTGCAGCTCGAAGTGCGCGAAAGCGCGTCCAATGGCAAGCATAATGAAACCGAACATAGAAACGGCAGTGAACCCGCGTCCGCAGAGCGGCCGGTGGTGGTGGAACATGAAAGCTGATAAAAAAATAAAACCAGAAGAAGCCAATCTGCCGGTGAAGACCAAGATTCAGCGCGAGATCATCGCGTGGTTCTGGGTGGGCCTCGCGTTTCTGCTCATCAACGGCACCATCGGCCAGGCGCGCGTGATTCCCTCCGGCTCCATGGAAAATACGCTGCTCATCGGCGATCACCTCATCATGAGCCGCATCGGCTACGATGCCGGCGTGCCCTTCACCAATTGGCACCTGCCCCTGTGGCGCAATCCCAAGCGCCAGCAGGTGATCATCTTTAAGCCGCCGTTCGCGCCGGATACGCCGGACTATGTGAAGCGCGTCATCGGTCTCCCCGGCGACACCATAGATATTCGCGACGGCGCCGTATGGGTGAACGGGCAGAAGCTCGTCGAAAAATATACGACTGGCCCCAGCGAGCCTTACGAATTGAAAACGCCATACAAAGTTCCACCGGATAGTTATTTTGTTATGGGAGACAATCGCGGAAATTCCTACGATAGCCGCTTCTGGGGCCCCGTTCCGCGCAAGGATATCATCGGCACGCCGGTGATGATTTACATGTCGCTGGACGTTTCGCCGGAAGCCTGGGAGCCTGGGCAGATTCGCGAGCGGTTTTTCGCGTATGCGAACGCGCTGTTGCATCCCGGAGTGGTACGTTGGAAGAGAATCTTCCGGACTTTTTAACTAGAATGTTTCGTTGAGCAGTAAAAAATTTGCTGGAAGCGCCGCCACCCACCGCGGCGCTCGAATGAATTCCTCAGTCCGAATGGCGGGCGTTAAGGCCTGTCGTCGCCAGGTGCGTAAACAAACGGGTCTCTCATGAAATATGCCGATGCGGGAGTGAACATCGCCGTCGCGGACGACGCCAAGCAGAGAATCCGCCATCACGCCAGCCATACCTTCACTTCTGGCGTGCTCAGCGGCATCGGAAGCTTCGGCGCGCTCTTCGCGCTCGACCGCAAAAAGTGGAAAGAGCCGGTGCTGGTTTCCAGCGCCGACGGCGTAGGCACAAAACTAAAAATCGCCATGGCCATGGGCATTCACGCCACTGTTGGTGGCGACCTTGTCAATCATTGCATCAACGATATTCTGGTGCAGGGCGCGGAGCCGCTCTTTTTTCTGGATTACCTGGCGATGGGCAAGCTCGAGCCCGATGTCGTCGAGCAGCTTGTCGAAGGTATGAGCCGCTCCTGCCGCAAAGCGGGCTGCGCCCTGATCGGCGGCGAGACCGCGGAAATGCCGGGGTTTTATCCGCCCGGCGAGTACGATCTCGCCGGCTTCATCGTGGGCGCGGTCGAACGCAAAAAGCTGTTGACCGGAAAAAACGTGACCGCAGGGGACGCACTGATCGCGTTGCCATCCGCGGGCCTGCACACCAATGGCTATTCTCTCGCGCGCAAACTTGTTTTCGAAGTCGCCAAGCTGAAGCCAGACACTTACGTCGCCGACGTTAGAAACAAAATCGGCGCGGAGCTTTTGAAGCCGCACCTGTGTTACGCGCCTGCTTTGAAGAACGTTCTCGCGCGCGGCTGGGTTTCCGCGATGGCGCACATCACCGGCGGCGGCATTCCAGGCAATCTGCCGCGCGTGCTGCCCAACGGTGTAAAGGCGGAGATTGACCTGGCTTCCTGGCCCGTTCCGGCAATTTTCAAATATTTGGCGAAGCTCGGATCGATTGACACGGACGAGCTGCTGCAATCCTTCAATATGGGCGTGGGAATGATTCTCATCGTTCCGCCGCAAAACGTGAAACTCGTGGAAGCCGACCTCAAGAAGCGGCGTGAAAAATATTTTCTCATTGGCCGTATCGAACGGGGCGAGTCCGGCAAACCGCGCGTCACCTATTCAGGCTCCCTCAATCTCTCTTAGTTGCCCCGTCGCATCATGCGGTTTTCAGTGCCGCGCGCTTCGCTCCGCCGGCGTCCAGAACGGCTGCCTCGTGGCCACAAACTCGATCGGAACATCCTTCAAGAAAGTCTTCAGCCACCCCGCGCACTCTTCCATTCCGGCCTGCTCGGACGGCACGTGCCCAATCACGATCAACGCTTTTCTTTTTCCTTCTGTCGCTGCGTCCGCCACGTACTCCACCGTTTCCCATTCGCGCGTCTCGCCGACCAGCAGGACCTCGACGTTGTCCAGTTCCAGCGCGTGTGTCTCTCGCTCGAACCCCGCCGCCCCCGGGCTCAGCGCTAGCTTCGTCACTTTCATCTCCGGATTTCCCACCACCCGCAGCACCGGTGTCTCCAGCCGCTTCGCCACGTCCGCGGCTAATTTCTCGAGCGTAGTCTCTGGCACCGTGAAAAGGTGCGGGTTCTCCGCGCTCTGATATTTTTCCCAGCCCAGCGCCTTCACTAATCCCACAAGAATCCCATCCGGGTTTCTCCTATGCCAGTGATCATGAAATCGCCAGATCACCAGCCCGTTTTTTTCGATGAACGCGCGCTTCTCCTTCCACACTGCGTCGCTTTCCTCCATCCCTTGCGGCTTGTCGAGGTGGTTGTAAAACGTCGGCTCGTGCGTGATGATCAGGTTCTGCCCGTTCGCCGCGGCCCGTTGCAGCACGTCCAGCGTCGCCATCATCGTCGCGGCAATCCCCGTCACGCGCGTTTCCGGATTGCCCGCCTTGAACGTATCCACGGTCTCCGCCTGCCAGGGCACGCCAACGTGTTCCTGGATCGCCGCCACAACCTCACGCGCCGTCGGCCGCTTATCCTGCGCCGCCGTCCGCGAGTTGAACATCGTCGCTCCCATCAAGCTCAGTAAAAGGAATCTCCTCTTGCGCATTTTCCCCACACCGCTCTCCTTAAGAATCATGATCCGCATTCCGCTCTCCCCTAAACCTTCTTCTCTTCCCCCGCATACTCCGGATGTTTCGCCGGCGCTCGCCACTTCATCTCATGCGCAACGCGCTTCAGCCACTTCAATTCCGTTTCGAACTGTCCGATCATCAAGCTCACCATCCATACCGCTTCATGATGCGGATGCCCCACTTCGTTAAGAATGGAGTCGAGCGTCTCTTTCTCTCGCGCGAGTTCCCGATCGAGGAACTGACCTCTCCGCCGCAGTTGCTGCCGCACCGTCTCCGGTGTAGCCTGCCAGGAAAGTCCCAGCCACGTCAAAAACGCTGGTCTATCCCGCTGAGTCGTCCACTCTTCGCGTTCCAATGCATGCGCCAGCGCTGCGCGCCCCTTCGCCGTCGTTTCGAACGTGCTTCGCTCGGGCCCGGCGGCCGGCTCCCCCGTTTCGAAGCGGCGAATCAGCCCCGCGCGCGCGAGTTTCTCGAGCGAGTAATACACCTGAGGCCGCGACAGGTTCGCCCAGTCGCGAATCTCGCGCCGCTCCAGTTCCAGATTCGCCTGATACCCGTGCATCGCGCGCTCGGCCAGCAAGCTCAGCAGCACCAGATCCGGTGTAGTCAGCGCCAACTTTCGGCGTGCGTGCACACTTCGCTTCGGTTCCTCCGCGCCCCTCAGCGTTCTCTGCGTCTTTGCGTCAGAACTTCTCTTCATTTCTTTTCCGCCTTGCGCTTCCTGCTCCAATACCACCATTGGCATTGCTCCGCAGGAAGCCGCGGATTGCGCGCCTGCGCCACCGCCGCGCAAAACGTGTCCAGCACGCACGGATCCTGTCGCTGGCCAGTCACGCGGCCCAGCCGTTCATACATGCGCTGCGGATTCTGCCGCGCCAGCTGTTTCATGTCGCGAATCCCCAGCATCTCAAAGTCGCGCAGCATCGCCGGCCCAATGGAGATCAAATCTACCAACTGCCGATTATTTTTGGCCATAAAATCTCCTTGACTTCCATTTGAGCTCCTTCTATCCTTGTCTAGTCTAAACAAGACTAGTGGCTGTGTCAAGGAGAATTGTCCCATGAGAACTTTCACTCTGGTCCTCGTTGTCCTAGCGTTTTTCTTTGCTTTCCCATTTCTGCAAACCAATTCATCACAGGAGATCAAGCCCATGAACGTTAAACGCATCACCCCGGTCTTGCTCGTCAAGGAGATCGAACCCCTCGTGCCCTTCTGGGTCGAGCGCCTCGGCTTCACCAAAACGATCGAAGTTCCCGACGGCAACAAACTCGGCTTTGTCGCGTTCCAGAAAGGCGCGGCGGAAGTGATGTACCAGACCTACGCCAGCGTGGAAAAAGACGCCCCGCCCGCGATGTCCGCGGAGGCCCGCAAAGGTCCTACCTATTTGTATACGGAAGTGGACAATCTAGACGCTGTCCTCGCGGGGATGAAGGACCTCAAGAAGGTAATGCCCGAGCGCACCGCCTTTTACGGCATGAAGGAATTCGCCGTCCAGGACCCTGGTGGGCACTTCATCACGTTCGCCCAGGCCGTCGCAGCCCCGCAGCACTAGAACGCCGGCTCTCAACAGGGCTGCCAACCTGTGCCATTGATAGGGCTTAAGTCGGCGCGAGGAAGGCCTACAACTCTTTCCCTTGCCGGGGGTTCAACCAAGTACAGGGGGCTCTTCAGACTAACCTGAGGCACCAGTAGGCCTTTCAGATCCAGTTAGGTTTAGAACAGGTCTTCCGGATCTGACGAAAGGTCTAAAATGCGCTATCTAAAGTATTTCGCTTTACTTGGCATTCTCCTATTTACCGCAAGCTACTCCAAGGCTCAAGTTTCCGTCGGCGTCGGAGTCGGCCCGGACTACGGCTATGCCGGTGTCGCTCCCGTTTGCCCCTACGGCTACTACAGCTACTACCCCTACGCATGTACACCGTACGGTTTCTACGGTCCTGACTACTTCGTTGGCGGCGTCTTTATCGGCGCCGGCCCTTGGTATCACGGCTACTATGGCCGTGGTGGATACGGCTACTCCGGACGCGGACGCGGATACAACCAGGGCTACGACAACGGCCGCAACTACGGGCGTGGCAACGGCTATTCCGGCCGCAACGACCGGAGTTATGCTCGTGGCAACGCATACTCTGGCCGCAGCGACGGCAACTTTGGGCGCGGCAACGGGAACTCCGGCCGCGACAATGGCTACCCCGGTCGTGGCAATGGCAACTCCCGCCCGAGTGGAAACAGTCACAGTGGCGGAAGTGGACGCGGCTCAGGCGGTGGTGGCAACCAAGGTGGACATGGGAGTGGAGCATCTCATGGCAACGGAGGCGGTGAATCTCGCGGCGGCGGACATCGATAATTCGCCCTGATTCATTCAACAATGAAGAGGAACGGCTGACAGCAGACGCTGTCGGCCGTTTTCCATTGTGAAGGTAAATTCCTATTGCAGTGGGAGAGAATCCAATCCTGCGGCCACTGCGCACCAATTCTCTCTTCTCGCTGATAACGGATCACTGTTTGCTTGGCGTTGGCTGAGGCGGGGCCCGGCGCTCCATTTCCGTGGGCACGGCAATCGAACGAGCGCCATTTTTGCCGACCGAACGCACGGCAAAAAAGTGATTGTCTGTGGAAACGCCTTTCAAGACCGTTTCGCCAGGTGACGCAACGAAATCGTATACCGTCCAGCGCGGCTCACTGGTTTCGCGCCACAGGATTTCGAATCCCGCGCGCTCGGCGTCCTCTTCGGCGGCCCAGGATACTTTCGCGTCGGGCGTGACCGCGCCGGTCAGCTTCGCATTGGTAGGTGGCGCAGGAGCCAGCGCCAGTTGCCGCAGCGCTTCCGCATTGTCCCGCGCCACGTCGCCCATAAACGTAAAGTTGAGATACTTCTCAAAGTCTCCGAATTCGATCCCGTTTTCCGTGCGTGGCGTCTGGTGCTGGTGATTGTAATCCTCGAGCGGTTCCGTGAAGCGCACTGCAGGCAGCCCTGCTTTGTAAAAAGGATAGTGATCGCCGCCGCGGCCGTAGCGGTCCACGCGGAAGATCAGTCGAATCGCCGACCGCCCATCAATCTCTTCCACCGCCCTAGCCAGTTCCCGCGAAGGAGAATCCGCATCGTCAATTTCTCCATTGCCCGAAAACAGGCGCACGCGATGCGGCGCGCCCGCCGCCGGATCCGCGCCCACGATGTCATCGTCCAGCATTCCGCCCATGGCGTATCCCTGCTGTTTTACCCAGTCCACCAGGTGCGTGCTCCCGAGCAACCCCTGCTCTTCGCCTGAAACGGCGACAAACAATAATGTCGCGCGGTATGTTCCGCGGCCATTTGGACCGGCCTTGCTCAGCAGTCGCGCACATTCCACGCTAACAGCTACTCCCGAAGCGTCATCATCCGCTCCCGGAGCATCCGCCTCCGGATCCATCACGTTCGAAGGCCGTGAATCAAAATGGCCGGACACGATGAAAACGGTCTTTGCCAGCTTGGGATCGGAGCCGGGAAGAATGGCGTACACATTCTCCAGCGGTATCGGCTTGTCCGAAGTCCGCGCCGACGTGGATTCGAATTTGTCCACCACGATCTGCAACTTCCCATCCGAATCCTTGGCAATCTCATTGAGCCGCGCCACGATCGCATCGCGCCCGCATCCCGCGCCGCGCTTCGCATCCGTCCATGAAGAAAGCGTCAGCCGCGTCCCGCATGCCACCAACTTCGAAATGAGCGCGCGCATCGTTTTTTCATCCACGGACGCCCGCACAACTCTTCCGGCTGGCCGAGGCAAAATCTTCGGTTGCGGCTTGCCTTGCGCCGGCTCCGCCGGATCCCGCGGTTTGGCAGTCTGCGCATCGGACACAATTCCCCCAAATGTCAGAACAAGCGCCCCTAGAACCACCTTCATTAGGAACTGTGCGCCAAGATCATTCTTACTCATCGTCATGGTCTGTATTCCCCGAATTGGATTGTTCACCGATGAACCCGGCATTCTACCCCGAAGAGGGTCCATCTGGAGCGCGGCAGCCTCGCTGCCGCTTTTTCCGCCCGACCAAATGCGGCGACTGCCTGCAAAAGTCTTCTATTCTGCCAAAATTGACTTCCCTCCCGATATTCTGGAATCATCCCTTGCGTACCTAAATCCATCGGTAGCGGGGCTCCGACATTCGGGGCTCACGCCTCTCTCAAATTCTCCAGAAAGGGAATTCCAGGATGGTAGCCGGCATTCGCACCCGTGACCTTCGCAAGGTCTACACCTCCGCTCCTCCCGTGGGAGCCGGCACCGGCGGCTTTTCATTCGGCGGGCCAAAAGCCAAGGGCAAACAGCCGAAGCCCAACATCGTGGCGCTCGACGGCATTTCCCTCGACATCGTCTCCGGGGAGATTTTCTGCCTCCTGGGACCGAACGGCGCCGGCAAGTCCACCACCGTCGGCGTCCTCACCACCCGCGTGCGCCCCACCAGCGGTCAGGCTTTCATCGGCGAACACGACGTCTGGCAAGAACAGGTCGCCGTCAAACGTCTCATCGGCGTGGTAGCTCAGCGCCCCAATCTCGATTTTTCTCTCACCGCCCGTGAAATTCTGGCATTCCACGGCGCCTACTTCGGCCTTTCCTCCCACGAACGCGCCAAGCGCGCCGAAGCCCTACTCGAGCGCTTCAAGCTGACGGATCGCGCCGATCAAATGGTTCGCGGATTCTCCGGCGGCATGATGCAGCGCCTTTCCATCGCGCGCGCCATGATGCACGACCCGCAAGTCCTTTTCCTGGACGAACCCAGCGCCGGCCTCGACCCGCAAACCCGCTTGCTCCTCTGGGAAATCATCCGCGAGTACAACCAGAGCGGCAAAACCATCCTGCTGACCACTCACAACATGGAAGAAGCCGACGCGCTGTGCAAGCGCCTCGCGATTGTGGATCATGGCCGCGTCATCGCTCTGGGTACTCCCCAAGAATTGAAGGCCTCTGTTCCCGGCGGGTTCCTGCTGCGCCTCCGCTTCGGTCATCACTCACCAGATTTGCTCGAGCGCTTCCGCTCTCTTTCCGGCGTGCGGGAAGTTCGCGCCACCGATAATAACAGCGCCGATCTCTATGCCGATCGCGGCGGTTCACTCATTCCGGAAATTGCCACTCTCGCTTCCGCCGGCAGCGTGGAGTTGTGCGACGTGCACATCTCCGAGCCCAGCCTGGAAAATCTCTTTCTGCACCACACCGGAAGGAGCTTGCGCGAATGAACTGGAAAGCGTTTTTCGCCATGCTGGCGCGTGATGCGCACGTCGCTCGCCGCAATTTCGTTGCGCTGCTGTTCCAAACCTTTTTGCAGCCGCTGATGTTCGTCTTTATCTTCGGCCGCGTGATGGTTGGCAGCGGCTACATGCCCCCTTCTTACAAGAGCCTGCTGCTTCCGGGCATCATGGCGCTCAGCATGGTGGGCACAGGTATTTGGGCCGTGGCCATGCCGCTCATTGGAGAGTTTCAGTTCACGCGTGAAATCGAAGACCGCTTGCTCGCACCGATGGATATCTCCTGGGTCGCGATTGAAAAAGTTGTCGCTGGAACGCTGCAAGCGTTGGCCGCCGGATTGATGGTTATTCCGTTCGCCTGGCTGCTGCTCAGGCCAGGCGTGGATTTGAGCCTCGATCGGCCGATTCTTTTTGCGGTTGTGGCGCTGCTGGTAGCCGTTTTTTCCGCCTGCGGCGGCCTCGCG
>Ga0307478_10003749_pt1 | contig 11116 bp, 9 predicted proteins | sample atmos_gasesECM4C_2_FD_203713 | JGI IMG/M metagenome (GOLD analysis project Ga0307478, IMG submission 203713) | Hardwood forest soil microbial communities from Morgan-Monroe State Forest, Indiana, United States - atmos_gasesECM4C_05 | ecosystem: Environmental > Terrestrial > Soil > Temperate...
AAAAGAAAGTCGTCGGGCTGATCAAGCTCCAGATCCAGGCCGGGCAAGCCAACCCCGCGCCACCGGTCGGCCCGGCGCTCGGCCAGCACGGCGTCAACATCATGGAGTTCTGCAAGGCGTACAACGCTGCGACGGAAAACCAGCGCGGCGATGTCATCCCCGTGGAGATCACCGTCTACGAGGACCGCAGCTTCACGTTTGCGCTCAAGACTCCGCCGGCGGCCAAGCTGCTGCTCAAGGCTGCTGGGGTGGCCAAGGGATCGGCCGAGCCGCACACGAACAAGGTCGCCAAGGTCAGCTGGGATCAGGTCCGCGAGATCGCCGAGACCAAGAAGGCCGACCTCAACGCCAACGACATCGACGCCGCCGCCAAGATCATCGCCGGCACCGCCCGGTCGATGGGGATCACCGTCGAGTAGCTCTCAACCCGTGGGAGGGCCAGCTTCGGCCCGCTTCATCAACCACAACCCAACATCAGATTGGATATCGAATGAGCAAGAACAGCAAGGCATATCGCGCCGCCGCCGAGAAGGTGGACCACACCAGCCTCTACACGCCGCTGCAAGCGGCCAAGCTGGCCAAGGAGACGTCGTCGACCAAGCAGGATGCGACCGTCGAGGTGGCCATTCGGCTCGGTGTTGACCCGCGCAAAGCCGACCAGATGGTCCGCGGCACGGTCAACCTGCCGCACGGCACCGGTAAGACCGCCCGGGTGGCGGTGTTCGCGGTGGGCGAAAAGGCCGAGGAGGCAACCGCGGCGGGCGCTGACGTGGTCGGCAGTGACGATCTTATCGAGAAGATCCAGGGCGGGTTTCTGGATTTCGACGCGGCGATCGCCACGCCCGACCAGATGGCCAAGGTCGGCCGGATCGCGCGGATCCTCGGGCCGCGTGGCCTGATGCCCAACCCGAAGACCGGCACCGTCACCCCGGATGTCACCAAGGCGGTGTCTGACATCAAGGGCGGCAAGATCAACTTCCGGATCGACAAGCAGGCCAATCTGCACCTGGTCATCGGCAAGGCGTCCTTCGACGAGAAGCAGCTTGTGGAGAACTACGGCGCGGCGCTCGACGAGGTGCTGCGGCACAAGCCGTCGTCGTCGAAAGGTCGCTACCTGAAGAAGGTCACGGTGTCGACGACCACCGGCCCGGGCATCCCGGTCGACCCGTCGATCACCCGTAACTTCGCCGAGGCCTAAACACTCGGGTATTCACCGTGGGTCACCGACAGTAGAACACACCTCCGTCTCTTAGACTCTCCTCATGGGAATTGCCTTGGGGAACGAAGGGGGCAGTCGGGTAAGCCGGCCGGAGTTGACCGACTACCTCGATGCGGATGGCGGCATCTTCCTGCCAGAAGGCGTCAACCTGGTGACATTTCTGGACCGCCACATCGCCAACATCAGCGATGCCATCGCTTACCGCTATCTCGACTACACCCAGGATGCCGGCGGTAAGGCCATCAACTTGACCTGGGCCGAGCTGGGCACCAGGTTGCGGGCGATCGGTGCCCGCCTGCAGCAGGTGACCTCCCGGGGGGATCGGGTGGCGATACTGGCTCCGCAGGGCATCGACTACATCGTCGGTTTCTTCGCCGCGATCAAGGCCGGCGACATCGCAGTGCCATTGTTCGCGCCGGAGTTCCCCGCGCATGCGGAGCGTCTCAACACGGTGCTCGCCGATGCCCAGCCCGCGGTGATACTGACCACCGCTGCCGCGGGTGCGGCGGTTCAGGAGTTCGTTCGGTCGCTACCGCGCAGTCGCAGACCGCGGGTGATCGCGATCGATGAAGTCCCCGACTCGGTGGGCGCCACGTTCGCCTCGGTTCATCTCGACACCGACGACATTGCGTATTTGCAGTACACCTCGGGGTCGACGCGGGCGCCGGTCGGTGTGGAGATCACCCACCGGGCCATCGGCACCAACGTGCTGCAGATGGTGATCTCGACCGGCATGGACTGGGACATCCGCAGCGTCAGCTGGTTGCCGCTCTACCACGACATGGGCCTGCTGATGATCGTGTGCGTGGCGGTATTCGGCACCCAGGTCACGCTCATGTCGCCGATCGCGTTCGTCCGAAGGCCGCAGCGGTGGATCCGCCAGCTGGCAGCGGAGTCTCAGCACGGCCGCACATTCGCGGCGGCTCCGAATTTCGCGTTCGACCTGGCCGTCGAGCGCGGGCTCCCGGATGCCGGCGAGGACCTCGACCTGAGCAATGTGGTGTCGCTGATCAACGGCTCCGAACCGGTCAGCATCTACTCGATCGCGAAGTTCAACGCGGCGTTCGCCCCGCACGGACTGCCAAGCACGGCGGTCAAGCCGTCTTACGGCATGGCCGAGGCGACGCTCTTTGTCTCGACCATCGACCCCGCCGCTGGGGCAACCCTTAGCTACCTGGACCGCGATCAGTTGGGCGTCGGGCGTGCGGTTCGGGTCTCGCCGGACGCGCCCAACGCCATCGCGCAGGTTTCCTGCGGCCGGATCGCCCGCAGCCAGTGGGGCGTCATCGTCAACCCCGACACCGAGGCGGAACTACCCGACGGGGAGGTCGGCGAGATCTGGTTGCATGGCGACAATATCGGCCGTGGCTACTGGGCACGCCCCGAGGAAACCGAGCGGGTGTTCGGCAACAAGCTGCAGCGCCCACTGCCGGTAGGCAGCCATGCGGATGGGGCACCGAGCGAGGCCACCTGGCTGCGGACCGGTGATCTCGGCGTCTACCTCGACGGTGAGCTCTACATCACCGGGCGTATCAAGGATCTGATTATCATCGATGGCCGCAACCACTATCCGCAGGATATTGAGGCCACTACGGCCGAGGCGTCGTCGGCAGTGCGATCCGGTTACGTCGCGGCGTTCTCGGTGCCGGCGAACCAGGTGCCGGGAGCGCCCGCCGATGTTGCCGGCGAGCGTCTGGTCATCGTTGCCGAACGGGCGGCGGGCGCGGGCCGGGCTGATCTGCAACCGGTGATCGATGCCATCCGCGCGGCGGTATCGCGCCGGCATGGCCTGGCGTTGTCCGATGTGCTGCTGGTGGCGGCCGGCGTCATCCCGCGAACCACCAGCGGCAAGCTGGCGCGTCGGGCGTGCCGCGCGCAATATCTCAACGGCGAGTTGGGCATACGGGGCCATTCCTGATCGATCGCGAACCGCCCGATCGGCGTGCGGGCCGGGCTACTTCTGCAGCGTGTACTGATGGACGCTGGTGGCGCGGTCGCGGAATAACCGCACGCAGCCGTTGAGGTACTTGTCGTAGCGGTCGTAGACCTCCTGCGACTGGGCCGCGATGGCTTCGTCGCGGTGCGCCGCCAACGCCGCCGCCCAGTCCTGGAGCGTCCGCACGTAGTGCGGCCCTATTTCGTCGTCCCGGGTCACCGTGAACCCAGCCGCGGTGGCGTATTCCCTGGGCATCGGCGCCGACGGCAACTGCCCGCCGGGGAAGATCTCTTTCATGATGAACAGGACGAACCGGGCCAAATCGAGGGTCAGCGGAATGCCCTTGCTCTGCGCGTCATCAAAGCCGCTGATCGTGGTGATGGTGTGCAGCAGCATCCGGCCGCCGTTCGGTAACGCGTTGTATGCCATCTCGAAGAAGGCGGGATAGCGCTTGCGGCTGAAGTGCTCGAACGCGCCGATCGACACGATCCGGTCGACCTTGCCGTCGAATTCCTCCCAGCCCTGCAGCCGCACCTCGACGTTGCGGGTGGTCGGAACTTTGGCCAGCTTGGCGATGGCATACTCGCGCTGACTTTCGCTGAGGGTGAGTCCGATCACGTTGATGTCGTATGTTTCGATCGCGCGCTGCATTCCGCCGCCCCAACCACAGCCGATGTCGAGCAGGGTAGCTCCCGGCTGCAGGTCCAGCTTGCCCAGTGCAAGGTCGAACTTGGCGTTTTGCGCCTCGTCGCAGGTGGTGTTCTTGCTCTCGTAGTAGCCGCAGGTGTAGCCCATCGTGGACCCAAGGAAGAGCTCGAAGAACTCATTGGAAATGTCGTAGATCGACTGAAGCTCTTCGTACTTCGGCTCTAATTTTGGCATTGCTGTAGGGATCTCCAATCTCGACGTGGAGTGGCTGGCGGCTGCATGCCTGATCTCCGATGACCTGAGCCGCACTTCCTCGGGCGGTTCCTGTCCCATGCTGTCCAACAAAACGAGCCATTCGTCGTTGATGGCCCGGGCCACGGCCCGCGCCTGGCGGAAGGGCGCATTCATTTGTCAACTACACCGTGGATCACCACGGTCGGGCGCGGTGACCCGCCGATCATAGCCAACCGACTGCGTCCATCGCGGCCCCGCGTCAGACGACGGACGGAGCCTAGCAGCCACGTGCGGCCAACCAGCCCGGCCGCCTTGGCAGTCTCGAGGAAGTGCCATCAATACCTGTGGATTGGTGAGGTTCAGGTGACGTCCGATCCCACGGTTCCAGCGTCTGTCGTCGAGGGGTTGGTGCCATTAGGCCAAGTTATCGTTATCCGCCGCACTCGGCGATCCGACGGCGCAGGTAGTCGCGGCCCGGCTCGGAACCGTTGGACGCCAACGCTGTTCGATACCAGGTGAGCGCGTCCTCTCGTCGTCCTGCGCGCCGCAGCAGGTCGGCGCGCACCGACGCCACCAGGTTGGACCGCGCAAGCCGCGGGTCGTGGGCCGCCTTCTCCAGTGCGGCCAGGCCGGCGTCCGCGCCGTCGCGGAAACCCACCGCTAGGGCCCGGTTCGCCCGCACCACTGGCGAGTCCGTCATCGCCAACAACCTGTCGTAGGCCGCACAAATGGCGCGCCAGTCGGTCTGCTCCCAGGATGGCGCCGTCGCATGCAGTGCGGCGATCACCGCCTGCGGCAGGTACGGGCCGATCGAGCCGTGGGCCAGCCGCAGCCGATCCAGGCCCCGCGCGATACGGCCACGGTCCCAGCGGCGCCGGTCCTGCTCTTCGAGTGGCACCAACGCCCCGTCGCCGTCCACCCGGGTCGCCCGTCGCGAATCATGCAGCAGCATCAGGGCCGCCAGCGCGTGCGCTTCCAGTTCGTCCGGCATCAGCGTGCACAGCTCTGAAGCCAGCCTGACCCCCTCGTCGCACAGTTCGTCGCGAATCGCCGACGGGCCCGCCGTCGACCAGTAACCCTCGGTGAACACCGAGTAGATGCAGCTGAGCACATGCGGTGTGCGCTCGGGCAGCAACTCGGCCGGTGGCACCCGCAGTGGTATATTCGCGTGCCGGACTTTCGCCTTTGCTCGGGTAATCCGTTGTCCGACTGCGGTTTCCGTCTGTAGCAGTGCGCGGGCGATCTCGGCGACGGTAAGCCCCGACACCAGCCGCAGCGTCAGCGCCAGCTGGGACAACCGGTCAAGTGCCGGATGCGCGCAGGTGAACATCATCCGCAGCTCATCGTCGCGGACCGGGTGGACGTCCACCTCGGTTCGCGCCCTGATGTCGTCCACCACCGCAGCCAATTCCTTTCCCGGACGCACCGACTCGCGACGTAATCGGTCGCGGGCGCGGTTGCGCGCCACGGTCAGCACCCATCCACCTGGGTTGTCCGGCACGCCATCGCGTGGCCATGCCCGCAGCGCCTCGGCGAAGGCTTCCTGGACGGCGTCCTCGGCGACGGTGAGATCACCCGACCACCGGGCCAGCGCGGCCACCGCCGGGCCCCACTCACGCCGAAAGACGCTGTCCAGGTTGACCATTCGTGGGCTAGAGCCCCGATACCCCAGCCAACTGCCGCAGCTCCACAGCAGAAGCGGGGATCATCGCGGCCAGTTTGACCGCCTCGTCCCGGTCTGCTGCGGACAGCACATAGAATCCGGTGGCGATCTCGGCTGCTTCCGCGAATGGCCCGTCGGTCAACAGTACCTCGCCGTTACGGACGCGCACGGTGGTCGCCGTCGCCGGTTCGTGCAATGCGGCCCCGCCGACAATGTGATCGCCCGCGACAGCAGCGAATTCACCGTGCCGCGCCGCTTCCGCCTGCCACTCCGGTGAACCCGGGACATTGGCATTTGCGGGCGGCTCCACCAGCAGTGCCAGCCACTGGCCTCCGGAGCGCGACCAATCGGGATCGACGGTGTGGTAGATAGGCCGAACTTCAATCGCGCCGTATTTGGCGGCAGGAATATCGCGGGCCAACGCCAATGCGTCGTCGAGGTTTTCGGCTTCGAACACGTAATAGCCGCCGGCGACCTCGGCGGCCTCGACGAACGGGCCGTCGGTGATCGTCGGCGCGTCCGGGCCGCCGGAGATGCGCACACCGGTCGCCGCGGGCAGTAACGCGTCACCGCCGCGGATCGCCGACGCCGCTTTGGCGTGGAAATTCTGGTAGGCCGCCATCTCGGTGGCCCTCTGGTCGGGCGTGAGGTCCCGCTCCTGGCCGATCAACAAAGCTAAGTACTGCATTGTGTTCACCTCCGGTAGTGAGCGGAACCCTGTGTTCCACTCTCTACCTGTCCGACGAACGGCGCAGCCACAATCCGACAGCGGCGCGCAGAAAAATTAGGCCGCTGCCCCCGGCTTGAGGTAGGTGACCAGGCTGACGTCCAGCATGTCGTCTTTGAAGTAGTACTCGGCGCCGCGAAGGTACTTCATGTAGCGCTGGTAGACCTCTTCGGAGGTGATCTCAATGGCCTTGTCTTTATTGGCCTCCAGCGCGTCGCCCCAGATCCGCAGCGTTCTGATGTAGTGGTCGCGCAGCGAAAGCGGCTCCGGCACGACAAAACCGGCCTTCTCGCCGCGCTCCACCATCATGCGGGTGGACGGCAGGCGACCGCCCGGGAATATCTCGGTGAGAATGAACTTGATGAACCGAGCCGTCTCGAACGTCAGTTTCTTGCCGCGCGCGTTCAGGTCGTAGGGGTGATAGGCGACGCTGCTCTGCACCGTCATCCGCCCGTCGTCGGGCATGATGTTGAAACAGTTCTTGAAGAAGTGGTCGTAACGCTCGAAGCCGAAGTGCTCGAAGGCCTCGATCGAGACAATCCGGTCGACGGGGTCGCTGAATTCCTCCCAGCCGCGCAGCAGGACCTGATGTGAGCGGTTGGTGTCGATGCTGTCCAGCAGCTGCTGGGAGTGGGCGCACTGGTTCTTCGACAGGGTCAGGCCGATGACGTTGACGTCGTATTTTTCGATCGCGCGTTTCATGGTTTCGCCCCAACCGCAGCCGACGTCCAGCAGCGTCATGCCGGGCCGCAGGTCCAGCTTGTCCAGGTTCAGGTCGACTTTGGCGATCTGGGCTTGCTCGAGTGTGAGGTCGGCTGGCTCGAAGTAGGCGCAGCTGTAGGTCCGAGTCGGGTCCTGGAACAGGCCGAAGAAATCGTCGGAAAGGTCGTAGTGGGCCTGGATGTCCTCGAAGTGCACCCGCATCTTCGTCGGAGTGGCCGGATTGTCAGGCATCAGCGTTTCGCCCTTCCTAGTGCTTGGGGTGTTGCGTCAACCGGGTTGCGTGCTCGCCGACTGTGCACGTTATCGCGTGGTGCAAGCACAATACCCGGCATTCGTCCAATACTTGGACAACTCCCTGGTTTTTCATTAGCTCGGCTGGAGGCTATTTCTCCAGCGTGAATTGGTTGACGTCGATGTAGCCAACCCGGAATGCGTCGGCGCATCCGGTCAAGTAGCGGATGTAGCGCTCGTAGACCTCTTCGGACTGGATCTCGATCGCTTCGCTCTTGTGCGCCTCCAGGTCCGCGGCCCAGTGGTCGAGGGTCCTGGCGTAGTGCGGCTGCAGCGACTGCCTGCGGGTCAGATTGAAGCCGGCCTTCGACGAGTGGGCCTCCACCTTCTCGATCGACGGCAACCGGCCGCCCGGGAAGATCTCGGTCATGATGAATTTCATGAATCGGGCCAGCTCGAACGTCAACGGCATGCCGGCCTCGACCATCTGCGGCCCGGTCAAGCCGGTGATCGTGTGCAGCAGCATCACCCCGTCGTCGGGCAAGGCGCCGCAGGCCATCTTGAAGAAGTCGTCGTAGCGATCGTGGCCGAAGTGCTCGAACGCACCGATCGACACGATCCGGTCCACCGGCTCGTCGAACTGCTCCCAGCCCTCCAGCAGGATCCGCTTGGTGCGCGGGCTGTCCAGCTCGTCGAACACCTTCTGCACGTGCCCGGCCTGGTTCTTGCTCAGGGTCAGGCCGACGACGTTGACGTCGTAGCGCTCGATCGCGCGGCGCATCGTGCTGCCCCAGCCGCAGCCCACGTCGAGCAGCGTCATCCCGGGCCGCAGGCCCAACTTGCCCAGCGCCAGGTCGACCTTGGCCTGCTGAGCCTCTTCCAGGGTCATATCGTCACGCTCGAAGTAGGCACAGCTGTAGGTCTGGCTGGGGTCGAGGAAGAGCCGGAAGAAGTCGTCAGACAGGTCGTAGTGGGCCTGCACGTCCTCGAAATGCGGCCTGAGTTTTTGGGCCATTGCGCGGTGCGCCTTTCTGGTTTTCACGGTGTCCACCCCGTCAGGAGTGTGGCCACCCGCCCCCCGGCTATCCGCCAGCCATGCTAATCGATCGGCCTGGTCAGACCGAATCGGAAACGCCCGTCGATCAGCCCTGCGCGAATGTGCCCGTCAGCTCGCTGATCACTCGATCCCACAGTTGCTCGGGCAGGTCGTGGCCCATGCCGTCGATCAAGACCAGACGGGCGCCCCGGATGGCGCGGGCGACCACCCGGCCGCCGAACGGCCGCTGCAACTTGTCGGCGCGCCCGTGCAGGACCACGGTGGGCGCGGTGATCTGCCGGTCGTAGCGGGCCAGGCTGCCGCTGGCGATAATCGCGCTGAAATGACGGGCAACCCCCCACGGGTAGTAGCACCGTTCGTAGCCCTCGATCGCCTCGTCGCGGATCCGCTGTTCGGGTGCGGGGTAGCGGGGACTGCCGATGATTCCCCAGACCCGCACGGCGTTGTCGGCGATCACGTCGAGCGGTGAATTTGGCGGCGGGCCGTTGAGGAGCGCGAACAGGGCGCGCGGGGCGGGCGGCGGCAAGAACGGCTGGTTGTTGCTGGAGAAGATCACGCCCAGCGAGCGCGCCCGGTCGCGGAAGCGCGCCGCGAAGATCTGGGCGATCATGCCGCCCATCGAGGCGCCGACGATGTGCGCGCGGTCGATCCCGAGGTGATCGAGCACCGCGGCGGCGTCGTCGGCCATGTCTTCCAGCGTGTAGGCCGCTTCGCCGCGCATTCCCAGCCAGAACTTCAGCATCCGCGGGATCATCGGCCCGGCGGCGTGGCCTCGTTCGGTCTTGCTGGACAGGCCGACATCGCGGTTGTCGTACCGGATCACCCGCAGGCCCTCAGCGACGAGTTTTTCGCAGAACCCGTCGCGCCACAACAGCAGTTGCGAGCCCAGCCCCATGATCAGGAGGACCGCCGGGTCGCCTGGGTCACCCATGTCGTCGTAGTAGATGTCGAGGTCGCCCGAACGTGCTATTCCGCTTCGGATTTCCATAGCGGCTGTACCTCCCTAAACTTCAATGTCGGACTGGTGCTCGCGGCTGACCTCGACCATGAAGTTGGCGAAGTAGCCGGTGAGCTGCGGGTCGGACATCATCTGCCAGTTCGGCGCCAGCAGCTTCATGTACCGCTCGACGTAGAGGAACTGCTTGCCGATCAGCACCAGTTCGCGGGGCAGCTTGACGTCGTAGGCGTCGGCCAGCGTGGAGAGCTGCCTACCGATGTCGGCATAGGACAAGTCGCCTAGGGTCGTCATCGTCAGCGGGGTGGAGAACGCTTCGAGGTCCTTGGCGGCTTGCGCCTCCGGTTTCATGGTGCCGACGGCGCCCATCAGCACGACGATCTTGCCCGCGGCGGCGTGGTCCTTCTTGACCAGCAGCGCGTGCACCAGCTCACGCAGCAGCCAGCGGGTACGCGGGTCGATGCGGCCCATGATGCCGAAGTCGAAGAACACGATGCGGCCCTGGTCGTCGACGTACAGGTTGCCGGCGTGCAGGTCGCCGTGGAACAGGCCGTGTCGCAGACCGCCCTCGAACACGGAAAACAGCAGAGCTTTGACCAGTTCGGTGCCGTCGAACCCCGCCTTGCGGATGGCGGCGGCGTCGTCGATGCGGATGCCTTGGATCCGTTCCATCGTCAACACTCGCTCGGTGGTGAAGTTCCAGTGCACCTGCGGCACCCGGATGTTCTTGCCGAGCGGTGACGCATGCAGGTGGGAGATCCACGCGTCCATCGACTGCGCCTCGAGGCGGAAGTCCAGCTCCTCAGCCAGGTTGTCGCTGAAGTCCGCGACGACGTCTTGGGCGGACAGCCGGCGGCCCAGTTTGGCCAGCTCCACGGTCTGCGCGAAGCGCTTGAGGATCTGCAGGTCGGCGGCCACCCGGCGGCGGATGCCCGGCCGCTGGATTTTGACGACGACGTCCTCGCCGGTCTTCAGGGTGGCGTAGTGCACCTGGGCGATGGACGCGGACGCGAACGGCTCTTCGTCGAAGCTGGCGAACAGCTCCGACGGGTCGGCGCCCAGCTCGTCGGCGAACAGCTTGTGCACCTCGTCTTTGTCTGCCGGTGGCACGCTGTCGAGCAGGCCGCGGAATTCACGGGACAGCTGTTCGCCGAATGCGCCCGGGCTGGACGCGATGATCTGCCCGAATTTGACGTAGGTGGGGCCCAGGTCGGAGAAGGTCTGCGGGATTTCCTTGATCACCTTGGTCTGCCAAGGACCGCGGCCGGGCAGCTTGGTGATGACGCGCGCGGCGGTGCGGGTGAGCTGCCAACCGGTCACGCCGATGCGGGCCGCCTCGACCGGCAACGGCACCCGATCAAGCCTGGCTACCTCGCGGTGGTTGTTGGAACTCATCGTTGAAGTGTCTCAAATCGCCCAGGTCGGTACCGAATCTCGCAGGTCACGGGGTTAGCCGCTGGCTGCGAGCGTGAAACTGTGGCGAAAATTCCGGCGAAATCTCGCCGTAGTTTCACGTTCGGCGCCCGAAATTCTCCCGCAGCGCCTCGATGATCGGCCGCCACACCGGTTCGGGCAGGTCATGGCCCATGCCGTCGATGACGACGAACCGGGCGCCCGGGATGGCCGCGGCGACCCCGCGGCCGTTGCGCGGCCGCACCATCGGGTCGCGCGAACCGTGCAGCACCACCGTCGGCGCGGTGACCGCCTTGCTGTAGGCCAGCAG
>Ga0307478_10003751_pt1 | contig 11115 bp, 6 predicted proteins | sample atmos_gasesECM4C_2_FD_203713 | JGI IMG/M metagenome (GOLD analysis project Ga0307478, IMG submission 203713) | Hardwood forest soil microbial communities from Morgan-Monroe State Forest, Indiana, United States - atmos_gasesECM4C_05 | ecosystem: Environmental > Terrestrial > Soil > Temperate...
AGAGTTTCTGCGGTCGCGGCAAGTAATTCTCCGCATCTCGGGTCAACGGGAGTTACTGGCGCGCAACCGAGTGCTGGCGCGCTCCATTCATCTCCGCAATCCCTACGTGGATCCGATGAGCCTGATCCAGGTGGAGCTTCTACGACGCAAGCAACTGGGAGAAGACCTCGAGGAACTGGAGTATCCTCTGGGTGCGACCATCAACGGCATCGCTGCAGGATTACATAACACGGGTTAGTTGTCAGGTCTCTCCGCTAACCACGCTGCTGTCCGCGCGTCATATAATATGTTGTTGCACAGGGGGCTGGAGTGTGCCGTTTCGTCCCTGCCCTGCTCGGAACCTTCATCTTCCCATGTGCATAATTTTCAGAGAGCGATTGTTTAGAGAGCGATTGCTCTTGCTGCAATCTCGCTGTTCCCCGAAAAGAGGCTAAATGTTTATTCCCAGAGTCATCTTGTGCTTTCTACTTCTGAGCTTGCCCCTGGCTGTGTTTGGACAAAACGCTACGCTAAACTCGACTTCCGGCGCGACTGCCGGAGCTGCGGGGGAAACGACGGCTCCCAAACTCGAACACTTTGATCCCAATCTGACCGACCAAAGCCTTAATCCTTGCGACGATTTCTACAAATACTCCTGCAACAAGTGGATCACCGCTAACCCGATTCCGGCCGACCAGGTGTATTGGACCACCGGAAGCAGCCTGGAATTGTGGAACGAGAACGTCCAGCGTGAGACGCTGGAGGCGAGCAGCAAGAACGATCCGAGTCGCGGCGCAGTGCAGCAGAAGATCGGCGACTATTGGGCGGCTTGCATGGACGAGAGCGGGATCGAAGCGGCCGGTTTGAAGACCTTGCAGCCGGAACTGGATCGCATTGCGGCGCTCAAGTCGAAGAAGGAGCTCACGCTTGAGATTGCACATCTACATCACTTGTTTCCGGGGGCGTGGGAGGGGAACGACAATCAGACCAACGCTCCGTTCTTCGGTTTCAGCGGCGGGCAGGACTTTGACGACGCTTCGAAAGTGGTAGCGCAGATCGATCAGGGCGGTCTGAGCCTGCCCAACCGCGACTACTACATCAAGACCGACGAGAAATCGGCGGGGACTCTCAAGAAGTTCCGTGCGCACGTGCAGAAAATGCTTGTGCTGGCCGGGGAATCGGAAGCGCAAGCCGGCGCCGACGCGAATACTGTGATCGAACTGGAAACCGCCCTGGCGCAAGCGCAGATGGATAACATCAAGCGTCGCGATCCGAAGAATATAAATAACAAGATGAGCCTGGCTCAGATCCGCGAGCTTACACCTTCTATCGAATGGGATGTTTACCTGAAAGCAGTGAAGGCCCCGGCCAGCGATCACTACATCGTCAGCGCGCCGGACTTTTTCCGCGCCGAAAATAAGTTACTGGTCGAACGTTCACTCGAGCAGTGGAAGATTTATATGCGCTGGCAGGTGATTCACCGGGCCGCGGCTTACTTGACCAAAGCGATGGTCGACGAGAACTTCGAGTTCTTCGCCCACACGCTGGCGGGCCAGGAAGAGCAATTACCGCGCTGGAGGCGCTGCACTCGAGCCGCCGACCGCGACCTGGGCGAAGCTCTCGGCCAGGCTTATGTGGACCGCGCTTTTCCCCCGGAGAGCCGGGCGCGCACCATTGAAATGGTGCATGCCATCGAGCGCGCCATGCACGACGACGTTGAAAGCGTGAACTGGATGACGCCTGCGACCAAGGAACAGGCGATCGTTAAGTTGAAGGGAATTGAAGATAAGATCGGCTATCCCTCGCACTGGCGCGATTATTCCAGCGTGAAAATCACGCGCGACAGCTACCTGGCGAACGTAGGGCAGGCCTCCGCCTTCGAGTTCGAGCGTTTTGTGGCCAAGATCGGCAAGCCCGTGGACCGCAGCGAGTGGACCATGACGCCGCCCACCATCAATGCGTACTACGATCCTCAGCTGAATACCATCAACTTCCCCGCCGGCATTCTACAGCCGCCGTTCTTTGAGAAGGACATGGATGATTCGGTGAATTACGGCGCCATCGGCATGGTCATCGGCCACGAACTAACTCACGGCTTCGACGATGAGGGACGCAAATTCGACGCCCACGGCAATCTGCGCGATTGGTGGACTGCCGAAGACGCCAAGCAATATGACGAACGCGGCCAGTGCATCGCCGACGAGTACACGCAGGAGGTTCCCGATGCCGGCGCCGGGGTCAAGCAGAATGGCTTGCTGACTCAGGGGGAGGACACGGCGGATAACGGCGGCATCCATCTCGCGCTGTTCGCGCTGGAAGCCGCACTCAAGGCGCAAGGGAAATCGCTCGACGACAAAGGTCCGGACGGCTGGACCTATCGCCAGCGCTTCTTCCTCTCCTTTGCCTACTCCTGGTGCTCGAGCGTGCGTCCGGAGGTGGCACGTATGCTCGTTACTACTAACCCACACTCGTTACCCATCTTCCGCATCGATAATGTGGTCTCGAACATGCCGGAGTTTGCCCAGGCCTTCGGGTGCAAGGCGGGTCAGAAGATGGTTCGGGCCAACGCTTGCCGGGTTTGGTGAGGGAGGGGAACAATCTTGCAAAGTAAGATGGGCCAGCTTTCGCGCTGGCCCATTCTTAACTTCCAAACATTTTTGTAGCTAGCGGTTGATGTCCTCCTTGGACTGCAATCGCTTAATATATTTCTCCAGGTTAGACCGGTTGGCGTCATCGGGCACGCCTGCCAGAGCGCTTTGCATCTCTTTGACGGCCTTGTCGTAGTCGCCCTGGCCGCTGTAAACGCGGGCCAGACCGACGTGCGAGGTCCAAAAGTCAGGATACTTCTTCGCGTTTGAGCGGAAGATAGCGAATGCCTCTTCCTGCTTCTTCTGCCCTTGAAGCTGGCGGCCATAGAAGTAAAGTTGCTGGGCGCTGGCCTTGTCCAACGCCTTGTTGAGGACCGTCGCGGCGTCGTCTTTGCGGCCCATGGCCTCGAGAATCTGCGATTTGGCGTGTAGATTGTCGAAGCGTTCTTCGGTCTGGATCGACTTGTCTTCGTCCTTCAGCGCCTCGTCGAGATTCGTTTTACTGGCGAGGTAATAGTTAGCCACGTCGTCCCAGCTCTCCCAGTAATATTGATTGAGGCCGCGTAGTTGCCGGTGGATGCTGGCTTCGACGGTGTCGTTCAAACTAACTGCAACCTTGAAGGGCACCGCGACCTTTTCCCAGCGCATAGTGACTACAGTGGAGTCGGGTTTAACGTCATCAAAGTCATAGGTCAGAGCGTCGTGGAAGTCGGCGGTTTGGGGTTTCACGGTGACCCGCAGCGCGTCTTCATCCTGCTTGTAGCTGAAGCTTCCCCACGCGGTAGACATCTTCGAGAAGATCACGATCCACTGATTTTCGCCCGGGATCATGTGCAGACCATAGGTTCCTTTATCAAGCGGCTGGCCTTCAATCGTGACCGGATCGGTGAACGTGACGACGGTATTTTCGTTGGCTCCGGCGCGCCAGACATCTCCGTAAGGCACAACCTTGCCCCAGATTTGGCGGCTATTCACCAGCGGGCGATGATAGTTGACAGTGATGTCGGTAATGCCAATGCGCTGCGTGATCAGGGCATGCTGGCTTTGCCGGGGCAGATCGAGCATTACGGTTTGAGCGTGGCAAAGACTGGCCAGCGCCAGGAAGCCGGATAACAAAACAAGCAGCCGAGTTCTGTGCATGGGAGACTCCTCTTCTATGTGGGGATCGAACAGCGGATTCGGTCGCAATTCTGGATAGAACACGGAGATGGGCACTTGCGCCTGGCCGCTGTGCTGTTTGGCTTAGACGGGGGGCGGATGCCAAGGTAAGCAATGGTGGATCCGGGGATGAAAGATTCGCCAGTCTTAACTTGACAATCCCTGGGACCGAGTGCAGAATACTTTTAGGCGAATAAAAAGCGAAACTGCCTCCGGGGCTTCCGAACCTCGGCGATCCCTGAAATCTTCCCGAGGAATTTATGTCTTCCGCAGTGGTTTCCACTTCGGCGGCCCAGGGCCGCCCTTTTGTCTTTGTTGTTGGAGAAGGGGCCGAAGTCTGCTCGCGGCCTTCCGGGGCGGAGCTTTGCACCGAGGGTCGTCCGCCGCAGCGAGCTTTTTCTACTTTTACAGATGCGAGGCTTGCCAGCGTTACTCCGGCTTCGCGGTTGGCGGTGCGTCCGGCGGCAGAAATGGTTTCCAGCGGCATCGCTGCGATGGATGCCCTTACCGGAGGTCTGCCGCGGGGTTGCCTGACTGAAATTTGCGGTCCGGCTTCTTCTGGCCGCACCACCCTGTTGCTGGCCGTACTGGCTGCGGCCACGCAGCGTGGGGAATGCTGTGTGCTTGTGGATGCCAGTGATGCTCTCGATCCGCAGTCGGCCGCTGACGCGGGAGTCGAGTTGGACCGGCTGCTGTGGATCCGCTGCGGGGAGAATTCACCAGAGAAGAGCCTGGAACAGCTTCTGCGCGCTACCGACTTGCTGCTTGAAAGCGGAGGCTTCGGATTGATAGCTCTCGATCTAGGCGATCTGCCGCCGCAAGTTGCGCGCCGCATCCCGCTGACTACGTGGTTCCGTTTTCGGCGAGCGGTGGAGCATACGCCTACTGTGCTTCTGGCAGTCGAACGACAGTCCATCGCCGGAAGCTGCTCTTCTTTATTGATCAAGCTGGGATTAATAAAGCTGACATCGTCAGAGGACCGAATAAGCGAGCAGCATTTGGATTCTCAATTTCCGTTGCCCTCACAAGCGCAACTGCTGACCGGACTGGAAATCACAGCGGAGTTGGTGCGATCCCGGCTGGATCGCAAACCGGTTCGTTCCGCCGAGATCACATTCGCCAGCAAAACTGCCTGGGCGGGATGAAAAAAACAGTAGCCAGTTGCCAGAAAAATCTAACTGGGTACTGACAACTAGGTACTGGGTACCACTTCATGTTTGCCTGCATTTTCGTGCCGAATTTCCCCGTGGCTGCGGTGTTTCGCGCCGAGCCGGAGTTGCGCGCGCGGGCCGTGGCTATTTTCGAAGGCAAGCCTCCGCTGGAAAAAGTTTTTGCCGTGAATGAAAGCGCGGGCCGCATAGGCATTACGCCAGGAATGACGAAAGCCCAGGCGGAACTTTGTTCGGAGTTGACGCTGCGTCCGCGCTCTCTGCTGCAGGAATCCGTGGCGCACGCCGCCCTGCTGAATTGTTCGCAGTCTTTCTCGCCGCGCGTGGAAGATGCTGCAGCCGACACAGCAATTCTTGATCTGGCGGGCATGGAATCTCTTTTCGGATCGTTGCCGGAGATTGCTCACAACCTCTTCCGCTGTGCCGCAACCCTTGGACTGGATGGGAACGTCGCTGTGGCCTCTAATCCCGACGCCGCCGTGCTCGCGGCCCGCGGCTTTTCCGGTGTGACTGTGATTCCATCTGGGCAAGAAGCCGACTCTCTGGGATCTCTGCCGGTGGAAGTTTTATTTGCTGGTTGGATTGGAAAAGAGGGGGAAGGGAAAAAGAAAGAAGACGAGCCGCAAAAAGAATCGGTGCATCTGCTTGCAACCCTTGAGCGCTGGGGCATCCGCGATTTGCGCGCTCTGGCGGCGCTGCCGGAAGTTGCTCTGAGCGAGCGCCTGGGGCAGGAAGGCTTGCGCCTGCAGCAACTGGCGCGGGGCGCGGCTTCTCGCACGCTGGTTCCGGTGGAAGCGCTGGCGGTGTTTGAGGAAGCCATCGAGTTGGAATATCCCATCATGCTGCTGGAGCCGCTGGCTTTCCTGCTGAACCGTCTGCTCGAACAGATCTGTACACGTTTGGCTGCGCGTGCTCTGGCCACGCAGGAATTGCGGCTCACACTGGAACTCGAGAATCTAGCGGGAGTCGACCCTCAACTCGACACCTTCGGAATTCCCAGCGAGAGCGATGCAGCGCATAGCGCAACTCAATCTCAATCGCCGGCTCAACATTTTATTTCCGGGCGGCAAAGCAAATTTTGCCGAACTCTTCGTCTTCCTCTTCCCATGCTCGATCCCAAACTTTTTCTAAAACTGCTGCAACTGGATTTGAACGCGCATCCGCCGGGCGCGCCGATCCTGAAGATTCATCTTGCCGCGGAACCGGCGCGGCCGCGATCGGCCCAGGGCGGCCTGTTTCTGCCTCCGTCGCCGGAACCGGAAAAACTGGAACTCACGCTGGCGCGCATCGCCGGCCTGGTCGGCGAGCCCCGCGTGGGTTCGCTGGAGTTGCTGGATACGCACCGTGCCGAAGGTTTCCGCATGCGGCGCTTCATGCCTGAGGCAGCTCAGAAAACAAAGCGACAAGAAGTTGCAGGAGAAGGGAAATCCGCCGTCGCTGCTCTCCGCCGGTTCCGACCGCCGCTGCGCGTCACTGTGACTTTGGAAAATGGGGAACTGGCGCACGTGCTCTGCTCGAAGAAGAAAGAAGCCCAGGGCAGTGTGCTCTGGAAAGCCGGCCCATGGCGCAGTTCCGGCGACTGGTGGGAGCGGGAAGCCTGGGCGCGCGATGAGTGGGATATCGCCTTGCAAAATGCAGACAGCGTTGCTCTCTACCGGCTCGTGCACGATCTGCTCGGCGGAAGCTGGTTCTTGGAGGGCACGTATGACTGAAAAACAGTGGCCAGTGGCCAGTGATCAGTGGCCAGTTAAACCTTCCGCTTTTTCTGATCACTGGCCACTGGCCACTGATCACTGATGTATATCGAGCTTCATGCCCGCTCTGCTTTCAGCTTCCTCGAAGGATCTTCCTTGCCGGAGGAGTTGATGTCGGCGTGTGCCCGGCTCAACATGCCGGCCATGGCATTGCTTGACACCGACGGAGTCTACGGTGCTCCACGCTTTCATCTGGCGGCGAAGAAATTCAAGCTTAAGGCGCACATCGGCGCAGAAGTCACCGCGTGTTTACCAAGCGGTAAGTTCCGCATTCCTCTTCTCGTGTCCTCCCGTGCCGGTTATCAAAATCTCTGCCGCCTGATCACCAAGATGAAGTTGCGCGCCAAAAAAGGTGAAGGTGCAGTGCAGAAGGAAGAACTGGAGGAGCATGCCCAAGGTCTCATTTGCTTGACTGGCGGCGCGGATGGGCCGATGGACACCGCTTTGCGACACGGTAGCAGCGAAGAAGCCCGCAAGCAGGTCGAGCAACTAATCGGACTTTTTGGCCGCGGCAATGTGTATATCGAGTTGCAGCGCCATTTCCATCGGGAGGAAGAAACTCGCAACCGGGCTGCTATCGCGATTGCCAAGTCGCTCAATCTTCCACTGCTTGCGACGAATGGTGTGTGCTACGCCGCCACGAAAGATCGCGAACTCTGCGACGCATTCACGGCCATCCGCCATCACCGCACGTTATCGACCGCGGGCCGACTGCTGGCGCGCAACTCCGAGCGTCATTTGAAATCGCCGCAGGAGATGCAGCAACTCTTCGCCGACCTGCCCGAAGCCATCAGCAACACGCTCGAACTGTCTTCACGCCTCGAATTTACATTGAACGATCTTGGCTATCAGTTCCCGCTCTATCCCGTTCCCCAAGGCGAAACCATGGACTCGTTCCTGCGCGTGCATGCATGGGAGGGCTTTCGCGAGCGCTATGGCCGAACTTCGCTTGACATGCAAACCCTCGCCCGTCGCCAGATTGAACGGGAACTCCTGCTGATCGAAAAACTTAAACTCGCGGGATATTTTCTTATTGTTTGGGATCTGGTCCGTTTCTGCCGTGAGCAAAACATTCTGGCGCAAGGACGCGGCTCGGCCGCCAATAGCGCCGTCTGTTATTCGCTGGGCATCACGGCGGTCGATCCCGTCAGCATGGAGCTTCTCTTCGAGCGCTTTCTATCGGAGGAGCGCGGCGAATGGCCTGACATCGATCTCGACCTGCCCAGCGGAGATGAGCGCGAAAAAGTTATCCAATATGTTTACCGCCTCTATGGCGAGCGCGGCGCAGCCATGACTGCGAATGTCATCACCTATCGCAACCGCATGGCGGCCCGCGAAATGGGCAAAGCTCTGGGATTCGATCCGGAAACGCTGGCCAAAATTTCCGCCGCTGTCGCCACCTGGGAGTTCCGCGACGAAAACGACGCACTCGACCGCCGCTTCCGCGATGCCGGGCTCGATCTCAAGCATCCCCGCCTGCGCAAATATTACGAGCTGTGCCTTGCGGTGCAGGACATGCCGCGCCATCTCGGGCAGCATTCCGGGGGCATGGTCATCTGCCAGGGGCAGCTTGACTCGGTTGTCCCCCTCGAACCCGCTTCTATGCCCGGGCGCGTAGTGGTGCAGTGGGATAAAGAAGATTGTGCGGACATGGGCATCATCAAGGTTGATCTGCTCGGCCTGGGAATGATGGCTGTGCTCAAGGATTCCATCGAACTGATAAGCAAACATTATCGCGAGGAAGTCGATCTGGCGCATCTTCCGCAGGATGATCCTGTGGTCTATTCCGCGCTGCAACAAGCCGACACCATAGGCCTGTTCCAGGTGGAAAGCCGGGCGCAAATGTCGTGCCTGCCGCGCCTGCGCCCGAAACGTTTCTATGACATCGTGGTGCAGGTCGCAATCATCCGGCCGGGGCCGATCGTCGGACAGATGGTAAATCCTTTTCTTTTGCGTCGCCAGGGACGCGAAGAGGTCACGTATCCACATCCTTCGCTCGAACCTGTGCTTAAACGCACGCTGGGTGTGCCGCTTTTTCAGGAACAATTGCTTCGTCTCGCCATGATCGCGGCTAACTTTACTGGCGGCGAAGCAGAGGACCTGCGTCGCGCCATGGGCTTCAAGCGCTCACAAGCGCGCATGAAAGAAATTGAAGCCAGGCTGCGCGCCGGCATGACTGACAATAGAATCCCGCCGGAGGCACAGGAGAAAATCATTCTTTCTATCACGTCTTTCGCGCTCTACGGATTTCCTGAATCGCATGCCGCCAGCTTCGCGCTGATCGCGTATGCCAGCGCTTTCTTGAAATGCCATTATCTTGCCGCGTTTACCGCCGCGCTGCTCAACAACCAGCCTATGGGTTTTTATTCTCCGGCGACGATCGTCAAAGATGCGCAGCGGCACGGATTAAAAATGCTGCCCGTGGATGTGACTTGCTCGGAATGGGGGTGCACGTTGGAAGCAGCCCCGAGTACTCAGTACCCAGTACCCAGTAAAACCATTGTCATTCCGAGCCCCGAGCGCACGCGAGGGGCGGAGGAATCGCGCAACTCGGTACTAGGTACTGGGTACTCGCGACTCGCTCCGGCGCTACGCCTGGGATTACGCTACGTTCGTGGACTGCGCGAGGAAGGAGCTCAGGCGCTGGTGCGCGAGCGCAGGCTTGCTCCGTTCGCTTCTGTTCATGATTTGACTCGTCGTGTTCCGGAGCTGCGCAAGGATGAACTCACCGCGCTGGCGGAAATCGGTGCGCTGAATGCAGTAGCTAGTACCGAGTACCAAGTACCGAGATTCCTCCGCCCCTCGCAGTCGCTTGGGGGTTGGAATGACAAAGGTTTTACTCGGTACTCGGTACTCGGTACTAAGTACTCGAAGCTTCACCGCCGCGACGCTCTCTGGCAGGTGGAACGTGCTGTCCGCGGTTCCGGGCCGCTGCTGGAAAATTTGCCGGAGCCCGATGCGCCTTCGCCGCTTCAACCCATGAACCACGAAGAGCGCCTGGTTGCAGATTTCCACGGCACCGGCCTCACTGTGGGGCCGCATCCCATGGCTTACCGCCGCGACTGGCTTAACGCCATGGGCATTCGGCGGGCCAGCGAACTCCGCGATATTCCCAACGGGAAGCGTCTTCGCATCGGAGGCTGCGTAATCACCCGCCAGCGTCCGGGAACGGCAAAAGGCTTTGTGTTTGTCAGTCTGGAAGATGAAACTGGAGTGGCGAATGCGATTATCACACCCGATCTTTTTCACCAAAACCGTCTGCTGCTGGCTTCAGAACGGTTCCTGGCCATCGAAGGCATCCTGCAGAATCAGGACAACGTGATCTCAGTCAAAGCGGAGCGTGTGCTGCCACTGTTCGTCACGAAAGCGGAAACCGTTTCGCACGATTTTCACTGAACGGAATCTGGAAACGGAACTGGAAAACCAGGAACTGAGAACTGCCCTACTGTTCGGGCGCTGGGGATTCCTCAGGCCTGCTGTTCTCTGGAGGCGCGAGTGGCAGCCTGGTGGCTCCGCGCATGATGTCGCGCTCCTCCGGGGAGAACACGCTCGTGAAGCGTCTGGAATCGATGACTTGTTCCCGCTCTCCTGGTGGCATGGCGCGCAGATCGCGCACCGCAGTGGTTACCATGCGCTGCCGGTCGGGTGGAAGCTGCCGAAAGCGCCCGAACACTTCTCGTGCCTGTTGCTTCTGGCCCGGGGTCAGGTGTTCCCATACTTCCATGCGGTTCAGCATGCGCTGCTGTTGCTCCGGCGGAAGGCTCAAGAAATGATGCAGCCGCTGCCGATACAGCTGCTGCAGATGCGGTGGCAGACGGCGGAATGCAGGATCGCTCTGCAACGCGCGCTCCTGCTCGCCCGGAGACATTCCTTTGTAGCGGCGCAGCCAATCACCGGCATGCCCTTGCCCCGGGTGCTGCGGATGATTCTGAATCTGCGCTGGCGGCCGTCCCTGCGCAGGCCAGATGCGGCTATGCTGGGCGAGACATGGAGAAAGACACACTACAACGGTCGCCACGGCAAGCATGGCCGTCGCCATCCATCGCGTCATCAAATTTCCCCGCCGCATTCTCCCCGCCCTTGAGTTCGTCCCACTCTGTACCCCGCCTCGAACATCCGCTTCTTAATTCTTACTTACGGATTCGCCACCACATCGTGCTGCACTGCCAAGTCATCCAGCAAATCGAAGTCGGAATACAGATCGTGATTCGTTTCCAAGGCTTGCAGATCGCTTACCGCGGTGCCCGGCCCTGTTGCCTGAGGATCCATGACCGCGACCTCGTTATCGCCGGCGTTGTAGATTCGTCCACCGCTGGAAAAGAACAGTCCCACGCCAATTGCCATCAGCACCGTAAGCGCTGCCGCCAGCACCGGACGCCGGAACCACGCCAGCCAACTGCTCTGCGGCTTGGCCATTTCTTCCCGCAGCCGTGCCTGCAAACGCACATCAAAATACGGCGATGGCTC
>Ga0307478_10003752_pt1 | contig 11109 bp, 9 predicted proteins | sample atmos_gasesECM4C_2_FD_203713 | JGI IMG/M metagenome (GOLD analysis project Ga0307478, IMG submission 203713) | Hardwood forest soil microbial communities from Morgan-Monroe State Forest, Indiana, United States - atmos_gasesECM4C_05 | ecosystem: Environmental > Terrestrial > Soil > Temperate...
GGGTCATGGCTGATGCCGCCGGGTGTTCGCAGGAAAATCATAGCCGTGGGAATTTTTTCTGCCATGATCATCGCATCGTGGCCGGCCCCGCTCATCATTCGGTGAGGCAAGCATCCGATTGCTTTCATTGCTTGCTCGATTTCATTTACCAGAAATGAATCCATTGGCACAGCTCTTTGTTCGAGGAGCACGCCGCATTCGATTCTGAGTCCTCGGCGGTCCGCAATTCTCTTCGCCTGGCCAACAAGCTCATTCACGGCCTGACTCCGAGTTTCGTCCGCGGCGTGGCGGACATCGAGCGTTAGCCTCGTCTCGCCCGCAATCACGTTCGTAACTCCCGGCTTGGCTTCGATTCTTCCCACTGTCGCAACTAAGCCCGTCATGTTGCGCGCTTTGTACTCGACAGCGGAAATCCACTCCGCCGCCGCCGCCAGAGCATCGTAGCGGAGATTCATCGGCGTGGTGCCGGCATGATTGCTGCGGCCGAAGAATGTGAACTGTAGACGACTTTGTCCAGCAATTGACTCGACAGCTGCGAGCGGCAGACCAAGGTTCTCAAGAACTGGCCCTTGTTCGATGTGAAACTCGATGAAACCCAAATATTCTTTCGTCAAGCAAACTTGCGGAATCTCTGCCGAATTAAGGCCGAAGTTCTCAACCGCCTTCCGAATAGAAATTCCGCACGCATCCTCACTCGCTAGCTGCTCTTCATCGAGCCGCCCGACCAGCGCCCGGCTGCCAATGAATGGAACGCCAAATCGCACTCCCTCCTCTTCGGAGAATCCGACAACTTCGATTCCGAAGGGAAGCTTCCGCCCGCCTAGAGACTCCAGCAAGCTAACGGCGAGTACCACACCGAGCATGCCGTCATAGGCTCCCGCATTCGGCACCGTATCGAGGTGCGATCCCATCATCAATCTCGGCGCGCCGGGTCGAATGCCCGGATAGAATGCTCGCAAATTGCCGGCCGCATCTACGCGAACCGAAACTCCAACCGGGTCAATCCAGCATGCGATCTCGCGATAGCAATCGACCATCGGCGGAGAAAGAAACGTGCGCCGCAAACTCCCCGGGGCTTCGGAAAAAGACGCCAGTCTCCGGCACCGCGCCATCGCCTCTTCGGCGCGCTTTCGGTTCTCGCCACTCTTCATCGCGCGTCTCTGCATTTCGGAGGTCGTCGCCATGGTTCGAAAGGCGCAATTGCTCTCAAGCCTCGCAGATAAGCTTTGCGGCCATCCAACCAACCAGCACGAGCGCAACCAAGATCTCCCAGGCATAAGTGTTGCCGTAAGTCGCTACCGGGAAGTGATTGCTGATCATGATAAAGACAACGGGAACGGCCATGAAAGTATTGTGTTTGGAACGTAGCTTGGCTTGAGCGCCAAGAGCCGCATCGAATGGGTTTCCGGCCGCAGCTTCGGCGATCATTTTGCGCTGCGAAGGAAGAATTCGAAACCATACATTCGCGGTCATAATCGTTCCGAGCATCGCCCCCACGTGGATGTAAGCGGCGCGACCGCTGAGCAAGTGCGCCAGTCCCCAAGAGGTTGCCGCAATCACGATCAAACCAAAGCCCGCAAACACGGCTTCAGATTTACCCAAGGACGATCGCGCAGCCAGATCGTAAATGAGCCATCCCCCGGCTACCACGGCGAGGCCAATAGCAACGCCCTTTGCCTGGGTGATGTTCGCAACATCTGTGTCGATCAACCCAGAGCTGGAGTAATAGACCAGAAAAAGCAACACCATTCCACTCAGCCACGTCATGAGTGCTTCCCATCGGAACCATCGGACTTGCCCGGCCGGAACTCCAAGAGATTTCTGCTTCACAACCGCATAGAATCCGCCGCTGTGCACCATCCAAACCTGCGGCACTACTCCATCTGCTCCGGCTTTCTTTTCCAAACGCTCCAGTCGTCCAAATTGGCCGTCGAGCCATGTGAAGTAATAGGTTTGGCCAACCCACATGATGGCCGCGAAAACGTGGAACCAACGTACGCCCAGGTTGAGCCATTCTCGGATCGAAGAAGTCAACGTGCGAACTCCTTGAGGTGTTCCATGCAACGCTCAGCTTCCCCGGTAAGTCGTATACCCGTTCGGGCTCAGCAGCAACGGGATGTGGAACCGGCTTTCGCCGTCTTTTACGCGGAATGTAATCTCGACGACGGGATAGAGCGCATCGACCATCTGGCTTGCGAAGTAATTCGCTGTGTCGAAAACCAAACGATATGAGCCTGGCGTGAGCTGGTCCTCCTCCGGCAGCAACTGATTGCAGCGTCCGTACTGGTCAGTGCGTCCCGATGCCAACAGCCGCCAACTGGAACCTTCTTGCTTCTCCAGTCGCACTGCGACATCCAGCGCCGGTTTACCCAGAGCAAGATCGAGAACATGCGTCGAGATGCCCTTCATACCCGAAGCCATTTTTTTAGCCTAAGCTGTGTGATCTGCCGTTGTTGTTCCGCTGCCTCGTGAAGTTCGGTCGCCGCGTCATTCCCTAACCGGCGTTGAAGTATCTCCAAAATTTCCGGGGCCGACTTTCCCGTGGCACAAACGATGAAGATGCGTCCGAATTTCTCTTCGTAGGCACGATTGCCTTCGGCCAAAGCGATCTTAACTGCATTGCCGGTCTCCGTGACTTTTTCTTGCTCTTGGCGCGACCATGCGTCGGAGCTGTGCGTTCCGCCCTGCCTCTTCGTCTCGCCGATTCGCGGGTGGCTGTCAAAGGCCTCAATCCAGTCGGCTTCATTCAGATTACGCCAGGTGTCGTCTGAGACCGCCATCAGAGCAGCCTCGTCTTTGAATGGTCTTCGTGCTGCCATCTCATACGCCCATTGCTTTGAGCCGCAACAAGGCAAAATCTGCGCCGCTGCCGTATCACCAGGGGCATGATTCCAGCGCACCAGAACATCACTCACGCCGTTCGCGCCTGCCAGCAAATTAAGAAATTCTGCGACAAGATTACCTGCGACCGCCGAGCGATATTTCGCCGTCGACCGAATGTCATCGATGGGCTTGATTTCCGCGATCACCGTATTGCGAGCCAGCCGCACAATCGACTCGTCGATAATCTTACCGTTCACCGTCCGTTCCGTCTCTCCGAGGCGAAATGGAACCGACGCTACGCTCCCTAGAGCGATTCGTGGGTCTTCGATGGTTTTACCTTCCTCCGTGACTGCGACTCTCCCTAGCGCCGCTATGCAGATTTTTGAAATTGCCTGGGCGTTGCGGCTTCCAACTTTTCGCGCGTGACAAACATATCCTGAAAATTTTCTCGGAAGACAAATGGTCTGTATCAACTCATCCGGCGCAAGCCGCATTTTTTTGTAGCCCGTGTGAAAGCCTGCGTAGGGTAACCGGCGCTCCCCTCGAACCGATACCAGAATCAGTTCCACATCGTAGGCGAGCAGTGCGGGAAGCGAATCGGCTGCTGGCGATGCGTTTACGATGTTTCCTCCAATGGTTCCCCGATTCTGATTGGCGATTCCTCCCGTCCAAGCAGCAGCGCGCGCTAGCATTGAGAATTCATGCGCAATCTCTTTATGCTCACGAATATCGGCATAGGTCGATCCCGCGCCAACGCGGATTTCATCCGGCAGAACGTCGATGCTTCGCAACTCCGGCAGATTCCAGACGCTCACCAGCTTTCGCGATGGCAACTTCCCGGCTGCATACTGCACCATGATGTCAGTGCCGCCTGCGATCGGAAGCCATTCGCCGGGACTGCGCGCCAGAAGTTCCACCACGCTCCGCAAGTTGCCAGGTGCAATCAGCTCGTAATCCCACGGATCGGACCTCATTTCGACCTCATTAGGATGACGTTGTCTCCGCGCCCCGTGCCGCTCTTGCCACAGCTTCGAAAATCTGCACGTAGCCCGTGCAACGGCACAGATTGCCGGAAAGCCCTTCCCGTATTTCTTCGAGCGTGGGGTCCGGTTTCTTCCTCAAAAGATGGAACGCGGCTAGAATCATCCCCGGCGTGCAAATGCCGCACTGCGCTCCACCGCATTCCAGAAAAGCTTCCTGCAACGCATGCAATTGCGCTCCGGCTGCAATTCCTTCGATGGTGACAATACTCGCTCCGTCAGCCTGCAGGACTGGAACGAGGCAGCTATTCACCAGCGTGCCATTCATCAATACTGAACATGATCCACACTCGCCTTCTCCACATCCCTCTTTCGCGCCGGTCAACCCGAGTTGTTCCCGCAGCACATCCAGCAAGCGTTCCATCGGGAAGGCACGCACGAGCTTTCGCTCGCCGTTTACCATAAAAGAGATTTCGGAATTCGCGCGATTCCGCGAAGAATGTGGAGAATCGCTCACTGCGCTGCGCTCGCAAGATCAGATTCAATCTCAGGCGGACGCCCGCTGAGCGCCTCAAAAATATCCTCGGGCAGGAGCGGAATTGAGTCGAAAGGAAAACTCAACGCATCCTCGACCGCATTCAGAATCGCCGGCGCCGGTCCGTCCATTGGGAGTTCTCCGATTCCCTTCGCGCCAAAGGCACCGTGAACATTGCCCAGCTCCTCGAAGAACACGCGAATCGGAGGAAGGTCGCTGGAAGTTGGCATGATGTAATTTGTCATCTGGTTGTTCTGCATGCGTCCCTTCTGCCAGATAACTTTTTCGTACAATGCAAATCCGATGCCCTGGGCCACCCCGCCTGCAATTTGCCCAATCGCAAGCACCGGATGAAGCACTCGGCCCACTTCCTGCAGTGCGACGAAATCCTTCACCGATACGCTATAAGTGGTCATGTCAACCGACACTTCTGCGATGTAAACCGCCCAGGAATACGCGGCGTAGGCTTCGCCCCGATATTTTTGATCGTCCCAAAAGATGCCCGGCGGCGGCTCATATTGCGCCCAGGAACGCAGTTGCCCATGTTCGCTAATGTAGCTTCGACAAGCTGCGCGGAATTCGTCCGCCGAATAAGAATCGCCGATCAAGCCAGCCACACTCAGCGTCTGTCGAATCCCTCGCGCCGCGGATTCAACCAGCTTTCCAACCACCATCACCGTGCGCGACGCAACCGTTGGCCCGCTGTTCGGCACCTGCATCGTATCCGGTTGAGCGATCGTGACGTCTTCGTAGCGCAGCCCCAACGCTTCCGCCGCAATTTGGCAGAGAACTGTTTTCGTTCCTTGACCAAATTCTGTACTCGAAACCAGTACGCGAATACCGCCATCGGCGCATCCTTCCACGCCAACCACAGAACTCAAATAGCGCTCACCCGAACCGGTAAAACCCGCGCCATGCAGGAAGGCTGCAATGCCGATTCCTTTTCTCTTTCTCTCAGTCCTCGTTCGATTTTCTCTCGCGAACCGTTCTCTCTTCGCGTGATAGTCCGAAAGGCCGAGGGCTCGCTCCAACAGTTTTTCGAGATCGATCGGTTCACGGACGACTTGTTCGGTGGCCGTCATCTCCCCGGGCTTCAGGAAGTTTCGGCGCCGGATTTCAATCGGCGAAAGCCCTAGGACGCGCGCGATTCGGTCCATATGCCGTTCCATGGCAAATAAACTCTGAGGCGCACCGAAGCCGCGAAATGCTCCGTGCGGCGGCGCATTCGTGGCGACTGCTTTGCCGCTGATCCGCACACTCGGCCAATAGTACGGACCGCCGGCATGGATCAAGCCGCGCGAAAGAACTACCGAAGACAAAGTTGCATACGCTCCGCCGTCGATGGTGAACTCAATTTCTCCGCCAAGAATCTTCCCTTCTGCGCTTACCGCCGTGCGGTGTCGCGTTCGCGAGGGATGCCGCTTCGTTGTGGCAGCCATATCTTCCGCGCGGTCGTAAACCATCTTCACCGGCCTGCCCGACTTAATCGCCAACAGCGCCGCGTGCGCCGCGATCATCGACGGATATTCCTCCTTGCCACCGAAAGCGCCGCCAGTCTCCATTTGCACGACGCGAACTTTTTCCGCAGGCAGGCTGCACAGCACCATCAAAGCCTTGTGCACGTAGTAAGGACACTGCAACGAGCCCCACACCGTGATGCCCTCCGCGGCATCGTAGGAGGCAATCATGCCGTTGTTTTCTATGTAAAGCTGTTCCTGCGCTCCGGTCCTGTATTCACCTTCGACAATGTAAGCGGCCTTCGACCAAACCTCATCGATATCGCCCTTATCGATACAATACGTCTTGAAAACATTGTCGGAGCCCCAAATGATTTCTGAACATCTCTCACTTTCTTCAATCGTGAAAATGGCGGGAAAAGATTCACACTCGATCGACACTGCCTCAACCGCTTTCCGAAGCGCATAACGATCCCGGTGGGCTAACAAGAGCACCGGTTCCTCGGGATGGTTCACGAATTCGCTCGCCAGGCAAGGTTGATCGTCGCCGATGAGCGCGATGCAGTTCTTCCCCGGAATGTCTTTCACCGAAACGATCACAAACTCGCCCCAGGCGATTCCGGGGCCGAATTCGATCTGCTCGATTCTGCCTCTGGGAATCTGGCTGCGAACCGTCGCACCGTAGAGCATGTCGGGCAAAACCATATCGTCGACGTAGCGAGCTTGTCCGGTAACTTTTTCCCGGCCTTCCTTGCGCGGGACCGCCGAACCGACGATGCGCTCACCATTCATGTTCCGCTGTTTCCGAGGATGTAGCGATTTCTCTATTGTCGTGCGTAGATGGGATAGTGTAGCCGACAACCCCGCCACTGTCGGCTGAAATTTGTACGGAGTTATTGATCGAAAAAACGCATGAGGTCAATCCTTCGAACTTGCCGCGGCTAGCCTGAATTCGCGGCCCATCGGTGATCCCGGAAACTTGCCCTCAACAAAAACAGGCTTCCCCCGCAGATAGGTAGCCTTCACAACGCCACGAAGTCGTTCTCCAATATATGGAGAGACGGCGTGCCGATAGTGCAGCCACTCTTCCGATACTACGAATTCGCTATCGGCATCGAATAGGACGAAGTCAGCGTCGAAGCCCGGCTCAATTTTCCCTTTGTGCATATGGCAGCCGGCGAGCTGCGCCGGTTTCTCGGCCATCCACCGCGCAACATCGAGCAAAGTAAATCCGCGCCGGCTGGCTTCGGTCCACATCAGGGGCAGCGCCATCGAAAGACTTGAAATCCCTCCCCATGCAGATCTGAAGTTGCCCTCCTCGAATCGTTTCATTTCTGGCGGGCACGGAGAATGATCCGTGACCACCAGATCGATTACGTCGTCCCTCAAACCGTTCCACAGCATTTCCCGATTTTCCCGGCTCCGAATTGGTGGCGCGCACTTAAACGCGGTCGCTCCATCTTGGATCGTTTCAGACGTTAGATGGAGGTAATGCGGGCAAGTTTCCACGGTCACGGCCAACCCTTCGGAGCGTGCCGCTTTTAACTCACCCAATGCTTCGCTCGCCGAAAGATGCACGATGTGCGGGCGAAACCGATATTCGCGGCATAGCGATAAAAGCAGTCGAATCGCGGCCAGCTCCGCCTCTTGCGGACGCGACTGAAGATAAGTCGAATAGGATCTCCAATCCGCGCTCTCGAGAGTTTCAGTGGCTGTATTGATCGGTCCCGGAAGTTCCGCATGCACCAGCAGCGGCAAGCCGGTTCGTGCGACTGCAGGCAACGCCGCTCGAAGTTGCTGCTCCGTTACCATGGTGAAGCCATCGATGCCGGGATGAACGAGAAAGCATTTGAAGCCGGGAACGCCTGCAGCAGCCAGTGCTTCAATGTCAGCTTGATTGTCCTCGACGACTCCGCCCCATGCTGACCAGTCCACGCGGCATCGCCCCTCTGCAGCGGCGCGCTTCGCTTCGAGCGAGGCGACGGTAGTTGTAGCCGGCAGGCAATTCAGCGGCATGTCCACCAGAAGCGTGTAACCTCCCGCTGCAGCCGCACGCGTCGCCGTCTCGAAACCTTCCCACTCAGCGCGTCCGGGATCATTGATGTGCACATGCGAATCCACCAGCCCGGGAAGAATCGCGGCCTCGCCAAAATCGCACACGTGGGCATCGCGAGGAACTTGATCCTGCGGGATAACAGCCTGAATCTTCTCACCCACTACAAGTATGGCTGCCGGCCGAATTCCATCCGGGGTCACTACGCGATTCGACAAGAAAGCCTGCAGCTCCAAGTACCTGCTCCTTACCAAACCCAGAAATTGAATCGGGCTGCCGTCTCATCCCACGTTTCTTCAGCATGACTTCATGCAAAAGAACATTTTACGAATTCCCGATCCCCAGCTTATACTCCCTTCTCAGCGAAACGGCAGCGAAAGGGTCCATGTCGACTGAGGTGCTCGCGGGTTCTCGGATTGCAGGCGTGGGCATTTCTTTGCCGGCCACGCGTTAACAGAGCAACCACATGGACAATCCTTTCATGGCCCGCGCGATTCAGCTTGCAGTCGAGAATGTCCGCTCCGCAAGCGGCGGTCCGTTCGGGGCAGTCATCGTGAGGGGCGGCGGCATCGTTGCCGAGGGCGCGAACCAGGTGACCTCGATCAATGATCCAACGGCGCACGCCGAAGTCCTTGCCATCCGCGCGGCCTGCGCCAAACTTAAAACCTTCGAACTGCACGATTGCGACATTTACACTTCCTGCGAACCGTGCCCCATGTGCCTCGGTGCAATTTATTGGGCGCGGCTCTCTCGCATTTATTTTGCCAGCGCCGCCGCCGATGCATCCAAAGCCGGCTTTGACGATTCGCTGATCTATCGCGAGATAGCGCAGCCGCATGCGCAGCGTACGATTCCGATGATTCAGGTGATGCGCGATGAAGCTCTGGCCGCGTTTCGCGCATGGGAAGAGAAACCCAACAAGATCTCCTACTGAGGGAACTTGATCGATCATTACTTCAAGCTCGCCGAGAACCAGACCTCCGTGAAGCAGGAAATGCTCGGCGGCCTCACCACCTTTGTCACCATGGCTTACATCATCGTGGTGAATCCCCAGATTCTCAAGCAAGCGGGAATGCCGGCGGACGGCGTCGTCTTCGCCACGTGCATCTCAGGCGCGGTCGCCACGCTCGTGATGGGGCTCTACGCCAACTATCCCATCGCGCTGGCGCCGGGCATGTCGCTGAATGCCTACTTCACGTACTCAGTTTGCATGGCGATGCACGTTCCGTGGCAGACCGCGTTGGCAGTGGTCTTCTGTTCGGGTTGCCTATTTCTGGTTCTCACCGTGACGCGGGTTCGAGAGCAAATTGTGAACGGCATGCCCGATTGCCTGAAACATTCGACCGCTGCGGGAATCGGAATGTTCATCGCTTTCGTAGGTTTAAGAAACGCAAAAATAGTGGTCGCGAATCCCGCGACGTTTGTTGGTCTCGGCAGCTTCTCCGACAAAGAGGTGCAGGCCGCCTGTTTCGGTCTTTGCCTCACATTAATTCTGATGGCGCGAAAGTTTCACGGCGCAATCTTGCTCGGGATCGTCGGGACCGCTCTCCTCGGAATTTTGCGCGGTATCACAAGCTGGCCCGCGGCAATTTTTTCCATGCCGCACCCGTCGTCAACTTTCTTGCAACTTGATTTTCGTGGCCTGAAACATCTTGGCCTGCTCGAAATCGCATTCGCTTTCCTGTTTGTGGATCTTTTCGACAATGTTGGCACACTCGTGGGAGTTTGTGAGCAAGGCGGCTTCATGCGCGACGGCAAAATTCCACGCGTGGGGCGCGTGTTGCTGGCGGACGCTGTAGGCACCGTGTTCGGCGCACTGACGGGCACATCCACAGTCACAAGCTATATCGAGAGCGCGGCCGGTGTGGCCGCCGGAGCGCGCACAGGTTTGAGCAACATCGCCGTCGCAGGATTGTTCTTGTTGGCAATGTTCTGTTCACCGCTGGCGACTGCAATTCCCGGTTATGCCACGGCTCCCGCGCTGATTCTGGTGGGCGTACTCATGTCGGAATCCATTGCGCAGATTCAATGGCGCGACTTCAGCGAAGCCGTGCCGGCGTTCATCACGATTCTCGCAACTCCGCTTACGTTCAGCATTGCAACCGGCCTTAGTCTTGGCCTGATTGCTTATACGATTGTAAAGATCGCTGCCGGTAAATTTCGCGAAATCAATACCCTCGTCTGGATTCTCACCACCCTCTTCATTCTGCGCTATGTCTACCTCGCCGTGGCCTAACTCGACCCGGCGGGCGAATCATGCGGAATCTTGTTGACGAGAGGCGCTGACCGCCCTAACATGATCAAGTATGACTTCGCTGCACATCCATCCTCACCATCACCATCATGCGATGAGCGTGTCAGCGGAGGCCTACGGATAAATACCTAAAGCACTAATAGGAAATCTAAGCCCGCTGACGCCAAACGCGCAGCGGGTTTTTTGTTTCTGCTGATCGTTTGAAACAGGGGCCGCAGAAACAGGAGATGTTTATGGAGATCGACTTCGACAAAATGCAAGGCCTGGCTCCAGCAGTGATCCAGGACGCCACCACTCAAGAGTTGCTGATGGTGGGTTTCATGAATTGCGAAGCGCTGGAGACGACTTTGCGGACGGGATTTGTCACCTTCTATAGCCGCACTCGGCAGAAATTGTGGACGAAAGGCGAGACCTCCGGCAATCGACTTGAGGTAGCCGCGGCATGGACCGATTGCGATCGCGACACCATTCTGCTGCGCGTGCGGGTGCTGGGTGAGGGAAAGGTGTGCCACACAGGATCGCGATCCTGCTTCACTGAGGAGCTTCCCCTTGGAGCGGCGTCGCAAGTCGAAATGGAGTCAAGGTGATGAAACTTCGTCTGGGCATACCGAAGGGAAGTTTGCAGGAGGCCACGCTAAATCTATTCGCCCGCGCCGGTCTGCGCGTTTATACCAGCGCGCGCTCCTATTTCGCTGCAACTGACGACCCGGAGATCGAGTGCATGCTCATTCGTGCTCAGGAGATGGCTAGGTATGTCGAGCACGGCGCGCTTGATGCCGGCCTAACTGGTCACGATTGGGTGCTCGAAAGCGGGCTCGATGTAATCAGCGTCATCGACTTGATCTATGCGAAGCAGATCATGGGAAAGGTGAAATGGGTGCTGGCCGTGCCGGAAGACTCCGAGTTTCAGAAGCCCGAAGATCTTGCGGGAAAAAACGTCGCCACCGAGCTTGTCAGCGTTACGCGAAATTATTTTGCCTACCGGAATGTGCCAGTTCGAGTTGAAT
>Ga0307478_10003753_pt1 | contig 11104 bp, 10 predicted proteins | sample atmos_gasesECM4C_2_FD_203713 | JGI IMG/M metagenome (GOLD analysis project Ga0307478, IMG submission 203713) | Hardwood forest soil microbial communities from Morgan-Monroe State Forest, Indiana, United States - atmos_gasesECM4C_05 | ecosystem: Environmental > Terrestrial > Soil > Temperate...
AGGTTCGGCGCTAGGCTATTTCAAAACCCTGCAGAGGCTTTTCGGCACACGCGCCAGTGCGTTTTGGTCTGTCGGGCGATGAGCACTCCAGATTGAAGATCGAGGATTGAACTGTGGGAACTTTTGTGGGGAGCTGAATAGCAGCTACGATTGCGATTGGTAGGCTTGTTGGTGCCGCCAGTGATGCGTTTTACGGAGCTCCCAATGCGACTTTTTCAGACAGAGACGCACGTGAGCATTTTGGTTTGTGCTTTCGGAAACGTTGTCAGGGCGCAAACGATCAGCGTCGATGCTACACCAAGCCACGTCGTGAACAAATTCGGCCCCCCTTATGCGTTGGGTACGACGGTAGATCGCGTGCCGAGCAACGCCACCGATACATTTTTCGCGCCGGACCAGCTAAAGCGGACGCTATTTCGGAGCTGAATGCTAGTGAGAAGCAGCAAACATAGGAATCTGGCCGGGCGGCGGTGTGGTCGGGTCCATCATTGTCGCCTTTATTGGTGCTGTGATTTTGTTGGGATACGCGACTGATAAAGAAGGCATAGTTCTATGCGGCACTTGACGAGGAGCATTGTCGTTATGGCATTGTCGAGCGTTTCTTTTTCGGTTAACGCGATCAAGAAACAGGAAGCGAATACTGGTAGTCCGCACGTTCAAAAAGGTCTCGCGGCGTTCTACGGCCGAAATATGGAAGGTCACAAGACGGCGTGCGGAGGGACTTACGTGGCGTCAAAAATGACGACGGCGCACAGGACTTTACCGTGCGGCACCAAGGTTCGAATTACAAATACGCATAACGGCAGAAGCGTCGAGGCAACTGTCAACGATTGGGGACCGACTTCCCGAAAGCGGATTGTAGACGTGTCGCGAGCTGTAGCTGAGCAATTGGATTTCGTCAAACAAGGAACCACCACGGTCGAAGTAGAAGTCGTGAAGTAAAAGCCTGTTCTACTTTTTTCCACGGCTCAGACGAGGCCAGACAGCAGCCCTCGAGAGCGCTTCCCTCTCAGCGTCGAGCGTGGGCCGGTGATAGATTCGCCCGGCGCGCTGGTACCAGTAATCGGCATTAGAGGCGCGGCCTTCCTTGCAGTGCAGGTAGGCATGGACGGCCATGCCATCTGTGGATTCCAACTCGTCTACCAATGCGTGGGCGCGAGTCCAATCCTTTTTTGCATCCCACCACAGCGCCGCTAGCGGGGCTGATAGCCCGTTCGGCGGCTCCTCATGTACAAGGGGATGCTTTGAATTCCTCGCGATTCATACTGGCCTCCCCGTTATTAGCCATCTGTTTTCCTTTCACGTGGAGCGGTCGTCTGAGTACTTCAAGCCCCAGCACACTGTTGCTGTAAACAGCAAAAGCACTTTGATGTTTTGGTCGTCAGGCCATCCAACTTGCAACTGGCGATGAAAATTGCAGACCGATAGCGAACGCCTCCCCTCCCTTGAGAGGTTTACAGTAGGCGATGCGCGCCTCGTTAGACAGACCGCCCCGAAGCAACTTTAGGGTCACTTCGTCGTTTGGCCGCCACTTCGTCTTGGTAATAACGCGGGCACCGTATTGGCTAACGTTGTGGGTAAAGGTAATTTCGTTTATGAAAGGTGCATCCGTGCCAAGGAGCTGCACCTCAACGCGGGCCGGAGTGCGACTTTCCGTTCGCCTCTGAGGAGACGTTCTCAGTGCAGCCCGAATCCGGTCTCGTTGAGAGAAAAGGAAGAATGCACAAACCCCGGCAAGTACGGTCCCTAAGAATGCCGCAACTGTAATGACCCAGACGCTCATGTTTCCTTCAGCGATTCAGCAGGCTGGTGAGGGCATTGCCCGTCCCATTGTTCGGCTGCCTTCACGGTCTCGCTCGCTGCAACCGTTTTTCAGGCGGGACTGGAGTCAACTCTTTTTGGAGGTCGTCGCGAAGAACTCCGCTCACTATTGTTCAACCTTCGCGCCCCCACAATTGAGACACTTGACCTTGCTCTCTGCATGTTCGGTAAGAGTTAAAACTGCGGAGAATCTCTTTTCACAGGATTTACAGAGATATTCGTATTGGGGCATGGCACCTTCCTCTGCTCCCAGATTCTCACGTGAATGATATGTCGCCTCCCTAGTCAGAGAAGATCACTGCATTAAGCGCTGCAAAGAAGGAAGCCTGCGCTCCAATTCCACCATCCCGCGAGGAAACCCCAGAAATCTCCGAAAGCAGCGCGCACCCAGCGGTAGAAACCACCCTCCACCGGCATGGCTGTCGTCAGCTCCGCTGCCACGAGAGACATCGGAATGCACCAGAAAAACGGAACAACCAAAAAAATAGATCAACGCCATCCCCGGTCCTGCGGTGGAAACCTGGGCTTCGAGACCGAAAGGGCCGCCGGTGGTGTAGGAATACATCACAAAGACCAGATAGAAGAGTGAGGCTCTCTTTACGTGAACCTGGTTCATTGTGTGTTCCTCGGGCGATGGCTCCGGTTCAGTGTATCCAATCCAAGAGCTTGTACCAAGCTCCCACAAAGGGCAGGAACCACGGAGTGCCGTTATAAAGACCCAGCGGCGCGCCCGGAAAAGGCAGGGTCGAAAAAAGATTCTCGTCCTGCCCGCCGGCAATAGTCTCGGCCATCTTGGTCCCTAGATAGGTCGCCATTGCGACTCCGTGACCAGCGTATCCCATCGCATAATACAGGCCATCAATCTTCCCGGCGTGCGGCAGCATGTCGAACGTGAAATCGAGCGTGCCGCCCCAGGCGTATTCGACGGCTAAATGGCGCAGCGCTGGAAATACACGCAGCATTCCCTGGCGCAAGATTTCTGCGCTTTGGCGGATGGTGTCCGGTGTTTCAGGAAAGAATGCGGCCCGCCCCCCAAACAGCATGCGGCTGTCCGGCGTGATGCGGAAGTAATGCAGGAAATTCTTCGAATCATAAATCATTCTGTTGCGCGGACTGAGATGGCGAGCCAAGTCCTCCGAGAGCGGCTCTGTGACAATGATGTAGGAGCCGATCGGGATAATTCTCTTGCGCAGCGCTGGAGTCGCACTTCCCGTGTATCCGCTCGTCGCCACGAAGATATCGCGCGCCCAGAGCTTTCCGCGCGTTGTGATGAGGTGAAACCCGTTCACACCGGCTCTTGCCCCCCGCTCCACACGCTCCACGCGTGTTTGCTCGTGCAAGGTAGCACCGGCTCTTTCATTGGCCCGCGCCAATCCCGCCACGTACTTCGCCGGGTTCACGCCAGCACTCGCTTCGTCGACCAACCCGCCGTAATAGATTTCGGAACCGATTTCGCTCGGGAGTTCGCTCCTCGCGACAATCCTCACCTCGTGCTGAAAGTCCCGGGCGAGCCCTTCCGCCGAACGTCGGAATTCATCAAAATGCGCCCGCTTGCATGCAACGACCAAGTGCCCGCTGCGGACGAAGTCACAGTCAATTCCTTCTTCGCTGATGATTCGCTCGACGCAATCAATTGAGGAAAGCGAAGCCGCATATAGTTTTTGCGATACGTCGAGGCCATACTTTGCCACGAGTTTCCCGACCGGAAGTTTCAGCCCGGTGAGCACCATCCCGCCATTTCGCGAGCTCGCGCCCCAGCCCACACTTTCTGCTTCGATCACCGCGACTTTAGCGCCGGTTTTCGCAAGTATCCGGCCAGCGGAGAGACCGGTGAACCCGGCCCCGACTACGGCAACATCGGCCGTTTCCGGCAAGTCCAACGCGGCGCCCCGTGCTGACCAATCAACTGTCTCTGCCCAAAACGATGTCTGCTTGAACGGCATCAATCCCTTCGGGTGAGTTGATCACGGTCTGGATGCTACCACCAAAAGCGACGCCAGCTCACTTCTTCAAGTCATGTCGCAGCGCGACCATTGGGTCGGTTCCATCGCGATGGCAGTGGCGGTACGCAGCCGCTGGCCTGCTATGTATCCCTCCCGAAGAACTCTCCTTCGGACATAATTGCGATCACTGCTTCTTTTCGTGCGGCGGAGGTAATTGTTAGTTGACCCGACCACGCTGAAGATAAAGCACGATTGACCCGCGCTACCTCATAAGATGCGCGAGACTGAGACCCAAATCGGAAATTCTGGGTAGAATAGGCCCAGTTTGGTGACGGCAAACGGGCGGGATGGACTAGCACGCATGGAGAGGGAATCGAGAGGTGGCATTACCCGAACCGAGGACTGACGCCCATCTAAGCATCGACAATCGCAATGTTCGTCAAAACGAAAGAACGCGCTAGGCGCACCTATTTCTTCCTGTGCATTGCCGAGCGCGGCGGAAACAACGGAAGCGGCTGGAAGGCCGTCGAGTATTCGGTGTGTCTGGGCGAAACGCTCAATCTTGGCAGCAAGCAATGGGTGGAAATTCTTCGAGCCTCGCCAGAATTCCGACCCGTTCCGCTTGAAGACGTTTTGGAGGTCGTCGAGAAATACGTCGCAAAGCACGGTTTTCGTTCCGAGATTCTGGCCGGCCTTCGCGAAGCTGTGCGTGGTCCAAGGCAAAAGTCCCGCCGGAGCGTGCGAAGCGAAAGGCGATCGCAGGAGGACGAGTACGTAACCGCATTGCGCTTGCTCGGCCTTGTGTCTGGTTCCTCAGGCGACGAGATCGAGTCAGCATTTCGGAAAGCAGCTCGACGGCATCATCCAGACGTCGGAGGCGACCCGGCAAAGTTCCGGGCACTCGTGAACGCGCGAACTCTGCTGCTCGGCCGTGACACACGCCTGGACGAAATCACATGAGTTGAATCGTATCGAACAAGGCTATATTGATGAGCTCGACGGCAAGATCACCGAGGCTCGCAGGAAAATCTCGCTAGCACAGAAAGCTCGCTGGGCTAAGACTCATAAAGCGAAAGCGGCCAAGGGATAGCTTTTCGCAATGGCTAGCGAAATCTTCAGTCGACGGCGACACCGTAGAACGCGGCCTGCTCTGCCGCTCGCGATTCCGGCGACCCCCAAATCGAACCCTGTAGCGCCGCCTCGAGAGCAATGAAGGCCCACCACAAACTTTCGAGACTTGTTTCTGGAGTGCTCCCAGGTGCAAAATCATGCAAACCACCGGCCTAAGGTGGGGTATGGAGATAACGCACCGCGAGCAGCATTGGTTTCGGTTGCCAGCAATGCTGGGCTGGAAACAAGCGGTGCTCTGCGCCTTGGTAATTGATCTGTTGCCCGCGCCGCTGTTCGCACAACACGGTCACCAGTGGTACAAAACGCATCCGGTACTCCCCCCGATATCGGATGACCGCGTTGTTGTCGACAAAGGAGTCTCACAACCGGGTGCCGCCGAAAAGAATATGTGCTCGATCCAGCCGTTTCCTGGAATGCCCGACACTGTCAGCGTTACGAGCTTGCAGATTCCCCGCAAGGCTCAGAAAGAGTATGACGAAGCCTGTGCAGCCCTGAAGAATAAGAAAATCCCTGAGACTGAGAAGCACTTGCGCAAGGCGACCGCAATCTACCCGAATTACGTCGCTGGATGGGTGATGCTGGGTCAGATTCTTAACACAAGGCAGCAAACGGCAGAGGCCCGTAATGCTTGTTCGCGCGCGTCAAGCGCTGACCCGAATTACTTGCCCGCGTATCTTTGTTTGGCGGAGATCGCGGGACGTGCGCAAGAATGGAAAGAGGTCTTGAACTTGACCACTCGCGCGCTTGAGCTGGACCCGGTGAATGATGCCTATGCCTATTTTTTTAGTGCGATCGCCTATTTCAATCTGAACCAGTTGCCCGAAGCGGAAAAGAGAGCATTGAAAGCCGAAGAGATTGATAGGGCTCACCACGAGCCACTGATACAGTTCTTACTTGCTCAGATTTACGAAGCAAAGCGTGACTCAGTTGAGGCTGCTTCTCACCTGCGGGAATATCTTAAATTTGCACCGGATGCACAGGATTCAGGTAAGGTGAAGAAGAATTTGGAAGCAGCACAGAACTCAAAGTAGACTCACCACCCGGAGTTTCGGTCCGCGTTCGTTCTTCGGCAGGCGAAAGACATCACTGGTCCAACCCCTGGGTGCGAATCGTACGACGAAATCATCAACCACACCGTTTTTGCAATTCAGGGCGGAGGAGTAGTTACCTCCAACTCTCATGCTTCCGAACTCCCTCCGCTGACGGACGAAGACATGGCCGCCGTGCGACGCGTCTACGGAGCAAAAATTCTTCCGCTCGTTGGAGACCGATGGTGTGTTCAAAAGGTTTTCATGAGGGCTCTCCTGCTTGAAATCTCGCAATGATGCGACTCCGCGGTCTTTTTGTTCCGACCTGTAATTGGCCAAGATATTTTTCGCAGGTCTAATCGGTTATCAAACCCTGACGATAAAACGGTGCGACGAACGAAACGCAAAATATCTTGACAAGGGCAGGGGGCTGCACTATAAGCCATTCCACGTGATAAGCGGTTAGACGGCCAGGGTGCGCGTGTCCGAATGGCCCTTAAAAAGGGCCCTGCAATGGGATTCAATCGAACGCTGCCTAGACTTGGGGGGACTATGCGAATTCCAAGATTGAGCGAATGTTTGCTTGTTGTTCTGGTGTTCGGTTTTGTTCTGCTCTTGAGCGGACAACTGATTGCGGGTGTAACGGCGAGTATTTCCGGGACCGTTACGGACGCAACCGGCGCGGTTGTAGTCGGCGCCACCGTGACCGCGACCAACGTAGATACGGGTGTGGCCACAACGCAAACGACGAACGGGCAAGGATTTTATTCCTTCCAAGCGCTTCCTCTCGGTAAATACACGCTTGACGTGCAGCAGACCGGTTTCAAAGGCTACCGGCAGACGGGGCTGGTGGTGGACGTCAACTCGGCGCTGGTCGTCGATGTTGCATTGCAGGTGGGGGCCGCGGCGGAAAAAGTTGAAGTGTCCAGCGCGGCATTGCACGTCGATACCGAGAGCACGCAGATGGGAGAGGTTATCACTGGGAAAGAAATGGTGGATGTGCCACTCGTATCCCGTAGCTATACCGATTTGCTGACCTTGCAGCCGGGAGTAGCGCCGACGGCCTCCCAAATAACCGGGGCTTACGCGGGTCCTTTCATATCCGCAGGATTTGCTGTTCCGTTGGTTTCGGGTAGCTTGAATTCCGGTGCGCTCTCCGTCAATGGCATGCGCGAGTCTGAAAATGGATTCATCCTGAATGGAATACTGGTGCAAGAATTGGGATTTTCCGGCGCTGGGGCGATTCCCAATCTGGATTCACTGCATGAGTTTCGCATCCTTACCAACAATTTCGACGCCGAGTATGGCAACTATAGCGGCGGACTCATCAACGTGGTCACTAAGTCCGGCACGAACCAATACCATGGCAATCTTTTCGAGTTCTTGCGCAACACGGATTTCGACGCAGCTAATTTCTTTGACAAGGGAAAACGGGGCGCCTATCACCAGAATCAATTCGGTGGCACCTTCGGCGGTCCCGTCATAAAAGACAAGATCTTTTTCTTTGCGGATTATCAAGGAAACCGATTAAGTCAAGCAGTAACCCAGCGCATCACGGGAGCCCCGACCGCGGATCTCGAGAGCGGAAACTTGGCCAGCGTAGAAAGCAGTTTTGTGGATGGGCATGGCAATCCAACCACGGTGAATGGAGCGGCTTTTGCGAATCAGTTGACTCAACAGTTCGCCACCACCACCCATCAAACTGTTCAGGCTGGCGAACGCTACTTCTTTCCCGGATGCACATCGACCAACCCGGTTGGAGGCTGCGTATTTGCAAACGGAATGTTGCCGACCGGCGCGTTTAATCCGATCTCGACGAAGCTTCTGCCGTTCATTTTACCCGCGAATGGAGTAGACCCTGTTACTGGTCTCCCGACCTTTACAACAAATTCGCAAGCCATAAATCTTCACGACAATAAATTCAGTGTGCGAGGGGACGCCAACACCCGATTCGGCCTGCTGACCGCCTACTACTATTACGACAAGTACGATCGCATCGATCCGTATTGGCCGGGTAACGCCCCCGTCTATCCAGGCTTTAACGTAGAAGGGAAGGGTCAGACGCATAACATTACCCTCGGCGACACCAAGACGTTCAGCTCCTCCGCTGTGAATGAATTACGCATCGGGTATTTCCGTCTGGACACCGCGTTCAACCAACCACAGGGCGGAAAGGGAATAACTCTGGCCAGTCTTGGATTTGCTTCCGGCGCAAACAGGGCTCCTGGTATCTTCCCGTTGGTTCCTGCTCTGGAAGGCATTCCAGAAATTGACTTTAACGATTTTGTGATCGGAGTGCCGAGCCGTCCGAACGGTCTCATCGACAATATCTACCAGGTTCTGGACAATTACAGCAAAATCATCGGCACCCACACACTCAAATTTGGAGGCCAGTTTCACTACGACCAGCTTGAAGAAAACCTTCTTGATAACGTCTCGAATGGCAATTTTTTCTTCGGCAGCAATTTCAGTGGTCAGCCCAGCGAAACAGGGAGTGACTTTGCCGATTTCCTCATAGGCGCACCCAGCTCGTACGTTCAAGGACAGGCGTTTCCCTCCTACGGCCGAAACTTTTATTTCGGATTGTTTGCCCAGGATAGTTGGCGCGTCAAATCGAATTTGACGTTCAACTATGGCCTACGATACGACGTAAGCGCCCCTTGGAGAGTAAAGTTCAACCAGTTTCAAACGCTAATCCCTGGCGAACAGTCCGTGGTTATTCCTGGTTCACCCACAGGGTGGGTGTTCCCAGGTGACCCCCACGTTCCGAGCACGCTCGCGCCCACCCGCTGGAATAACTTCGCGCCTCGACTTGGGCTAGCTTATTCATTTGGTCAGCACGATGGCTGGCTGGGCAAAGTGCTCGGCAGTCCTGGCTCCACAAGCCTCCGCGTCGCTTACGGCATTTTCTACAGTACTTTTGAAGGGGCTACGGACTTCAATGAAATTGGGGACGCGCCATTCGGAAACTTCTCGGGCCAAAATGAGCCAAACTTTGCGGCTCCATTTACCAACAGAGCTGCAGGCACATCTATTCCAAACTTTTTCCCGGTGGCCCCGCCACCCAAGAATTTCTCAGCCAGACACCCTGCTGGTCCTCCGTTAGATACGCTGCCAAGTTTCTTTAGCGCTTTTGGCACCATCAGCAGCTCACCGGCGTTTAATAACCATAATCGCCTTCCTTATGCGGAAGAATATGAGCTTTCTATCGAGCACCAATTCACGCGTTCCGATCTGTTAACCCTGAGTTACGTGGGCACCCAGGGTCACCGGCTTCTTTCCTCGATATCCGCCAATCCGGGCAATCCGGCTTTGTGCTTATCGCTCGCGGCCGAGGGCTGCGGGCCTGGTTTGGAAAATAATATCTACATTCGTCCGGACAACTCATTCGTGTTGGGCACGCGCGCGCCGTTTAGTGGGGTCGCTCTGCCAGCAGGGACCGTATTGCCTTGCGCTCCCGGTTGCGATACGGTGCTGCCGAACGGCCAACTTGGAATCATTCCCTTCGGTAACGACTCTTATTTCATCACCGCGGGCGCTTCGTCCTACAACTCTGCTCAGATTAACTATCGCCATACCAGCGGCCGCCTCCAGACACTCATTGGTTATACCTTTAGCAAAGCATTTGACGACGCTTCCGGCTATGGCGAGCAGATCAATCCTGTGAACCATCGGCTAAGCCGCGGTCTTTCAGCTTTCGATAGCACTCACAATTTTGTCGCAAGCTACAGCTACACGCTGCCTATCGATAAATTGTCGGGGCCAAAAGCACTAACAAATGGATGGGGCATCAGCGGAATCACAAGGTTCTCGACCGGCCTTCCCGTCACGTTGGTTGAAACGGATGACCACTCCTTGTTGGGCACCGCTTTCGGCGGCCCGATCGTTCTCCCAGTGGACACTCCCGATCAGGTGGGGCCCGTAGTCATCGAGGACCCGCGAAAGACGGGAGGCCAGTACTTCAATCCGTCAGCGTTTGCGTCCTCCGCCGTGGGCCTCGAGGGTAATGCCAGGCGGCGATTTTTCCACGGGCCGGGGATAAATAATTTTGACTTTGCTCTGCTCAAAGACACTCGAATCACCGAACGGTTTGATCTGCAATTCCGCGGTGAGTTCTTTAATCTTTTCAATCATGCTCAGTTCTTAACGCCGAGCGGAATTCTCGGATCGGGATCCTTTGGTCAAGTTCCGGGAACTCTGCCCGGACGCATTGGCCAGCTTTCTCTGAAGTTGTACTTCTAGTTGGGCGGTGGAAAAGCGGTCAGAGAAAACAGCAACAAGCCGCGGAGGCCGGATTGTGACGGTCTCCCGCAGCTTCTTCAGGAACTAAGAGGCCGATCGGCGCTGCCGAAGCGCAGGAATATCGACGAAGAACCCACATCATCTATATGGCGGCCCAAGGCGTACTCGCAGCGACACTCGTAAGACCCGGGCAGTACGAAATTCGGGAATATCCACTGCCGGAGCCGGCTCCTGGCTGTGTTCTGGTCAAAATGGAAATGTCCGGGATCTGCGGGACGGACAAACACACGTTTCAGGGCCACACCACGCAATACGGCAACCGGGCCCTGGAATTCCCGATCATTCAAGGGCACGAAAACGTTGGTACTGTGGCGGCGATCGGTGGCAAAGAAGCGTACACCGACTTCGAAGGAATCTCGCTGCGCGAGGGTGACCGCGTGGTCGTTGGCGCCAATGTTTCCTGCGGGCAGTGCTACTACTGCCGGCACGATTTTCCATACTATTGTTGCGAGAACACAACCGACTACGGCAACAATCTGAACGCAAAAAATCCGCCCCATCTCTTCGGAGGATGGTCCCAGTACATCTACATCCTTCCCGGAAGTTTTCTCGTGAAAGTTCCGGACGATTTGCCGTCCGAAATCGCAGTGCTGACCGAAATTTTTGCTGTGACCGCCGGGCTCGACCGCGCGAAACAGATGTCCGCGTTCCCGAATGAGTCGTTTCGCTTCGACGACACCATAGTTGTGCTCGGCGCCGGTCCCTTGGGCATGTGTTTCCTGATGAAAGCGCGCATGCTGGGCGCGGGGACTATCATCGCAGCTGATCTCTCAGATTACCGATTAAATTTTGCGAAGCGCTTGGGTGCGGACCACACGGTGAACGCGGGGAAGACCTCGAAGGGGGAACGGCTGCAGCTAGTGAAGGACTTAACCAGCG
>Ga0307478_10003755_pt1 | contig 11100 bp, 6 predicted proteins | sample atmos_gasesECM4C_2_FD_203713 | JGI IMG/M metagenome (GOLD analysis project Ga0307478, IMG submission 203713) | Hardwood forest soil microbial communities from Morgan-Monroe State Forest, Indiana, United States - atmos_gasesECM4C_05 | ecosystem: Environmental > Terrestrial > Soil > Temperate...
ACTGTCGATGCCCTCGCCTGGATTGTGGCTTTTCCCGGAAGCCCCTACGGAGCGGGCGACCGGGTCACGGGCAATGTATTCGATGGAACGAGCAGCGGCGGCGCGGGCATTTCCGATAGCGGCGCGGCCACTTATGCCATCCCGCTTTCGGACAATAACATCGTCAAGAATATGTCCAACGGACTTTTGCTGGGGCTGAACCCGGTCGTTTACAACAACCAGATCGGCCCGATCAACCGGTCCTTCGATGAGACGCAGCACGAAAATTGCATCGAGCCGATCGTGATGCCCAATGGACTCAACAGCAATGTTTACATATATAACAACATCTGGCATGACTGCTATGCCGTCGGATTGCTTACGCAGGGAGCGCCGGTATCAGCCGGCACCGAGAAGGACTACATTTGGAATAACGTCGTGTACGCCGGCTCAGAGAATTTCCCAACAGTCCTCGTGGAGTTCGATTCCCAGAGCACGAACAACTCGAAAAGCGAGGTTCACGCCTGGAATAATACAATTTACGCCGGATCCAACAGGGACTGTACGCGCGCCATTAACCGGGGGCATGGAAACTTCGGTGTTCTGGAACTGATCAACAATCACTGCATCTCCGGCTCGGGATTTATCACGCTCGAAATCACGGGAAACGCTTACGCAAACACAACGAATCTGTTGATGAAAATTTCGACTGCCGCTTCTCAAGGGTATGCCTTGTCGGAAATGTACGCCTATTCTCCAACGACGGGAAAAAGAAGCACGGTTGGCGCCGGCACAAACCTTACGAAACTTATCTCCGGCAATACGGCCACGCTTGCTACGGACACTACCTATGCCGGCATGAGGCTACCTATATCCAGGCCATCCGGTGGTCCCTGGGATATTGGAGCGTATCAATACGGCGGTTCTCCCACGGCTGCGCCGCCAACTCACCTCTCGATGGCAATCCAATAAGATATTCTCACCGGCAACCGAAAAGTTGACGTCTATTTGGGGCCACGAAATACGGTTCTCAAACCGGGCTCCGAAAACCCTGTTTTCCCCCCACCAAGCCTCGATGGGGCGCAGGACCAATTCCCGCCGGTGTTGCACATTAGAACACTCTTAGAATACAAACATTCCCTACTCCTCAGCGGATTCCCTATAAATATTCAGGTGTAACGGTCCATTGGGAAGCATTGTCCAAAGGTAGCGCCAGATAGACAAAGTAAAGGAAAGTGCGGGCCATTTCCCGGGCGTGCTGTTTATTGGATGATATTACTGTAAATTAAAATAAGCATAAGGTAAGATTAAATGCAGCGAGGATTGAGATGAAATCGAATAAATCATGGCGAACCAGGCTGGCTCAAATTCTGATCGGGGCGGCGATGATCCTGGCGCTCCTGGCGGCTCGCGAAGCCAAGGCGGATGGCGAGCACGATCACGATCACCTGGTGACCGACTGGACCCATCGGTACGTGGTGTATTCCGCACCGACGACCCTGATGCAAAAGTTTCAATTGTCAGGGGACCGCCGGTACATCGATCAGTTAAGGCGGCGCGGGAAGGGGCACGGGCGAGGCGATAATGACGGTTGGCGATGGCGCCGTGCGCACGATGGCGCCGGCGAAATCAAGGGGGACTGGAGCGAGGATATGGGCTCCGGCGCGACGGTGGGTGCGGGAAATTATCCCGCAAAATTTTCATTCGATACGACCTCGGCGAACTGTGTGACGCCGGCTCCCCCGGTGGGCCAGCAGCCGGATTACGTGGTGTACAACACGGGTCTGTCTGGATCGAGCGCTAACATCGTCGCATACACAAATCTATACACCGGCACCTGCACCGGGGGTGAGCCGCAAACCTATTGGGCGTACAACACGGGGTTGGCCGGAGCAGTGGTGACATCCCCTTTTATTTCCTATGACGGAACGCAGGTCGCCTTTGTACAAAGCACCGCGACCGCCGCGACCCTGGTAGTCATCAGGTGGAAGGCCAGTAATGGCACGATCGCGAGCCCTGTCACGCCTTCGACGGGGACCTGCACTTCAGCAGCGGACGCGCCGTGCATGGTTACAGTGCCGTTCTCCTCGGCAAACGGGGACACAAATCCAACCGACACCCTCTCCTCGCCGTTCTACGATTTTGGGGGAGACGCGATCTATGTCGGCGACAACGCCGGTTACCTCCACAAATTCATAGGGATTCTTGGTAACGCTCCCCAAGAGGTGGTGTGCACTGCCACCACGATAACCCTTGGGTGCCAATCGCCTGCCGGGACGGACACCTGGCCGGTCCTTTTGACTTCATTCGGCCATATCAACAACCCCGTTTATATTCAGAGCGTGAACGAGGTATTGGTGACTGCAAGCGACGGGGTTCTCTATGGGGTGGACGCGACGGCTGGCGGAACAATCAATGTTACAAATTCCACGGTCAACGGAACCAATAAACTGGCAGGGACGGGGTTTGATGACGGTCCGCTGGTGGACGTAACGACAGGCAACGTGTACGTCTTCGCACGGGCTGACAACGGGCCAGGCTTTGCAGGCGTATTCGAGGTTCCCATTCCCGCCACGCCTGGTGCCCTCCACGGCGTCTCGGGAACTGAAGTCACCGTTTCCACGAACACTACGGGTCCAGCATCGGCTTTCTATATCGGCGCCTTTACCGACGACTACTTCTCCAGCGGGAACGGTACTGGGGACTTATTGGTTTGTGGTACGAGTGGCGGACTTAATGCGGTGTGGGATATCACGATTAACGGCGGAGCCGTAAGTCCTCCGGCGGTTGCTGGGCCCGCAATGACCACTGCCAATGTAGGCTGCTCACCGATCACCGAGTTCTCTGCCGACGGGATCACGGACACAATATTTTTGAGCGTCGCGGGTAGCGCGGTGACGGCCGCGCCCGTCAGCTGCCCGTCGGCCTCAGGATGCATCATGTCCTATGACGTCACCGACCTCAGCACCTGGGGCGCAACATCAGCTACAGCCGCAAGGGCGGCCGAGACCGGGGGCACCAGCGGCATCGTGATTGATAACGGATCCGGGTCGGCCGGGGCTTCGCAGATTTACTTTACTCCCTTGGCGGACCAGCTTTGCACGACCTCGGGTGGCACAGGGGGCTGCGCCATCCAGGCATCACAATCGGCCTTGGATTAGCAGAAACAGGGGGAGAGAATTGAGCATGGAAAAATCGAAAAAGGAAGAGAAGGCGCGACCGACGGGGAAGAAGCCCTACACGGCACCTGCGTTTCAGCATGAGTCGGTCTTTGAGGTTTCAGCGCTGGCGTGCGGGAAGTTGCAAGGCACGGGTGGCGGCTGCCTCCACAGCAGAAAAGCCTCATAGACTGCCCGGTGGAGGCTCAGATAAAGAGATAACGGAATGGGGCCACGGCGCGCTCATGTGCGGTCTGGCCGTGGAAATGGCCAGCGCGTGCTGAAATGTCTGCTGGGCATTCACCTGTGGCGGATTGGCTGAGCTAAGGCTTGGACATACGCGGGGCGATCGGTTCTCCATCAACAAACCTCCCTCTTTTCAATGAGCCGCCTGGCAGCGCCTTCCCTTCCGCGAAATTGATCACTACCCATCCTCCCCCTCCACTCCCGCCTGCGGCGTACAGACCCCCAATCCAATATTGTCTGAGGGGTATCAGATTGGAACACCCTGCATTTTGGGTAGTTTTTACCCAACTGGGTATCCGCTATAAGTATTCCGGCGTTCCTGACAATGGGGGAAGAATTGTCCAAGCGCGGCGTGAGATCAACAAACATAAGAAATTCATTAAGAAATTTCGCCGGCCTGTTCATGCGATGGCATATTTCCACCATATGAATGTAGACTCCAGTAAACATTCAGTATAGCGAGGATTGCGATGAAATCGAATCATTCGTGGCGGACGAGGCTGGTTAAGATCTTTACCTGCGCGGCAATGGCGATCGCGCTCATGGCAGCCCGCGAAGCGAAGGCAGATGGCGAGCACGAACACCTGATAACGGACTGGAGCAGTCGTCACATGGTGTATTCCCCTCCGAGAACCCTGAAGCGGCAGATTGAATTGTCGAGGGACCCGCGGTACATGGACCAACTGAGGCGGCGGGAGTGGGAACGGCGGCGAGGGAATAACGAAGAATGGCGATGGCGCCATGCGCACGAGGACCCTGACCGCATCCGGGGCGACTGGAGCGAGGACATGGGCGCGGGCGCGACGGTGGGCGCGGGAAACTTCCCGGCCAAATTTTCGTTTGAAACGACGTCGGCGAACTGCGTTACGCCAGCGCCGCCGGTCGGGGAACAGCCGGATTTCGTTGTGTACAACACGAGCCTGCCCGGATCAACGTCTCAAGCGACCATCGTAGCGTTTACGAACCTGTATTCCAGCTGTACGGGCGGGACACCACAGACCTATTGGGCGTACAACACGGGCACGACAGGGGCGGTCGTAACGTCCCCGGTTCTCTCATTTGACGGTTCTCAGGTTGCTTTTATACAAAGCACGCCGACCGCAGCGACCCTGGTCATTCTCAGATGGAAGGCCGGCGACGGCGCCCTCACCAGTCCCGTGGTTCCACCGGCGGGGCCTTGCACTGCTCTGACCGCGCCTTGCCAGACGACAATCACCTTCTCCAGCGGAAATAGTGACGCCAATCCCACCGACACTCTCTCATCGCCTGTCTACGACTTTCCGAACGATACGCTGTACGTCGGCGATGCCTCTGGCTTCCTGCACAAGTTCACAGGCGTCTTTCTTGGCACGCCCGCGGAAGTTGTGTGCACATCGACCACGATTACAGCCGGTTGCATGGCGCCAGCAGGAACGAACTTTTGGCCGGCAATTGTGGATCCCTTCGCCCAACTGGGCAGCGCTGTGGTGATCGATAGCACGAATGAGGTTCTTCTGACCGACAATCAAGGTGTCCTCGCCGTGGTGGATATGACGATCGGCGGAATTGACGACCTGGGAACCACCACCACGATCAAACTAGCAAGCATCGGGTTTGATGATGGCCCGCTCGTGGATTTGACGACAGGAACGGCGTATGTTTTCGCAAGGGCTGATGTTGCGTCCAATGAAGCCGCTGTGTTTCAGTTCCAAATACCAGCGATCGCCGACGACCTTGATAATGCCACGGGGATTGAAGTGAATGTTTCGGATGGCGTGGCGAATCCCGCTTCGGCCTTCTATATCGGAACGTTTGACGACCTCTATTACAGCGGGACGGCCGGTGCCGGTACAGGAAATTTGTATGTGTGCAGCACCAGCGGTGGAGTCAACGCGCTGTGGCTGATTCCGATTACCAGCGCGGTTATGGGCGCTCCGTCCGTTGGCCCCGTGCTTACAACTGCCAATACAGCGTGCTCGCCGGTCACCGAGTTTAATAACACGAACACAGGCAATGACCGAATCTACCTGAGCGTGGCGGATAGCGCGATCACCGGGGACGCACAAATTCAGTGCCCGTCGGCGGCGGGATGCATCATGTCGTTTGACGTCGACAGCCCACTGGCGCCAACGACACCTACGTCAGCGACGGCGTTCGTGACCGGGGGCACAAGCGGAATCGTGATTGATAACGCATCCTCGGCCGGCGGAGCTTCGCAGGTTTACTTTACTCCATTGGCGGACCAGCCTTGCACAACCTCGGGTGGCACAGGGGGCTGCGCCATCCAGGCATCGCAATCAGGATTAGATTAGCAGGAGCAGGGGGCGGGAGTTGAGCATGAATAAAATGAAAAAAGAAGAGAAGTCGCCACCGGCGAAGAAGCCATACACGGCGCCATCGTTTCAGTCTGAGCCGGTGTTTGAGGTTTCGGCGCTGGCGTGCGGGAAGTTACAAGGCACGGGTGGCGGTTGCCTCCACAGCAGAAAAGCCTCATAGCCAGCTCATGATTGTAACAAAGGAGTTCTTGCGCCGGCCAAGATATCGGATGGTCTGGTTGCGATGACTCAAGGATGGCCTTCCGGTGGGGACTATCTCGCCGGGGCACATTGCTCGAGCTCGGAAATCACGTTGTGGGAATCGTCGCCGAGACCTGCGTCGAATCCGCGCTTTCCACGCCGCCGGAGGTCACTGAGGCAACTACATAGTAATAAGTCAGGCCGGCCTGCACGCTGGAATCGACAAAAGAATCCCCGGCCACTACGCTGGAATCCAGTCTCGCATAGGGACCGCCCGAAACCTCGGAACGATAAACAATATACCCCGCAACTGCAGAAGTGCTCGGATTCCAACTGAGTTCCACGGAGTGGGAGGCCGTTTGTGCGCCGGCACCCGAAAGAGAGACCGTAACGGGCGAATTGGCGGCGTTGCTGGTTACCGTCACGGACCCGGGCAAAGAACCCGTTGTCGTCGGGGCGAAACGAACATCGAGTGTCGCGGATTGTCCGGGAGCGAGAATCAAACCGTCTGAAATACCGCTCATGGAATAGGAAGCGCCCGACACACTGACCTTCGAGACGGTCACGCTGGAGTTTCCATCGTTCTTCAGAGTGGCGGCCAGGGCGCTGGCCTGGCCGATTGCAACGGATCCAAAGCTCATTGTGGAAGAGCTAAGGGCGAGAAGCTCGGTCGCCGCCGTGCCGGTTCCGCTCAGCGAGACTGTGGTTGGCGAGGCCGAGGCGTCGCTCATAACGGAAACATTTCCGGAAATGGCGCCGGCCTTTTTCGGCGAGAAAACAATATTAAACGTAGCCCGTTTCCCCGCTTCCACCGTGAGAGGAAGTGTGACTCCCGTGATGGTAACTCCGGCGGCCGTCGTGCTCGCCTGCGTAATCGTGAGACTCGATCCGCCGCCGTTCGATATTGTCACTGACTGAGAAGCCACGCCGCCCAAAGCGACTGAGCCAAAACTAACCGCCGCTGGAACCACCGAAATCTTGGCCGCTCCCTGCGTGCTTTGCTGCCCGGAGCCCGTCTTGGAAGCTCCTGTAAGGCCGACGCAGCCTGAAATCGAAAGAAGTGAGGAAAGCAAGAGGGCCAGAGCGGCGGCTGGAATCACCTTCTTGCCGGCGGAATCTGCATGACGCGCGCGCTCGCACGCACGGCCGATCAATATGTTTGTATTTGAACGTTTCATCACTTTCGATTGTGCGGTGGGGCAAGAGGAGGGGACTACTGTCCCAGCGTCCAATAGAAGGACAGGGGAGGGCACCTGCACCTTCCAGACGGGTGCGGAGGGAAGCGGCGAGCCGCGCCTTGACTGCCTTGCGCGGCCCGCCGGATTTTATCCGTTGGGGACCCGCCCCAATCTATGGGATTGTGGCGGAAACTTCGCTCGAGTTGGCGCTCTCGACGCCGCTCGAATCGACTGAAGTTACTACATAGAAATATGTCGCGCCTGCGGTGACGGCAGAGTCCGTGTAGGTTGTGGATGCGTCCGCCGTCGAAGTCAATTTCGTATACGGGCCGCCGCTCACAGTGGACCGGTAGACGTTATAGCCGACCACCGTGGAGGTGCTCGCTGTCCACGTCAGGGTCACCGAGTGCGCCACCGTCTGAACGCCTGTCCCCGAGAGCGTAACAGTCGCTGGGGAATTGGTAGCGTTGCTGCTGATCGTAACGCTTCCACTGGCGCTTCCAGACGCGGAGGGCGTGAATGTGACATTCAGCGTCGCGACTTGTCCCGGCGTCAGGATCTGTCCGGACTGAACGCCCGAGGCAGTGAACCCGGCGCCGGACATGGTGACGTTTGAAATCGTGATATTCGAATTCCCGCCGTTGGTGAAGGAAACCGGCAGGGCGCTATTGCTACCGATGTTGACGCTCGAAAAGTTCAGGCTCGTCTGGCTGGCATTGAGAACGAATGTGGCGGCGGTCACCGTCAGCGTGGCGGCGGCGCTGGTGGCCTTGCCCGCGGAGTTCGTGACGGTGACGGTAAATTGCGATCCGCTGTCGGCTGTGGTGGTCGCCGGAGTCGTGTACGAAGTTGAAGTCGCCCCGCTGATAGCCGTGCCGCCCTTATTCCATTGGTACGTCATGGGCGCCGTGCCTGTGGCGGCGATGGCGAATGTCGCAGTCTGTCCGGCGATCACGGTCTTGCTGGCCGGCTGCGTGGTGATGGACGGCGCGGTCGCCGGAACATTGACGGTCAGCGTAGCTGCGTTGCTGGTCACGCTTGTGACGAGGTTCGAAACCGTCACGGTAAATTGCGCGTTGTTATCGGAGGAGACCGCGGCCGGCGTCGTATAAGACGCGGAGGTGGCCCCGCCAATCGCAGTGCCGTTCTTCTTCCACTGATAGCTCAGCGTACCTGTTCCCGTGGCTGCCACGCTAAAGGTTGCCGTTTGCCCGACGTTGACGTTCCGGCTGGCCGGTTGCGCGGTGATGGATGGCGGAACGTTCACGGTGAGCGTGGCGGAGTTGCTGGTCACGCTCGAAACGCTGTTGGTGACGGTGACTGTGAAACTCGCCGAGTTATCCGAAGCGGTCGTGGCGGGCGTTGTATAGGAAGCCGACGACGCTCCGGGGATGGTCGTACCGTTCTTCTTCCAAACGTAGGTGAGAGGCGCCGTTCCCGTTGCTGTCACACTGAACGTGGCCGGTTGTCCCGCAGTGACCGTCGCGTTTACCGGCTGCGCGGTAATGGACGGCGCCACATCGGTTGCAGTCACAGTAAGAGTTGCAGCCTTGCTGGTCACGTTTCCGTTGCTGTCAGTCACGGTCACGGTAAATTGCATGCCTGATTCAGAAATCGTCATCACGGGCGTCGTATAAGTCGATAAAGTCGCGCCGCTGATTGCCGCTCCGCCCTGCTTCCACTGATAGCTCAACGTTCCCGTTCCCACTGCCACGACCGAAAAGGTTGCGGTGTGCCCGGCGGTAACGGTTTCGCTCGCGGGCTGTGAAGTGATGGCGAGCGCCGTCGTCCCCGCGCCGCTGAGGGAAATGCCCAGTGGGGAATTCGTCGCATCGCTGGCGATGGTGATGCCGCCGCTCACGCTGCCCGGCGTGGTCGGAGCGAACTGAACCTGGAAGGCATGATTTGCGCCTGCGCCGATCGCTACCGAGGACGTGCCTCCCACGATGCTGAAACCGGCGCCCGTCACGGTCGCCTGGGAAATCGTGACCGTCGCAGTGCCCGTATTGGTCAGGGTCAGTGTCTGCGGGCTGGTCGATCCATCGACAACATTTCCAAAACTCAGACCTGTGGAACTGGCCGAGAGCGTTCCCGAAGAAGTTGAATTTGAGTTCGATTTCGAGGTGGATTCTGGTTTTCCGGCGCCCGTCAGGCCGACGCAGCCGGAAATCGACAGCACCGCGAGAGATGCGAGAATCAAGGTGATCAGGCCGAGCGGCGCTCGGCGATTGAGTGCCGCTTGAGTGTGGGAACGAAGTTTTGTGTGAGCGTTCATGACGTGGCCAGATTAGGGTTGGTACTGGAAAACCCTCTACTGGTCCGGCGAACAAACGTGGGACAGGGCTTACTGCTGTACCGGCGGGGCGATGAGGGGGATTCGTACAGCTGTTCCGTGGGACGGCATGAGGCGTAATCGAATCGAAATGAAATGGGAATATAACCGGAATAAATTTGAACAGTCAGCGCGACATCCGGATCGACGGAGATGAGTCGCGGTGCTGTGCTAGACTCAATTCATTTCGGGTATGGGATTTGACGCTCGAATGATTGAATGATGAAACCTCGGGACCTGCCGGATCAGCAAATCTGCGCTGCATGGTCGAACCGAATCCTGCTTCTTTCGCTGCTGGGCATTGGATATCTGACCCTGTTTCCTTTTCATTTTGTTTTCAACGGCAATCCCGCGTATCGTGTCTCACCTTTTTTCCTGGGGATGAACCAAAAACCCTCGGGGCCCCTGGATTTTTTTCTGAATGTGCTTTTGTTCGTTCCTTTCGGATTTGGAATTTCCGCTCAGGTGTGCAAGCGGGGCCGCGGCCGTTGGATTTCTTTTTTGCTGGCGTTGGCCCTCGGCGCGTTCACGTCCTACACGGTTGAATTCCTGCAGCTCTTCATTCCGCAGCGCGATTCGGGTTGGGAAGACGTGCTCTCGAATTCAATGGGCTCGGTTGCTGGATTTATTCTTTTCGCGATTTGCGGCCGGGCCATCCTCAGGGTCGCGGCGCAATGCGAGGAATTGTTTTTATCTTGGCTCTCCGTCCGCCGCGCCGCCGCGCTGCTCGTCGCGTATTTCGCCGTGTGGTTTGGAATTTCGACGTATTTGCAAAACAAAACTCGTTTGACCAACTGGGATACGAAATCCCCTCTTTATGTCGGGAACGATGCTTCCGGTGAGAATCCCTGGGAGGGAAAACTCTATCTCCTGCAAATCTGGAATCGCGCCTTGCCGGCGGATGCGATACGCCGAATGGCCGGGCGGGAATCCATGGAAGATGAGAGCGTGGGGTTGCTCGCAAACTATGATTTCACGAGTTCGCAGCCGCTCGCGGACAAAATGAATTTTTTGCCGCCGCTTACGTGGACTCCGGAGCAGCCGCAATCGATTGCCTCCACGCCGGTCGAATTGGACGGCAAGTCCTGGCTGAGCACGAAATCCCCCGTTGAAAATCTGGTGCGGGAAATCAGGAAAACCAGCCATTTTACGATCCACGTCGTAGTCGCCCCCGCGGAAGCGGATCAGGGAAGAGCGCGCATTTTTTCCCTCTCGACGCCGGGCGACGACGCCAACCTGAACCTGAGGCACCAGAGATCGAACATGGTGTTTTATTTTCGCAATCCCTTGTCGGCGGGTCACTCCGCGCTTGTCTGGTTTGTCCCAAGTGTATTTGAGGCCGGAAAGATTCGAGACCTGGCCGCGGTTTACGATGGATCGGATGCCTACCTCTATCTGGACGGGACTCCCGTGCCGCAGAATTACCGGCTGAGTCCCGGCGCAAGCCTCATGCACTCTTTCTTTTTCATTCAAACGGGCGATCTTGACGGGTACGTGATTTTCTACGAAGCGATCACATTCTTGCCCGCCGGTTTTTTGATCGGGCTTGCAGCCGGCAAGTGGCTCACGGAAAAAACCGCCGATGGGTGGCTGCTTGTGGCCGGCTGGATCCTTCCCGCGCTGCTGCTTGAATTTTATCTGGCCTGGCACAGCGGGCGGAGGATCTGGGTGGGGAATATCGCGCTGGCGCTCGGTTTTGGACTGGCGGGGAT
>Ga0307478_10003756_pt1 | contig 11099 bp, 8 predicted proteins | sample atmos_gasesECM4C_2_FD_203713 | JGI IMG/M metagenome (GOLD analysis project Ga0307478, IMG submission 203713) | Hardwood forest soil microbial communities from Morgan-Monroe State Forest, Indiana, United States - atmos_gasesECM4C_05 | ecosystem: Environmental > Terrestrial > Soil > Temperate...
AATGTTGCGCGAGCCGACTTCGCGCGCGATCGCCATGGTCAGGCCGATCAGTCCAGCCTTGGAGGCGGCATAGTTGGCCTGTCCCGCCTGCCCCATCTGCCCGAAGACGCTGGTGACGTTGATGATGTGCCCCCATCGCTGCTTGAGCATGGAGCCGATGACTTGCTGGATGCAGAGATAGGCCGAAGTAAGGTTCGTCTGCAGCACCGCATCCCAGTCGGCGCGCTTCATGCGCATCACCAGTTGGTCGCGAGTAATGCCGGCGTTATTGACGAGAATGTCGATTTTTCCGAACTGGGCGATTGCGGCTTTCACCGTGGATTTGATCTGTTCTTCTTCAGCAACGTCGAGGGCGAAGGCGGCCGCCTGGCCGCCGGCGGCGGTAATCTCGCCGACCAGGTCGTTGAGCTTGTCCTGACTACGCGCGGCGACCGCAACCGAGGCGCCATCTTTTGCCAGCCTCAGGGCGCAGGTGCGTCCGATGCCCTGTGATGCGCCGGTGACCAACGCCACGTGACCTGAAAGGGACATGCGACTCCCCCAATTCTTGGGTTGAACGGAGAATTTTCGGAACGCCGCATTATACGCGGCGAGAGGATGTCGCGAGAACGCAGTCGAGCTTCGCTCGACCGGGAACCGAGGGCGGCTGTCCCCACATATTCCTTGTGCGAAACTCGGGTCGACGAATCGCATTGCGTATCCACAAGGCTGCCGAGTAACATTCCCACACTTCTATGCCCCATGCCGCGAGCAACGTCATCAAGATGCCTGATCCCTCTAACAGAAATTCTTCTGCGGCAGAAGCCGCCGATGCGGGGCATCGGTCGACACAACGCGCTTCGACCGGCGAAGGTCCCTCTCCCGCCAGCGGCGGGCTTCCCGTTGCACCGGCCGAGCCTTCGACCGAAGTCTTCGCCGTGTTCGGAGTCGAGCCGGAGATCCAGGCCTACGCCATGGCGAAGTATTCCCGCTCGGCACTGTCGATGAAGGAATCGCTCCGCGAGATCAGTTCGCAGAAGGCGGAAAAGTTCCTCAATACGTTCTATTTCCAGTACGGGCATCGCTCCATTGCCGATCTGGCGCACATTGCACTCGCCGTCGAGCGTCTCTCGATTCTCGCTGCCATCGAAGTGGCCGACGAACAGCGTTGGGACGGTCAGGAGCGGTCGACGCGGTATCAGGATTTCAAGAAAAGCGGCTATTACACCCCCGACTTTGGGGCTGACGACGGGAGTCGGAAGCTCTATCGCGAAACTCTGGACTTCCTGTTCGCCGAGTATGAAGCGCTCTCGGCGCACATGACGCAGTACTTGATCAACATCACGCCCAAGCCGGCTGACATGAAGCAGGAGACGTACGAGCGCACGCTGAAGGCTCGGGCATTCGATATCACGAGGTACCTGCTGCCGCTGGCGACGAATACCTCGCTGGGCGAGATCGTTAACGCGCGAACGCTGGAAAACCAGGTCGCGCACCTGCTGTCGCACACACACAAGGAGGTCCGCGCTCTCGGGGAGTCGCTGAAGAAGGCCGCGACTGGGGCGGCGTACAACGTAAACTCCGACTCGTTGCGCGAACTGGTGGAGGAAATTCGGGCGGTGAATCCTGAGCTAGGCGCGCGCGCCGAGCAAGAACTGTTGCGGGAAGTCCGCGTCGCGCCGACGTTGGTGAAATATGCGGATCCGAATCCATACGAGATGGAAACCCGCCGAGAGCTGCGCCAGGCCGCGCAAGAGTTGATGGAGCACGAGCAACTCGCACCCTCGAAGGCGATTGTCGACCTGCTGGATGAAGAGCCGCTGGAAGTCGAGATCGCGACGACGCTCTTGTACGAGCATTGCCATCATTCTTATCGCCAGATTCGGCAGGCGGTGCAGGTGGCCGGCGAGCGGCGGCGGCGGGAGATCATTGATCTGGGGTTGCGCCACCGCGGCCGCTACGATGAGATGCTGCGCGCCTTCCGCGCCGGACAGCAGTTCCGGTTCGACATCCTCATGGATACGGGCGGCTTCCGCGACATGCACCGCCATCGCCGCTGCATTCAGGTCATGCAGGCCTCCACCACCCGGCACGGCTACGAGATGCTGGTCGACCTGGAAGACGCGGGCGCGCGCGGACGATTCGACGCGGCCATGCGGCGGGCGCAATCGGCAGTAGAGAAGTTAGCTCAAGGCGGCTCAGCCGAGGCGGAAGAAAACTCGCAATATGCGATCCCGCTGGCGTTCAAAAAGCGCGCGCTGTTCAAGATGGATTTCGCCGAGGCGGTCTACATTTCCGAGCTGCGAACCACGCCGGCGGGGCATGTGTCTTATCGCAATGTGGCGTATGCGATGTACGAGGCGGTGGCGCGGAAGTATCCGGCGTTGGCCAAGTATTTCCGCGTGCACGATGTGACGGCGCCGGTGGATTTGCTGCAGAGATGAGCAGCGGAGGCCTGCGCGCAACAAGAAGAAGCATTTCGTAGCGACCCATAGACTGATTGCTGCATTGTGTTCCCATGCGGCTACCGAATTGACGTCGTCTTACTGTTTGACAAGAATCTCCGCCCTAGTCAGACCCACATCGAGCGTTTCCCCATTTGCCCTTAGCGGTTGTCGACGCAGTCGGCGAGTTGCATAGATCCTTCGGCCCGCAAAGGACGCGAACCTCAGGATGACAACACACGGGGAGGTTTCGGTCGCGGGCGGAGGCGCACGCGCCACATAAGGTGCCCATTTTGGAACGATTTCCACCGCATTCTTTCAATTTCGCCTTTTCTTCGCTTTCGTTCGCGGGTATAATCCGGCCAGACTAAGAAAGCACTTATTTTCGGCACTCTTATAAGGAGCCACTCCATGGCGGATGAGCGGGGCAAGGCGATAGATCTGGCAGTTTCACAAATCGAAAAGCAGTTCGGCAAGGGCTCGATCATGCGGTTGGGATCGAAGGAAGCCATCGTTCCAATCGCGGTGATCCCAACCGGGTCGATTTCATTCGACGCAGCCCTGGGCGTGGGTGGATTTCCGCGCGGACGCGTGGTGGAAGTCTTCGGTCCGGAATCTTCAGGCAAAACCACCATTACTCTGCAGGTGATCGCTGAAGCGCAAAAAATTGGCGGCATGGCCGCATTCGTCGATGCCGAACACGCACTCGATCCTGGCTATGCGAAGAAGCTAGGCGTCGATGTAGACAACCTGCTGGTCTCGCAACCCGATTACGGCGAACAGGCGCTCGAGATCACCGAAGCCCTTGTGCGCTCCAATGCCATCGACGTGCTGGTAGTGGATTCGGTCGCGGCGCTCGTGCCCAAGGCCGAACTCGATGGCGAGATGGGCGACAGCCACATGGGCCTGCAGGCGCGACTGATGTCGCAGGCGCTGCGCAAGCTGACCGGCACGGTGTCCAAATCGCGCACCTGCCTGATCTTCATCAACCAAATCCGCGAGAAAATTGGAGTGATGTTCGGCAATCCGGAAACCACCACCGGCGGGCGCGCGTTGAAGTTCTATTCTTCCGTTCGCGTCGATATTCGCCGTATTGCCGCCATCAAGGAAGGCGAAGTTGTCACCGGTTCCCGTACCCGGGTGAAAGTCGTAAAGAACAAGGTCGCCGCTCCCTTCCGCGAGGCCGAGTTCGACATTCTTTATGGCGAGGGCATTTCCCGCGAAGGCGATCTGCTCGACTTGGCCGTGAATAACAATATCCTGGAGAAGTCCGGCTCCTGGTTCAGCTACAAAGGTGAACGGATCGGCCAGGGCCGCGAGAACGCCCGCCAGTTCCTCAAGGACAACAAGGACGTGATGGCCAGGCTCGATGTCGAAGTCCGTAAGGCCCTGGGATTGATCGCCACCGCGCAAACCGCTGCTGCCGCCGCGCAGGGCACTTCTGGAAACAGCAAGGTCGCGACCATGCCAACCGGCACAGAGTCGGTGAAGGCACCGATCGTCGCCGCGAAGCGCTAACTGATCTTCGCATTCAGGATTGTCATCCCGAGCGTAGCGAAGGATCTGGGTTCTCGCCTGCCCTAGGAATGGGCGATTGTACAGGCAGAAACCTAGATCCCTCGCTTTGCTCGGGATGACAATCCCAAGAGGAACGACAGCAGTAAGAAACGACAGCAGTAAGAAACGACAGCAGTAAGAAACGACAGCTGTAAGAAACTTCAGCTGTGAGAAACGTCAGCCGCAATAGATGAATAGAAGTACGAAGAAGAACATGTCGGAGGAAAAGCGCTATTTTGTCTATATCATGTCGAATCCATCGCGAACGCTCTACACCGGAATAACAAACAGCATCCGTCGCCGAGTCCGGCAGCACAAAGAAAAGCTCATCGATGGTTTCACCGCTAAGTACAACATCACGCGTCTCGTTTATTTTGAGAGCTTCGGAGATGTACGGAATGCGATCGAGCGCGAGAAGCAGATCAAGGCTTGGACCCGAGCCAAACGAGTTTCTTTGATTGAGGCCGTGAATCCGAAATGGGATGACCTTTCGCGTGAGTGGGACCAGCCGCAAACGTTTCGATTCACACCGAAAACCGCGTAAAAACACCAAATTTGCCTTGTCATCCCGAGCGTAGCGAGGGATCTGGGTTTGTGCGCGGGCCATCATCACAAACGCTGCAAGCAAAAACCTAGATCCCTCGCTTTGCTCGGGATGACAACTATAAGGGGGCTAAGGACTGCGAATAGTCTCCAATTGCCATCTTTGCTCCTGCCCGCATAGAATCTCTTTGCTGCACAATTGCCTCACGGCACGGCTTTCTACGAGGATCATTGAACAAAGGTATTGCCATCTATCCCGGCTCGTTCGACCCGCCGACCAACGGCCATCTCGACCTGATCCAGCGAGGCAGCAAGATTTTTGAGGAACTGGTGGTGGCTGTCCTGCGGAACTCGGAAAAGAGTCCGATGTTCAGTCTTGCCGAGCGCCTGGAAATGCTGCGGCAGCTCACCGCCGACTTGAGCAATGTGCGGATCGATAACTTCGAAGGCCTGATGGTCGAGTACGCAAAATCGATGAATGCCATGTGCGTTCTGCGCGGCATTCGCGCCATCAGCGACTACGAATATGAACTGCAGATGGCGCTCATGAACCGCAAGCTGGAGCCCACGCTGGAAACGGTGTTCATGATGCCGGCCGACAAGTATTCTTATGTCAGCTCGCGCCTGGTGCGGGAAGTGGCGCAGGCTGGAGGCCCGGTAAAGGGCCTGGTCCCCGAAGTTGTCGAGCAGAAACTGCGCGAAAAACTCGATCCGGCGTATAAGCTGCAGGAAGCGACTCTGATCGAAGTACCCAGACGAAGGAAGAAAAAAGCATGACCACGGCCACTACGGAAGCCCTCAGACTCACCGACCGGATCAACCGCATTGAGCCCTCCGCCACCATGGCGGTGGTCGCCGAGGCCGACAAGCTGCGCTCGCAAGGCATTGACGTCGTTGATTTCGGCGCGGGGGAGCCGCATTTCGCCACTCCGCAGCACATCAAGGATGCAGCCATTGCCGCGATCCAGGGAAATTTCACGAAGTACACCGCCGTGCCCGGCACCGCCGAATTGCGCGACGCGATTGCGCATCGCCACAATGTCGACTTCGACTCCGACTATCGCCGCGAGGAGGTCATCGCCTCGACCGGGGGCAAGCACGCCTTGTTCAACACCATTCAGGTACTGGTCGATCAAGGCGACGAAGTGATTCTACCGGTGCCCTACTGGGTCTCGTTCAAAGACATCGTGCGCTACGCCGGCGGAGATTGCGTTCTGCTCGAAGCTGACGAGGCTCAAGGATTCCGCGTCACCGCGGAGATGGTCGCGCGGCTGATTACCGCGCGCACTAAAGCCATCATTCTCAACTCGCCCTCGAATCCCTCCGGAGCCGTGATGAGCCCGGAGGATATGACTGAGGTCATTCGTCTCGCGCACCAGCGCGGCATCTGGGTGCTCTCGGACGAGTGCTACGTGTATCTGAACTACACGGGCAAGAATTTCTCGGTCGGCGTTTTGCGCGAAGACAAAGAGCGTTTTGTCCTACTCGGATCGCTCTCGAAGACCTATGCCATGACCGGATGGCGTCTGGGATACGCGATGGCCCCGGCGGCTGTAACCAGCGCGCTGGCCAAACTGCAGAGCCAGTCAACGTCGAATCCAACTTCGATTGTGCAGAAGGCGGCCGTGGCCGCGCTGAAAGGACCGCAGGAATGTGTTGAACAGATGCGGCGCGAGTACATCCAGTTGCGCGATCACGTAGTGAAAGGCCTGCGCTCGATCCCAGGCGTGACTTGCACCATGCCGGAAGGCGCGTTTTACGCGTACCCGAATATCTCCTCGTTCCTGGGACGGAGCGGGTTGAAATCGGCGTCTGACGTAGCCGGGCGTTTGTTGCGCGAAGCCCATGTCGCAACGGTTCCTGGCGAGGGCTTCGGGACCAACGAGCATATTCGCGTTTCCTATGCGACTTCGAAGGCTGAACTGGACCGCGGCCTGGAACGCATGCGGAAATTTTTCGCCGCTCTGTAGGATGGTTCCTGCATCTGATTTTTGCTGACGATCGGGTCCGACAAAGACCGTTCCGTTTGCGAGCGGTCTTTTTTGTGGGCGCTATCTTTTATGCAAGCTCTGTATCCATTGTTAATGCAACCGGGTTTTGATCCCCGTCCGTGGGGCACGGAAGACTTGTCGCCGATCTATCCCAATCACAAGTTCTCGGAGAAGATCGGCGAAGCCTGGTTGAGTGGAGACGAATGCAAAGTGGCGACCGGGCCGCTCGCGGGAGAAACTTTGGCGCATTTGAGTGAGCAGTACCAGCGGGAGTTTGTCGGCGATGCAGCCCGAGACGCTCGCCGCTTCCCGCTACTGTTAAAGTTCCTGTTCCCCCACGAGAAATTGTCAGTCCAGGTTCATCCCGATGACGAGCAAGCGGTCCGCGTGGGCCAGCCATGGGGTAAGACTGAATGCTGGTACGTGGCGCATGCGAAACCCGGGTCGCAGATCGCGCTAGGGCTCAAGCCTGGGGTAACGGCGGGACAACTCGAAAAAGCGATCCACGAGAATCGCGCCGAAGAACTGCTCAACTGGATCAACGTTTTTACAGGCGACATGATCTACGTGGCCGGGGGAACGGTGCACACGCTGGGGCCGGGTTCGGTAATTGTCGAAACGCAGCAGCAATCTGACACGACGTATCGCCTGTATGATTACGGCCGTCCGCGCGAGCTGCATTTGAAAGATGGCATGGCTGCGGTGAAGGAAAAAGTGAGATCCGGCAAGGTCGTGCGGCCCGCGCCAACGCAACTGGGCAAAAACCGACGCGAGGCATTGGTGACGGCTCCTTACTTTGTGGTAGACAGGTTTGAGGCGCAAGAGCGATTGTCGCTTTCCACTCGAGATGACTCCGGGCTGAGTTCTGTTCACATTCTGGTCGCAGTCGAAGGCTGTGGAGTCGTCGAGGCACAAGGAATGGAACCGGTCACTTGGGCCAAGGGCGACGCAGTCGTAGTTCCGGCGTGCGTGGGAGAATTTGGCGTCCGTCCGCAGTGGTCAGTGGAATTCCTGCGTGCCTACGTACCAGGAAAGCCGTTGCCCGAACCCGAAACGCGAATGTAACCGACCGTGCTTTGCCAGCGATGATCTGTGAGTTTTGTGATGCCTGTGGCTAAGACTCTCAACTTCTGTCCCGTGATCCTGGCCGGCGGCCGCGGCACCCGCTTCTGGCCGCTGAGCCGGAAGAAGCGAGCCAAGCAACTGTTGGCGCTCGACGGCAAGCAGACGATGATCCAACAAACAGTGGCTCGCCTGTTGCCACTGGCTCCGGCAAAGAAGTTCTGGATCATCAGCAACGAGGATTTGCGGCCGCTGATCGCGCAGCAACTGCCTAAGCTGTCAAAGACGCAGATTCTTGCCGAACCTGTGGGACGAAATACTGCGCCCGCCATCGGCCTGGCGGCCTTCATCCTGCTGCGCGAAAATCCTGACGCGGTAATCGGGCTGTTTCCTTCCGACCACGTGATTGCCGATGAGAAGCGCTTTCGCGAAACCATGACACGGGCGATCGAGGTTGCGGCGGCTGGCGAAAATATCGTAGTGCTCGGCGTACGTCCAACTCGCGCCGAGACAGGATACGGTTACATTGAGGCTGGGGGCCTGTATCAGGGCGATGCCTTGCACGTGCGCCGCTTCACGGAGAAGCCCAACGCCGAAAGGGCAGCGGAGTTCCTGGCGGCCGGCAATTACTTCTGGAATAGTGGAATGTTTGTGTGGAGCGCCCGTACGTTGGCCGATGCGCTGCACGAGCATCTCCCGAAAACCGCGGCGTTGCTGGAACAAATCGCAGCAGCCTTCGGCACCAGCAAATTTTCGGCTACCTTCAAGCGGCTGTATCCGAAATGTGAAAACATCAGCGTCGATTACGCGGTGCTGGAGCCAAGGTCGGCCAAGGGCGAGAAGGCCGGGCGCATTTTCTGCTTACCTGCGGATTTCGGCTGGAACGACCTGGGCTCATGGACCGCCTTGCACGAACATCACGCCGGAATCAGCAACCCACCGGATGGAAATCTGGTGACCGGGTCGGGCGCGTTTTTGTTGAATGCCCGCGGCAACTACGTGCACGCTCCGGGCAAGTTCGTTGCGGCCGTAGGAGTCAGTGATCTGGTTGTGGTAGAAACTCCGGACGCACTGCTGATCACCACGCGGCAACATGCACAGGACGTAGGAAAAGTGGTAAAGCACCTCGACGAAAAGAAGCTGCACAAATTGGTATAGAAAGTAATCGGTTAGGATTCCACTCAATTCAGCCAACTGAAGAAGCTACTGGCCACGAGGATACAGATTTCTTTTTTTTATGACGCAAGAAATCAAGTTTGGCACCGACGGATGGCGCGGCATCATCGCCGATGATTTCACCTTCGATAACGTGCGCCGTGTAGCGGCCGCGATCGCCTCCTACGTGCTGAAGTACGAAGACCCGAAGCACGGCGTGATTGTCGGATACGACGCCCGCTTTGCCTCGCCTCGCGCGGCTCAGGTTGTGGCCGAAGTTATTTCGGACGCGGGCATCCCGGTAAAACTGGCCAACGATTACACGCCCACACCGGCTGTCTCCTACGCAGTCAAGCAAAACGGCGCGGCGGGCGGGGTCATGGTCACTTCCAGCCACAATCCGTGGAATTGGAACGGCGTGAAGTTCAAGGGCAACTTCGGCGGATCGGCCACGCCCGCCATCATGAAGAAGATCGAGGAAGAAATGGCGGCGGGCGTGGTGCCAAAGGGAAGCAAGGCGGCGGTCGAAGAAGTAGATTTCAAAAGACCTTACATAGCTGCCGTGTGCCAGTTCGCGGATATGGACTTGATCGCGAAAACCAAATTCAAGTTTGCTGTCGATGCCATGTACGGCTCCGGGCGGGGAGTTCTTACTGGAATCTTCTCTGAGCATGGCGTGCATCACATTGCCATCCGCCAGGAACTGAATCCGCTGTTTCCGGGAATCAATCCCGAGCCCATCGAGCCCCATACAGCTTTGCTCCAGCAGACTGTCGTTCGCGAAAAATGCGACGCGGGACTGGCCACCGACGGGGACGCTGACCGGATCGGCGCGGTAGCCGAAGACGGCAGCTTCGTCGATGCGCACAAGATCTTTTGCGTACTGCTGTGCTGGCTGCTCGAACGCAAGAAGTGGCCAGGCGCCATTACGCGCGCCTTCAACACGACGCGAATGATCGATCGCATCGCGGCGAAACATGGTCGCAAGGTGTACGAGACACCGATCGGATTCAAATATGCGGCCGATCTGATGATGACCGAAGAAATCCTGATCGGCGGAGAAGAGTCTGGTGGCATCGGCTACTCCCGCTTTCTTCCCGAACGCGATGGCGTGCTCAACTGCCTGCTGCTCGCCAATGTCATGGCCGAGGAAGGCAAGCCTCTGGGCCAGCTCGTCGCGGATGTGCAACGCGACTTCGGACCGCATTATTACGGCCGTCGCGACCTGCACATTCCGGACGACATCAAACAGAGTGCGATCCAGCGCGCCCGCGCCGATGGCACAAAGACGCTAGGCAAATACCACGTGCTGAAGAAGGACCACCTCGATGGGGTTAAGTTTTTCCTCGACGCGCCCACCGGTGGCAACGGAGCAGAAGCCTGGGCTTTGTTCCGTGCTTCCGGAACGGAGCCCTTATTGCGGCTATATGTGGAAGCCTCGTCACCCGAGTTGGTGCAGGAACTCCTGGCAGACGGCGAGAGCTTCGTTAGGAAACAGTAAATCGCCCTCGAATAATGCGATACTAGGGAAAAGTACTAATCAGTTAGCACATGCCTGAGATTGCAAATCCCGTGCACGACGACTCGCCTGAGGCGCGCCGCTATAACCGCGTCCGCAGATGGCTGGGCATTGCCGACTTTGCGCTGGGATTCGTGTTCCTCGTTGTCTTGCTGGTTACGGGATGGTCGGGATGGCTGCGCGATCTCGCCTATCGCATGGGATTCCAGAACTATTCCCTGTCTGTATTCATGTACCTGTTGTTCTTGCTGATAATCAGTAAGGTACTAGGCATAGGGCTGGATTTCTACGGATACCGCCTGGAGCGCCGGTACAAGCTTTCTACCCAGCGATTCCGTGCCTGGCTGTGGGATGAGGTCAAAGGGTTCCTTGTGGGATTGATCCTGGGCGGAATCGTCGTAGAAGTGTTGTACTCCACGATTCGCGAGTGGCCGCAGAACTGGTGGCTGTTAGCCTGGGCCCTGTTCATGGTCTTATTCGTCCTTCTCGCCCAGCTGGCACCGGTCGTATTGTTTCCCATCTTTTACAAGTTCGAACCACTGGACAATGAAGAGCTGCGGAGGCGCCTGGTTGTGCTCAGCGAGCGGGCGGGAACGCGCGTCCGCGGCGTCTATCGATGGCGGCTTTCCGAAAAAAGCAAGAAGGCCAATGCGGCTTTGACCGGGCTTGGCGCGACTCGCCGAATCATCCTGGCGGATACGCTGCTCGACAATTACACCTCTGACGAGATCGAAGCCGTACTGGCGCACGAACTCGGCCACCAAGTCCATCGCCACATTCTGAAGAGCATCTTTGTACAGGCCGGGATCACCTTATTCGGTTTTTGGGCCGCCAACTGGACACTGCATT
>Ga0307478_10003757_pt1 | contig 11098 bp, 10 predicted proteins | sample atmos_gasesECM4C_2_FD_203713 | JGI IMG/M metagenome (GOLD analysis project Ga0307478, IMG submission 203713) | Hardwood forest soil microbial communities from Morgan-Monroe State Forest, Indiana, United States - atmos_gasesECM4C_05 | ecosystem: Environmental > Terrestrial > Soil > Temperate...
ACCGGTCGGTAAAGCGCCGTCCGTTGAGGGGAAGATCGTTGATCGCCTTCTCGTCGATGACGGTGGAGACCGAACTCGGAACCGTTTCGACCAGCCGTGGAGCACCAGAGACGGTGACCGTTTCGCTGGCGCCCGCGAGTGCGAGGTGAAATTGGATCTCGGCGATACCGCCCACATCCACGTGAATCTGCGGCGTCACCTCTGGGGACATGCCCTTGATCTCGGCGCGGGCCGAGTAGTCGCCGGGCGGGAGGAGGTCGATCGCGAAATGCCATTCGGCATCGGAAACAGCGGAGTAGCTTGCGCCGGTTGCCGAGTTGGCGACAGCGATGGTCGCGGACGCAACAGGGCGGGCATCCGGATCGAGAACTGTGCCGCGAGTTACGGCAAATGCTGCAGTGTGCTCTGCTCGGAGAGGAGACTATACGCCTGAATCGAAGCTCGATGTGACTTCAATCACAGGCAGACGAGATTTTTTCGGGCGGTGGATTTTAAGCGGCAAAGACAGATCAATGAGAGGAGGGCCAGGCCGCCTTCAACGAGCCGCGTCGGCGCGAGAGAGCAACGGTGAATGGCCGGACGGACCTCTGGTAGCATTCGGCACAGCGGACTGGGCGGAGCAGGAACATCGGCAGTATGTATTTGTCGGCGAAGCTTCGCGGGCGCGAAAGATACCCACGTTCACTCAGGCATCCGAGGCATACGAACCGGCTGAAGAAGGCCAGCAAAACTTGAGGATGGTCCCAGACTGCCATGACTTGCTCCTTCCGTAATACTACGGTGAGCGTCAGAGGGCGGGGGTGACCAGAAATGTTCCCCGCATTGAGACGCATATTGGGATCAAGGTTGTCCGGATTGGTTCTTATTGGATCGTCTGCTGCGTGTCATCGGCGAAAATTGTTCATTGTCTTCAACAGGGTCGCGCAGCAAGGTGTTGCGGTGTGGCCTTGTGGTATGTTCAAGAATTCCCTCTGCTCCGGGGAAGCTTCCTGAGAGGCCGCGAGTGATCCGATCGTACAAAAGCAAGACGCCCGTCGTGCCCGCATCGTGTTATGTGGACCCGTCGGCGCAGCTGATCGGAGACGTGGTCCTGGGCGAGCACGCCAGCGTGTGGATGAATGCGGTGTTGCGCGGGGACGTGCACGAGATCCGCATCGGCGCGCACTCCAATGTGCAGGACTGTTCGGTTCTGCACGGAATGAAAGAACTGTACTGCGTCTATCTGGGCGAGTATGTGACAGTCGGGCATTCGGTGACGTTGCATGGCTGCGTAATTGAAGACCGGTGCCTGATTGGGATGGGGTCGACGATCTTGAACGGCGCGCGGATCGGCGCGGGATCGATCATCGCAGCCGGAACGCTGATTCCCGAGAAGACGATCGTCGAGCCGGGGTCGTTGTGGATGGGATCGCCGGGAAAATTTCGCCGAAAGCTTGGACCGGATGATGCGGAGACGATTCTGCGTTATGCGAGGAATTATCTCGGGTACAAGGAAGAGTATTTGAGAGAGAGCATTTAGCCGTTGGCATTTTGCCATTTAGCCATTGCCATTTGGGATTTAGCCCCTGGCACTCAGCGCTCAGCATTCAGCATTCAGTCCTGTTAGGTTCTTCGAAGTGATCGTCATGGACCTATGCTGGCTGAATGCCAAGTGCTGAGTGTTAATTGCTGTTTGAGTGAGCGCTTACTGCTACACGGAAGCTGAGATTCAATGATCAAGGCCGTACGAGGAACACGGGATCTTTTGCCGCCCGAGACGGGGTTGTGGAACTTCGTCGAGGCGAAGGTACGGGAGGTGATGCGGGCGTACAACTTCCAGGAGATCCGCACGCCGATTTTCGAGTCCACGGAGTTGTTTGCCCGGAGTGTTGGAGAAGAGACCGACATCGTCTCGAAGGAGATGTACACATGGGAAGACCGCGGACGCGCCGAGTCGGATAAAGGACAATCTCTTACCTTGCGTCCGGAAAACACCGCTGGCGTCGTGCGCGCCTACATCGAGCACAAATTGTGGGATCGCGGGCTGAACAAGCTCTATTACATCGGCCCGCAGTTTCGCAGGGAACGTCCGCAGAAGGGGCGTTACCGGCAGTTCTATCAGATCGGGGCTGAGGTAATCGGGCCGTCAACCGCGGGCAGCGAGTCTCCGGCGCGGGATGCGGAGATCCTCGAGATGCTGGCAACGTTGCTCGATTGCCTCGGGATCAAGGGCTGGACACTGCAGTTAAATTCTGTGGGATGTCTGGCGGATCGTGCGCGCTTCAATGCAGCGCTGAAGGCAGCCCTGGCTCCGGTTGCAGCGCAGATGTGCGAGGACTGCCAAAGGCGCGCGGTGACGAATCCTCTGCGCGTGTTCGACTGCAAGGTGCCGGAAGATCAACCGATCATCGAGAAACTGCCGCGCATCAGCGAGTTCATGGACGAAGCCTGCTGCAAGCACTTTGAAGAGGTACAAGCGATTCTGAAAGGCGTTGGCGTCCCGTTCACAATAAACGATCGGCTTGTGCGCGGGCTCGACTACTACACGCGCACCGCTTTCGAGTTCACAACCGAAGGGACGCTGGGCGCGCAGAACGCCATCCTTGGCGGAGGGCGCTACGACGGACTGTCCGAAGCGCTGGGCGGTCCGGCAGCGCCGGGAATCGGGTTCGCCATCGGCGAGGACCGGCTCGTGATGTCATTGGCAGAATCGGCGCCGGCAGTGGCGCAGAAGCCGGACCTCTACATCGCGCCGCTGGGCGCGGGGATGAACGTCGAAGCTGCAAAGCTCGCACCAAAGTTGCGCAGCGAAGATTTGATGGTCGAATTGGGTGATGAGACCTTCCGGCTGAAAAAATCGTTTGATGCGGCGGCGAAGCTGGGCGCACGATTCGTGCTGATTGTCGGCGAGAACGAAGTGAAGGCGGGCACGTTCGCGTTGAAGAATCAGGAGACGGGCGAACAGGTGTCCCTTACGCGCGAAGAGTTGATCGCGTATCTTAAGAAAATCTTAAGAAAAGGCGGATAACCACAGAGGGCAGTGAGCGACACAGAGACGAAAGACTTCTGACGCCCCGTTGACGCTGAAATCTGCTAGCACTCTATTCGGTGGTTACCGTCGCCATTTGCACTTTGGTTCTCGGCGCCGGAGGCTGCACTTCGCGCAGCATGTAAGCGTTGGCGAGGTACTGCTGGACCATGCGCTGCGTGTTGAAGAACGAGCCGTTCAGCGCGATGGCAGAGCGCATCACTTCGGTGTAGCGCTGGGACTTGCCGTAGAACATGGGAAGGATCTGGCGCTCCAGCTTGTCATAGAGGGTGGAGACCTCCGAGGCCGGGTCTTCTTCAACTTCGGTGTTGCCGATCGCCCAGCCAGTGACACCCTCGATCCAGCCTTCCGCCCACCATCCATCGACCACACTGAAACTGGGTACACCGTTGAGCGCGGCCTTCATGCCGCTGGTGCCGCTGGCTTCCTGTGGACGCATGGGCGTGTTGAGCCAGATATCGACGCCGCCGGTGATAAGCCGGCCCCACTGCATGTCGTAGTTCTCGACGTAGACGGTGCGGATCACGTCGGACAGAGCGCGCGCGCCGCTGAATACATCGCGGATAATTTTCTTGCCGCCATCATCGCGCGGGTGCGCTTTGCCGGCGTAAACGATCTGGATCGGGCCGACGTCGCGGGCAATTCGCTTCAGTCGCTCCAGGTCGTGAAACAGGAGGTTCGCGCGCTTGTAAGTAGAGGCGCGGCGCGCAAAGCCCATGGTGAAGACTTTGGGATCGAGCGCTACGCCGGTGCGCTGCCTGATTTCGTGGAAGAGCGCCTCCTGCGACTTGGCATGCGCGGCGCGGATGTCTTCGAGTGGAATGCTGATCGCGTAGCGCAGATAGTTATTGTCGGTCCGCCAGCCGGGAATGTACGAGTCGAACAGTTCGCAGAAGGCGGGCGAGGTCCAAGTGCGGGCGTGCACGCCATTGGTAATGGCGGCGATCGCGTAGTTTGGAAACATGCCGCGGGAAACTTCGCCGTGGCGCATGGCGACTCCGTTCACGTAACCGGAGAAGCGCAGCGCGAGATAGGTCATGTTCAGAGCGTCGCCATGGAGGGCTTGCGTTTCTTCGAGCAGGCTCACGCGCTCATCCCCGAGCAACTGCTTCACGAGGGGTTTGGGAAACTGGTCGTGTCCGGCGGGTACGGGCGTGTGCGTAGTGAAGATGCACATGCGGCGAATGCCGTCGATGTCCAATTGCTTCACGCGGCCGGCGAAGCTTTGGTCCAAGCGCCGCTCCAGCAGACCAAGAGCCAGCAGCGCGGAGTGGCCCTCGTTCATGTGATAGGCCTGAATGCGGTCGTGGCCGAGTTTGCGAAGCAACTGAAATCCGCCGATTCCTAGAACGATTTCCTGGGCAAGGCGATAATGCTCGTCGCCACCATACAGCGAGTCGGTAAGATGGCGGTCCCATTCGGAGTTTTCGGGTAGGTTGGTGTCTAACAGGTAAACGGGAACGATGTCGCCGTCGATGCCCTGAACATCGTACTGCCACGCGCGGATACAGACCGGGCGCTGCTCGATCTCGATGGAAACGCGGCCCGCTACTTCGGTCAGGATACGTTCGGGATCCCACTGCTGGGCTTCTTCGGTCTGATTGCCACCCGGATCAAGATGCTGACGAAAATATCCTTTGCGATAGACGAGGGTAACGGCGGCCAGAGGTGCACCCAGATCGGCCGCCGAACGAAGCGTGTCGCCCGCCAATATCCCCAGGCCACCGCTGTAAGTGGGCATGTGGGGATCGAGTGCAATCTCCATGGAAAAGTACGCGATGGTCGGGGGTTTAATGCGTGATTTCATAAAAGATCGAGATGAATGATTTGCGCGATTTCCCAGAGTCTCGTCAGAATCCTCTTTGTATATCGGCGCCGCATGACGGTTGGACCACAGGTCTGGGGCAGGATTTCGTGGAGGCGACTGCGGGTCGGTCTCATTATAGACGACGCTGTCCGCGAGGGCTGCGAAAAGGAGAGACCTTCGTGCGGCAATACTAGCCAAGCATTACCCACAAGGTCTCTCGACTTTGTTCGGCCGCGCCGCACACCGCTCGAGATGACAGGCAAGCTGATGGCGGCGACCTAAGGGACGCGGTGACCGGAGCATGAAGCGAAAGACCGATTTACGAAGGGTGGGTGTGGCCCGGGCACTTTCGAAGCTGGGATTTTGTTCCCGCGCGGCCGCCTTCGAATTGGCGCGCGCCGGCCGCGTTCGCGTAAATGGCGTTGTGCGGCGCGATCCCGAGTCGCCCGTACATCTGGAGAAAGATCGGATCGATGTCGACGGCAAGTTGGTGCAGGAAAACCAGCGCGTGTACCTCGTCCTGAATAAACCGCGCGGCGTAGTGACGACCGCATCGGATGAAAAAGGACGAGAGACCGTTTACGCCTATCTGGAAGCAGATCTGTCATGGGTCGCTCCTGTCGGGCGACTCGACAAAGCCAGCGAGGGCCTTCTGCTGTTGACCAACGATTCTGAGTGGGCGGGAAAAATCACCGCTCCCGAGATACATCTGGATAAGACCTACCACATCCAAATTGCAAAGGTGGCTGACGAGAATCTGCTGAAGTCAATGGCGTCCGGCGTCAAGACCTCGAAAGGGATCCTACGAGTCAAGCGTGCAGGCCTTTTGCGTTGCGGCGAGAAGAACAGTTGGATCGAAGTCGTGCTGGACGAAGGCAAGAATCGGCAGATCCGCAGAATTCTTGAGATCCTTGGGGTCGGGGTGTTGCGGCTGGTTCGAGTTCAGATCGGACGACTCGCCCTCGGTGATCTAAAGAAGGGCGAGGTACGACATCTAACCGCTGACGAGAAACATGCAATCGATCAAGCCATCGGGCGAGATGATCCGGGTTAGGTCGGCGGAAACAATTTATTCGCGCGTGAGTGGATATCCCTTCTCCCGCCAGCCGCGGATGCCGCCGTCCATGGAAATGACGTTGGTGTATCCCATTTTCTGGAGATTGTCGGCCACAAGAGCAGAGCGAAAACCGCCTCCGCAGTAGAGCACCATTTCGGCGTTCAGATCGGGGACTTTGGCTTCGACATCGCGCTCGATCACGCCCTTGCCCATGTGAATCGCGCCGGGCAGATGATCCTTGGCCCACTCGCTCTCTTCACGTACATCCACCAGAATGAATTTGTCTCCGCGGTCCAGGCGCGACTTGATCTCGTCCACATTGGTCTCACGAATGCGGGCGCGCGCGTCGTCTACAATTTTCAGGAATCGGGGCGGATGATTGGGGGCCATGGTCTTTATCCTCCTGACACAATTTTAATGGAAACTCCGCCGGCGACATCCACAGGAAACGAATCCAAAACCGGGGCTGAAGCGTCTAACAAGTTCAAGGCTGTGTCGCAGCGAGGGGTTATGCGACGTCTTCCGTTTCGCCAGCGGATTCGTTTCTATTCAGTTCTAGTTCATTCTTTTGCGCTTCCATGCTGACTCGTACCGTGCAGGTCGTTTCAGTAGTACCCTAACCGGAACTAAGGAGTTGGGATGCCATCACCGGCCATTGTCAGCGTAGATGACGAGCCCGAGGTACTGCGGGCGGTTGAGCGGGATCTTCGGCGGAAGTACGGCAAGGATTATCGCGTGCTCGGAGTCGATTCGGGCACTGCGGCTGTAGACCTGCTGCGCCAAATGAAAACGCGAGGAGATAGCGTTGCCCTGTTATTGTGCGATCAGCGGATGCCGCAAATGTCGGGACTGGAAGTGCTGGGGCAATCGATGCAGCTGTACCCGCAAGCGAAACGCGCGCTGCTTACGGCCTACGCTGACACCGATGCGGCAATCGCGGCCATCAATACCGCGAAAGTACACTACTACCTTCTGAAGCCATGGGATCCTCCCGAAGAAAAGCTGTATCCGGTGCTGGATGATTTGCTGGACGACTGGCAGGCGGAATACAAAGCGCCTTACTCCGGGTTGAGAGTTTTAGGAACGCGCTGGTCACCAGCAAGCCACCAGTTGAAGGACTTTTTGGGGCGCAATCAGGTGCCTTATCAGTGGACCGACGTGGAGGCCGCGGCCCCTGACAAAGAAGTGCAAGAACTGATTCCAGGTGTGGATCTGAAGACCGCGACCTTGCCAGTGGTCGTGCTTCCTGGCGGAGAGGTGTTGTCGAATCCCCCCGTGGAGGAGCTGGCGTCACGGATCGGCCTGCGTATGCGGGCCGAGACGAACTTCTACGATTTTGTGATTGTGGGTGGCGGACCCGCGGGGCTGGCGGCTGCGGTGTACGGGGCTTCGGAAGGATTGAAGACGCTGCTGGTGGAACGTTCGGCGCCGGGCGGACAAGCCGGAATGAGCTCGCGGATCGAAAACTATCTCGGGTTCCCTTCCGGACTGACAGGCGCGGATCTGGCTCGACGCGCGCTCACGCAGGCCCGCCGTTTCGGAGCTGAAATTCTCTCTCCCCAGGAAGCGGTCGGCTTGCGCGTGGACGGGCCATATCGCTTCGTCAAGCTGCGGGATGGAAGCGAAATCAGCTGTCACGCGTTGCTGGTAGCGAGTGGCCTTGCATGGAGGAGACTGGACATTCCCGGCATCGAGAACCTGCAAGAGGCCGGCGTTTACTACGGAGCGGCAATGACGGAGGCCCAGCTTTGCGCGGGCGAGGACGTGTACGTCGTGGGCGGCGCGAACTCAGCGGGTCAGGCCGCTGTTTATTTCTCGCAGTTCGCGAAGAGCGTCACGATCCTCGTGCGGGCAGACTCGCTGCAGAAGGGCATGTCGCAATATCTAGTCGACCAGATCGCGGAAATCGAGAACATTCGAGTCGAAACGCATTCGGAAGTAATGGAAGTCCATGGCAACGGACATCTGCAGGCGATTACGATCGCGAACCGCGAAAGTGGTGAAACGAAGCAAGCGGAGACTCCGGCCCTGTTCATCTTTATTGGGGCGGTGCCGTGCACGGCGTGGCTGCGGGGCAAACTTCCCATGGACGAACGCGGCTATCTGCTGACTGGTTCGTGGCTTCCGAAAGAAGGCGATCGGGTGAAGGGATGGAAAGAAGACCGCGATCCGTACATCTTTGAGAGCGTGATTCCAGGCGTATTCGCCGCGGGGGACACGAGATTTTCGTCGATCAAGCGAGTGGCTTCCGCAGTGGGCGAAGGCTCGATCACGGTGCAGATGGTGCATCAGTACCTGGCCAAGGTGCGCTAGGCTCAGAGTTGCAGTTGTGATGTGCAAGTAACAGGCGGGTCTTGGGGGCGAGATCTGTGAGTCCACACGTTCAGGAAATTCTTCGTCACGGATACCTGTGGTTGTTTCTGGCGGCGCTGCTGGAGCGCATCGGTCTGCCTCTGCTGGTCACACCGGTGGTGATTGCGGCCGGCGCGGTGGCCGGACTCGGCGACATGAGCCTGGCGGCGATCATCGGAATCACCGTCGTGGCGTCCGAACTTGGCGATTGGCTCTGGTACGAGTTGGGGCGAAGCCGTGGGGCGTCGGTTTTGCGCATCCTCTGCAAGATTTCGCTGGAGCCCGATTCGTGCGTGCGCAAATCCGAAGACGCTTTCGGGCGTCACACGAGTGGCGCATTGATCACGTCGAAGTTCGTGTTCGGGGTGGGGCGGCTCGCTGCGCCAGTGGCGGGCCTTTCCGGAATGCCGCGGCGGCGCTTCCTGGTATTGAATGGCCTGGGGTCCTTGATATGGGCAGCCTGTTTCGCCCTGGTGGGATACATTCCGGCGCGCAAACTTCCGATCGATATCCTGATCGAGGAAACACTCGGCTGGCTGTTGCTGCTGGTGGTTGTCGCGGTCATTATCCACGTGGTCTGGAAGTACGTGCAGCGCGAGCGGTTCATCCGCTCTCTGCGCGTTTCGCGGATCTCGGTGGACGAGGTGAAGGGCGCGCTCGATCGCGGCGAGCGACCCTTCATCGTTGACCTGCGTCACATGCTGGAGTTTGTGGTGGACCCGCGAACGGTGCCCACGGCGGTGCGCATTTCTCCGGATGAACTACCCGCGCGGAATGCCGAGATCCCGCGAGACCGGGACATTGTTCTCTATTGCACCTGCCCGAGCGAGGCGACCAGCGCCAAGGTAGCGATGGACCTGAAGAAGATCGGAATCTTGAAGGTGCGGCCACTGCAGGGCGGCCTCAAGGCCTGGCAGGATCAGGGCTATCCCATGGACGACTTCTTCCCGAAAGAGATCGCCAAAGCCGCTTCCTAGCGTGATACACTTCCGCGCCGTGCAGTCGTTTGCGCCACCGCCGACCCCTCCTTCCTGCTCCGATTGCGCCAGCAAGACCCAGCCTGCGGGCGTCGGCCAGCCGACTGATTCCGCATCGCGCCTGTGGCGTTCGAGCACCGGAAACACGCGCGTCGACACGCCCCAGATGAGCGTCATCAGCCTTCCTGCTAACCAGCACACGATCCTGCTCGATCACTTGAAGAAGGAAGCAACGGTGATTCCCATGATGCCGGCCATGGGATCGCAAGGCCCAGCGGGGGGCAGCGCGGCACAAGGCGTGGCTCCTCAGGCTCCGCCCCTGAAGGTGGAGGATCTTGGCAAAAGCATGATCGAGGGACATGAAGTGGAGGGAAAGCGGTACACGCTTCCGCCGCCCCCGGCGTTCCAGAAACCAAAGATGCCGGAACTGCCCCAGATGTCGAAGTTGCCGAACATGCCGCAGGCGCCCAAAATGCCGGAAGCCAAGCTGCCGCAGGCGAAAATGCCCGAGGCGGCGAAGCCACCGCAGCCGCCTAAACCGCCGGAAATTCCCAAGCCGCCGCAGCCGACCGTGACCGAGATATGGACCAGCGTGAAGCTGAAAACGCCCGTCCTTACCAAGATCACGAGTTCTGCCGGCGAGCGGACCACGTACTGCAAGCCGACCTCCGAGCAGGAACCCCATCCTTCCATTTTCCAGATTCCGCCCGGCTACAAGCTGAAGAGTTCGTCATAACCCGAAAGGGCCGGCCTTCTGAGCCAGCGGGCCGCCCCGACGACCGGATGACCCTGGGTGTGCAAATGCCTGAAAACTCATGTGATCCACGTCACAGGCAGGAGTGACCGCCCGATGCTATGGTGCGCGCATGGGTGACCGATATGAGTACGCCATACGGCATTCAAATTACGGAAAATTGCCTGATCTGCAAGTTGCGGCATTCGGGTTTTTTTGCGAGTTGCCGAAAGGGCCCCTGGAAGAACTGGAAAAAGTGAAGTATGCGAGCGCGTATCCACAGGGTGCGATGTTGTTCGTTGAGGGCCAGGCGCCGCGCGGCGTGTACATCGTTTGCAGCGGGCGCGTGAAGTTGTCGACCACGTCGCGCGAGGTAAAAACGCTGATCCTTCGCATTGCCCAAGCGGGCGAAGTACTAGGATTGCACGCGACGGTCTCGGGCAGGCCCTATGAACTGACCGGCGAAACGCTGCGACCCTGCCAGCTCGATTTCGTGCGCCGGGACGACTTCCTCCGATTCTTGCAGCATCACGCCTGCCTGAACGCGGCGCAGCACCTGAGCCAGAACTGCCAGAACGCCTACGAGATGATTCGGTCACTAGGACTGTCGCACTCAGTCGGCGAGAAACTCGCACGGCTGCTGCTGGAATGGGCATCCGACGGCGAAGCCACGAAAGACGGCATCCGTATCAAGGTTTCTCTGACACACGAGGAGATCGCGCAACTTATAGGGACGTCGCGCGAGACCGTCACGGGCGTGCTGAGCGAATTCCGCAAAAAGAAGTTCGCGCAGTTGCGCGGATCGACGCTGATGATCATGAACCGGGCGGGGTTGGAGAAGCTGGTCGGGACGTAGAGGCCACAGTCCCACCTTCTTCACCTGTATCCCCGAGTTTTCTCCCTATTTCGAGACACCCCAAATCCGCAGCGTCACGACTGGATGCTAGACTCGACGGCATTCAACATTCGGGCAACCAGCTTCACGGCCTCCGCCGGCTGAATGCCGAGTGCTAAGTGCTGAAGTGCTGCTTCCATGAGTGAATTGAACTTTCTCTCCGCCGCCGAAATGGCGGAGCAGATTCGCGCGCGGAAGATCTCGCCGGTTGAATTGACGAAGGCCCACCAGGCACGCATGACAAAGCTG
>Ga0307478_10003758_pt1 | contig 11098 bp, 23 predicted proteins | sample atmos_gasesECM4C_2_FD_203713 | JGI IMG/M metagenome (GOLD analysis project Ga0307478, IMG submission 203713) | Hardwood forest soil microbial communities from Morgan-Monroe State Forest, Indiana, United States - atmos_gasesECM4C_05 | ecosystem: Environmental > Terrestrial > Soil > Temperate...
CAACGCGACGCCGGAGCAGGCGACCACGCTGCTCAACGTCATCAACGGGATCATGCACACCAAAAAGCCGCAGGCCGGGAAGAAGGGGAAAACTGGCGGCAAGACTGACGCGCCGCAACCGATAGCGAAGGCAGGCGACTGAAGCCGGATGAGAGCCCGGGCCAATGTCAAGGACATGATGCCGCTGCCGAAGGCGTTTCATGTCCGCACGGCTGGCATCTACTCGACGATGGTGTCGAGGTTCGCCGAGAAGCGGTACAAGACGGGCCGCCTCGCGGGACGGGTGCGGCAGGTCGGCATGACGGTGCCGTTCGACCTGGAGGCTTTCCGCGCCTGGGTTCTCGGCGCGCTCGGCGGCAAACCGGACGGATGCGCGCTGTGCCACTACTGTCGCCGGCCGCTGTGCGCGGAGGACTTCTTCGTCGAGCACAAGACGCCCTCGCGGCGCGGCGGGACGCTCGGCTTCGAGAACCTGGCGATCTCATGCGACGAGTGCAACCGCTGGAAGGGTTCGCTGACGGAGGAAGAGTTCCTGGCGTTCCGCGCGGCGATGGACGAACTGGTGAGCCGCGGCAAACTCATGCCTGACGGCTACCAGGACATCATGAAGCGGCTCAAGGGGCAGAACATCATCCTCGACGCCTGGCACCGCAAGAAAAAGGCGGAGAACGCACCGCCAGGTCAACCCCAACCACGCCAGCTCGCGCTGGAGGAACCGTTCTGAAAGGACGAATATGAGCACGCAGGCAAAGACAAAGAGCACTTCGCGCACGGAGTTGCGCCGGCGCATTATTGACCTGGAGGCGTTCGTCGAGCAGGCCAAGGCCGAGCGGCAGCGCGCCGTGGACGAGCTGCAACACTGGAAGGACCGATGGCTTGAGGAGACGCAGAAGTCGTCGCAGGGCCTCTCGGTGAAGATGGAGAACGACCGCCTCGAGCAGCGCGAGAAGTTGGTCGCCCTGATCGCCTCCAACAAGAACCTGGAGGCCATCGACTTCCTGCTGACCGCGCAGGTCATGCTGTTCAAGGTCGACGTGCGCTTCGCCGACGACAACTCCCGCAACAAGGCCGAGGACGAGATGCTTCAGAGGGTCATACGGATCGCCACCGACGCGCTGGCGCAGGTGCGGATCAAGAGGGACGGAGGTGAGAAGGATGCGGCTTGATAGAGTCACGATCACCGGGGCCGACGACAGCACCGACATCGCGGAGATGGTCGACCTGTCCAAGCGCTACCCGTTCGTAGAGTGGGGCATCCTTGTCTCCAGGCGCCACGAGGGGTCGCCTCGCTTCCCATCGAGGAAGTGGATGGTCGCGCTGGTCGAGGCGGCGATGCCCGACAAGGAAACCGAACTCCTGAACCTCTCGACCCACATCTGCGGCGCGTGGGTGCGCGAGATGTTCGTGGGCAAGATGGACTGGACGGCGCTGCCCATGGTGGCGAGCGTCTCGCAGCGCGTGCAGATCAACACGCACGCCGAGGAGCACGTGTCCACGCGGCGGATGATGGACGCGCTGGAGCAGCGCTCGGAGGCGCAGTTCATCTTCCAGTGGGACGGCGTGAACGACCACCTGATCTACGCCGCGAAGGCCTGCGGGTTGAACGTGGCCGCGCTCTTCGACACGTCCGGGGGAGCCGGCGTCCTACCGGAGAAGTGGATCGCGCCAGCCGACGAGTTCCCGTGCGGCTACGCCGGGGGACTCGGACCCGACAACGTGCTCGCGCAGATCGCGAAGATCGAGGCGGTGTGCGCGAAGCCGTACTGGATCGACATGGAGCGCCGGGTGCGGACGGAGGACGACTCCGCGCTCGACATGGGAGCCGTCCGCAGCGTGCTGGAGCAGGCGGGCGGCCTGCTCGCGCCGCGGGCGATTTCGGCTTGACTGCCGGTTCTAACGCTAGTAAGGTTTGTTATTCCGTTTATGAGAGGCGACACTTTCATAATGTTGCTCACCGACAGTCAGCGCACGGCGCTGATCGACCTCATCGCCGAGCACATGCACTGCCCCAAGGAGAACCAGACGGTTGAGTTCCTAGACAACGCCACGAACCCGCCGACGAGGACCACGGTCGGCGAGCTGCTGCGGTTGGTCAACGCCGCCAGAGTCGAGAGGCGGGCCTGATGCAGATCGAGTATCTCCACATCAACCGCGGCGAGAACATCGTCACGTTCGACACCGACACGGACGAGGGCCGGAAGAAGCTGGCCGACGAGTTCGCCCGCATGGTTCGCAGCGGCACCCCGGTGATGCTGGAACTCGGAGGCCCAGGCGGCGAGACATACCGCATCCAACGCTACGACCCGGCGAAGGACAAACTGCATGTGCAAGTGACGCCGGAGCAACCCGCGCCTCCCGAGAGCGAACCCGTGGACGAGGGATGGGAAGAGGAGGAAGAGGCGGTCGCCGCCGTGCCTCCAGAGAACCGCGAGGGTCCGGGGATCACCGAGCCCGACTCGTCCGTCCCCGAGGAACTCAAGGATCGCGTCGCCAAGGTCGGCGACGAGTTGACGGTCGACGAGAAGCGGAAGTGGGGCAAGAGAATGGTCACGCGGCATCGGCGCTACCGCGTCGTCGCCGTGAACCCAAACAGCGGCACCGTGGTCGCCGTGGCACCAGTGTCGGGCGGATAAAACATGGAAACCGAAACCGTCGACCTAGTCGTGGACAAGGTTCATCGGGAGATCGCAAAGATCGCGGACATAAGCGACGCGCCGCACGGCCTGCCGCTTCCATGCGTCATCGACCCGAAGCGCGCCGTCTCGCTCTCCTACGCGATGCGGGAGTACGACGAGAGCTTGAGGTACATGCGCGAGCGCACCGAGCGCCTCGTCGCCGGCGACGCCGCTCCGGAAGTTACCCCGTCGCCCGAGACCGCCGCCTTCGTCTGCACCAAGCGCAACATGTTCACCTGGGAGATCAACGGTTGGCCGGTCAGGGGTTACGTCACCCTCGTCGGCGAGTACGAGTGCGAGGAGGATGGCGACGAGGGCGACGAGACGGACGCGCGGCTCGACCTGCTCGGGGCGCGGGGCGATGTTCAGCGCACGAAGAGGAAGAAGCGCGAGGGGCCGAAGCTCCTGCGGCGATGGGTTTCGCGCCGCGACCTCGTGGCCGAGAAGCTGAACCTGATGCTCGACGCCTGGGCCCTCCGCTTCGGCGCCGTGAGCGCGGAGGCCGAACTCGCCGCGCAAGCCTATCTGTTCAAGCGTCTGAGCGAGAAGCAGCGCCGCAGCTACATCCTGGGCGGCAACTTCGTCGAGGAGAGCAAGCGCAGCAACGTCGCCTACCTGCTGCGAAAGGGCCTGCCCACGCTGGCTTTCGGCAAGGACAACAAGTTCCTCTGCGCGCTCTGCCTGCACTCGTTCGGAGCGTTCATGGCGAGCTACGTCGGCCTGATGCCGCCGTCCGACGAAGTGCTGGCGCATCTCCTGCTGATTCGCGGGGACGAGCACAGGTTTTGGAAAAGGTCAGGGCAGCATCCGGCGTGGAGCCCAATGAGCGGGGTCTGAATGCAGACAGAGTTCTATCTTTACGACAGGACGCAGAGGTCGGCGGTGCTCTACGGCCCGTTCGCCGTGCGCGGCGAGGCCGAGAAGTCGCGCCCTGCCGGCGACTGGGGCATCTTTCACACGAGGCCGCTCGGGCAGTCCGAGATTCTGAAAGGCGCGACCATCCTGGCCGCGACTCAACTTCCAGGGAGGCAACCATGTCAACAGCAGCAGAGCCACTGATTGCGATCGCGTCGCCGCCAAACACCATGGAGGTCGTGCGAAGCATGTGCGTCCTCGACGAAACGGGAGACTCGCGCATCCAGTGGGATCCGAGCAACCCGGAGGAGGTCGCCAAGGCCCAACTCCGGTTCGAGGAACTCACCAAGAAGGGCTACCTCGCGTACAAGGTCAACAAGAAGGGCGACCGCGGCGAGGTCATCTTAGCGTTCGACCCGAGCGCCGAGCGCATCATCCTACACTCGGCGATGGTCGGAGGTTAAGGAGCGAATGACTATGTGCTTGAGCAGGATCACCGAAACCTACGACACGCCGTCGACCGTAATCACCGACGGACGGAAGCAGTTCTCCGGCTCCGACACGAAGCCCGAGTTCTCGTCGTTCACCCTCAACGGCAAAAAGAGCGTGCCGCTCGACCAGTGGATCGCCGCCGAGACTGCGGAGAAGGTGCGCGCGTCGGACGGCAACTACTACGAGGCGGGCTTCCACGTCTACGAGGAGGACACGAACGAGATGAACAAGGCGCCGTACAGGCGCGTGTTCGTACGCTGCGTGTCGGCCCGCGGCGACGAGGGCTACAGCAAGAAGGTTCTGATCGCCCGCGAGATGTTCGTCCCGAGCGACCAGAACGGATGGCCGCCGAAACCTGGCGACCCATCGCCGGCGAAAAAGGATAAGCCCGGCCTGCTCGACAGGTTGAAGGGGTCGGCGGCGAAGCCGGGCAACGCATGACGAAGCCTCTATTCGGCTACGACCTCGGCTACGGCGAGTGGAAGCAGCACATGTGCGGCGCGAAGAAGTATGGCTCGCGCAAGAAGGGCAAGAAAATGGATCACATGGAGCACTACGAGGGTTGGTACGTCACGAACGGATACGGGAACTCCGTCACGCCGTCGAACGTTGACTGGTACGGCGGCCAGGGTTACGGGACCGGCCAGACCTACACGGTGAGCTGCAACTGCAACGTCATCGTCCCGAACTGGTATGCGTGGCCGACTGACGGGTCGGGCATGTCCTACCAGGTCGTGTTCGACAACAGCGGCGGTATCTCGGTCGGAAGCGTGATCTTCACGACCGGCCAGAACCAAGTCATCCAGTACCCGGAGACGGATGAGCAGCGCGTCGCCCGCGAGGCGCAGGCGGCCGCGTGGCAGGCGAACCAGGACGCGGCGGCCAAGCGCGCCGAGGAACTCCTGCTCCTACACCTCAGCGACGAGCAGTGTCGGCAGTATGCCGAGCACGGCTACTTCGAGACCACGGTGGACGATCGCGTCTACCGCATCAACAAAGGCAGGGCGATGAACGTCGAGCTGATGGAAGGCGACAAGCCGAAGTTCAAGTATTGCGCCCTGCCGAAGGACTACGCCCCGGCGGAGGACGTGATGCTGGCGCAACTCCTGATGCTCCAGACCGACGAGGCGAAGTTCCTGGCGACGGCAAACAGGACGGTTCTCCATGCGAGTCCTTAACGAGATGTTCCACATCGACGGAGAGCGCCTGGTGAAGACGTCGAACGGCCAGCCGGTTCCCGACGACGAGCCGGTGTTCATCCTGCGGGCGCGCGACCAGAACTCGCTGCGGACGCTGGACCTCTACATCCGGCTCTGCGTGGAGGAGGGAACGCCGCAGGACAGGATTGACGCGCTGCGCGGGGTTCGAACCCGCTTCGACGAGTTCGCGTGCAACCGTCAAACGAAGATTCCCGGCAGCACCCACGGGGCATGAGATGGCGAGGGTCGCGAGGACGTTGCAGGAGCGATGCCAGCACCTCTGCCAGCACCAACTCGAGGATGTGGTCGGCGAAACCTGCGGGCTGCGGTGCGTGCTGGTGTTCCACGGGACGAAGGTGAAGCACAGATGCGCGGGGGACCATCTAGATGACACAAGCGAGGCGGAGACTGGAGTTGCAGCGCGAGATAGCGAAGCAGTTCGACGTGATCGACGCGAAGCTGGCGCACCTCAAGAAGCAGGCCGGCCAGTTGATCTCAGTGGTGAACTTTCAGGCCGCGCAACTGGAGGTTGCGAACCGCAAGCTGCTGCGGTACGAGCACCCGGCCAGCAAGCGGAGACGCAAGGCGGCGTGATGTCCGGGCTGCGCGAGGCCGAGGCCGCGATCTACGATATGCTGCTCGTCGAGGAGCCGGACATGCCTGACGACGAGCGCAGGAAACTCGCGGCGGAGGGCGCGCGGCAGGCGGCCATGATCCGCGCCGACGAACTGGCGAGCGGCCACGAGGCCGACATCATCTGCCGGTGCGGCGAGCCGCAGAGCCGCCACGTCGGCGGCACCGGGCGGTGCAAGGATTCGGATTGCTCCTGCGAGTCGTTCACGCCGGAGAGGTTGAGGGCGGCTGTTCAATAAGACTGGAGGGAAACAATGGCTGTGGGCATGAAGTTTTTCAGCGGCAGGCGGATGCGGGCGCACGTCGACATGAAGGCGCCAAAGCGGAACAAGAAGGGCGACAGGCAGGTCGTCATCCTTTTCCGCATCACCCTGAACGGCGACACCGTTCGGTCGGCGCCCGACGTCGTCAAGTGGGCCTACGAGGGCGTAAAGACCAAGAGCGAGGACCACATCGGCATCAAGAAGGAGATCGAGGGCGTCAACGTCGAGTTCTTCCAACTGGAGGAGTCGAAGCGCTCGAACCTCAGGCTCAAGGCGCTCTACCTCGCGAAGCTGGTGGTGAAGGAGATCAGCAGCGGCAAGGGCGACCTCTCCATCGTGCTCACCTTCCAGGCCGAGTACGAGTGGGACGAGGTCATCTGGCGGTGGCTTGGCGACAACTATAAGACCGACGTGTTCCTAGAGTTCGACGCGGCCCAGGCGACGCTGCTCGACCTCGAGGAGGCTGAGACGAAGGGCGAGGACGTGGACGCCGGCCAGTTGGAGATGGGTCAGGCAGGAGAAGCGGCGCCGGAGGACGGCAAGTCGGACGCCAACGGCAAGGGCCGGAAAGGGAAGTCGTTCAACATCGAGGATTTCCCCGACCGCACGGAGAAGGCGGCGACTGGTTCTGAATGAAGAGGTCGGAACTCGAGAACGAAGTCCGCGAGATCATCGCGGAGACCTTGGGGGTTGAGCCGGGCGACATCGTGTCCGGCTCCAACCTCATCGAGGACCTCGGCGCCGACTCCCTCGACGTGATGGAAGTCATTATGATGTTCGAGGATAAACACGGCGTCTCGGTTGCAGACGACGCCGAGATAGCGACGTTCCATGAGTTGGTGGAAGCCATGGCGATGGCGAAGGCGACCCGTGAGCAAGGACATCCCGCATAGCGACCCGTACTGGCCGGGGCCGAAGCTGAACGTGAAGCAGCTCGGGTTGCGCTGCGGGGAAAACCATCTGCCCGGGTACGAGGGTTGCTGGGAGTTGCGCGAGTTCGTGTCGGGCGTTGATTTCGCCAACCCCGACAGCGACGGGCTGATGGGGAGCGTTGCGCGGCGCAATGCCGACCATCGCATATTCGCGGCGCCAGACTGGCGGTTTTGCGGCCGCCCGGACGTCTTCGAGGTACTCTGGCTCCAGGAAAGGCGCAGGAAACGTAATGTCGTCCCTCCCGAAAACCAACCTGCCAGTTGACATTCTCCAGCAGGCTTTCACCTGCGCGAACTGCGGCGAACTGTCCAGGTTCAGGCCGAACAATCCACACCCATGCGGATGCGGCGGCACGCGCTGGATCCTCGGCAGCGACACCAAGCTGTTCGACTGGAAGGCCAACCTTGCGACGGTGCGCCGGGGCGACCGCCCGCAGATCGCCGGCGTGATCCGCAAGCTGTCCGCGACGCTGGCCGTGGAGTCCGACGACCCGATCGTGGCCGCGCTGGTCGAGGTCGAGCGCGGCGGCTTCGAGGCGGCGCAGCAACCGCAGGAATGCGGGCATCCGCTGGCCGCCGTCGACAGCGGAGGTTGCGCGAGTTGCCGGAGGGAACGGGCGTTGCGGGACCAGGTCGCGGAGGAGAAGGAGCGCGCGGACGCCGTCAGCGCCGAGATCGGCACCTGGATGAAGAAGGTCGCCGCGGCCGAGGCGAGCGCGGCGAGCATGTCGGCGACCGTCGTCAAGACCTGCGAGGAACTGGTGGCGGCCCGCGAGAGCATCGCCGAGATGGAGCCGGCCGAGGCAGAGCGGCAGCGCCTCGCGGAGCAGGGCGAGCGCGACTCGTCAAAGATAACGATGCTGGAGTCGGAGTGCGAGTCGCTGCGGCGGGAGGTCGAGGGCATGGACGCGGCCTCGGCGCGAGCCAAACGGGCCGAGGAGTCGCTGGAAGGCATCGAGTCGTTGCTCGCGGAGGCGCTCGCCGATGCGGAGAGGCTGCGCGCGGAGAAGGCCGCAGCGGAACGGCGGGTGAACGAACTCGGCGAGCGCGTCGAGCGGCACGCGCAGGAGATCAAGGCGGTCGTCGAACGGGCCGACGCGATGCAGGCGCACGTCATCGAGATGAAGCAGACGCACGAGACGCTCATCGAGGCCACGGCGGCGCGACGCGCCGAGCTTGAGGACGAGAACAAGGCCATGACCGCCGAGGTCGCGAGGCTCAACCGCGACAACGCGGCGCTGAACAAGGAGCTGAACGAGGGATGGTTGCGGCGCGGGAGGGTCGTCGAGTTGGAGGGCGAGGTCGATCGGTTGGTGCGCGAACTGACGGTGGCGAGGGACGACGTGGCCGCCAAGTCGAAGGACGCCGCCCCGGAGGTCACCGAGGACGCCGCCGCGATCGCCTCGGCCAACGAGACGCTCACCCGCGAACTGCAGGCGGCGAAGAACGAGGCCGCCGCGCTTCGGAAGCAGTTGGACGAGAGCTGGCTCGGGAAGGACAGGATCGTCGCATTGGAGGCCGCCAATCGGCGCGTCGGGCTCGAACTCGAGGCGGCTCGCGCGGAACTCCCCGCGCTCAGGGAGAAGGCCGACGAAGCCGATGCGCTGAAGGCGAAGCTGCTTGAGACTGAAGCCGCCAACGAACGGCTTGCCGGCGAGTTGGACGCGGAGACGAAGGCGGCGGCCAGCCTTCGGAAGGAGATCGACGAGAGCTGGCTGCGGAAGGACAGGGTGGTCGAGTTGGAGGCGGGCAACGAGCGGCTCGATCACGACCTGATCGTGGCGAGGGACGACGTGGCGACACTGACGCGCGGCCTGGCCGTCGCGCAGGAAGACGTTGCGGCGCTGAGGAAGCAGGTCGCCGACGACGAAGTCCGCGAGGGGAAGATGCGCGAGATGGAGGCGAGCAACGAGCGCCTGAGGAAGCAGGTCGCCGAGGGCGATCTTCAGGCCGAGAAGATGCGCGAGCTTGAGGCCGCCAACGAGCGGATGGTGCGCGAGCTTGAGGCGGCGAACGGGAAGCTGGCCGCGATCCGCGCGAGCGTGTGAAGGAGGAAACGATGCCGAACCCAGACCAGTGCGACATCCGGAGCATCCGCCCCGGAGTGTGGCAAGTGGAGTCCGACTACAACCCGGACTTCGTCGACTACATGAAAAGCCGCGTGCCGGCCGACGACAGGTCGTACGACCCCGACACGCACTTCTGGGAGATACGCGGGGACAACTACATCCCGATGCTCGAAAGCATCGCCGTGCAAAAGTTCAGCTTCGCCACGCGCATCTACACCGACAACCAAGGGCGCCGGGTCTGGCGGAACCTGAAGACCGGGCGCGAGGAGGTTCAAGAGAACCTGTTCGGGACATGATGCCGCGCGAGCAGAAGATCACGCCCGAGGCGCTCGCCATCCTGTTCCAGGACCGCTACGCGGCGTCGGCCGCCAAGCACGGGTTCAACGAGTGGGACCGACCGAAGCCGTGGGCCGACATCCCGGCAGCGCGGCGCGCGCTGCTGACAGACGTTTTCGGGCAGTTGCTCGGGTTGTTCATCGACGAGGCAGACCCCGGGACGATCTGGGTTTCCAGCATCGTATCGCACAAGACGCACGAGGGTTTGGTGCAGGTTCAGTTCGGCGGCACTGGCGGCCAGGTTCCGCCGGAGGACGCCCGCCAGATCGCGCACCAGTTCCTCGAGGCGGCGGAGGCGGCGGAGAGCGACTCGATCATCTGGGAGATATTCCGCGGCCACGAGAGCCCGCAGAACGAACTCATGGCGGTGAACATGATCGTCACGATGCGCGACCTGCGCGAGAAGCGGCGCATCGCCCAGGCCGAGAAGGGCAACCCGCCCAAGTGAGCGCGCATGTACACCCCACGTTCGCCATCAAGCCGCAGATCGCGGAGTTCATCCGCTGGTCGAGCCGCGGCTCATGCGGGAACCGCGGATGCAGCGACCCGGAGTGCTGCTGCGCCCTTTGCGGCGAGCCGGTCGGCGTGCCCGAGGACGACCCGCTGTGGGCGACGCACGACGAGTACTGCGACGACTGCGAGCTCTGCCGCGACGGCGTGCCGCCGATACTTTTCCGCGGCGAGGGGGAGGCGATGCAGCAGGCGACGTTCCATCACGACTGCTTCGTCAAGATAATCGAGGCGCGCCAATGACAGAGATCGTAAAGGTGAACCCGGAGATGCGCGGCGTCGTCAGTCAGGGCGTGTTCGACCGCTGGTACATCTTCCATCACTCCGACGCCACGCTCGCATGGAGCGGGTCGCAGTGGGTTCCGACCCGCGGCGGCATACCGACTGGCGGCGTGCAAGTGTGCAACTTCGACACGTCCGGGGCGGCGATAGACTACGCCAAGAAGGTCGGCTTGGCCGTCGATGCGGTGGAGATCAGGGCGGAGGCGTGAATGCAGAACAACAAGGCGACACTGATCAGGGTTGAGTTCGACGACGGGACGCTGCAAACCGCCGAGGGCGACCAGGCAGCGCAGATATGGGACTGGTATCGCGCCGGGGAGGCGATGAACTGCATCCACGGTGCGCGGTACGACGGGCCGAAGTGGACCGAGGGCACGCTGCCGGCGAGTCCGGCGAGGGAGGCGCTTCGCGCCGAGGAGCAGACATGAGCGACAAGGTTGTAGCCGACATCCAGGTCGAGATCAGCGACGACAACGTGCTCACGTTCACCACGCCGGACGGGGCGTCATCGTCGCGGCAGTACCCGGCTTCGTGGTCGAACGAGGAAATCATGGCGGACTTCGCGCGCACGCTGCAGGAGTCCGGGGGCCGGTTGGTCGATCTGAAGAAGGTAGGAAGGGCTTGAGGCATGGGTCGCATATTCAAGTGTGAGGGCATGGGCGACTCGATCGAGAACTGGGAGCTGTCGATGCAGGAGAACCTCGACAGGGACGGCGCGCTGGTCATCGCGACGACGGCCGTGCTCAAGGTTGACGACGTTATGGCAGACGAATACCCGCCGCTGCGGATCGTCGGCCTGGCGACGCGCGAGGATTTCGAGCGGCAGCTTGCGATCGCGCGCCGGCACGCCCG
>Ga0307478_10003760_pt1 | contig 11092 bp, 6 predicted proteins | sample atmos_gasesECM4C_2_FD_203713 | JGI IMG/M metagenome (GOLD analysis project Ga0307478, IMG submission 203713) | Hardwood forest soil microbial communities from Morgan-Monroe State Forest, Indiana, United States - atmos_gasesECM4C_05 | ecosystem: Environmental > Terrestrial > Soil > Temperate...
CATTGAATGGGATACAGCGGGGCTGGCCGTGCGCTCGTCCCTGACCGACCAGGATCTGGCCCGGGCGCTGGCCGTGGCCGGGCTGCACGAAATCGAGGAACTCGTGGCCGACGAAATCTCGCCGACCGCGGAAGCGATTTTCGACGACGACGAGAAATCCGACGGCAACGGCACGAACGTCCGGACTGCGAACAACGGCAACGGCCACAAATCCACCCCGGGTCTCGCCGCCGGCCCCGCCCGCCCGCTGCTGCTCGTGTTCAAAACGACGATGGAGGGAGTTGAATTCCAGGCTTTTTGGGTGAATGCCGACAAATCGCGCCTGCCGGCGATCGGCGCCGCGGCCCACGCCAATGGCAACGGCCAGGTCAACGCCAGCGAACGCACCAAGCTCATCGGGCTGGCGGCTTACGCGCGCAAGGCGCACTTCCATTACCACCAGGCCACCCACACCTATCTGCTCGAATCGCTCACCGAAATCCCGAACTTTCTCCGGACCACGCTGCCGGCGTGGCAGAAGGCCTTTGTGGTCGAGTGCGATGAGCATGTGGCGAACCTGCTCAAGGGCACGCGCGCGGTGGAAATCGAGGCCGTGGCCGAGCGCAAGGCCGGTCGCAATGGCCACGGCGCAAAACTGAACCTGCGGTGGATTTTCCGCGCGGGCGAACGGATGCTGACCGATGACGAGGTCGCGGCGATGACGAAGCGCGGCGGTGCGCCGGTGATCCTGCCCAGCCTGGGCATCATCTCGCTCGCGTCCGACAAATGGGAATCGCTCAGCGCCTGGCGGCGCAATGCCGAGGAGACGCATCTCGACGGCGCGTTGTCGCCGTACTTGATTTTTTCACTCTTCAACGACACGCGGTTGAAACTCACGCTCTCGACGGACATGGAGACATGGCGGCAGGGCGTGCTGTCTCCGTCGATCACGCCGCAGGCGTTGCCCGAGGTTTTGCGGCCCTACCAGCGGCGCGGCGTGGAGTGGATGCACCATTTGTGCGAAGTCGGCTGCCACGGGTTGCTCGCGGATGAAATGGGCCTCGGCAAAACCCTGCAGGTTGCGTCGCTGCTGGCGGTGCGGCCGGCGCCGGGCAAGCCCACCCTCGTCGTGTGCCCGGCCAGCGTGGTGCCGGTCTGGCGCGAAGAATGCGCGAAGTTTTTCCCGCAGATGGTGGTGGACGTGCTCAAGACCGGGCACGACTTCACCTCGCGCAAGGACGATGTCATCTGGCTCGCGAGCTACACGCAGCTGCGCAAGCACAAGCATCTGCTCGAAGGGGTGGAGTTCGGCTACTCGATCCTCGACGAGGGACAGTTCATCAAGAATCCCGATGCCAAGGTCACGCAGGCCTGCTTTGCCATCCGGGCGCGGCACCGCCTGGTGCTCACCGGCACGCCGCTGGAAAACCGCCAGCTCGATTTGTGGTCGATTTTCCGCTACCTGCTGCCGGGCCTGCTGGGATCGCGCACGAGTTTCGAGGCGGCGTTGAACACGGATCGCGCGGGCACGCTGGAACGGCTGCGCGCGCAGCTCGCGCCGTTCATCCTGCGGCGCACGAAAAACGAGGTCGCGCAGGAGCTGCCGCCCAAGGTCGAGATGGACCTGCTCTGCCCGATGACCGATGTGCAGCGCACCGAGTATGCGCGCATCTGCGGCGAGGGCGTGCAGCGGCTGGGTGATGACGTGAGCGCGGCCATGCGCGAGAAAAGCTTCGGTTTTCTCGCCCTCCTCACGCGGCTGCGGCAGGTCTGCTGCGACCCGGATTTGCTGCCGTGGCTGAAGGCGCCGTTGGGCGACAGCGGCAAGCTCAACCTGCTCATCGAAAAACTGGCCGAGATCGTGGGCAGCGGGCACAAGGTCGTGATCTTTTCGCAGTTCGTGATGCTGCTGGACCGCGTGCGCGAGGCGCTGGCGACGCAGTTTCCCGACCTGCCGCGCTTCGAGCTGACCGGCATGACGCTGGACCGGCAAAAACCCGTGCAGGCCTTCCAGGGCGCGACGGGCGCCGCCATCATGCTGGTGTCGCTCAAGGCCGCCGGCACCGGGATCACCCTCCATGCCGCCGACTATGTCTTTTTGCTCGATCCGTGGTGGAATCCCGCCGTCGAGGCCCAGGCGGTGGACCGCGTGCACCGTATCGGCCAGACCAATACGGTGTTTGTTTACCGCATGGTCACGGCGGGCACGATCGAGGAACGCATCCAGGCGCTGAAGGCGGCGAAGAAGGATCTGTTCGACAAACTTGTGGGCGGGCTCGGCGGCGACTTCGACCTGAGCCAGCATTTCAGCTCGTTGCAGAGCTTGATCCAGTTGACGGCGGCGGAGCCCGAGGTCTGAGCGGGTTATTGAGTTTGTGGTGGAGCGGCTTGACCCCAAGACGCTCTGAGCGCGTTGAAGTCAACGCGCTCCACCTCGCTTTATTCTCCTTCCCGACCCGGGACATTTGAGAGAACGAATACGAGAACGATTTGTCCCTGTGCAGCCTCGGCGGCGCCGGCAAAGTTCTTCAGCCGCCGGTTAGAACGCAATCTGGACGCGGGTGATGAGCGCCTTTTCGTTATGTTGCAGGATTTGGGCGGTCGGAGTGGCCGTGCCGGCCCTGGTGAAATGCGTATCGAAGAAATCCTGCGAGATGCGCACCGCCTTGGTCAGATACCAGTTCACACCCGCGCCCCACGCGGAAGCTTGCCTGGCATTGGTGGTCGCGGATGCAAAAAGCGGGAAGGTATTGGGATCGATTTTGAGATCCGCGTAGCGCGCGACAATTTGGAAGGCGCCCCAGGTGCCGTCGGCCCAGCTAAACGGCTCCGCTGGCGTCACTCCAGCATAGGTGGCGTCTTCGCCGGTGAGCACATAGCCGAGCGAAATCTCCCATGATTTGTCCTCCAGCTGCGACTTGGGCGCACCGGCCTTGGGACGAACATTGACGGTTGAGACGACGTATTCGCCCAAAGCGCCAACGGGCCCGTGGAAATAATAGGCCTGCGGCGAATAGCGCCAGGACTGGCCATCCGCGACCACGGTACTGTTGTAGGCAAAGAATGTCTGCTGGCCGTCAGTCTTGTAGCCGGCCGTGACGGCGGGGGCGCCTTTTTGGCGTCCGAGGTCGCCGGAAATGCCGGCGCCAAGTCCGGCCAGGGGCGAGTCCTTGACGTTGATGAAGGGTTGCGAGAACACCCGGGCCTCCACTTCCTTGTCGTTGTCGAAGGCGGCGTTGCTGGTGTTGGCCGCGTCGGCCACGCCGTTGAATACACCGGCGGTATAGTCAAAAACTCCACGATTAAAAGTACCGGCAATCTGCGCGCCGAGATCGCGATTCGGAACGAGGTTGTTGGCAAGCGTGCGCTCGACGAAGAAAGTATTCGCATCGTCCTGCAATTGCTCGAGTCCGATCGGAGACTTGAACTTGCCGATTTTGAACCGCATGGCCTGGGTGGGCGCAATCCGGACGTTGGCGTCGTAAATGCTCACTGGCGCAGTGCCGCCAAACTCGGGCACAAACTGGAAGGAATAGATTTTGTCGAGCGTGCCATCGATGATGGGTCGGGCGCGGCGCAGGATGAACGTGTTGTTCTGGATTCCCCCGCCATCGGCAAGATATTCGCGCGAGTCAAACTGCACCTGGCCGCCGATGTGCAGCGAGTCCGCGCCGTCAGCCGAGGCGAAGACAAAACCCTTGTCGGAGAACGTGACGATCGGCTTGCCTTTGGCGTTTGCGGCCGCCGCGGCCGCGGCTTGCTCGCCGGCCTCCTGTTTTTTTTCGATCGCGTCGAGCTTTTGCTCAAGCGTGTTGATTTGGCTGCGAAGAGCCTTGATGTCGTCGCTGTCGTCAGCGGCAAGCCGTGGCAGGGCGAGGGTAACCGATGCGAGCAGCACCGGCACAAATTGAAACAGGATGTTTTTCACTGGTATGAATGGATTTTGTGCGGGGAACTTCCAGTGGTCTGGTCAGTGCGTTGTCTTTTATTAGGACTGGGCCTTCGGCCTGCGCCGGTCGGCAAAATTTCAACGGGCCGCGATCGCACCGCGGCCCGCAAACAGGCGGGGCTCTTCGGAGCGCCCGATTTGCGTGACGGTTTTGTCCGTCTCAAGCCTGGTCACACCCGCGAGCGGGAGGCTTACCTCGGCGGCAATGCCGGAATTGATCAGCGAGCGGAATGCGTGTTCGTCTTGTTTGGAATATTTCATTGGCGACTTGTTTAATCTACATTAAACTAGTATGAATTAAGCAATACCTTTTTCGTTTAAACTTTCTTATCATTGTCCATCATGCATTAAGATCACAAAATTGCATGGGTATGGAATGCGAAATGGCAGCCTGGCAGTTAGCTCAGTGTAGGCGCGCCTCGCGCAGGGGTGTGGGATCGGTCTCTGCGGCCCGCCAATTTCGCATGCGACGGCGGCTGCTTCAGCGATGACTATGCACGACCGGTGCGGCTCAATGTAGTTCTGCCTGGCACAGGCACATCGGGCACCGTGCGTGAATTTGATCGCTTCACGCGGGCACCCGTTTGCCGCCCGTGTCCTTGTCTCTGCCGTAATCCTTGCGTCGCCATATTAGTTCAAGGCTCCGACCTGATAGTCGAGAATCGATCGCTGGATAAGCTCATCGTAATGTGCGCTCGCCCGGGCAATTTCGGCCGAGGTCTGGCTCAACTGCGCCTCGCTCAATTCGACGATGGAACTGCTGCCGATTTTATAGCGTGCCTGGGCCAGGTCGTATGCCTCGGTGGCATGCTTGAGCAACTCTTCGGTCGTACGAAGTCGTTGAAGGGTTGTGTCGCAGTTCAGCCAGGCGGTGCGGACGTCGCGGACCACGCGATCCTCCTCGTCGCGCAGATTGTCCTCGGCGGCGCGGGCTTTGAGTTCGGCTTCATGTTGGCGCGCGGCGTAAAGGCCGCCGGCAAAAAGCGGGAGGGTGAGGTTGACGCCGGCCGCCGCATAGTGCTCGGGCAGGTGGACGTCATGGTCGGGTGAGTCGCCGACGGTCGCGACGGCGGCAATGGTCGGGTAGTTCTGGTCTTTCTGCGCCCGGGCGTAACTCCGGGCCGCTTCCTGTTCGTAACGGAGGCGCAGAATTTCGGGGCGATTGCGCAGGGCTTTTTCAATCAGGACGGAAATATCGACGGGCAGCGCGGAAGAAAGATTTGGATCAAATAGTTCGAAGTGATGTTGCTCGTGGCAGCCCAGCGCGTCCGAGAGCGAAGCTTGCCCGGATTCAACATCTCCTTCGGCTTTTTCCTCGAGGAGTTGGGCTTCGCCGAGTGCGACCTGGGCAAAACTCACGTCCAGTCCGGATTTCAGCTTGTTCGCGGCCAGGGCATTGACCTGGTCGAGCAGTAGTTGACGGGTATGCAAGGTTTGTTGGGCGACGCGCAACACCGCTTCTGCCTCCAGCAGGTTGAAATAATTCACATCCACGTTGAGCAGAACCTCCTCGCGGGTCGCCGTGGCGTTTTGTCCCTCGGCCCTGGCCTGGGATCTGGCACTCGCGGTCAGGTTGCCGGTCTGGCCAAAATCGTAGAGGGTCTGGCTGACGCTCACGCCTCCGGCCACCCGGTCGTAGATGCTCGGATTGTTCAATCCGCCAGCGAGAATGCGGGTGTTTTCATTGCCCGCGCCGACCGCGGTGACGTAGGCGTTGGCGGTCGGGAAAAACGATGAACGGGCCTGCCGTACCACCTCCAGCGAGGCCAGGGCGTTTAGTTGTGCGGCGGCGAGCTGGGGATGATTTCGCAGCGCGAATTCATGCGCCTGTTCCAGCGTCAATGCTTGCCCGGGCTCGGCCGGATCGGCGCCCATGGCCAGGCTGGCGCCGAGCGAACCCAGCAGAAGAATCAAGAGGCGGCTTTTCATATCCGGGATTTTTTCAATGGATCGGGGAAGCCTTGCCGGCGCCGGCGGCGAATTCCGCCGCGGCGGCTTCTTGGCGGCGATAAATAATGAAATACGCCGCCGGCACGATAAACACCGTCAGCACGACCGAAACGGCGAGACCGCCGATGATGGCGCGGGCGAGCGGCGCGTAAGCCTCGCTGCCGGCGCCGAGGGCCAGTGCCATCGGGATCAGGCCGATCAGCGTCGCCAGCGAAGTCATCAGTACCGGGCGCATGCGGACGCGGCAGGCAAGGACGACGGCATCGCGCAGGGGTTTGCCGTCTGCGCGCAGCCGGCGGATGAACTCGACGATGAGAATGCTGTTGGAAACGACAATGCCGACCATCATGACGACGCCCATCAACGACATGATGTTGAGCGTGGTGCCGGTGAGCCAAAGGATGAGCAGCACGCCGGTCAGCCCCGTCGGCACGGCCAGCAAGATGATCAGCGGATCGACGAACGACTCGAACTGGGCGACGAGGATGAGATAGACGAGCAGGGTGGAAAGGATCAGGCCGAGACCGAAACTGCCAAACGAAGTCTGCATGGCCCGGACCGAGCCGCGCACGGTGATGCGCACGTTTTCCGGCAGGGTTGTTTCATCGATGATTTTCTGGACGCCGGCGGCGACGCCGCTGAGGTCCTCGTGCGAGGGCGCGACATAGATGTCGGTCACGCGCTGGAGCTGGTAGTGATCCACCTCGGTGGGCGACTCGATGTGCGTGATCCGGCTGACGGCATCAAGGCGCGTGGGCTGTTGTTTGCCGGTCCCGCGCAGCGGCACGGAGGACAGGTCATCAAGGTTTTTGATGAAGTTTTCCGGATACTGCACGGTGAGAAAATAGTCGTTTCCGGTCTTTGGATCGACCCAGTAGCTGGGTGCGATCATCGCGTCCGAGGTAAGCGCGGTGATCAGGTTGCCGACCACCTCCTTTTCATTGAGCCCGAGTTCGCTGGCGCGGACGCGATCGATGTTCATCAGCAACGACGGATAATCGATATCCTCCGGCACGAGCACGTCGCTGACTCCGGGCAGCGCGCGGGCCTTTTGCGCGATCTCCACTGCCATCCGGTGCGTGGCCTCCAGATTTGCGCCGGTCACTTGAATGTCGATGGGGGCCGGCAGACCGAGGTTGAGCACGGCGTCCACCAGGCCGCCGGTCTGAAAATAGGCCTGCATCTGCGGCAGGTCGTGCGCGAGGTGCGTCCGCACGAGATTCATGTAGGTGAAGCTGCTGGCGCTGTGCCCCGGTTGCAGGCCCACCTGCACGAAGGCGGTGTGCGGGCCGGAGTTGGAAGTGTAGATCGAGGAGAAGCCGGGCGTGACGCCGATGTTGGAGACAATGATGCGAAGGTCCCTGGCTGGCACGGTTTCGCGGACGATCTGCTCGACCTGCCCGACCAGCTGATCGGTAATTTCCAGCCGGGTGCCGGTGGGCGCCTTGAGGTTGATGACAAACTGGCCCGGATCGGTGCGGGGAAAATAGGCTTTGCCGATCACCGGATAGAGCGCGAGGCTGAAGATGAAGAGTCCGGTGATGCCCAGCACGGTGGCGAGCGGGCGGAGGAGCGAGCGGTTGACCGTTTTTTCGTAGCGGTCGAGCAGCGTGTTGAACTTGCCGTTGAACCAGGCGTTGAAACGCCGGCCCCGGGTTTTCGGCTGGGTGGATTCGGCCCCGGTCTTGTCGTGATGGCCATGGATGAACCTGGCGCAGAATAGGGGCACCACGGTCATGGCGACGAAATACGAGGCAAAGAGCGACAGCACCACGGAGAGCGCCAGGGCGGTGAAAAGAAACCGGCTCACCCCGTAAAGAAAGGTGACCGGGAAAAACACCACGACGGTCGTGAGCGTGGCCGCCAGAACGGGAAGCGCGACTTCGTGTCCGCCTTTCTCGGCGGCGACTTCGGGCGGTTCGCCCATTTCGAGATGGCGGAAAATGTTTTCAAGGACGACGACGGAATTATCGATCAGGCGGGAAAAAACCAGCGCGAGTCCGCCGAGGATCATCGCGTTGATGGTGTTGTTGCCGAAGGAGAGGGCGATGAACGCCGCCAGGGCCGAGAGCGGGATGGACAGGAATACCGCGACGGTGGCCCGCATGCTGCCGAGAAAGATCAGGATCATTGCGCCGGTGAGCAGCAGGCCGATGGCCCCCTCGTGGATGAGGTTTTCAATGGCGTTGCGGACGAAGACCGACTGGTCGAAGACGACTTTGGTCACGAGTTGCCGGGGCACATCCAGCAGATGCGAGACGGCGCCCTTGATGCCGTCGACGACGGCGATGGTGTTGGCGTCGCCGCCCTGTTTCAGCACCGGCAGATAGACGGAAGGCTGGCCGTCCACACGCACAATATTGTATTGGATTTGCGAGGCGTCCCTGGCCTCGCCGACATCCGCGACCAGCACGGGGTTGTTGCCGACGGTCTTGAGCGGCAGGCGGTTGATGTCCTTGATCTTGTCGATCTGGCTGTTGGCGTAGAGATTGTAGTCAAACGGGCCGATCTTCACGTCCCCGGCGGGCAGGATGAGGTTGGCATCGTTAACCGAGCGAACCACGTCCATGACGCTCAACTGGTGTGCCTCCAGTTTCAGCGGATCAACATAAACCATGATCTGCCGGTAGCGCCCGCCAAAGGGCTGCGGCACGGAGGCGCCGGGCACGTTGGCCACCTGGTTGCGCACGTTGTACTGGCCCATGTCGCGCAGTTGGGCCTCGTTGAGGTCCGCGCCTTTGAGCGTGATGAGGCAGACGGGCAGGCTGGAGGCATCAAACTTGAGCACGACCGGCGGAAGCGTGCCGGGCGGCAGGTGGCGCAGATTGGCCATCGCGAGATTCGCGATGGTGGTGACGGCGGAGTCGGCGTTGCTGCCGGGTTGGAAATAGACCTTGATCAGGCTGACGCCCGGCAGCGAGCGCGACTCGATGTGATCGATGCCGCTGCCCAGCGTGAAGAAGCGCTCGAAGCGCCCGGTGATGTCGTTCTCGATCTGTTCGGGTGGCATGCCGGAGAAGAACGTGGCCACGACGACGACGGGGATTTTGATCGGCGGGAAAAGATCCACCGGCATGCGGGCGACGCTGGTCACCCCGACCACGCACACGATCAGGCAGACAACCAGGATCAAGAAAGGATAACGCAGGGAAAAACGGGACATGATGATTTGCCGGCTTAGGCACGGCGGTTGGACAGGGCGGCGCGCAATTTTGGGATCGAGAAATCGCCCAGGCGGCAAAGGGCGATGAGGGCGCGCTCCTGGGCGGTGATTTGCGCCGCCGCGACAGGAAGCGCGGCGGCAATTTTTTGCGGGATCGATTGGATGCCATGCAGGTCGCCGTGCAGCAGGTCGCCGGATTTTATGTTTAGTCCGCCGATTTTGACGGGCGGCCCGATTTCCACGATATGGACATGGGAATGCGACACCGAGGGATTGCCGGCGAAGAAAGAGAAACCCAGGCCCTCGACCGCAGGGAGATCGCGCACGGCGCCATTGGTCACCGCGCCGACACACCCGAGGGCGCGCAAGATATTGACGTGCACTTCGCCGAGCAGTGCGCCGAGACCGGGCCGGGAGCTGATGTCCTGCACCACGACTACGCGGGGCGCGGGGATCGACTGGATGTAATCCCACCAATCGGTGCGTTCCAGATACGTGTGGGCGCCGGTTGGAGGGGAGGCGCCGCGAATTTGAACGGTGGCGGCATAACCGACCATGGGACGGAGGCGAGGGAAAAGGCAGCGGATGGTGCTGTCGGCAAAGCCTTCGTTGCGCAGGCGGAGCTGGAACGTCTCGATGGTGTTGGCGACGGTGCAGGCATCGAGGCGTCGCAGGGCCTCGATTTGTTCGGCGATCAGAGAAGTTTTCATTGGACGGCAACGAGTTTGCCCAAGTTGATCGAGACCTTCTGGCCGACACTCACCTGGGAGCGGTTGCCAATCATAATCCGGTCGCCTTCGTGCAACCCGGAGAGGACTTCATATTTCGTGGGGGTCTCGATCCCGAGTTGCACCGGACGCTCCTCGATCCGCTGATCGCCATCGATCAGGTAAACGGTCGGCTGGCCGGTGCCCGACACTGCCTCAATGGGAATGGCAAGAGTCTGCGGGCGGCGTTGCAGTTTTAGAGTGACGGTCGCATACATGCCTGGGATCAGCTTGAGATCGGGATTGGGCACTTCGACCTCGGTCTCCATCGTGCGCGTGTCCATCGCGATCTTGTGCGTGAAACGGGTGATCGCGCCGGTCAGAGTCCGGCCTGAGCCCTCGAGCCGGATCTCCACGGGATCGCCCAAGGCGATGTCCTCCGCGTAGGTGACTGAAACCGGAAAGTCCAGCCGCAGCCGGTCGTTTTCCGACAACCGGATGATGGGCTGGCTTTGGGTATTCGACGCGGTGCCCGCTTGGATCAGTGCACCCGGATCGGCGTAGCGTTGCGTGACGACGCCCCCAAATGGGGCGGTGATTTGGGTGTAATCCACCATGGTTTGGTATTTTTTCACGTCGGCCCTGGCTCCGGACAGGTTGGCGGCCGCGATGCCGTCCTTGGCCTCGGCGGCGTCAAGATCCTGTTGGGCCACCAGATTCGGCTGGCTTTTGTTGACCTCGGAAAGACGGGTAAAATCGAGGTGGGCGTCATTGTAGTCCGCTTGTGCACGCTGGTCCTCGGCCCTGGCGCGGGTGAGGTCATCGCCCAGCTCCGGAACCTCCAGCGTCGCGATCAACTGGCCTGCCTTCACCTGGTCGCCGAAATCCACGTTGATTTGCTGAAGGTAGCCCGCGACTTTGGCGTGCAATTCCACCTCCTGATAAGGCCGGAATTCCGCCTGGATGGTCAATTCCTTGAACAAATCCTCGCGCGTCACGGTGGCGCTGGCCACAACGGGCACGACGGATACCGCTTCAGCAGCCGACTTGCTGGCAGTATGGTGAATGAGGAAAATGGCGGCGATAACGACGATTGCGATTGCGACGAGGCGCTGTCGGGAGATTTTTGCCTTCGAGGCGGGTGGCAGGTCTGATCCGGATTGAGTTTTCATGTAATTTTTTCCGCAGAATTATCCCATTCGGCCAGCGGCAGGCTGACGCAAAACCGGCTGCCTTTTCCAATGACGCTTTCCGCCGTCACCTCGCCGCCGTGCGCGTGGCAAATGGAATGGACAATGGCCAGCCCCAATCCCGCGCCGTCGGGTCGCCGCGAGCGGGCTTGGT
>Ga0307478_10003762_pt1 | contig 11091 bp, 8 predicted proteins | sample atmos_gasesECM4C_2_FD_203713 | JGI IMG/M metagenome (GOLD analysis project Ga0307478, IMG submission 203713) | Hardwood forest soil microbial communities from Morgan-Monroe State Forest, Indiana, United States - atmos_gasesECM4C_05 | ecosystem: Environmental > Terrestrial > Soil > Temperate...
TCGCAATTGTTTTCGATTCGACAGGGAGGACCGTATACAGAATGGGCTTTGGCACCAATGATGGGGATAGGCTGGCCGACATCGGCTCGGACACACGCAGTGATCGCCGGATCGCACCTTGAGCGAGCGCGGCCGGGATCGTGGTCCTCAGGATGAGGGTTTTACATTTTGCAGAGCGTCCGGCTCTTCAATCCGTCATCCTGAGGCGCCGGAGCGCAGCGTAGGCCTCGAAGGATGAAGGGCCCCGCTGCTGCAGCCGGGCCGTCGCCCTTCGAGGCCGCCGCTTTGCGGCAGCGCCTCAGGGTGACGGGTTGAAACGTTTCACGCGCTCTCAGATCACGTGACCTTGCCGCATGTCCCTGACCTCCTCGGGCGAGCAGCCCAGCCACTCGCCATAGATCGCCTCGCAATCGGCGCCGAGAGCGGGAGCACATTTCAGCGGGACCTTGCTGTCCGACATCCGCAACGGCCAACCCGCTACGATGACCGGCCCACGCACCGGATGCTCGATAGTCTGCATCATTCCCCGCTTGTGCAGATCCGGATCGTGCATCACTTCGAGCGTGGTCAGCACGGCGCCGGCGATGATCCGCGTCACCTCATGCTTGGTGCGCTGCGACGTCCATTCGGTGATGGCCGCGTCCACGGCCTCCCGGTTCTGCGCGCGGGTGGCGCCGTCGAGCATACGCGGATCGGTGAGCAGGTCCTCCCGGCCGATCGCCTTCACGAGGCGGCGCCAATGCTCCTCGTTGCCCCGCGAGGCAAAGATGTAGCACCAGTCGTCGAGTCCTCCGGGCGCGCATTTGTAGAGGCCGCCCGGCGCGGTCCCGATCACCGTGTTGCCGCCGCGTGGCAGCTGGTCGTCGCGGGCGGCCTGTCGGCTCATCGGCGTGCGGCAGTAGTTCAGCATCGCGTCGCGCATGGCGATCTGGATGTGCTGGCCGCGGCCGGTTGTCACGCGCTGGTAGAGCGCGGCGAGGATGCCCATGGCGCAAAGCATGCCCGTGCCGGTATCGCCGATGGTCGGGCCCGGCCGAACCGGCGGCTGATCGGCATGGCCGTTCACCCCCATGGTGCCGCCCATGGCCTGGGCGATCATGTCGAAGGCCAGATAATTCGCGTGCTCGCTCTCCGGCGCGAAGCCCTTCACCTGGGCGAAGATCAATCGCGGATTGAGTGCTGCGAGCTGCGGGTAGTCGAAGCCCAGGCGCGCGAAGGTGCCCGGCGCCATGTTCTCGATCAGGACATCGGCCTTGCCGATCATCCGCCTCAGCAGCGCCTTGCCCGCCTCGCTCTTGAGATTGCAGGTCACGCTGCGCTTGTTGAGGTTGTAGTAGATGAAATAGTGCGAATCGGCATCGGGGCGATCGCTGAATCCCCAGCGCCCGGGCTCGCCGCGATTGGGTTCCTCCACCTTGACGACGTCGGCCCCGAGCCAGGCCAGCGCCTCGGTGCAGGACGGTCCCGCCTCGAACTGGGTGAGGTCGAGCACCTTGATCCCCTTGAGCGCCGGCTGGACTCCGCGTCCAATCTCCGGCTGCATAACCTGTTCCTGCATGGCGACCCTCCCGATAAGGAGTGCGCCGCGAATGGCGCGGCTCCGTTATGTGTCACTCGAGTGCATCCCGATTTTAAGGAATCGGAATGCACTCGAATCTTTTCTGTGGCGCATATGCTTCTCGGAAAATCGGCGTCCACTTTGCGCTAACGCGGCCCTCCGGCTCCAGGATATGCGCTCGATCAGCTGTGCCAGGCGAACTCCTGCGCCTTGCGGGCGGAGCCCTGCGAGATCACGACGTTGACCAGGGCGGGACCGCGGAAGTTCATCGCCTCGTCGAGGGCACCGCGCAGGTGCTTCGGGTCCTCGACCAGGAAGCCCTTGCCGCCGAAAGCCTCCATCACCCGATCGTAGCGCGCGCCCCAGATCAGCGCGTTGGGCTTCAAGTTGAACATCGGGTTATCGGGAATCTGCGGCATGCCGGGGCCGATGCCGCCATTGTTCAGGACGACGATTTTGGCCGGGAGGTTGTAGCGGACCAGCGTCTCCATCTCCATGCCGGAAAAGCCGATCGCCGAGTCGCCCGAGAGGTGGATGACCGGCCGGTCGGGATGCGCCACACAGGCGGCGATGGCCTGGCCGAGGCCGACCCCCATCGTGCCATAGGTGCCGGCATTGAGGCAGCAGCGCGCGTTGAAGCTCGGCAATTGCGTCAGTCCGATATCCATCGTGCTGGCCCCCTCGGCGCTGAGGATCGCATCCCGCGGTATCCAGGCGGCAACGTCGCGCAATGCCCGATAATAGCCGGCCGGCGCGTGATCATCGTCGATCTGTGGCCGGATCTGCGCCGCATTGTCGGCCGTCTTCTTGGCAATCGCCTGCCGCCACGGCGTGTCATTGGGATGGAACCACTGGCGGTCGTCGAGCGCCTTGTTGAGCTGCGCGACGATGGCCTTGCCGTCGCCGACCAGCGCCACTTCCGTCGCCTTGTTGTGGCCGATCTCCTCGGGCGCGATGTCGAGCTGGATGATCTTGACGTCCTTCGCATAGCGCGGCGCCTGGCCGAAGTGAAAGATCCAGTTCAGCCGCGCCCCCATCAGGAAGATGACGTCGGCCTGCTGCAGCGCCAGCGTGCGAGCCGCCGAGGCCGACAGCGGATGGTCGTCGGGCATCACGCCCTTGCCCATCGGCGAACGCAGGAACGGCAGTTGCGTGCGCTCGATGAAGGCGCGGACCTCGTCCTCGGCGCGCGACCACGCCATGCCCTTGCCGAGAAGAACGAGCGGTCGCTCGGCCCGTTCGAGCAGGTTGAGCGCCGCCTCGACGTTCTCCGCCGGCGCCACCATGCGCGGTGGTTCGCCCACGCGCTCGACCTCGACAACCTTGTCGAGGTCGCATTTGCCCTTGATGACGTCGTCGGGCACGTCGAGATAGGTGGCGCCGGGGCGACCATAGATCGCGTGCCGGGTTGCCATCTCGACATAGTAGGGGATGCGCTGCACGCTCTCGATGCCGTGCGCGAACTTGCAGAACGGCGAGGTGATCAGCACCTGCCGCTCCTCCTGGAACGCGCCCATGCCGCCGCGATAGGTCTCCGAGGCGCCGCCGATCAGGATCATGGGCCAGCAATTCTGCTGGGCATTGGCAAGACCCGCGAGACCGTGCACCACGCCCGGGCCGGTCACGGTGAGGCAGGCGCCTGGACGGCCGGTGAGATAGCCGTAGGCCTGTGCCGCGTAGGAGGCGCTCTGCTCGTTGCGCATGCCGAGATAGGCGACGCCTTCCCTCTGCGCGGCCACGGCGATCGGGGTCACCGGAAACCCGACGACTCCGAACAGGTGATCGATCCCCTGCTGCTTGAGGCTCCTTGCAATCAGGGTAGCGCCATCGACTTCGCTCATGGTTTCCCCCCGCGTGACCGACTGAATTGCAGCCGCGAGATTATCATTGAACTTCAACCGCGAGGATATGCCCAGATGGCAGGGGCGCGAAAGGGCCGTACGCTCCGAGCAAGATGCAGCCCAGTCATGCGGTTACGTGCGTTCGATCGCGTTTGGCCTATCACGCAACTTCGCTGCTGCGCAGCAACGGCATCGCTTTAAGAGTGAGGCGGACAATCGATGCGTCACAAGACAAAGCTTATGAGAGCGAGTAGGGCGGATTAGCGCCAGCGTAATCCGCCGTAACGTGAGATAGCGGTGGTGGAAAGCGTCGTCTCTGAAGCGACCTATCCACCAACCAATATTGCCGCCCTGACGGCGGATTACGCTAGCGCTATACGCGCTACGGAGCTTGCTCTAATCGTTGCCGTCCTGATCGGCTCGTCCTGGTAACGAGGTCAAGAACTGCAGTGCGGCGTTGCGGGACTCGGGAGAGTTCAGGATCCCGAGATGGGCGGTGGAGAGCACCGGATCGAATTGACCCTGGCCGACAAGGTCGATTGTCTCGGCGCCATTAAGACCGGCGCTGGCAGTGAAATCATGCGGGTTGCCGTCGCGATCCTCGGCGGGAACGCCGGGGAGGGTGCCGTCCGGCAGGCTGTTGTAGACGAAGTCGGGTGCTCCCGGCTTGTTGCGGATGACCAGGTAACGAGTGGGCCCCGGCGTCTCACCGTCGGCGTTCAACACGCTAAGCAACTGCGTGTGGTCGGAGCCGTATTCGTCGCATACCGCGCTGCTCGGCGTGAAGCCGCCGCCGCTCGTCAGCTGGTAAAAGTTGGCCGGGCTGGGTGAGCAGTCGACGATGCCGTGATTTGGCCCGTCGATAGCGACAAGCGCCCGCACCTTGCGATAGGCATTGTCCTGCAGCATCCACTCCCGCGCCACGGTGACGCCGAGACTGTGGGCGACGATGTCGACGCGCTTGGCGCCGGTGAAGTCGAGGACCGCCTGTACGAATTGACGCAGCAGCGGCACGGCCGCAGCAGTCGTGTGCGAGATGCCTGAGCGATGTGTATTGTCCTGCTGAAGGTCGCACTGATCGCCTTGATAGCCCAGTGCCCAGAGCTCGCTCGGGTGATAGCCGTGATCGAGGAAGAATTGCGCGAAAGCCTGGACGCGCCCGTAGGGGTTGCAGGCGGTCGCGAACGGGCTATCGTTGTTGCCGTGGAGGAAGATCACCGGGACGCGCTCGACGCCGCCGATGTCGGAGCCAAAGCCGATCACCGGCTGGCCGAGATAGAAGTTCCGGATTACCGGGAAGTGGTCGGGAAAGGTTGTGCCGATCGTGACTCCCTTGTTTGGCGGCGCGGCGCTTGCCAATCCTCCGGCGCCAAACTGCAACAGAGCCGCGATGATGGCCGCCATGCCAACATGTTTGGTGGTCATAGTCTCCTCCTCTGGCAAATACTCGCTGAGCGTAGCGAACGCGAGGACGCTCGCCGTCACGAACAGCGGAGCAGATTCCTTCGGCCTGCAGCGAATGTTGGAGCTGACGCAGCATCCTTTTGAAGACACCCTAATTCAGCGAACAATTTCGAGATAGGATTGTCTTGAGATTTTTTGGCTTCGGCGAGCATTTATTTTCAAAAACTTGTCACACAGGTGTGGGGACTAGCTCGGATGATGCTATTTCAAATTCGGTGTGCTCGCCGGTTGTGGGTGAGGCTGCCCCGAAAGCTGCCCCGGTCGCTTTGTGCCGTTCGGGAGATTGCCGAATTGAGGATTGAAGAGATGGCTACAAGCCGGAAAGCGTCATCTCTGAAGGGACCTATCCACCAACCAGTGTTACCGGACTAACGGCGGATTACGCTAATCCCAATCCGCCCCACGGGCTGCTTGTAAGAGTTGTGTGGGTCCCGCGGGCCGAAGATTGTTCTTGCTATTTGTACGATGCCGCCACATCCTCGCGACACTTCGAGGACGTATGAAATGGATCAGCGCTAACCAACCGTCAGACTGTCGGCACCCAGCCTAGTCTCTGACCTCGCTTCGGCTCTTGTCTGATGACAGGAGCACCTCGGTTGGCGCTACGAACATTTCGTTCTTCGGAGTATCCCGTTGTCTCATCCGTTGTTGACCGCGCCGATTGGCCGGAGCCTTCTTCTGTTGGCCGGCCCGACGACGGCGCTTATGCTGATGCAAATCCTCGTCGCAATCGCCGATGGTGTTTTCGTCGGTCGGTTGGGTACGGAAGCGCTGGCTGGAATGGCGCTGGTCATCCCCTTTGTAACCCTGATGTTCAATATCGCAAACGGTGGCATGGGCGGCGGTGTCGCGTCGTCGATGGCGCGAGCGCTCGGTGGGGGCCGGTTGGACGACGCACGTGCGATTGTGGTGCATGCCCTGATCTTGGCAACCGCCTTTGCCGCAAGTTTCACCTTGCTCGACTGGACTTGCGCACCGTGGCTGTTCAGACTGCTCGGTGGGAATGGAGTTGCGTTGGAACGTGCGCTCTCCTTTAGTCACGTACTGTTCACGGGTGCTATAGCGATCTGGGTCAGTGCGTTCCTTTCCGCGTTGTTGCGCGGCAGTGGCGATACAATTACCCCGGCGCGATATGGCTTGCTCGCATCATTCATATACATGCCGTTATCCGGCATACTCACACTTGGTATCGTCGATTGGCCCGGATTTGGAGTCGCTGGCTCAGCCATTGCTTCGCTTTGCGTGTTCGCCGGAACAACTTTCTTCCAAGCACGCGCAATCTGCGACGGCCGATTGGGGTTCATTCCAACACTGGCCGGTCTTCGTCTCCAGTGGCCGATTTTTCGAGAGATATTGTGGGTTGGGGTATTGGGTTCGGTAACGACGCTCGTCGCAAGCCTCAACGCAGTGTTGATGATTGGATTGGTAGGACGCTTCGGTCTGGCTGCGCTGGCCGGCTATGGCATCGGGGCACGCCTGGAATATATGGTTGCGCCGGTCGCGTTCGGCATCGGCTCCGGCCTCACAACGTTGGTCGGTGTGGCAGCCGGTGCTAAAGCATGGCAACGCGCGGTGAGGGTTGCTTGGACAGGAGGGCTGATTGCCTTTGGAGCAATCGGCCTGATCGGTTGGCTGGTCGTGCTATTCCCCGAGGTTTGGTCGCGGCTCTTTACTTCCGACAATCAGGTAACCGAAGCCAGCATTTCCTACATCAAACACGTCGCGCCGTTTTATTGCCTGTTCGGCCTCGGCATCAGTCTGAACTTTGCGAGCCAAGGCGCAGGTCGAATGACGGCGCCCATGGTTGCAAGCTTCGCACGGATGATAACTGCAACGGTTGCCGGCTGGGTAGTGGTCGAGAAAACCAATTTCGGCCTCGATGGATTGTTTGGTGCAATCGCACTCGGCATAATCGTCTATGGTTGCCTGATCGCGGGTTCTCTTCTCGTAACTCCGTGGCGTGAGAAAGCAGTTACGGCGGATGAGCGCCAGCGTAATCCGCCGTAACGTGAGATAGCGAAGATCCTTGGCCACATCGGGGCGCGCGGGACCGCCTACTGGAACGTCCGGCTGCTTGATCATCTCTTCAATTTCGACGAGATCCGCGTGCATTCGCGCCGCGAGGAGAGCCGCAGCAGCTTTGCCGACCGGCTGAGCCGGGATCTCGGCAAGGAGGTGGTAGCGACGGCTGATTGGAAATCGTGTATCGAGGGCGCCGACATCGTGGTCGAGGCCTCCCGCCTCGACAAGCCAACGCCGATGCTGAAGACGGAATGGATCAAGAAGGGCGCCTTCGTCGTCCCCTACGGAGCGATGAGCGCGATCGAGCTCTCGGTAACCGACATCATGAGCAAGCTGGTGGTTGACGACTGGGGGCAGTGCAAGGGCGGAAAGTTCGGTAGCCTTCGTGTCCATGTCGAAGCGGGCAAGCTCTCCGAGACGCTGCATGCAGAGCTCGGGCAGATCGTCGCCGGTCTCAAGCCGGGTCGCCAAAGCGATGCCGAGACCAATCTGCTCTGGCATCGCGGGCTTTAGCTGTCGGATATCGCGCTGGGCCATGCTATGCTGGAGAAGGCCGAGCGCGTCGGCGTGGGGCAGCGGCTGCGCTTTGCCTGACGTCACTGCCTCAATTAAGTCCGTGCCTTTGGGCAAAGTGTATGGGTGCAGGCGGAAGGGTCAATGCGTCCATCTTTTTGCATTCTTGGATTGTCAGTGGCGTGGCTCATTACGTCGTCCGCGCAGGCCTACGGCCGCGGCTTCGCCTGGTTCTTCTCGCACTCCAGACCTCACGGAACTTGTTCGGGGCAGCATGTAGTCGCGACCTACTATGTCTCAGGGCGGCGGACGGCGAGTGGTCAAGCCTTCGATCCCAACGAGTATGCGGCCGCGCATCGCACGCTGCCTTTCGGGGCGCGGGTAACGATCACGAATCCAGAGAACGGGAAGTCCGTTACTGTGGTGATCAATGACCGCGGCCCATTTACTCGGGGGGTTACACTTGATCTAACCCGTGGCGCCGCTCGCGCGATTGGCATGAACCGAACACAGTGGGTGTGCATGCTCTAAAAGCGAGCAACCTTCATGTTGGCATGGTTCGTTGTTACCGCTCTCCTGGTATCGAAGTTCTTATCGTGCTTCTTCTGGCGCACTGGTTGGGCAACAGATATGTCGGAGCGGATTTCTTTGGTGAGGGACCGATTGCGTTGAATGGCTGCTCTTGTGAAGACTCTCAGCGATATCTGCTTCACAGGCGGAGCATATTTTTCCCTTCGGGGTGAGCGACATTTGAGCGGCGGCTCCGATCTCCGGATCAGGTCAAGTGCGAATTGGACAGAGACCACACAAGCGAGCGGGCACGTGGCCTAAAAAGATGTTAAAACGAAGCGTGCAGATCGTGCGTTGTCCCTATCTGAACGACGAGGGAGAACAACCATGGTGACGACCAGATTGGCGCTTGCCGCGCTTGTTACGGGTGTGCTGGCGGCGGGGGCGCCCGTTGCTTCCGATGCGAAGAAGTATAAGCATAGCACGCACCATATTTCGACTGTGCAATCCGGGACTTATGCCGGATCCGGAATGTCGGCTGCGCAACCCCGAACCTATGGCACATCCGGAAAACCAGTTGGAACTGTTACCGCTCCGTCCGTGGGGTCGTATTATTGGCCCTCCGTAGGCGTGACAAACGCAGTCCCCACATGGAACAACTCCGGCCCTTCCGGTCGCCGGTAAATGAAACGCGGTTCAGGGCGCATTAAGAGACCGCGCTGAGGCGACGGTCGGGCTGCGAAGTCGCGCCGAAGCCGACCGTGCGGATCGCCTCACAGAGGCGACCTCCAGGCTCCGCTTGCAGGCATTCACGCTCAGGTGTCAGGCAACTCTTGACTGACAATCCCGGCTTGCGGCGTCAGAATGTTGATGGTCCGCTCGACATGGCGAGGTCCGAGACGCTCGTATTTCGGCGTCCTTACCAGTACCACCAGGCCGGAAGGTATATGTCCTGATTCCCGTAGCGTATCACCGGCACGACGGGCGGCCCGTATGGATCGACCCGGTCGTCCTCAGGGCGATAACGATATCGTGGAACAATATAAGAATCCCAGTAAGGCCTTACGACGGGTACCCTGACGATAAGTCTCGCCCGTGGTTCACGAACGACTTTGGCCTCCTGGGCATGGGCTGCGGCCAACGTCCCCAGGTTGCACAGCACCAGGGCCGTTCCGAGAGCGAACGCTACGATCATTATCCTCATGCCTTGGCCTCCTTGCCACAGACGCAAGTTAACGCCTCCTTGCCTCGGAGGCAAATTAACGAGCACCGACTCATGATCGTTCCAGCTGCGCACGTAGCGACATTTCTCGGTGAGGTCCGCTGAGTGGCGCGTAACCAACCAGATTTTCTCACGGCGAGTTCTTCGCGTTTTTGACCCGGAACGGACCGCCCGCGATGCCTGGTTGATGTGGTTGCCGGGCATATAGCGGATATCCATTCTTGCGTTTAGGTCGAAGTCCTCAGCCTGAGCTGATGACCTGAAGCTCATGTATCACTGGACTGATTGTTGGTTGCGGCTGCCGATATCCGTTATTGTGTTGCAAACGCCCACTCGAGGAGACCGCCCGTGACCACGCTTGTCGAGCGCCTCGACTTGCCGACCGCGTTGCAGCGCGCGCGCAGTCGGCGCGACACCGAAACTGACACCGTTCAGTTCGCGCAGGCTGCGCTCGCAGCGGCTAAGCAGCAGGGCCTGCAGCTGGCGGTGCGGGCACGCTATGTCGCACTCGCCGTAATCGCCTGCCTGTTGCCGATTCTCAACCCGGCATGGGAGCAGCTGTATTATGTGGCGCTGCTGGGCCTGTTTGCGCTGATCGGCTGGGCTCAGGCCAGGGTGGGGCGGGTCGGCGTTTCGAGGCCGGAGCTTGCGCTGCTGTTCTGCGACCTCGCGCTGCTGACGTTCGTCCTCGTGGGGCCGAATCCCTTCGGCTCGGGGCACTGGCCGGCGGCGATGCAACTCCATCTCGGCAACTTCATCTATTTTTTCGTGCTCCTGTCGGGCGCGACGCTGGCCTATTCCTGGCGCACGGTCATCGCGGTCGGAACGTGGACCTCCGCCCTCTGGATCATCGGCATCGCCTGGGTGTGGTGGCAGCCCGATCGCGATCCCGCGCTGACCGCCCGCATCGCAGCGGCGATCGGCAGCGATCACAGGCTGTTTCAACTGGTCTCGCCCAACTCGATCGTGTTCGGCGAGCGCATTCAGGAGATCGTCGTGTTCATGATTGTCGCGGTGACGCTCGCCGTAGCGGTGCGCCGCAGCAATGATCTCCTGATCCGCCATGCCGCGGTGGAGCGCGAACGCGGCAATCTCGCGCGCTACTTCTCGCCGAATGTGGTCGAGGAATTATCGGGGCATGACGAGCCACTGAAGCAGGTGCGCATGCAAAACGTCGCGGTGCTGTTCGTCGACATCGTCGGATTCACGGCCTTTGCCAACGCGCGCTCGCCGGACGAGGTCGTGCGCACTTTGCGCGAATTCCACGCGCTGATGGAGCAGGAGGTTTTCCGTCACAGCGGCACGCTGGACAAATATCTCGGCGACGGGCTGATGGCGACCTTCGGCACGCCGTTCGTCGGAAACGCTGACGCCATCAACGCGCTACGCTGTGCGCAGGCGATGATGGCGGCTGCGGATCGATGGAACGACCGGCGCAAAACGGCCGGCGAGACTCCGATCCGCGTCAGTTTTGGTTTGCATTATGGACCGGTCGTGCTCGGCGACATCGGGCTGACCTGTCTCGAATTTGCGGTGATCGGTTCGACCGTGAACGCCGCAAGCCGGCTCGAAGCCTTGACCCGCGCGCTCGACTGCGCGCTGGTGGCCAGCGACGATCTCGTCAGGCAGGCCAGGACCGAACTCGACAGTGCAGAAGCGGTGTTTCGTCCCTTGATGGCCCAGGCCCCGCAGACCATCCGCGGGCTCGAGCAGCCGATCGCGGTCTGGACGCAGGTACGCGCGCAGGAGTGATCGATCGCGGTGATCGCAAAGGCTTGGCGCGTTCGGAGCCTCGAGCCCCGGCTCATAGTCGTTCCAGCTGCACGGGTGGCGCTACTTCTCGTTGAGGTCCGCTTAGTGGGGCGTAGCCGGACCGGATTTGCTCACGGTGAGTTCTCGCATTTTGACCCGTTCCCATAGGGAACGACCATGAAAGACATGCGGGCGCACCTTGAAATGCA
>Ga0307478_10003763_pt1 | contig 11088 bp, 10 predicted proteins | sample atmos_gasesECM4C_2_FD_203713 | JGI IMG/M metagenome (GOLD analysis project Ga0307478, IMG submission 203713) | Hardwood forest soil microbial communities from Morgan-Monroe State Forest, Indiana, United States - atmos_gasesECM4C_05 | ecosystem: Environmental > Terrestrial > Soil > Temperate...
CTGGCGCGTCTGACCGGACAATCGCCGCAGCAGGTCGGCACCACCACCGCGCGCGCCTTCTTCCACCCGGTGCCGATGGCGCACCTGGCCGGGCGCGGCTTCGTGCCCGAACGGCACACTCCGCTGCGCGCGCATCACGAGCGCCTCGGCGCGCAGTGGATGTCGGCCGGCGTGTGGATGCGGCCCGAGTACTACCGCATCGAGGGGCGGTCGCGCCAGACCTGCATCGAGCAGGAGGCGCGGCGCGCGCGCAGCGCAGTCGGAATCATCGATGTGGGCACCCTGGGCAAGCTGGATGTGCGCGGTCCGCAGGCGGCCGACTTCCTCGAGCGCGTCTACACCGGGCGCTACGCGCGGATGAAAGTCGGGTCGACCCGCTACGCGGTGATGTGCGACGAGGCCGGCGTGCTGATCGACGAGGGCGTGGTCGCGCGCCTGGCCGAAGATCACTTCTACTTCACGACCACCACGGGCGGAGCCGCCAACGTCTATCGCGAGCTCTCGCGGCTGAACGCGATGTGGCGGCTGGACTGCGGCCTGGTGAACCTGACCGGCGCCCACTGCGCGGTCAACCTGGCCGGCCCGCACTGCCGCGAGGTGCTCGGTCCGCTCACCGAACTGGATCTGTCCGGGGCGGCCTTCCCGTATCTGGCGGTGCGCAGCGGCCGCGTGGCCGGCATCGCGGCCCGTCTGATGCGGGTCGGCTTCGTGGGCGAGTGGGGATTCGAGATCCACGTGGCGGCCGAATACGGGCCGGCGCTGTGGGAGGCGCTGATGCGCTCGGGCGAACGCCACGGAATCGGTCCGTTCGGGGTCGAGGCGCAGCGCCTGCTGCGGCTGGAAAAGGGGCACCTGATCCTGGGCCAGGACACCGACGGCCTGACCACGCCTCTGGAGGTGGGCCTGGACTGGGCGGTCGCGATGGACAAGCCGTTCTTTGTGGGCCAGCGCAGCCTGAAGGCGATCGCCGCGCAGCCGCGCCGCCAGCAGCTGGTGCCGTTCACGCTGGCGCCGGACCACCCGGATCAAGCGCCGAAGGAATGCCACCTGGTGATCGAGGCTGGCGCAATAGCGGGCCGCGTGACCAGCGTCTACAGCAGCCCGCACCTGGGGTGCACGATCGGGCTGGCGTTCGTGCGGCCCGACATGGCGCAGAAAGGACGGCGCCTTTCGATCCGTCTGAGCAATGGCAGCATGGTGATGGCACAAGTGAGCGAGGCGCCGTTCTACGACCCGAAGGGGGAGCGCCAGAAGGAGCGCGGATGAACGCGGCACTGGTCGAACGCGCCAATCCGATGTTCGACGCGCAACAAGCGCTGGCGCCGAGATGGACCTCGGTCGAATCGATGCGGATCGTGGCCGCCTACGGCGTCAACGACCGCGAGGTCGCGCAGATCATCGGCATCGGCGACGCCAGCGCGCGCCGGCGCACCGGGTTCAAAGGGCCCGGTGCCGCCGCGTGGCTGCAGCAGCTGTCGGTACCGATACCGGAGCAACCGAACCAATGGGCCGCATTGCCGGCGGGCGGCCTGGTGGCGCGCCTTGGCCGGACCGAGTTCCTGGTCGAGGACATGCAGGGCGGCACCACGTGCGCGGGCCTGGACGCCCGGTCGATACTGGCCGGCGTGTACCCGGTGCTGCGTCAGGATGCCGCGCTGGTGCTGACCGGGTCGCGCACCGCGGATCTGCTGCTGCAGACTTGCAGCGTGGACTTCGGCGCGCTCGACGCGTCCACGCGGCCGGTCGTGCTGACCTCGATGGTCGGCGTCGGCGTCACCGTTGCCGTGGAGCCGCTGCAGGGCGCGCGCCGCTACCGGATCTGGTGCGACGGCACGTACGGCGCCTACCTGTGGACGACCCTGGTCGACGTGGCCCGTGACCTGGGGGGCGGGCCGATCGGCCTGGAGGCGTCGGAGCCGGGCTAAGCTGACCGACCCGAGCCCGCCCTCGACGATGGCGCACAAACCGAGCAACGTCGTACTGACCCGTGCCGCCGCGCAGGCGCTGCGCGCGGAGTTCATGGGCTGGCAGTGCCGGCTGCGGCAGTGGGCGGTGCGCCAGGACGGCGGTCGGCCGTCCAGCGGGATGCGCCCGCGGGTCACCACGCCCGCGGGTGACGAGCTCGCCGCCGCTGTGGTCGTAGTGATCAGCGAGAGCGACCCCGACAACACCACGACACAATTCCGCTACCAGGTCCTGAAAACACAGGATCCGAACGAGCGCTACGACAAGACCCTCGAATTCCTTCAGGCAGGCTACTTCCAGCAGCCGGACCGTTTCAGCGATGTGTTGACGGCGCTGTTCGCGCCGGGCTCGGAGCTGGCGGCGCGGCTGCTCGATCAGGCGCGCTGCGTGCTCGAGTTCGAACAGGCTGGCCAGGGCTACCGAATCCCGTGCGCGGTGACGCGGCTGCAGCCCGCGCACCCGCGCCACCAGGCGACCTACTGGCACAACCGGCTGTTCAACGACAATCTTCCGCCCGGTATCGAGGTGCTGGCTTTCACGCCCGACTGGGCGCACGCCGCCGGCTCCCGTTGAGCCAACCGTCGCTACAAGGCAGCCGGGAGAGTTTGCCCGACAGCAATGCCTTGACACCCGCGAGGATATGGCCAATCGAATCGTGATCAAAATATCGCTCCAGAGGCGATCGAGCTCTGCGCGACGTCGCGCGACGATGCAATTTTTCAGGCGCTTTACTGACGAAGTCACTCATGCAACGCATGCGCGCAGTTCAAGTCAAAGCCGCTAACGGTCCTTTTGAGTTGGTTGAGCGGGACATCCCAACGCCGGGAGCCAGGCAAGTGCGTGTGAAGGTTCAGGCCTGCGGCATTTGCCACAGCGATATGTTCACAAAGGTCGGCGCGTTCCCCGGCATCCAATACCCGCGTGTCCCTGGCCATGAGATCGTAGGCATCATCGACGCCGTTGGCGCCGAGGTGCCTGAGTGGAAACCGGGTGCACGCGTCGGCGTGGGTTGGCACGGTGGACACTGCGGTTACTGTGCTTCCTGCCGCAAGGGTGACTTCGTCACTTGCTCCCGCGCGCAGATTCCCGGTATCACCTATGACGGGGGATATGCGGAATATCTGATTGCCCCCTTCGAGGCGCTGGCAGCGGTCGCGAAAGAGCTGTCGGCCGCAGAGGCCGCCCCCCTGTTGTGCGCGGGCATCACCACGTTCAACGCGCTGCGCCACAGCGGTGCGAGCGCCGGCGATACCGTGGCGGTCCTGGGTATAGGCGGTCTGGGGCATCTCGCGGTCCAGTTCGCGGCAAAGATGGGTTGTTACACCGTGGCGGTCGCTCGTGGAGCCGAAAAGAAACCGCTCGCGCTCAAGCTGGGCGCCCATCATTACATCGACAGCACGACGCAGGATGTCGCTGCCGAACTGACGAAGGTGGGCGGCGCTCGAGTCATCCTGGCCACCGTAACCGATTCCAAGTCCATGAGTGCAGCCGTGGGCGGCTTGGGCATCGACGGAAAGCTGCTGGTCGTCGGAGCCTCAATGCAACCCTTAGAAGTTCCTCCGCTTGCCTTGATCGCCGGCCGGCGTTCGATCTCCGGCTGGCCATCCGGCACTGCCAGCGATTCCGAGGACACGCTCGATTTCAGCGTTCTATCCCAGATTCGCCCGGTGATAGAGACTTTTCCCCTTGAACGCGCGCCGGAGGCCTACGAGCGGATGATGAGCGGCAAAGCCCGGTTTCGCGTTGTTCTCACCATGAGCAGTGCCTGAGTGGCCGGCATCGGCCCGTCTGGAACCGTCCACCGGCCGCCTGGCACGGGCGGCCTTCCTCGTAGCCCTGTCTTCGGGCCGCCAGTGGCGCCGCGGGGTCTCGCGGCGCCAGGACGGAGGCGTGATAGCATGGATCCTCGTCTTACAATTTCACGATCGATTGGATACCTGTATGACAACCATCACCGTATCCTCGAAGTTCCAGATCGTCATTCCGTTGCGGATTCGTGAGGCGCTCGGCATCCGGCCCGGCGAAAAGCTTCACGCGATCGAATACCGGGGTCGGATCGAGCTCGTGCCGGTGCGTTCGGTCAAGTCCGCGCGGGGGTCGCTGAAAGGAATCGATACCAACGTTCCCAGGGATGCCGACCGCGTATGAACGTGGTCGACTCCTCGGCGTGGCTCGAGTACTTCGCCGACGGACCCAACGCGTCGGTTTTCGCCAAACCGATCGAGGCCACGCGGTCGCTGGTCGTGCCGACGCTCTCGCTGTTTGAAGTGTTCAAGCGGGTGAGCCAGCAGCGCGACGAGGACGAAGCGCTGCGGGCGATTGCGGTAATGGAGCAGGGAACGGTGGTCGATCTTGATCGGGCCACCGCGCTGGAGGCGGCGCGCCTGTCGATCCAGCACGGCCTTGCCATGGCCGACAGCGTGATGCTGGCGACCGCGCAACGACACCGCGCCACGCTTTGGACTCAGGATGCGGACTTCAAGGGGCTGGCGGGGGCGCGCTACTACGTCAAGCGGTAAGGAATGCCGACCCCACCTAGAACTTCCGATAGGCCTTGTGCAGATCCACCAGTGGGTGGCGCGGCGACATCTGGAACTTGATCAGCAGCTCGCGCGCCAGCATGTCGCGATCCTGCTGGTTGTCGGGGAGCTTCACGCCCTCGGGCACGGTGACCCAGCCGTTGACGTTGCGGTCGAATACGGCCGCGCGGCCCTCCTCGTAGCCCAGGTGCACGTCCTCCAGCCAGTTCAGGTCCTGCCACTGCATGGTTTCCATGTACTTGCGCAGGAACGGCGTCAGGCGGCGATAGTCGGGCACCAGGTTGACGTCGTAGCGGTAGCCGATGTGCTGGCCGATCTCCTTTTCGCGCTGGCTGTCCAGGCCCGCGGTCTTGATGAAGTGATCGATGTCGCGGACGCCGCTCTTGGTCGCTACCACACGCGCGGCTGCGGTCTTGGTGCCGTTGCCTTTTGACGCCGACTTCGCCTGCTTGGCCTTCCTGGCGCGGGCGTACTTCTGCAGTTCGGTGATCTTCGCCATGGCGTCCTCAGTAGCGGTTCATGTCGGGGCGTCCGACCGTGTGCTGCGATCCGGCCAGCGGCACCATCGCCAGCGCCGAGGCCTCCATCGTCAGTGCCGCCAGGTCTTCGGGCTCGAGGCTGTGCACATCGGTCTTGCCGCAGGCGCGCGCCATCATCTGCGCCTCGATCGTCAGGCAGTGCAGGAAGTTGTAGACGCGCTCGGCGGCGGCATCGGGATCGAGTCGCTTGCGCAGCAGCGGATCCTGGGTGGCCACGCCGACCGGGCACCGCCCGGTGTGGCAGTGGTAGCAGTGGCCGGCTTCCACGCCGATCTCCTTCTCGAAGTCGGCCTCCGGGATGTCCTTGTTGCAGTTCAGCGCCATCAGCGCGGAGTGGCCGATCGCGACCGCGTCGGCGCCGAGCGCGAGCGCCTTGGCCACATCGCCGCCATTGCGGATGCCGCCGGCGTAGACGAGCGAAATCTCGCCGGTCTTGCCCACGTCGTCGAGTGCCTTGCGGGCCTGGCGGATCGCCGCGATGCCCGGCACGCCGGTCTCCTCGGTCGCGATGTGCGGACCGGCGCCGGTGCCGCCTTCCATGCCGTCGATGTAGATGCTGTCGGGCCCGGTCTTGGCCGCCATCCGCACGTCGTCGTACACGCGGGCAGCGCCCAGCTTCAGCTGGATCGGGATCTCACCGTTGGTTGCTTCGCGGATCTCGTTGATCTTCAGCGCGAGGTCGTCCGGTCCGAGCCAGTCGGGGTGGCGGGCCGGCGAGCGCTGGTCGATGCCGGCCGGCAGCGAACGCATCTCGGCGACCTGGTCGGTCACCTTCTGCCCCATCAGGTGCCCGCCCAGGCCCACCTTGCAGCCCTGGCCGATGAAGAACTCGCAAGCGTCGGCCAGCCGCAGATGGTGCGGGTTGAAGCCGTAGCGCGACTGGATGCACTGGTAGAACCACTTGGACGAGTAGCGCCGCTCGTCCGGGATCATGCCGCCCTCGCCGGAGCAGGTTGCGGTGCCGGCCATGGTGGCGCCGCGCGCCAGCGCGATCTTGGCCTCGTAGCTCAGCGCGCCGAAGCTCATGCCGGTGATATAGACCGGAATGTCGAGCACCAGCGGTCGCTTGGCGCGCGGCCCGATGATCGTCTGGGTTTCACACTTTTCTCGATAACCCTCGATGACGAACCGCGTCAGCGTCCCGGGCAGGAACGTCAGGTCGTCCCAGTTGGGGATCTTCTTGAACAGCGAGAACCCCCGCATCCGGTAGCGGCCCAGCTCGCTCTTGATGTGGATGTCGTCGATGACCTGCGGCGTGAAAATGGAGCTGTGGCCGATCACGTGCGTGTTGCGGCCGAGCTTCTTCTTCGTCGCTGGAACCGGGGCCGGAGCCTTGATTTCCTTCGCCATGGGATGTGCTTTCCTTGGTCGGAATGTCGTGAAGTAGGTGCCGCTTCGGCGCGTTACAGGATCAGCTTCTTCTCGGCTGGTTCGAGGTTGTCGTAGTTCCACAGCTGCCGGCCGGCAACGATTTTCTGCAGCTTGCGCACGCCGCCGGGCGCGGCCAGGCCGTACAGCTTGAGCTTGCGTTCGAGCCAGTCGGCCTCGACATCGGTGATCTCGCCCGGCACCGCGTCCACGCCCAGGCCGGCGATCTTGCCGCCGACGTAGATGGTGCCGTCGTACATCGAGTCGCCCAGGTTCTTGCCGGCGTCTCCCAGGATCACCATGCGTCCGCGCTGCATCATGAACCCGCAGAAGGCGCCGGCGCGGCCGCCGATGATGATGGTGCCGCCCTTCATGTCGATGCCGACGCGCGCCCCGACGTCGCCCTTGCAGACGAGGTCGCCCCCGCGCATCGCAGCCCCGAAGGTGGAGCCGGCGTTCTTCTCGATGACGACGGTGCCGGCCATCATGTTCTCGGCGCACGACCAGCCGACGCGGCCGGACACGCGGATATTGGGGCCGTCGACCAGGCCGCAGCCGAAATAGCCCAGGCTGCCCTGGATCTGCAGGTTCAGCCGGTTCAGGATCCCGACCGCGATGCCGTGCTTGGCGCCCGGGTTCTTCAGCACGATCGTGCCGTAGCCCTGGCCCATCAGCTCGCGCAGCTTCAGGTTGATCCGGCTCGGCTCCAGGTCGGTCGCGTCGAACTCGGCGCGCTTGCCAAAGTCGACCTCGAACGCCTGCGGATAGGTATAACGCGCCTCCTCTTCAGGGCGGAAAAAGCGCTGCTGGGTGCGTCCGGCGAGCTGCTCGGTGTGCATGCCGGAGTCGGCCGCTTTGGTCATCAGTGCCATGGTCGTTGCCCGTTCGCGGTTGGGTTCAGCTCTGCCAGACGCGCACGTCGCCCTCGTAGGGGTCGAACGTGTCGATCTCGTGCGGGAAGATGCTGCGGATGGCCACCTCCTCCGAGGCCAGGGCGATGAAGCGATCGCTCTCGTACAGCACCATCGGCTTGGCCGCCATCACGTCCTTGGCCATGCCCAGGCTGTCGGAAGTCGCCACCAGGTAGGTGAACACGCCGTCCAGCTCGGCGATCGAGTCGGTCATCGCGTCCTTCAGCGCGGCACCCTGGGCCATGCGGTCGGCCAGGTAGACGGCGATCAGCTCCGAGTCGCAGTTCGACACGAAACGGTGGCCGCGCCGCTCCAAGGCCCGCCGCCCCTTCCAGTAGTTGGTCAGCTGGCCGTTGTGGACGACGGCGACGTCCGCGAACGGATAGGCCCAGTACGGGTGGGCCGAGCGGATGTCCACATCGGACTCGGTCGCCATCCGGGTATGGCCGAGCGCGTGGGTGCCGGTGAAGCCTTGCAGGTCGTACTGGCCCGACACCTGCGCCGCGTCGCCCAGGTCCTTGATCAGCTCCAGGCCCAGGCCCATCGACAGGATCTCGGCGCCGTCGACGTCCTCGATGTAGTTGGCCAGGCGCCGCCGGTCCCCCTCGAACGCGATCCGGTAGCGGAACGCGTACTCGGTGGCCGCCCCTGCCTCGAGGATCCTGGCACCGAGCTCCGCCAGCCGGCGGTCGACCTCGGCGCGGCGCTCCTTGACCTGACGGTGGATGTCGAAGCCCTGCGACATCTCGGCTCCCTCTGCGAGCTTGAAGCGGACGACCAGTTCGTGCCCGTGCGGCCTGCCGTAGAGCGCGTAGCCGGTCGAGTCGGGCCCGCGGTGCTTCATGGATTGAAGCATTGCGGTCATTTCCCGGCCGACGTCGCCGGTGGCGCCGCGATGAATCAGTCCCGCGATTCCACACATGCCGTTTTTCTCCTTCGATAAATGGAGCAGGTCAGGGCAAGTAGTCCCAGTACTGCTTCACGTCCCAGTCGGTAACGGTCGCCATGAATTTCTCCCACTCGTCGCGCTTGTAGTGGGTGAAGACCCGGTACATGTCGCCCGGCATCGCGGCGCGGACGACCTCGTCCTGCTCGAGCGCGGTCAGCGCTTCCCCGAGCGACATCGGCAGCTTCTTGACTTTCTTGCCGGCCGCCATCGCGGCGTAGATGTTGCGCTCCTCGGGTTCGCCCGGATCGAGCTTGTTGCGGATCCCGTCGTCGAAGGACTTCAGGATGGCGCCCGCCATCAGGTAGGGATTGACGGTCGAATCGACCGAGCGGTACTCGAAGCGGCCTGGCGCCGAGATCCGCAGCGCGCAGGTGCGGTTCTGGTAGCCCCAGTCCGCGTAGACCGGCGCCCAGAAGCCGGTGTCCCATAATCGGCGGTACGAGTTGACCGTCGAGGAGCCGATCGCTGTGAGCGCGCCCACGTGCTTGATGATTCCGCCGATGCAGTGCAGGCCGATCGGGCCGGGCTTGGCCTCGCCCGGCAGCGGCAGGAAGGTGTTCTCGCCGCCGGTCAGGTAGGTGAAGTTGTCTTCCAGGCCTGGCAACTCGGGGTGCCCGAGGTTGTTGACGATCGTGCTGCCGCCGCGCCACAGCGACAGATTGTGGTGGCAGCCCGAGGCCGACACGCCCATGAACGGCTTGGTCATGAAGCAGGCGATCAGGTTGAACTCGCGCGCGACCTGGGCGCAGATCTGCCGATACGTCGTCAGCCGGTCGGCCGTGCGCAGGCAGTCGTCGAACATGAAGTTCAGTTCGAGCTGTCCCGGCGCGTCTTCGTGGTCGCCCTGGATCATGTCCAGGCCCATCGCCCGGCTGTACTCGATCGCGCGCATGAACACCGGCCGCAGCGACTCGAACTGGTCGATGTGGTAGCAGTTCGGCTTCGTGACTCCGCCCGAAGGCAGTCCGTCCTCGCCCTTCTTCAGCCACATCATTTCCGGCTCGCAGCCGTGGCGCAGGTGCAGGCCGCCGTGCGCCTTCTTGAATTCCTCGTGGATCCGCCGCAGGTTGCCGCGGCAGTCGGAGGTCAGGTACCCGCCCGGGTTGTCCTTCTCCTCCCGGTTGCGAAAGCAGGTGCAGAACACGCGCGCGACGCGCTTGTCCCACGGCAGCTGGACGAACGTCTCCGGGTCCGGTATGCCGACCAGCTCGGAGGCCTCGGCTCCATAGCCGATGTAGTTGCGGTGCCGGTCGACGAACAGGTTCGCGGTGGAGCCGTACACGAGCTGAAAGCCCCGTTCCGCGGTTCGCTCCCAGTGATCGGCCGGGATGCCCTTGCCGACCACGCGCCCGGTGACGGAGACGAACTGGTAATAGATGTACTGGATCCCCAGCCGGTTGATCTCCGTTCGGACCCGCTTCACGAGCTCGTCGCGGCCCTTGGCGCTCACAGTGGCTTCAAGATCGGTCATTTCCCCCCCCTGTTTCTGAACCTTCTGCAAATCCGCTTTCGACTGGCGCGGCAACGGCCGCGGACCATCAGCTCCACGGGAAGGGGCTGTTGGAAGTCGGGTGCAGCTTGCCTTGCGCGAAGCGCGAGAAACGGAACGGCTCGAGCAGCTCGCTGGGCCGGCCGCAGATGTCCTCGGCAACCAGCTGGCCCACGCCGATCATCTTGTAGCCATGGTTCGAATCCGCGATCACGTAGGCGTTCTGGCAGAAGCGGTCGAACACGGGAAAATTGTCGGCGGTGAAGCTGCCGATGCCGCCCGACGGCTCCTTCTTATATAGAGGGGTCTTGCCCTCGAAACGCTTCTGGCAGTGCGCCAGCGCCGAGCACCACATGTGGGCGAAATCGTCGCCGACGACGAAATCGGGCGACTCCGGCCCGTAAGGGTCGATCCGAACCTGCGCCGGGTCGGCCTTGACCTTGAACGGCATCGCGCCGCCCTGGACGCCACCGAAGTGGAAGTCGGGCTTGTAGTAGATGCCCCAGAGCCGGTCTGTGATCACCGAATGGTCGACATCCGAATACAGCGTCGCGTCGGTGTCGACGTGGATCACCGGCGGCATCTGGCCGTCGTTGGTGCGCTGCAGTTTCGGATCGACGCCGAGCGTGCCCTCCTGCAGCGACCAGAAGGTCCACATCGGAACGTTCTGGTGCAGTTTGCCGTCCCGGCCCTTGACCGTAATGGCTTCCGGCAGCCCGAGCATGTCCCAGATCTGCTTGACCCAGGGGCCGGCGCCGACGACCACATAATCGCAGTCGATGTTGCCCTTGTCGGTCACGACCGTCTTGACGGCGCCCGAGCTGTCCTTGACGAAACCGGTCACTCGGATGCCCGTGACGACCCGCACGCCCTCCTGCTCCGCTTTGGCGGCCAGGCCGTAGATCGAGGCGGTGTTATTGGCGTAGCCGCCCTTTTTTTCGTGCAGCACCGAGGTGATGCCCTGGGCCTGCCAGTCGTCGAACAGGCCCTTCATGTAGGCCATCGAATCCTTGGCGCCCTCGATGAAGACCGACTCGTAGCCGATCTCCTTCTGCTGCTGGGCAATCGAGGCGACCTGCTCGTGCATGACCTCCGGGCTGATCTGCATGTAGCCGACCGGGTGGTAGCTGAACGCCTTCGGGTCGCTCTCCCAGACCGACACGCTGTGGGCCATCAGTCGGCGCATCGCCGGCTGGAAGTAGTTGTTGCGGATCACGCCGCACGCGATGCCGGAGGCGCCCGAAGCGATGCCGGACTTGTCGACGACGAGGATGTCCTTGCCGCTGCCCCGGCCCGACTTGCGCAGCGCCTCGCCCAGGTGCCAGGC
>Ga0307478_10003764_pt1 | contig 11087 bp, 11 predicted proteins | sample atmos_gasesECM4C_2_FD_203713 | JGI IMG/M metagenome (GOLD analysis project Ga0307478, IMG submission 203713) | Hardwood forest soil microbial communities from Morgan-Monroe State Forest, Indiana, United States - atmos_gasesECM4C_05 | ecosystem: Environmental > Terrestrial > Soil > Temperate...
GGAGCCTTCGCCATCGCTACCTGCACCACTTGCGTCTCTCCAGGCTGTACAACAAGCCGCTGGGTGAAGTCGCGATAGCCGTTCTGGCGCACCGTAATCAGGTGCTCCCCCGGCATAAGCAGGACCTTCTTCGACCCCTTCAGCTCCTTCAGGTAACCAACGTATTGTCCATCCACCCACACGCCTGAAGTCTTCTCAACCTTCGATTTTCCTTGGAACTGAATCTCCGCCATCACCTCGTTTCCCGCGTAGACCGATGGCGTAAACAGCAACGCCAGAATGGCGAGGGCGATCCACATCCCATGGGAACTGAGCAGCGCTCGTTTCATAAGGAACCTCCTTTTTGACGAGGTACAGAATGAAATAGGCATTACGGCTGCCAATCGTATATCGCTGATAACAAATAGTGTGCGAGTCAGGACTAGGGCAAAACCACCGGCGGGCGTGTAGATTGTCGCTAGGTTGCCAGAATGCACCTCTCAGCCGCTAAAAAGTCTGCCGGGGCACCCGGCCACCCTTCACCTCCTTGGACAGACCACGCACCGCTGCGGCATCTCCTCGCACCGGCAGCGCTTGGGAATATCGCCCTTTCCTCGCGCTTGTGTCGAACAAGTCAGCAGGCACCAGGTCTCTCGATAAATCTCAAAATCACTCTGCGTACGCGGCCCATAGTTAAAGTGCACCGTCACCCGCGGCACAAACGCATCCGCCGGAACCACATACCACAAATTCTTTCGGATCACATAAGCCGCCAGAAAATCGATGTCCTCGAGCGTATAAATCTCCCCACTCCCCGCCGCCCGTGCGCTGCACCTGGTCCCCCGATGGCTGGTAGCGCACTTCACCTGTACCCGCCACAGCCGCCGCCCGCTTTCCACCGCAAAGTCATAAGGACGGCTATCTCCCCAAGGCTTCAACACCGGAAACCCCAGCATCGTAGCCTTCGCCAGAAACGCCGCCTCCACCGCCTCCCCCAACCGCTTGCGCGTAGGCGCCGCCACCGCCTGTAGGTCGATCACTTCCTTGTCCCGCTCCCTACCCGAATTGTCGCTTTTCTCTTTCATAAATAGAAAAAGCGCAGCCCCGTAAGCCGCGCTCCAAAGACGCTCCTTTGCAATATTCCTCTCGTGATTTTCAGATCGCGACATTCCGCTCGCGATGGCCTGTCATTCCGATTGGCTTGTCATCGCGATTGGTTTGTCATCCCGAGCGCAGCGAGGGACCCTGGTTTCCCAGGCCCAAAAAAATAAAAGCGCAGACCCGAAGGCCTGCGCCGCTGTTTTAATTCTATATAACCATTATATCATATTGCATAGTCAAAAAGTGACATAATAGCCCTAACTATTTCGCCCACCGAATCAACCACTTGATCCAAAAAACCACCCTCCAGGCTCTTGACAAGATTTTTTCACGATTCGACGTTTTGATGGCTTGAAAAAATGATGCGTTGAAAAGGCGCGGCTTCAGCCGCGCCATAAGGACATCCAATCCCAAACCCTTGTCATTCCGAGTCGGGCGGAAGCCCGGCGAGGAATCTGCTTCTCCTATCCAGGCACTCCACAGCTCGCCCTGAGCTTGTCGAAGGATCTCGTTTTTTTTGCGAGACATGGGATTTCGACGCCCGAGACCTGGGCCACCCGGGTGCTTCCTTTACGGCGCGGGACATGGATAGGCTTTTTTCAGCGCCGCCTTCACCGGGCCATTTTTTGGTTCGTGAAGTTGCGGCACCGGAGCTTCGCGCAACCCCTTAACGATCGCCCGTATCAGATCTGGAACGCGGTTGTCGGGTGGAAGACAAATGCTCAAATAATCTTTATCAGGCCCCTCATAAGAACGCGCCGGCCTGCCTTCCTTTTTGGAAATCATATCTTCCATACGCGCGTAGGCATGCACCTCGGCGATGCGTTCGTGGAGAGCCTGAGCCCACCCCAGGCACCATCCAAATTTCATGACGCTCACGGAGGCAACTTGCGTTGGCCGAGTATCCAGTTGATTCAAGGCTTCGCCGCAAACATCCAGCAGGTCGCTCACATTTATTGGCATCCGAAACTGGGAACTCTCTTTAGTTTGTTCCAGTTTGGTTTCTTGCGGCGCGCTCGCAGAAGCAATCGCGCTGCACAACATGACCACGGCAAGAGTGCGAGCTGCTATCCTCATGGTGACTCCTGATCTGGGCTGATTCTACTCTGCCGTGAAAATGCGAAGAGCACTAACCGCATCTGGCAAGCGCGATTCTATTACTTCAATGTCTGGACGGAGAAGAAACGAATCGAAAAGCTGCGCTACATTCATCGCAATCCCGTCACGCGAGGACTGGTGGAGTCGCCGGAGCAGTGGCAGTGGAGCAGCTTCCGGTGGTATCTATCGGGGAAGTAGGTCCGGTGAAGATTAACGATACAGAGATTCTGGTGATGAAGATCCGTCCGCCTGCAGCATGATCGAGTCGCTCCCACTGTCATATCTCATTGGGTACATCAGGAAGATTGAAGAGATAAAGACGGATTGGGGTGCCCCATAGCCCGCCCTGAGCTTACCGAATGAGCCTGTCCTGAGCGAAGCCGAAGGATCTCGCTTCTTTTGCGAGACATGGGATCAGCCGACCGAGACCTCGGCCACCCGCCGGTTAGAGTAGACAGAAGATGCCCGCTCAAACCTTGTATCTATATTGTTGACGGTCGATAGCTCGGGTGGTAGAGTTCCCCCTTTGAAGGGACCAATTAGAGTTATATTCGGTGTTCTCCGGAATTCGGGCTCTTGTCCTAATAGTTTAAGTCTTCATCAAGTCAATATTGACGTTCTCGACATTTGCAATTAAAAAGTCTTCTAATTGGGAGATAAAATTCACCATGAGTACTGTATCTTTTGCGACTAACATTCTTCCTCTGTTTACCCAGGTTGACATCAACTGTATGAAGACCAAGGGTGTCAATCTCTCCAGCTATGCCTTTGTGTCAGTGCCCCAGAACGCTCAGAATATTTTGAACCACCTCAACGGAACTACGCCGCCGCAAATGCCTCCGAGCGGACCATGGTCGGCGGCGAATATCGCATTGTTCCAGGCTTGGATTGATGGTGGATATCAACCTTGATGCTGTCTATCAAGCGCGCACGAAGTATAGGGCCCTCAACCTCGGGAAAAGAACGCAACCTTTGAGCTAGAGGAGAATCGTAATGAATAATTTCCGTCGAGTTACCATCTCATGCATTGCTGTCTTCACAGTCGCAACCCTCGCGTATTGTTTGTTTTTAGTGAAGCCAGACGCACTGACCGTACACGCCGCAGGTGGACTGACACCACAACCCATCAATATGCCTAACTTTCCCATACCTTCTGCAACGGTGGATGGATGGGTCACCAACAACGACCAGGATTCTATCCGTATCCACGGATGGGAATTATGGACTGGTATCTCCTCCATCACGAAGCAAAGCAACGGCTGGCCTATTTGGGAGACTTGGTATACGGATACCGAAGTGCAAAATGGCAAACCGGAAGCCAAGCTCAACGCGATGTTTCGTGCGCTGAGAGATTCCGGCAGGCCATCGAACCCGTTTCATCGGCAACGTCAATTTAACCATGCAGCCCGGAATAACCGGTTCGCTGCCGCTCTCGCTGTCATGGACGGTGGGGCCGGAGTGATCGGCTTCAATAAGTTCAACGTCGATTACGCTCAATTTGTCTGGAGCAATGGATACAACAGCGGGACAAATCTGTGGAATATCCAGGCAAAGTGGCCACCCAACACGCCAGTGGCAAATCGAGCGATCATGCCTTTCCCTGCGCCTGCAATTGGCCTAAAACCGACTTTTCAGATCGTTCACGGTCCAAACAATCAAGGTGGGATCACTTTGCTGAATTATTGGTTGGGTGATCTCACGACCGGACCGCAGAATTCTACAAACCCTGTTCATCCAACGTGGAATACGTGGAAGCAATGTGTGGTCGTCAATTCGGGCACGGGGCAGGTTCCAAGTGGTCTGACCTGCCAGAATGGGGGTCAGCCATCGGGAGTGGTTCCCATCACGCAGTTTTATAACTTCGCTCTTAGCGCCGGCGAAGCAAAGCAAATCTGCAATCTACAGCCCGATGTTCAATGTCCCGTCCAGGCTGGAGACTATGCGGTTCTGGTAGGTATGCACATGACAACGAAGGAGGATTCAAACTGGACATGGCAAACCTTCTGGTGGAATTACAATCAACCATTTCCTTATGGACCGCCGCCTTCCAATATTCCTGCGCCATTCAATAACTATGCAATGTGCACAGGTTATTCGATGACCGTCAATCCCCCAAACAACTCTCAGGGCACAAATGTTTTATGCTACAACCCCTACCTTGAGACAGGACTCTCGATAAATGGGATTCAATCGAATTGCATGTCGTGTCACGGGGTGGCTTCTTTCGGGAACAATCCGAACAACCCAGGTTACCCGCCGTTCATAACAGGCACAACATCGTATATTTCAGTTGCCGTGCCCCAAGATGACATTACTTATTTTGATTGCCAAACTACCGCCGACTTCTCTTGGTTTCTCGGAGACCTGGCAGCAGCGACTAACCCGCCGCCGCAACCGTCATGCACGACTGCCCTAGGCGCGAAGTGATTCGGTGCCTAATTTAAGTGCGTCGCTCTCGGCGCGGCCTCTAGATGTTAACGGGTGCCCCATGTCTCGCTTCTTTTGCGAGACATGGAAATTCGACAGACTTGAACCACCCGCCTTCGCTTTGGTAGTTTTGATAGAAATACAAGATGAGCCAGCTGCCGGCAGAATGTGCTAGCTAAGTGGGCCATTGCCCCTTCCTCGTCGCTGCCGAGCATGCTCAGAATCGGTATCCATCATCGCCACCCAAGCCTTTACTCCTGAGTCCGGGGGTTCCTTGTGCTTAAGCCATGCCTTCGCTCTAAACGCGGGCGGAAGTTTGATCCCGCGAATGGCCGCTACTATTTCGGCGTGAAGAACTTCAACCTTTTGGAAAAAGCTGGCAAAGTAGTCTCTTGTGACGACGTCGATGACGTGAATATTCTCGCGATGATACGTGTGTAGTTGGATGTGCGGTCTCTCTGTTACCTCGATCTTGTCAGGAGAGATTGACGCCTCGTACAGTCTCCCATCTAGCACCACAATGGGCAGATAGAACTCAGAAAAAGTCCCAAACTCCTTCTGGCGTTTCATGCGGCACGAACGTCTGTGCAGCATGTACGAAACGACGTTGTCGATTGCTTTGTATATATCGGAGGGCTGGTTAGGATCTTTGAATGCTTCATAATAGCTAATGCATCTGGGCACCCCATCAGCTGCATAGTAGTTAAGACGGAGCCTTGGAAAAATCTGAGTGAGTAACGGGAACAGCTGCTGGTTTGCAAAGTAAAGGTCGTACTCGCTCATATACTGCATGTGGAACATCATGTTTGATAAGGAATATAGTGGCGAAGAGATGAACACCCATGGCTTATCTGCACGCTTCTTGCATTCGATTATCAGGTCTGTAGCAGTGTGTTGAAGGGTTGGGTCTTTCTTACGGTCGGATGCTTCTCTTCGAAGAAGGCAAGAAGGTCTAGCTCTCTTGACTGCCCAAGGAACTCGAATCTGAGACCGGGCATTCGGCCCGTGTTCTTGGTCGAACAGACATTTAGAACGTGAAATTCGAGCGGAATCCCTGAATTTAGGATGTCGCTCTTGATCTTTTCAGTCAAGTCAACGCGTAACTCATTTTCAGGCATAGACAAAATTTTACGCTCAGGCCAGAGTTTGCTAGCCGCGTGCGTAGATACCGTCCGGCGTGCGGGATACTACCACCCCCTAGTTTGCAGCATCTGAGCCTCATCCATCCCCGCCACAGCCAGCCCCTTCATCGCTCCCTGCAAATCTTCGCTGACTTCAAGTAATACTTTAGGGTCGTTGAAGTGGGTGGCGGCTTTGACGATGGCGCGGGCGCGCTTTTCGGCTTCCACTGGGTCGGCGAACGTGGTGGAATCTTTCATGAAGATGCCGCTGCCCACGAAGACGGCTTCGGCGCCGAGCTGCATCACGAGCGAAGCGTCGGCCGGCGTCGCGATTCCTCCGGCGGAGAAATTTGGCACGGGAAGCTTGCCGGCTTTCGCGACCATCTTCACCAGTTCGTAAGGCGCGCCGTGCTCTTTAGCTTTGGCGTAGAGTTCTTCTTCGCCAAGCACGGTGAGAATTCTCATCTCCTGCACGATCTGCCGAATGTGCTTGACGGCGTGGACTACGTCGCCAGTGCCGGCCTCGCCTTTCGTTCGAATCATCGCCGCGCCTTCGGCAATGCGACGCAGAGCTTCGCCAAGATTGCGCGCGCCACAAACGAATGGCACTTTGAAAGCATGCTTGTCGACGTGGTGAGCTTCGTCGGCGGGCGTAAGCACTTCAGATTCATCAATGTAATCGACGCCGAGCTCCTGCAAGATCTGCGCCTCGGCAAAATGCCCGATGCGGCACTTCGCCATCACCGGAATCGACACAGTCGCCATAATCTCGCGAATCTTTTTCGGCGAGGCCATGCGCGCCACCCCGCCCTCCGCGCGTATCTGAGCCGGCACACGCTCAAGCGCCATCACCGCAACGGCCCCCGCCTTTTCGGCAATCGAAGCCTGATCAGCATTCGTCACATCCATGATTACTCCGCCCTTTAGCATTTCGGCGAGGCCGGTTTTTAGGCGGAGACTGGTTGAGCTACCGTTGTTTTGCGACATGTTGTGGATACCGTGGGTACCTTTTCGCGATCGCGAAGGATGGGCTGCGCAATGAAGGCCAGCCTTTATTTATTTTACAGGGCATTCATAATTCGCGGTACCCCTGCAGAGAGCAGTTGCCGGCTGGCGGTTTCGCTGCAAAATATTTTGAACTTGGCATTGGAGATTCAAAAGCGTCGGACAAGAGTGTCCGACCCACATGGACTATCTTCGCGAGCTAGCGCTCAACATATTTGGTGAACATTTTTTCTGGGTCGATAGCGATGAAGATGCCGCGACTGCGGGCCAGGACTTCGCCCTTTTCGTTCAGGATTTCGGCGGCGTTCACGTGGGTGCGTCCTTTCTTTTTTATCTCGCGGCCTTCGACGCGGAGCGGCTTGTGCAGCGGGACGGGCTTGAGATATTCGACGGTCATTTCACGAGTGAGGGCGACGACATGATGCAACTTGTTGACCTTGCCCATGGCGTCGTCGAGGATGCTGGCGATGATGCCGCCGTGGCAGTGGCCGGGTGGTCCGGTGTAACGGCTGCTGAGGCGGAATTTGCAGACGAAGGTTTGGCGCTCTTCGTCCAGGATGAACTTGAGGCGCATGCCGCCGGGATTGTTCATGCCGCAGACGAAGCAGTTGTTCTTCTGCATCTTCATGTATCGGGTGTCGTGGCCCTGGGGCTTCGGTTTGGGCATGGAGGGATTTTACAGGGGATCGGGTTCGAGTTGATTTCTGACGTCGGGAGAATCCCACCCTTCGACTTTGCTCGGGCAGGCTTTCTCGCAAAGGCGAGAAGTGGGCACCTGCTATTCATGAGATGACTTTGTTTCCTAGTCTTGAATTTTCTTCTCAGAAGAGTGCGGCTGTGATGGATGATGGGAAAGCAGGTTCCCTTCGGCAAGCTCAGGGTAGGCTCTCAACGCGCGTCCCGCCCGCCGGAATGACATCGATTTTTGCTTTCGGCCTAATTTTTCCATGTTTTGGTTTTCTTAGGTTTGGTTTTCCTAGTCTTGGTCTTTTCTTCAACGACTGAAGCCCCGTTCGGGTCTGAATGGCAGCCAAGCCCCTATCCCATTTCTCGCAAAAGAAGCGAGAAGTGGGGCACCGCTATTCATGAGATAACTTTGTTTTCCTAGTCTTGAATTTTCTTCTCAGACGAGTGCGGCTGTGATGGATGATGGGAAAGCAGGTTCCCTTCGGCAAGCTCAGGGCAGGCTCTCACCGGGCGTTCCGCCCGATTCGGAATGACATCGGTTTTGCTTTCAGCCTTGGTTTTTCCTAGTTCTGCTTTCCCAAGCGAGAAGCAGAGCACCCAATTTCATCGTGGGGATGTCACTTTAAACGCAATTCTTTCACTGGCGCCGGAAATTTGTCGCCCATCTTTCGTTCTCCTGAAACGATCTCGCGATAATGTGCACTATGTAAACGAAAGGAAGGCATCCGGTGAACAGAGGACAGGGTGAAGAACTGAAGGGAACGTCCACGAAAATCTCAAGCAGGTGGTTGGAGGTTTGTCTATGGGCGATCTTCGCAGCGGGATTGCTGGTGGAGATGGCGGCGCCACGGTTGAAGATTGAAAATAACGCACTTGTGATGCCTCCGATTAGCAATGCCCAAGCGGCAGTTTTGCGGCCCGACGTCTTGGCGCGGCGGGAGCGATGGATGCAGGGAGTCGCTGGAATTCTTAGCATTGGAGGCGCATTAAGCCTTGGCTTTTACTACCGGCGAACGCTGAGGGCAGCGCTGAAAGGCTGAGGGACGCCCCGAAAATTCTCTTAGTACGGCGTGGCCACACGGCGGTTAGCAGACTAAATCGGCGGGAACCACAAACTTTTTAATCGACGAGAGATCGTGCGAGTAGGCACGACTCCGTCCCTTCCCCTGAGCGCAGATCAGGGCAAACTAACGATTAAGGAGAATTACCATGAAACACTCGAGATTTTCCCGGATAACGACGCTGCTGTTTGCCGGCTTCGTCACTGTGGCAGTGCTGAATATTGGAGTGCATGCCACCCAAAGCATTACCACCCCCAACGCCTCAAAGGTTTCATACACCTTGGCCGCGGGTGCCTCCAGCGCCGCCGTAAACCCAGCGGAGAGCGTGCCGGTACTCGTGATGGGGGTGCAGAACAATCTTGGCTACCGGGGCGTTGGGCAGGTCGCAATGTTGCACGTGCCTTCGAGTTTCCTGGAGTGGTCGGGAATCGAATCGCCCGCGTCGGCGGCTATCACTTCTGGTTTTAGCGGCACTGCCGGCACTCACATCGTGTATCTGGACTACAGCCATCTCGTCGATATTCAGGTTGCCAGTACCGATACGTTCATTATTCACAATGCGAATACGATCGCGATGTCCGGGGTGGTAACTCTAATCTGGTAGCATGCCAGGAATCACGGGAGCCACGGGCGAATGCCTGCGGCTTTTGCTTTGTGGGAATGTGACCTCCGTGCGGTTATGGAAACGCCTTGCGGGGGTAGTGATCGCGTCGTTACGCTAGGGATCTTTCGACTGCGGTTGTACTTCGCGTTCGCGAAGCACAACCTCCGCTCAAGATGACAGAGTGGGGTAGGAACGACTCTATTCGATTCGGGCTCGCTGCAGAAAGTCGCCGCCATGTGAAAATCTCCAAGCACGCCGGGCCTGAATATCTCCCGCGCCTGCGGTTATGGAAACGCCTTGCCAGGCCTGCCGTAGCGCTCACAGGTAGGGATCTTTCGACTGCGATTGTGCTGCGCATTCGCGAAGCACAATCTCCGCTCAAGATGACAGAGTTGGGGGAATCACTTCTAACTTGACCTCAAATCCTGTATACATATCGGTTTCGGAAATATTGCGCGCAGAAACCGAAAGAGTATTGGCTTCCCTGTCATTTTGGATTGGAGAAATTCGTGAAATTGCATCGATCTACTCTTGAACTTACCTCGGGGGCTAAAGCCCCGGTTCACGCGAAAGCGATTATCGCAGCGCTGAAGCGCTGCGCCACCCACGACTGCGCCAGCCAAAATCGTTTTGCGATCCTAGATCGTTTTGCGCCTCAAAATCGTTTCGCGCTGAGCGCAGCTTTGCGTTTCTGGGCAGGTTCCTTGTCTCTGTTGATCGGGTTTCTGTGCTTCGGCTTCGTTGCAGCCGCGCAGACGACACCGGATAAAGACGCGGACAAGTCCGCGGTGCCTGCGGGTGGCAAGAAAGATGTGAAGAAGGGGCAGAAGAAGGACGAGAGCAAAGAAGAGGCAAAAGACAGGGACGAAAAGAAGGGTGGGATGACGACCGACACTTTTTCCGGGCTGAAGTTTCGCTCAATTGGGCCGGCGGTCGCTTCGGGGCGGGTGACGTCGATTGCGGTGAATCCGAAAAATAAGTTTGAGTACTACGTAGGAGTCGCTTCGGGCGGAGTGTGGAAGACGGTGAATGATGGGACGACGTGGACTCCGGTGTTCGATGGCGAGGGGTCGTTTTCCATTGGATGGGTCACGCTTGATCCGAATGATCCGGCGGTGGTGTGGGTGGGGACGGGTGAGAATAACAGCCAGCGCAGCGTCGATTATGGCGACGGGATTTACCGCTCGGACGATGGAGGCAAGAACTGGCAGAATCTGGGATTGAAAAAGTCAGAACACATCGGCCGGGTGGTGATCGATCCGCGGAATTCGAAGGTGGTGTATGTGGCGGCGGAGGGTCCGTTGTGGGGACCGGGCGGCGACCGCGGCTTATATAAGTCGGCGGATGGGGGAAAGACATGGAAGGCGGTGTTGACGATCAGCGAAAACACGGGGGTGGCGGATGTGGCGATCGATCCGTCGAACCCAGACGTCGTTTATGCGTCGGCTTACCAGAGACGGAGGCATGTTTGGACGCTGATCGATGGCGGGCCGGAGAGTGCGATTTATAAATCGACCGACGCTGGAGCGACCTGGAACAAGTTGAAATCGGGCCTGCCCACGGTGGATATGGGGCGGATTGGGCTGGCGGTTTCGCCGGTGGATCCGAACGTAGTGTATGCCGCGATTGAGGCGGCGGATGGAAAAGGAGGGATCTTCCGGTCGAATGACAAGGGGGCAACTTGGGAGCGTCGCGATGAATTCGATGCTATCGCCATGTATTACGCGCACGTTGTCGCCGACCCGAAAAATGTCGACCGCATTTTTGTGATGAATGTGAACCTGCGCGAATCACTCGATGGCGGCAAGACGATTCATAAGGTGCAGGAGAATAATCATCACGGCGACAATCACGAAATCTGGATCGATCCGGAGGACACGAAGCACTGGCTGGTGGGCTCGGATGGAGGGATGTATGAAACCTGGGACGATGCCAAGAGCTGGGAGTTCAAATCGAACCTGCCAACCGTGCAGTTTTACGATGTGGCGGTGGACAATGCGCTTC
>Ga0307478_10003765_pt1 | contig 11087 bp, 4 predicted proteins | sample atmos_gasesECM4C_2_FD_203713 | JGI IMG/M metagenome (GOLD analysis project Ga0307478, IMG submission 203713) | Hardwood forest soil microbial communities from Morgan-Monroe State Forest, Indiana, United States - atmos_gasesECM4C_05 | ecosystem: Environmental > Terrestrial > Soil > Temperate...
CGTCAATGACGCTCTCGAAATCGTCCAATTCCGCGGTAAGACCGGAGCGTACTTGGAACCCGCCGCGGGCCAACCCACCTTCAGCCTTTCGAAAATGGCTCGCGAGGGCCTGCTGATAGATCTTCGCGAGGCCTTGATCCAGGCCAAGAAAGAACACCAGCCCATCCGCAAGCAAGGCGTGCGCATCAAGTCCGACGGTGACACCCGTGAAATTGATCTCGAAGTCATCCCCGTCCGCGGCCAGTCCGCCACCGAAAATTTCTACATAATCGTTTTTCAGGAGGCCATCGGAGACGGCGCTCCGCGTCCGGGCCGCGCCGGTAAGAAGCCGCCCGCAAAACGAAGCGCCTCATCTTCGGAACGCGACCGAACAGAACGCGAAATCGCGCACCTTCGCGAGCAACTACAGGCGTTGATCGAAGACCACGAAACTACCTTGGAAGAATACAAATCCTCCAACGAAGAAGTTCTTTCCGCCAACGAAGAGTTGCAAAGCACCAACGAAGAGCTGGAAACCGCCAAGGAGGAATTGCAATCCACCAACGAAGAACTCACCACGCTCAATGAAGAACTTCAGAACCGCAACGCCGAACTGAGTATGAGCAACAACGACATGGTCAATCTGCTCAGCAACGTGAGCCTGCCCATCGTCATGGTCGGTGACGATCTGCGCATCCGCCGTTTCACGCCCCTCGCCGAAACTCTGCTCAATTTTTGCGCTGCGGACATCGGCCGCCGCCTCGCCGAAATCCGGCCGAATCTCGTTGGTATTGATCTCGATAGCATTGTCCATAACACGATCGAATCCGGCCTGCCTCACGAACAGGAAGTCCAGGGGCAGCACGACCGCTACCTCATGCGCGTCCGCCCCTACAAAACCTGGAACAACAAAATCGAAGGCGCCGTTATCACCTTCCTGGACGTAGACGCCATCCGTCTCACCCTCGAGGAATCCCGCCGGCAGTAATTGCTCCTCTAGCGTGCCAGCCTCCTCACGGCCGCCGGCGCTCCCGCCCTCACTGTCGGGTTTCCGACATAGTCTCTCTCCTCTTTACTTAAGATTAATTGCTTTACCTCGCGCTCCCGGAGTAGGATTAGTTTCCCAATGCCCGTTTGTAACGAACGTGTCTGCACGTACGTTACATAGTGAGCTTTCGCAATGCCTGAAACCACTTTTCCGATTGCAGGCTTGGGATTCTCAGAAAGCAGCGCGGCCGTCGTTTCTGAGGTTTTCTCGCACTTGCCTGCCCGCACCGGCATGGCCTTCGTTCTGATTTCGCCTGGCGGTACGAACCACTCCGGTCTTTCCGCGCTCGCGAAATTCCCCGTCAAGAAGGTTCGTGCGTCCACGAAACTCCGACCCGGACACGTCTATGTCGCTCCCCCTGGCGCGCTCGCCTCCGTTCGCGCCGGCGTCCTGCAAATTTCCAGCCCTGAAGGCGGTTCTCCTCACGCCGCTACTTTGGATCATTTCTTCCGCTCCCTCGCCGCGGACCGTCGCAACCACGCTATCGCCGTTCTCCTTTCCGGCGAAAATCAGGATGGCGTTCAAGGCTGCGCCGCGATTCAGTCCGCCGGAGGTATCACTATGGCGCGCGCTCCCTCATCCTCTGAGAGTTCCCGGATGCCGCATATCGCGATCGAGTCCGGTTGCGTTGACTTCGTCTTGACTCCCCGCGAACTCGCGCACAAACTCGCCGACCTCGCCGCCCACCTCTCGCGTGGCCCTGCCGTGCCCAGTTTCCTCGGCGATCATCACATCGTGCTCGCTTGCCTGCAGGAAGCCACCGGAATCAATTTCAGCCATTACGCACAGGCCACCCTGCAATGCGGCATCACTCGCCGCATGACGCTCAACAACATTGCGACCCTCAACGAGTACCTCCGCTACGTGAATGAAAAACCCAGCGAGCTCCGCGCCTTTTTCCGTGACCTCCTCGCCTCTTTCACCCCGTTCTTCGATCCGGAACTCCCCTTCGACGCCTTGACTGGGACGGTTCTCCCCGCGCTGCTCGCCGTTCACAGAACGCCGGACACCCCGCTCCGCGTTTGGGTTCCCGGCTGTTCCTCCGGGGAGGACGCCTACTCGATCGCCATCGTGCTGTCCGAGCTCTTGGCCGCAATACGCGAAAGCGCCTCCGGCAATGGCGCCTCCTCTCCGCCGCAAGTTCAAATTTTCGCCACCGATATAAATGACGCCGCGCTCGAAACGGCTCGCGCTGGAATCTATGACGAGTCTCGTATGGCCAACGTCTCGCCGCAGCGCCTCAAAAAATTCTTTTCGTCTGCTGGCGGTGGATTCCTCATCAACAAGTCCATTCGAGACATGTGCATCTTCGCGCACCAGGATCTTGCTAACGACCCGCCGTTTTCGCGCATGGATCTCATCAGTTGCCGCCGCGTTCTGAATCGCTTGCATCCTCTGTCGCAAAAGCGCGTGATCTCCCAGCTGCACTACGCTCTCAGTACCACCGGACGGCTGATGCTGGACGATTTCCAGAACATCAATCATTTCTCCGACTACTTCGCCGTTGCCGATGGCCTCAATAATATTTTCCAAAAGCACGCCCCTTCCACTTACTTGGTCCCGTATTTCCCCAAAGACATCGCGGGACTCGCGCCGCTGCGTGGACCTCGCACCGTAGCGCCGCACGCGGACGATCTCCAGGAACTCAAGCAAGCCGAGAATCTGCTGACGGCCCGCTACGTGCCCGCCAGCATCGTAATCAACGAAGATCTGCAAATCCTGCGAATTTGGGGCCACTTAGGCCCTTATGTCGAGCCAGCCCCTGGCGCTCCCACCTTTGATCTCTCGAGAATCGCTGGCGACGTTCTGCTTCAGAGCATCCGCGCGGCTCTGGCGCGGGCCAAACGCACGAATAAACCTGTCCGTAAACAAAGAGTGCCCGTCGAATCGAAAGGTCGCGTCCGCTCCGTCAATCTGGAAATATCGCCGCTGTCGCTGCCTTCCTCCAGCAGGAAGTGCTTCCTCATCGTGTTTCAGGAGGAATGGGACGCAGCCGCTTCCCTGCGTAACGCCAAATCCAAGAACCTTAAACCCGCCGAAACCGCCGCGATCTTTCGCGAAAATAAACTTCTCGCGCAACAAGCCACGCGGCTTAAAAACGATTTGCAGTCAGCCACGCAAACCCACGCCATTACTTCCGAGGAATATCAGTCCGCGGCCGAGGAGTTGCAGACCGCCAACGAGGAATTGGAAACAGCCAAGGCCGAACTGCAATCCGGTAACGAAGAGCTCCGCGTCCTGAACGACCGTCTCTATCACCGCAATGCCCAATTGCTCGAAGCCAATCAGGATCTTGCCAGCGTGCTCGCCAACGTCAATATCCCCTTGATGATCGTTGACCGCGATCTGCGCATCCGCCGCTTCACTCCGCCGGCGCAAAAACTCCTGAATCTTCAGCCCGGCGATGTCGGCCGCCGCTTGCGCGAAATTCGTCCCAATCTCGAATCGGCCGAGCTCGAAGAGCTTGCGCGCGACACCATACAGCATATGGCTACTTGCGATTGCGAGCTCCGCGAAACTCGCGTCGGCAAATGGTACGCCGTCCGTATCCGGCCGTACCGCACCTCCAGCGATGATGCGGACGGCGCGGTTTTCAGCTTCCACGATATTGACATTCTGAAACGCAATCTTGACCAGACCCGCGTCTTCGCCGACGCCCTCATCGAAAACGCCCGCGAAGCCTTGCTGGTTCTCGATCGCGATCTCCGCGTCACACTCGCCAATTCTGCCTTCTGCCGCCTATTTCAAATATCCCCCGCGGAGACGGAGGGAACGCTGGTTTACGATCTCGGCGAGAAACAGTGGGACATTCCCGCTCTCCGCATTTTGCTCGACCACATCATCCAGCACAATCAGCGCGTCGACGATTTCGAGGTCTGCCACGATTTTCCGCATCTCGGTACTCGCACCATGTGCATTAACGCCCGCCGCATTGAGCCGCACGAGGGCGAATATCTGATCCTGTTGACTATCGACGATATTTCGGAGAAAAAGCGCCAAACTGAAGCCCTCCGCCGTCTCTCCACCTATTCCATGCGCGTACAGGACGACGAACGCCGCCGCATCGCCCGCGACCTGCACGACATCACCGGCCAGAAACTCGCGCTGCAATCCATGAATCTCGCGCAGATCTTGCGCAAATTGCGCGATAATCCGGCCGTCCTCCCCATTGCGCGCGAGTGCCAATCCCTCACCGACCAGATCTCCAGCGAAATCCGCACTCTTTCTTATCTCCTGCACCCGCCCTTGCTCGATGAACTCGGCCTCGGCTCCGCCCTCCATTGGTACGCACAAGGTTTTGAAACTCGCACCGGAATCCGCGTGACCGTCGATATTCCATCGGACTTGATGCGTCTTTCACCGGAGACCGAAGTCACTCTGTTCCGCGTCGTCCAGGAAAGCCTTACCAATATTCATCGCTACGCCAATAGTCCCACTGCGATCATCCGCGCTAATGTGGACGCGGAAGAAATGACGCTTGAAATCATTGATCACGGCAAGGGCATGGAAGTGAGTAGCGAGGCTCCGGAAACCTTCAGCGCCGAACGTCCCGGCGTCGGTATTCAAGGCATGCGCGAACGCATGCGCCAGCTTTCCGGCCGTCTGGAAATCGCTTCGGTTCCGAATCGTGGCACGCGCGTCGTGGCCACTCTCCCTATCGAAGGTGTCACTCGCGAAAAAGCGCTCGACGCAGATGATAGCGCCTTGGTTGAAAATGGCGCAGGCGATAGCGAGTCCGCGGCGCTCGGCGCTTCGCCAGTAAAGAAAGTGCGTGTGCTCATTGCCGACGATCACGAAATTATGCGCCAGGGCGTGCGCACCTTGCTCGCGGGGGAGCTGAACTGGGAAGTCTGCGGCGAAGCCGTCAACGGTCGGGAAGCCGTCCAAAAAACCTTTCAGCTGAGTCCAGACCTGGTGATCCTCGATCTGAATATGCCGGTACTGGACGGCCTCGCAGCCCTCCGCCAAATCGTCTCCCAAAGTCCCCGGGCCAAGATCCTAGTCCTCACTGTCCACGATTCCGAGCGCATCATCCGCGAAATTTTCAACGCGGGCGCCGATGGCTGCCTATTAAAATCGCAAACCGCGCAAGATTTAGTCCGCGCAGCAACCACCGTCCTTAACGGCCAGGTTTTTCGCCCAGACTCCAGCAACGGCCAAAGCATCCAGCCAGAACAACACAAAGTAGCCGGCTCATTAAAGTAGCCATGCCCTAAGTTCGGTGTTTGGTACCGGAGTGGCGCTGCTTGCTGCGCCCCAGCTTGCTCAGGCCTCCATATCTCCTCGGTACCCTAGGGGCACGGTATGCCGTGCCCGCGTCCAGTGACGCCGCAATGCCCTCAAGTTGTCTGTGCTAATTCTTTCAGGAAGGAAGAATCTACAGGTTCTGCCAAGCCACGCGAGCCGCCCCCAAAAGCGGGCAATTCTCATTCAACACAACCTTAATCGGAATTTGCGAAAGGAATTGGTCTAGCTTCTCCTTGTGCTTCACTGCCGCCGTAAATCTTCCGTTCTTCAATTTTGGCAGCACCTTCACCGCGATCCCTCCCGCAATATAAATCCCGCCCCGCGCCGCCGTCCGCAGCGCCATGTTTCCCGCCTCCGACCCATAAATCTCTACCCACAAATCCAAAGTGCTCGCGCACACCGGACATTCCCCCGAAAGCCCCATGCGCGTGATCTCCGGCGCCGGATCAATCGTCCCATCGTCAAATCCCGGATGCCGCACGGACGGATCCAGAAATTCATGCAGCCGCTGGAACCCGCCTCCGGACAAAATCGTTTCCGTGCTCACAAATTCCAGCCGCTCGTTCAAAAATTTCCAGAGTTCCGCCTGCTGTTTCGTATTCGGCCCAAAATCCGCATGACCAGCCTCGGTCGCCATCGGATTGTGCTGCTTGCCATCCCAGTAAAGAACGCCTTCTCCCAGCCCGGTGCCCGCTGCGATCACGATTTGCGTCGATTGTTCCGAAGGCACACCCGCATGAATCGTGTCCAGGTCGCAAGGATCTAGCACAGCGATTCCGTATGCCGCCGCTTCCACGTCGTTGATCAGCCGTACGTGCGGCACTTGCAGATGCGCCGCCACCTTCGCGCCATCCACAATCCACGGAAAATTTGTCGCGTGAACGCGATTGTTCACCACCGGCCCCGCGATTCCGAATGACGCCGCCGTCACCGTCGCTTTCGCGCCGTTCAGAAAATCCGCCGTGATTTCTTCCAGCCCGGAATGTTTCTGTGTCGCGTAACGCTTCTCGTTGACGCGAACCAGCTTGCCCGCCTTCACATCGAACAGACCGAGATTGGACTTGGTCCCTCCCAAGTCGCCCGCCAAAATCATCGAAGCCTCCGAACCTGAAGTTCCCTCATAATCTGGCCGGTTACAGCGGCCGCCACTGCCGCCCGTCGGGAACCGTCAGATCGTCCACTGCCTTCGGCCCCTGGCTCCCCGCCGGATAATTGGGGAATGGCGGTGGCGACGCGCCCTGCCACGCTTCCAGGATCGGATCCACCAATGCCCAAGCCGCTTCCACGCTGTCTGCGCGGTCAAAAAGCGTCGCGTCACCGCGTATGCAATCATTAATCAGCGTCGCGTACGCCGGCCGTGTGCTTGTTCCGAACGCATCTTTGTATTTGAAATCCATCATCACCGGCCGGATGTGCATCTGCGCCCCCGGCGATTTCGCTCCGAAAGAAAGCGAAATTCCTTCATCCGGTTGAATGTTCAAAATCAGCGAATTTGTTTCTTGGTCTTCGCCGCGGAAAACCATGTGCGGAGCGCTCTTGAACTGAATGGCCACCTCCGTCAGCGGCCGCGCCAGCCGCTTACCTGTGCGCAAATAAAACGGCACGCCGCTCCAGCGCCAATTGTCCACATACAATTTTAGAGCCACGAATGTTTCCGTCGCGGAATCCGGCTTTACTCCCGGCTCTTGGCGATATCCCGGAACCGGCTTCCCGTTGACCTGGCCCGGTCCGTACTGCCCGCGCACCACCGACTTCCAGATCGTTTCCGGCGTGAAAGTCCGCATGGACTGCAACACCTTTATTTTTTCGTTGCGCACCGACGTCGCATCGAACTTCGCGGGTGCTTCCATCGCCACCAGCGAAGTAAGTTGCAGCACGTGACTCTGGATCATGTCGCGCAACGCGCCCGCCGTCTCATAGAAGGCGGCCCGGCGTTCCACGCCCAGAGATTCAGACGCGGTAATCTGAATGCTGTCCACATAATTGCGGTTCCACAACGGTTCGAAAATCCCGTTGCCGAAGCGAAAAACCAGCATGTTCTGAACGGTTTCCTTGCCCAGGTAGTGGTCAATGCGATAAACCTGCGACTCATCGAACGCCCCCAGGACTTTACTGTTCAATGCACGCGCCGACGCCGAGTCCCGTCCGAAGGGCTTCTCGATAATGATCCGCGTCCACGATCTTTCCGTCTTCGGTTTCGTCAGCCCCACATTCTTAAGCTGCTCGATCACGTGCATGTAAACTTCTGGCGGCGTCGCTAGATAAAAGAGCCGGTTCCCGCCCAGCGGTCCTTCCTTATCCAACTCGTCCAGCCGTTGCGCCAGCCTGCGAAACGCCTCGGGATCGTCGTAATCCCCCGTGAAATATTGCAGATGTTTCAGAAATTCGCTTTTCTGATTCTCGTCCGCGCCCTCTTCGTTTCCTTTGGGCAGCCCTTCCCCGGCTTTTTGACGAAAATCATCATCGCTCATGTGCGTGCGCGCGAAACCCAGCAGCCGAAAACGCGGCGCCAGGCACGCGTGGTAGGAAAGATCGTAGAGCGCCGGCAGCAACTTGCGCCGCGCCAGATCCCCGGAAGCGCCAAACATCACGATCGCGCACGGATCGCTCGGTACCTCGCAATAATAAACGCTGCTCTGCGCGGCTTCGGCAGTGTCAACGGCTCGGGTATTCATAGCGGTTCTCCCAAATCTCGGCGGTATAACTCTGCAGCAATCCGCAGTTTTATTAAAACTTTGCTCCCCAAGAGCCTACCACAACTCTCACATCACCCGGTTATAGCCCGCCGTCGAGCACGACGCGAACCCAGACCGTCGCCTGTCACTCACCGAAAGGTGGGTGCGTGGTGTCACAGGTTTTCTCTGCGTCCTTTGCGTCTCTGCGGTACGCCGCGTTCCGCGGTGAGGTTTAGTCGAAACGAAGCCGTTCCTACCGCCGCCCCAGCTGGAATTTCCTCTCCCAATGCAGTATCTTGAATTGCACCTGATTCCAAGGAGACCCCTTCATGGCCGACGACAAGAATTCCGGCAATTCCGCCGTAGCCGCTTCCGCGCAACCGGCGACCCAAACCGTTCGTATGGTCAAGTGCGTGAAATTCGGCCGCGAAATGCCCGGACTCGACCGCGTTCCATGGAAAGGCGAGATCGGCAAACGAATCTACGACAATGTCTCCAAGGAAGCCTGGAAGCTGTGGGTCGAGCACTCCAAAATGTTGATGAACGAATTCCGCCTGAATCCCCTCGATCCGAAGTCCCAACAAATCATGGAAGAACAAATGGAAACCTATTTCTTCGGCGAAGGCGCCAAACTCCCCGAGAGCTACATCCCGCCAAAACACTAGAGTGTATCCGCATGATCGCGCCGTAGAGCAGGCCGCAGCTTTTGCGGCTGGTTTTCGCTGCGCGCTCTGCATTAATTCCTGCGCCCTTTTTTGGCCCCGAGACACTTCCCCGAAAATTCCGCAAGTCACGCCAACTACTGCGCTAAAATGGACAGTTCACCACACAGGAGCCGCGATTCTCGCATGAGCCCTCAATCTAAAAACACATTCGGCACACGCACCAAACTCCACGTCGGCAGCGACGTCTTTGAAATTTACCACTTCGCCGCCCTCGAACGCGCCGGCATCGGCAACGTCACGCGCCTTCCCTTCTCCCTGAAAGTCCTGCTCGAAAACTTGCTCCGCCACGAAGACGGCCGTTTCGTTTTCGATGAAGACGTCCGCGCACTGGCCGCCTGGGATCCCACGAGCGCCGAGGGCGCTTCCGAAAAGGAAATTTCCTTCATGCCCGCCCGCGTCCTGCTTCAGGATTTCACCGGCGTTCCCGCGGTGGTGGACCTCGCCGCCATGCGCGAAGCCATGCGCCAACTCGGCGGCCAACCAAAAAAGATCAATCCGCTCCTCCCCGCGGAACTGGTAATCGACCACTCCGTGCAAGTGGACAAGTTCGGCGTAGCCGGCGCATTCGCCTTCAATGCCGACCTCGAAATGCAGCGCAATATCGAGCGCTATGCCTTCCTCCGCTGGGGCCAAAAGGGTTTTCAGAATTTCAAAGTGGTTCCGCCAGACACTGGCATCTGCCATCAGGTCAATCTTGAATATCTCGCGCGCGTCGTCTTCAGCGAAAAGCAAGACGGCCACGCCGTCGCCTTCCCCGATTCCCTCGTCGGCACCGATTCGCACACCACTATGGTCAACGGCCTCGGAGTCTTCGGCTGGGGCGTCGGCGGCATTGAAGCGGAAGCCGCCATGCTCGGCCAACCTCTATCGATGCTGATCCCGGCGGTCGTCGGCTTCAAATTGCACGGCCGCTTGCCCGAAGGTGCCACGGCCACCGACCTCGTTCTCACGGTCACGCAAATGCTCCGCAAAAAAGGCGTCGTCGGGAAATTCGTGGAATTCTACGGGACGGGACTTTCCAGCCTCACCCTTCCCGACCGCGCCACCATCGCCAACATGGCGCCCGAATACGGCGCGACCATGGGCTTCTTCCCCGTGGACGCCGAGACTCTCGCTTACCTTCGTTTCACGGCGCGCAAAGAAGATCAAATTCGCCTGGTCGAGACCTACACAAAAGAACAAGGCCTCTTCCGCACCGATCACACTCCCGATCCGATCTTCTCCGATCGACTCGAGCTCGATCTCGCCACGGTCGTCCCCACCATGGCCGGCCCCAAGCGTCCGCAAGATAGCGTTCCGCTCACGCAGGCCAAATCATCGTTCGAAAAAACGCTCACCGCCGCGCCGAAACACATCAGCGTGCAAAATAACGGCGATAAATTCGATCTCGCCGATGGTTCGGTGGTCATCGCCGCCATCACCAGCTGCACCAACACATCCAATCCATCCCTGATGCTGGGCGCCGGCCTGCTAGCCAAAAATGCCGTCGAGCGCGGCCTGCAAACCAAGCCCTGGGTCAAAACCAGTTTCGCCCCCGGCTCAAAAGTCGTCACCGATTACATCGAAAAAGCCGGACTCTGGCCCTTCCTCAATTCATTGCGCTTCAATCTGGTTGGTTACGGCTGCACCACCTGCATAGGCAATAGCGGCCCGCTCTCCGAGCCTATTAGCAAAGCCATCAAGGAAAATAATCTCGTCGCCGTCTCCGTCCTCAGCGGCAATCGCAATTTCGAAGGCCGCATCAATCCCCTTTGCCGTGCGAACTATCTCGCCTCGCCGCCGCTCGTCGTCGCCTACGCCCTCGCCGGACGCATGGATTTCGACATCGTCAACGAATCGCTCGGCAACGATAAATCCGGCCAGCCTGTTTATCTGCGCGATATCTGGCCCACACCCGACGAAGTGGAAAAAACCATGCGCTCGTCCGTGACCAGCGAAATGTTCCGGAAAGAATACGCCGACGTTTTTACCGGCGACGAGCACTGGCGCGCCCTGCCCATCCCAGAAGGCGATCTCTACGCCTGGGACGCAAAATCCACCTATATCAAGCATCCGCCGTATTTCGAAAACATGCCAGTCAAACCTGTCGCGCTCGGAGACCTGCACGGCATGCGCGCGTTAGCGGTTCTAGGCGATAGCGTCACCACCGACCACATCTCGCCCGCCGGCTCCATTCAACCGGATTCTCCCGCAGGAAAATACTTGATCGAACACGGCGTCCAGCCGAAAGACTTCAATTCCTACGGCGCGCGTCGCGGCAATCACGAAGTAATGATGCGCGGCACCTTCGCGAATATTCGCCTGCGCAATGCGCTCGCACCCGGTACCGAAGGTGGCTGGACTCTGCATCAGCCCGGCGGCGAAAAAATGTCCATCTACGACGCCGCCATGAAATATCGCGATGAGCACATC
>Ga0307478_10003766_pt1 | contig 11087 bp, 9 predicted proteins | sample atmos_gasesECM4C_2_FD_203713 | JGI IMG/M metagenome (GOLD analysis project Ga0307478, IMG submission 203713) | Hardwood forest soil microbial communities from Morgan-Monroe State Forest, Indiana, United States - atmos_gasesECM4C_05 | ecosystem: Environmental > Terrestrial > Soil > Temperate...
GACGGGCCACGAGAGCGTCAATGCGAGGATTGTCGAGCGGACGCACGACGACATGCATCGGCGTCGCGAGCAGAGCGTGGGCGAAGGCGCTCAACTCCCAGTTGCCGAGATGCGCCGTGGCGAAGAGAACGCCTTTACCGCGGCGGCGGGCTTGCTCGAAATGCTCGAAGCCTTCATAGCGAATCCAGCGGCCGATGTTGGCACGATCCATGCGCGGAAAACGTGCGAATGTGACGAGCAGGCGGGCAATCGATTGGAACACGCCGTCGACGATACGAGAACGTTCGCGGGCGTCGAGAGGGGGGAGCGCCATTGCGAGATTCGCCAAGGCCGCGCGGCGCAGACGCGGCAAGGCGAGATCGAGCAGACCGACATAGCACCGCGCCAAGAAACTGGAAACGGCGAGGGGAGTGTAGGCGAGCGAATTCAGTGCGAGAACGGCGAGTGCGTATTCGAGGGCGTCGCGGAGGCGCGAGCGGGGACGCATGAATCCGTCATTCTATCCATCCGCCGCCAAGAACCAAATCGCCATCATAGAAGACGGCTGCCTGCCCGGGCGTGACGGCGCGCTGCGGCTCATCGAAATGGACCTCGACACGATCCGGGTGGGCAGCGGGGTGGAGGGTCGCGGCAGCGGCCTCGTGCTTATTGCGGATCTTCACTTGTGCACGTGCGGCGGCGGTCAGGCCCGGCCATGAAACCCAATTCACGCGGTTCGCGGCCAAGCGCGCACGCAACAGGTGCTCGCCCGAGCCGACCGTGACGCGCTGCGTGGCGGCGTCGGTTGCGATCACATAGAGCGGTTCGCCCATAGCGATTCCGAGACCACGCCGCTGCCCAACGGTAAAGTGGTGCACGCCCGAGTGCGCACCAAGCGAGCGCCCGTCGGTTGACACGATTTCTCCGCTCTGTTGAGCTGGCGCGATACCCTTCGAACGAAGATATGCATCGAGAAACGCGGCGTAATCGCCATTCGGGACAAAGCAGATTTCCTGGCTATCGCTCTTCGCGGCAACGCCCAGGCCCATGCGCTCGGCGAGAGCGCGCACTTCGGTCTTGTTCATCGCGCCGAGCGGGAACTGCGTGCGGGCGAGCTGGCGTTGCGTCAGTCCAAAGAGAAAGTACGTCTGGTCCTTGGAATGATCCGCGGACCTTCGCAATTGATAGCGGGCTGTTTCCGGATCACGCGTGATGCGGGCGTAGTGGCCGGTGGCGATTTCCGCGGCCCCTACGCCATCGGCCATTTCGAGAAACTGATCGAACTTGATGAAATTGTTGCAGAGCGTGCAGGGAATGGGCGTGCGCCCGGCGAGGTAATCGGCCACGAACGGCTCGATCACCTGGCGCTCGAACTGGCTCTCGAAGTTCACTACGTAGTAAGGGATACCGAGTTGTTCGGCCACGTGGCGGGCATCGTATACATCGTCGAGCGAGCAGCAGCGGCCCGTGGCGCCGTCCGAAGCCAGCTCCGGGAGGCGGCGCTGGTTCCAGAGCTGCATGGTGAGGCCGACGACGGCGTGGCCTTGGGCGACGAGCACGGCGGCGACGGTGGAGCTATCGACGCCGCCGCTCATGGCAACCGCTATGGGTCGGCTCGAAATGGCGGAATCAGGCATGCGCGTGCGCCACAGGAGAGATTTTGCGGAGATGCCGGACGGAGTCGTCGACTGCGTCGACGAGAGCATCCACCTGCGCACCGGTGTTCGAGCGGCCGAGCGAAAAGCGAATGCTGGCGCGGGCACGCTCGGGGGACAGACCAATGGCGGTGAGCACGTGCGAAGGCTCGACGGCGCCGCTCGAGCAGGCTGCGCCCGTGGAAAGCGCGAAGCCGCGGAGATCGAGCGCGATTACGAGAGCCTCGCCGTCGATGCCATCGAAATAAATATTCGTCGTATTGGGCGTGCGGGGCTCGCGCGCGCCGTTGACACCGGTTTCAGGAATCCGCGCCAGGATGTTGGTTTCGAGCCGCGCACGCAGCGCGCTAAAATCCGCCGCTTGCGTGACCAGATCGCGCGCCGCGATCTCGGCGGCACAACCCAGCGCGACAGCACCAGGGACGTTTTCGGTGCCAGGGCGGCGCTCGCGCTCATGATGGCCGCCGAAGAGAATCGAATCCATGCGCGTGCCTTTGCGCACGAATAGGGCGCCCAGTCCCTTGGGAGCGTAGATCTTGTGGCCGCTGATGGAGTAAAGATCGACGCCCAGGGCGTGCACATCGACGGGAATCTTCCCCAGCGCCTGCACGCCGTCGGAGTGCAGATAGACGGCGGCCTCGCGCGTGATCCGGGCAATTTCGGTGATGGGCTGTACTGTTCCGAGCTCGTTGTTGGCGTGCATGACAGTCAACAGCAGGGTAGACGGGCGCAGAGCGCGGCGAATGTCGTCGGGATCCACAACGCCGCTCGAACCCACACGAACATAAGTGACCTCAACGCCCTCGCGCTCGAGTTGTGCGCACGCATTCAGAACCGCGGGATGCTCGATGCCCGTCGTCACGATATGCCTTTGCGGCCGCTTCGAATGGCGTACAACGCCGAAGATCGCGAGGTTATCGGCCTCTGTGCCGCCGCTCGTGAATACGATCTCCTGTGGCTGGCAACCAACCAGCGAGGCGTTTTGGCGGCGAGCCAACTCCAGACGCTGCTTGGCCATTTGCCCGAAATGGTGGATACTGGACGCGTTGCCATACACTTCGGCGAGACACCCTAACATCGTCTGGATGATTTCCGGCGAGACGGGCGTGGTCGCATTATGATCGAAGTAATAGTGCTCCACTTACTCTTAGTTTAACAATGCGCCGTCCCGTGATCACTCTGACTACCGATTTTGGCTTGGCGGATCATTTCGTAGGCACGATGAAGGGCGTGATTCTGGGAATTTGCCCGGAGGTGCAGATCGTTGACATCAGTCATGAAATCGGGCCGTTCGGGGTGGCCGAGGGCGCCTTTTTGGTAGCTCAGGCCTACCGGTATTTCCCGCGCGGAACGGTGCACGTGGTGGTGGTCGACCCGGGCGTGGGGACTTCGCGGCGGCCCATTCTAGCGGAGGCGGCAGGTCAGGGCTTCGTCGCGCCGGATAATGGTGTTCTCTCGATGGTTTACGCGCGCGAAAAGCACAAGGTACGGTGGATTACCGAGGAAAGGTACTTTCTAAAGACGGTGAGCCAGACGTTTCACGGTCGCGATATTTTTTCGCCCGCCGGAGCGCATCTTGCGCGGGGTGTGACGCCGGCGAAGATGGGGAAACCGATTACCGATTACATGCGGCTGCAGATCGAACGCCCCGTGCGGACGGCGCGCCGTGGCTGGACCGGCGCAGTGCTCAAAATCGACCGGTTTGGGAATCTGATCACGAACTTTCCCGCGGAAGACTTTCCGGATTTAGAGAAACGGCCGTTTGAGGTATCGATCGGTCTGGAAACGGTCGATCGGCTGGCGCGGAACTACGCGGAGTGCAGTCCGGGCGAGTTGTTTGTGATCGTTGGAAGTTCAGGCTACCTGGAAGTTTCCTCGAGCCAGGCTTCGGCGGCAAGAATGCTGGGCTGCGGGGCGGGCGCGCCGGTGGAGTTACGGATTCTATGATTCCTGCATGGGGCCATAGAAGCTAAGAACATTATCCCCCTGTTTCAGCGTGCGCGTTCGCTGAAACGAGGCAAACGAATCCGGAAGCGCAAAGCGGACCGAGTGCTGCACGATGATGAGTGCGGGCGGGTTTTCGCGCAATGCTTCGAATGCCGACGCGTACTCACCCTCGCATTCGTACGGCGGGTCGAGAAATGCGATATCGGCTTTGTGGCGAGCGAGCGAGGACGCCACCGATGTGGTGACTAGTCGCGCTCGATCTTCGATTCCCAAGGTCGCCAGGTTTTCGCGAATCACTTGAACCGCATTCTTGCTTCGTTCGATGAAGATCACCTGGCGGGCGCCACGGCTGAGAGCTTCGATGCCCACGGCGCCTGTACCGGCGTACGCATCCAGGAAGATCGCGCCGGCGATTTGTGACCCCAGAATATCGAATAACGTTTCGCGGAGGCGATCCGGCGTAGGGCGCGTGGCGAGTCCAGGAATGGTTTTCAAGCGGCGCGAGCGGAATTCGCCGGCGATCACGCGCACCTATCCTACCTCGACCAGTCCGTAACGGCGCTGCCAATGGCCGTGGACATACTCCATGGCGAGCGTGAATTCGGTTTGTGAAGATGGTCTCTCGATGAACTCGGCCGCGGCATTGCGGGCAACTTCGAGAATTTCCTGATCGCGCAGGATGTTGGCGATGCGCAGCGACGGCAGGCCCGATTGGCGCGTGCCGAAGAACTCGCCGGGGCCACGAAGTTTGAGGTCCATTTCCGCGATCTGGAACCCGTCGTTGGTGTCCACCATGGTTCGAATGCGCTCGCGCGCCGCATCGTTCATGCGCTCAGTTACCAGAATGCAGTAACTCTGCTCGCCACCTCGTCCCACGCGCCCGCGAAGCTGATGGAGTTGCGCGAGACCGAAGCGCTCTGCCTGCTCGATCAGCATCACCGTCGCATTGGGGACATCGACGCCCACTTCGATGACCGTCGTCGAGACCAGAATCTTGATGCGGCCGCGCTTGAAGTCTTCCATCGCGGCATCCTTCTCGGGCGCGGCTAAGCGCCCGTGCAGCAGGCCGACTGCCACATCGGGAAACACTTCACAGGACAAATGCGCGTGCATCTTCTCGGCGGCCTTCATGGCCTGCGTCTCAGATTCCTCGATCACGGGATACACGACATAGGCCTGCCTGCCTTCAGTAACCTGCTTTTTCAAGAAGCTATAAACGCGCTCGACGTGATCGGCGGTGACGTGTTTAGTGACGATCGGCTTTCGTCCCGGTGGGAGTTCATCGATGACCGAAACATCGAGATCTCCGTAGATGGTGAGCGCCAGGGTTCGCGGAATTGGCGTAGCGGTCATCACCAGGACATCGGGATGCACGCCTTTATGCGCCAAACCCAACCGCTGCATGACGCCAAAGCGATGCTGCTCGTCAACTATGGCCAGCCCCAGGTTGCGGAACTCCACATTTTTTTCCAGTAGGGCGTGGGTGCCTACCGCTACGTGCACCAAACCCTCGGCCAGGAGTTTCTTGAGCCGCCCTTTTTCGCGATCGGTGAACGAACCGGTGAGCAAGGCTACAACGTAGTCCAGTTTGCCGAGCAGCGGTTTCAGATACGAAAAATGCTGCGCCGCCAAAATTTCGGTGGGCGCGAGCATAGCGACTTGGTATCCGTTCTCGATGGCGATGACCGCGGCCTCGGCTGCCACGATGGTCTTCCCGCTGCCGACATCGCCCTGGAGCAATCGATGCATGGGATGGGGCACGGACATGTCGCGCGCGATCTCGCCGAGCACTCGCTTCTGCGCGCCGGTGGGCTTGAACGGCAGCATGGTCTTGATCCGCTCGCGTACTCCGGCGTTCAGCTGGAAGGTGATTCCCGTCTCCTCGCGGGCTTTGCCGCGCCGCACAAATAGTCCACACTCGAGCCAGAAGAATTCCTCGAAGATCAACCGGGATTGCGCGGGCGAGCGAAACGCGTTCAGGAGCCGGAGATCGGAATCGGGTGGCGGAAAGTGCATGTGGCGCATCGCGGTCCAACGGTCGACGAGCTGGAAGCGCTGGCGCAGGCTGTGGGGCAGCGGGTCCTCGAGTGGCGAGATTTGGCCGAGCGCCCGATGCACGATCGTGCGGATGGCGCGCGTGTTGACCTTGGAAATCGCTTCGTAGACTGGCACCACCCGGCCGACGTGCAGTGCTGCTTCAGCGTCGTCATCGTCTTCAGTGAGCAATTCGAACTCCGGATGCACCATCGCAAGCTCGCCGGTGTAGCTGTCGAATTCGATTTTGCCGAACAGGGCCAAGCGGCGGCCCGGCTCGAGCGTCTTCGCCAGATACTCGCCGTGAAACCACTTGGCATGCAGAATGGCGCGCGAGTTATCGGTGAAGGAAGCCTCGAACAAGCCGAGATTGCGGCGCCGGAAGCCCGCCACGCGTGCCGTCCGCACCTCCGCTACGACGGTCGCCATTTCACCTGGAGCAAGCTGCGCTATGGTCTTCATGTTGCTCCGGTCCTCATAGCGAAACGGGACATAGGAAAGCAGGTCTTCCACCGTGAGCAACCCTTTGGTTTCGAGCATGCCGGCGCGCGCTGGTCCGACGCCTTTGACGTATGTGAGGGGAGTTGAGAGATCCACCGAAAAATTCAGTGTACAATGCCGAAAGTGAAATTCTATGTATTGTTGTTCTCACTCTGTGCTTGCGCGAGCGCTGAGATCCGACTCGGCATCATCGGCACCGATACCTCGCACGTTATTGCGTTCACGAAAATCTTGAATGATTCGAGCTCGCCCGACTACGTTCCCGGCGCTCGCGTGGTGGCGGCCTACAAAGGGGGCAGCCCGGACGTGGAGTCCAGCTACAAGCGCGTGGATCAATTTGCCGAAGAGCTGCGAACGAAATGGAAGATCGAGTTCGTTTCGGATATTTCCACCCTCTGCCGCAAGGTGGACGGCGTGCTGCTCGAAAGCGGGGATGGCCGTGTACACCTCGAGCAGGTCAAGGCTGTCTTCGCTGCGCACAAGCCGGTCTTCATCGATAAGCCCCTGGCCTCAACACTCGAAGACGCCCGCGAAATAGCGCGTCTTGCCAAAGAGTCCGGTGTGCCGTGGTTCAGTTCTTCCAGCCTGCGATTTTCCGATCTCGCCGCGGGCCTGAAATTCCCAGGCATTCAGGGCGCCATTACCTGGGGGCCTGGACCGCTCGAACCGCATCATCAACTCGATCTCTCGTGGTACGCGGTACACGCCGTAGAACTGCTGTACACGATGATGGGCCGGGGATGCGAAGAGGTGTCGCGTACGTACACGCCCGGTGCAGACGTGATGGTCGGCAAGTGGACCGGCGGCCGATTGGGTACAGTGGAAGCGCTTCGGCCATACGGACATTTCGGCGCGGTAGTGTTCCGGTCTGATGAGAAAGTGAATCAAAGCGATCCGAAAGCCAGCGACAGCTATCGGCCGCTGGTGGTAGAGATCGTTAAGTTCTTCGAGACCAAGCAGCCTCCGTTCCCCAATGAAGAAACCCTCGAAATGTTTGCATTCATGGATGCCGCGCAACGCAGCAAGGAAGCGGGCGGCGCGCCCATGAAGCTGCGGTGATTGGGATGCCCGGACTACTGGAAGGAAAGCTCGGCCTGGTTTTGGGGATCGCCAACAAGTGGAGTCTGGCGTATGCGATTGCACAGTCATTCTCGCGGGAAGGCGCTCGTCTGGTGCTCACCTATCTTGGCGAGCATCAGAAAAGCTCCGTGGAATCGCTGGCTAGCGGCTGGAAGGTCGAGCGGATAGTACCGTGCGATGTGACCAAAGAAGAGGATCTCGTAAGTCTCACCGAAGCGATGCGGAATTTCGGCAGGCCGCTCAATGCGGTGGTGCACAGCCTGGCGTTCGCAAACCGCGAGGATCTGAGCCGCCCGTTTGTCGAAACAGGGCGCGCGGGATTCTTATTGGCCCAGGAAGTGAGCGCGTATTCGCTGGTGGCGGTCGCGCGCGCGGCCGCACCGGCGATGACGGCGGGCGGTTCCATCACGACGCTGACCTACTTGGGTTCGACGCGCGTGGTGCCCAACTACAACGTGATGGGGGTGGCTAAGGCTTCGCTTGAGGCGTCGGTCCGCTATCTGGCAAACGATCTGGGACCCGCAAAGATTCGCGTGAACGCCATTTCGGCCGGCTTCGTCAAGACGGCTTCCTCGCGCGCGGTGAAGGACTCATCGACGATGCTGGATATAGCGGCCACCCGTTCCCCGCTGCGTCGAAATACCGATCCCGCCGAGGTCGGCGACGCAGCCGCATTTCTAGCGAGCGATCTCGCCCGCGGAGTCACCGGAAACGTGCTGTTCGTCGATTCCGGAATGCAGTTGATGGGCTAGGCTACTCTGTCTTTTCGGCTGGCACCAAAGGCGCGGCTTTCGACGGCGTGGCGGCGGCTTTCGACGGTTTGGCCGCCGGTGTTTCGGGTGGCTCCATGGCGCGCCGAATCATGAACATCACGTACAGGGCGAAGGCCAACGCGATCAGCAGACAGGTCAACAGCAAGAAGAGGCCGTCGACGGTTGCGGCCTGCCCGGTTGCAACCAGCCACCCTGCGGCGCACAGAGACGCCAGAATAACAATGCAACTAAACAAGAAACAGAACCCGCGATCAGACATATCCACAAAAGATTCTATGCGCTCACGGGCGCGGCGGCAAGTTGGCGAAGGACATAAGGCAGAATCCCGCCGTTGCGGTAGTACTCCGCCTCCTGTGGCGTGTCCACCCGCGCCTGCACATCGAACCGCTTCTCGGCGCCGTTGTCGTCGACCGCCCGGATGGTTGCCTTCCCCGCTCCGGCAATCGCTTTGGCCACTCCGGCGATGTGATAAGTCTCCTTGCCGCTGAGTCCCAGCGTCTGGGGGCTTGAACCGTCCAGGAACTGCAAAGGCAGGACGCCCATTCCGACCAGATTGGTGCGATGGATGCGCTCGAAACTTTCCGCAAGCACGGCCTTCACGCCAAGCAGCAGCACGCCTTTCGCGGCCCAATCGCGCGACGATCCGGAGCCGTACTCTTTCCCCGCGATGATCAGGAGCGGCACGCCGTCCCGTTGGTAGCGCACGGAGGCGTCATAAATTGAGGTTTCCTCGCCATCAGGCAGATGCACCGTCCAGCCACCTTCCGAGCCCGGCGCAAGCTGATTGCGCAGCCGGATATTCGCCAGGGTGCCCCGCACCATCACTTCGTGATTGCCGCGCCGTGCGCCATAAGAATTGAAGTCGCCCGGCTTGACGCCCAGTGAGATGAGATAGCGGCCCGCAGGACTCTCGGCCGGTATGGAGCCCGCGGGCGAGATGTGGTCGGTGGTGACCGAATCTCCGAGTAGCGCGAGCACGCGCATGCCCTGCAAGTCTTCGACGGGCTTCCTGGGATCGACCATGTTGTCGAAGTACGGAGGTTTCTTGATGTAGGTGGAATTCGCATCCCAGGTGAACGTCCCGGTCCCGGAAGGCGCGGGCAGCGATTTCCAGTTGGCGTCACCGTCGAACGCGCGCTCATATTCCTTCCGGAACATTTCGGGGCGCACAGAGCGGCTGATGGTCTCTTCGATTTCCGCGGTAGTTGGCCAAACGTCCCGCAGAAAGACCGGCGCGCCCGAACGATCCTCGCCAAGAGGTTCTTTTTCCAGGTCGATGTCCACCCGTCCCGCGAGCGCATAGGCCACCACCAGCGGCGGCGACGCCAGATAGTTGGCTTTCACGAGCGAGTTGATGCGGCCCTCGAAATTGCGGTTGCCGCTGAGGACCGCCGCTACGACAAGGTTCTCTTTCTGGACGGCCTGTGCTACCGGCTCCAGCAGCGGTCCGCTGTTGCCGATGCACGTCGTGCAGCCGTAGCCCACCAGGTGGAAATTGAGTTGCTCGAGATACGGCATCAAGCCGGCGTCAATCAAATAATCCGTAACCACCTTCGAACCCGGCGCGAGACTCGTCTTCACCCAGAGCTTCGGCTTGAGGCCGCGCTCGGCCGCTTTCTTAGCCAACAATCCGGCAGCAATCATGACTGAGGGGTTGGAGGTGTTGGTGCAACTGGTGATGGCCGCGATCACGACTGCGCCGCTGTCCATCTCGGCGCTAGTGCCGTTGGTCTGGATCGCAACCTTTTTCCGCGGAGCGGAAGCGAAGGCCGCCTGGAAGTTGCTTTTCACGTCGGGCAGGTTGACGCGATCCTGCGGGCGCTTCGGCCCGGCCATCGATGGGACAACCGTTGCGAGGTCCAACTGGATGGTATCTGCGAACTGCGGGTCCGCGGTTTCGTCGGTACGGAACAGCCCTTGTTCCTTGGTATACGCTTCGACGAGCGCGACCAGATCGGGTGGACGGTTGCTGAAACGGAGATAACGAAGCGTCTCGGCGTCAACGGGAAAGAAACCCATGGTCGCGCCGTATTCGGGCGCCATATTAGCTACGGTTGCGCGGTCCGCCAGGCTCAACGCGCTCAAGCCGTTGCCGTAGAACTCGACAAACTTGCCAACAACGCCCTTCTTCCGCAGCATCTGGGTCACGGTGAGAACCAGGTCGGTGGCGGTGCAGCCTTCGCGCAGCTTGCCATGCATTTTGAATCCGACCACGGGCGGCAGCAGCATGGAGACCGGCTGGCCAAGCATGCAGGCCTCGGCTTCGATGCCGCCCACTCCCCAGCCCAGCACGCCCAAGCCGTTCACCATGGTGGTGTGCGAATCGGTGCCGACCAGTGAATCGGGATAGGCCGACCAACCTTGATCCGTCTTCGCCCGGAACACCACCGAAGCTAAATATTCCAGGTTCACCTGATGCACAATGCCGGTATCCGGCGGCACCACGCGAAAATTCTTGAACGCAGTTTGGCCCCAGCGGAGCAGCATGTAGCGCTCCCGGTTGCGCTGCGATTCTAGCAGGGCGTTCACCGAGAAAGCATCCTTCGTGCCGAACTGATCCACCTGCACGGAATGATCGATCACCAGGTCGGCTGGCAGTAGCGGGTTCGCCAGCGCCGGATCGGCGCCCAAAGCACCCAGCGCATCGCGCAGTGCCGCGAGATCGACGACGCAAGGCACACCCGTGAAATCCTGCAACAGCACGCGCGCCGGCATGAAGCTGATCTCTTTTGCATCCTTGCCCGAAGCGCCGCTCGCCACGTACTCGATATCTCCGGCGGTCACCTTACGTCCGTCTTCCTGCCGCAAGAGATTCTCGAGCAGTATTTTGGTGGAGAACGGCAGGCGCGAAACATTGCCAACCCGCGTTTCTTCCAGCTTGACGAGTCGGAAGACCTGATAGGTGGTATCGCCAGCGCGCAGTGCCGCGGCCGCACCAAAAGAATTCTTATTGGCCATTGATTCAATTTTGGCACAGGTGGGGCGCGCCGTCCTGCGTGCGGCGTCTCACATATACGGAGGGACGTCAATGCCCAGCACAGCTAGCGTGCGCTCGAGTTGTGCGCGAAAAAAATCGGTCATCCACAACAGGAAGACCTTCTTCTCGCGGTCCTGCTCA
>Ga0307478_10003767_pt1 | contig 11085 bp, 8 predicted proteins | sample atmos_gasesECM4C_2_FD_203713 | JGI IMG/M metagenome (GOLD analysis project Ga0307478, IMG submission 203713) | Hardwood forest soil microbial communities from Morgan-Monroe State Forest, Indiana, United States - atmos_gasesECM4C_05 | ecosystem: Environmental > Terrestrial > Soil > Temperate...
GTACCGGTGGACCAGTTGCCGATGAACCGCACCGGGTCGATCTCCTCCCGGGTGCCGCCCGCGGAGACGACCACGCGGCGGCCGGCCAGATCGCCAAGGATCCCGTGGCCAGCGTCTTCCAGCAGCCGGATGGCGGCGGCGAAGATCTCTTCAGGCTCGGGCAGGCGACCCGCGCCGCTGTCGGCCCCGGTGAGGCGGCCGACCGCGGGGTCCAGCACGACGGCCCCGCGGCGGCGCAGCAGCGCCACGTTGGCCTGGGTGGCGGGGTGCTCCCACATCTCGGTGTGCATGGCGGGCGCGTAGAGCACCGGGCACCTGGCGGTCAGCAGGGTGGCGGTCAGCAGGTCGCCGGCCATTCCGGCCGCGGCCCGGGCCATCAGGTCGGCGGTGGCCGGGGCGACCAGAACCAGGTCGGCGGACTGGCCGAGCCGGACGTGCGGTACCTCGGCTACGCCGGTCCACACGTCGGTGGTGACCGGTTCGCCGGACAGACCGGCCCACGTGGCCTCGCCGACGAAACGGAGGGCGTCAGCCGTGGGCACGACCCGGACGCGGTGCCCGGATTCGGTCAGCAGCCTGAGCAGCTCGCAGACCTTATACGCCGCAATGCCCGCGCCGACGCCCAGGATTACACGGGCCGACGCGGGCATGGCTGCCTCGGGCTGGTCTGGGTCAGCCTTCGGTGGCCTCGACGTTGAGCAACCGCTCCTTGATCTCACGGAGCGAGATGGACAGCGGCTTCTCCTGGCTGCGCGTCTCGACCAGCGGGCCTACGTACTCCAGCAGCCCCTCGCCGAGCTGGGAGTAATACGCGTTGATCTGCCGTGCGCGCTTCGCGGCCATGATCACCAGCCGGTACTTGCTGTCCACGACCTCGAGAAGCTCGTCGATCGGCGGGTTGATGATGCCGTCGGCGACCTGAGTGCCTGCCACGTTCTGCCTTCCGTCGTTCACTGCTCCATCAAGGCTATCAGCTGGCGGCATACGTCCTGGACGGATGTGTTCACCAGCGTGATGTCGAACTCGGCGGCCGCCGCGAGCTCGTCCTCGGCGGCCGCCAGCCGACGGGCCAGTACCTCGGGCAACTCGGTGCCACGGCCGGTGAGCCTGCGGACCAGCTCGTCCCAGGACGGCGGGGCCAGAAATACCAGCCGGGCGTCGGGCGCGGCCCGCCTGACCTGCCGCGCTCCGGCCACGTCAATCTCCAGCAGGCAGGCCACGCCCGCCTCGAGCTTCTCGTTCAGAGGCGCGCGCGGCGTGCCGTACCGGTTGCCGGCGAACTGCGCCCACTCCAGCAGGGCTCCCCCGGCAACCAGCCGGTCGAACTCGCTGTCGTCGACAAAGTAATATTCGCGGCCGTCCACTTCCCCCGGCCGCGGCCGACGTGTCGTAACCGACACGGAAATCCAGATGTCGGGGCAAATCTTGCGGAGTTCGGCGACGACCGTGCTCTTCCCGACCCCGGAGGGCCCGGAGAGCACGGTCAGCCGCGAATGCACCGGGGTCGCAACCGCGGCTCCGCTAGGACGTCGCTCCGGTCTGCCGTTCAGATATCGGCACCGAACTCTGCCTCAAGCGCGGACCGCTGGTTGGTACCCAGCCCGCGTACGCGACGCGATTCCGCTATGCCTAGCCTTTCCATGATCTGCTTTGCCCGCACCTTGCCCACGCCAGGCAGAGACTCAAGCAGAGCCGAGACCTTCATCTTGCCAATCACGTCATCAGTCCCGCCTTCCTTGATGACATCCGACAAGGTCGTGGCCCCGCGCTTGAGGCGATTCTTCACCTCGGCGCGTTCTTTGCGTGCGCGGGCAGCCTTCTCCAGTGCCGCCGCACGTTCTTCAGGAGTGAGGGGAGGAAGAGCCACTCGGGGTCACCTCGGGTTTCGTTGGAAAAAAGGTTTGTCGGGAGGGGAAACTAGCCAATCACGTACCCTTTCGGCAACGCAAACCTCCGTTTACGTCATCACAAATTGAAATATATTACTCATAGTAAGCGACTCATTACTCAGAGTTATCACTGCTCGGGCCAGGGCCTCAACTAGGGGTCTCACCGGGCGATATTCCGTGGTCAAGGTGCAAGACACCAGCGTATGCCATCGATGTCCGGGCGGTTGACCACCCTCCCGGCGCGTCCTGGATTCGTCACAAATATCCGCGCCCGCCGCGACGTCGCCGACGGAATTCGGGTCAGCCGAGCGGGCTTGTTCCCGCGGCGGTCTTCGCCTTGACTCACGACGGCTTCTGCTCGCTTTGATCCCGGATTATCGGAGTTGGGATGATGGATGATCTATGAGGTCTATGTTACTCCTGAGACGTGTTCGGGACGATTTGGGCGTTTCTGTCCCGTCTAGCCCGTCTGGGCGCCGATGAGCTTCCCGACATCCTACTCGCTGCGTGAGCTCGACGTCACCCCAGGTCACCTAGGTCTCGGCGGAAGTTTTCCGGGTCCTGTTGGCGGCGGAGGGCGACCCGGTTCAGGCCGGATCACGGGCGACGCTGACCCGCCGGAGCGAGGCGGCGATGGCCGCCGCGGCGGCCCCTGGATCCGGCGCTCTCGTGATCGGCCGCCCGATCACCAGCAGGTCGGCGCCGGCCAGCAGCGCCTCCTCCGGCGTCGCGACCCGCGCCTGGTCGTCGGCCTCGACACCGGCCGGCCGGACCCCGGGCGTGATGAGCGTCACATCAGGGCCGACCTCCGACCGGACCGCGGAGACCTCACGCGGCGAGCAGACCAGGCCCTGCGCGCCCGCCGCCACCGAGAGCGTGGCCAGCCGCAGTACCGCGTCTGACACCGGCCCGGTCATCCCGATCCGGCCCAGGTCATCGTCGCCCAGCGAGGTCAGCACGGTGACGGCCGCGACCATCGTGCCCGGCGCGGCCTCAACGGCCGCCCGGATGACGTCGGCGCCGCCAGTCGCGTGCACGGTCAGGACGTCGGGCCGCAACCGGGCCACCGCCCGCGCCGCCCCGGCCACCGTGGCCGGGATGTCGTGCAGCTTGAGGTCGAGAAACACCGAAACCCGGCTGGCTCCCCGTACCGTCGCCACCACCTGCGGCCCGTAGCGCAGGTACAGCTCCAGCCCGACCTTGACCGTGCTCACGTGCGGCGTCACGAGCGCCGCCCACCGCGCAGCCGTCTCCAGGTCGGGGGCGTCGAGCGCGACCGCCACCGGCGCCGGCTTGCTCACGGCCACTCCTTCCACTCTCTGCTCTCACCTCGTCAGTGTCGGCCCGGGGGGCGACCCCCCGGAACCCCCGATCACGGGGAGGCTGCCCGCCCCGCCGTACCCCCCTGGCGGGCCAGCCCGCGGGCGGCTCGGCCATGGCCCCCATGGGCCTGCCCGATGACGTCGGCGACCTGATCGGCGCCGATGGCCGCCACTTCCTCTTCCAGTTCGCGCACGACGCGCGAGCACGCCGATGGGTCATGCATGATCGCGGTGCCGACCCCGATCATCCAGGCGCCCGCCAGCAGCAGCTCCAGCGCGTCCCGCCCGGTGCGCACGCCGCCCGTCCCGATGATTGGCACATCGGGGAACGCCTCGGCCACCTGCCATACGCAGCGCACCGCCACCGGCCGTATGGCGGGCCCGGACAGGCCGCCGTACGCCCCGGCCAGGGCCGGGCGCATGGTGGCGGGATCGATGGCCATGCCAAGCACCACGTTGACCAGCGAAAGCCCGTCCGCGCCGGCCGCGACGCAGGTGCCGGCCACGGCCACGATGTCGGTCACATCCGGCGATAGCTTAGCGAACACCGGTATGTCGTGCCGGAGGCTGGCGCGTACCGCCGCGACCACGGACCCAGCGGTCGTGGGGTCGAGGGCGAACAGGCGCCCGGCGTCCTCCGCATTCGGGCAGGACAGGTTGATCTCGACCGCGGACACGCCCGCCGCGTCGGACAGCCGGGCCGCCAGCGCGCCGTACTCGCGGACGGTCTGGCCCGCGATCGAGACCACGACGCGGGCGCCGTGGGACAGCAGCCACGGCAGGTCGCGCTGCAGGAACGCGTCGATACCCGGACCCTGCAGGCCCACCGAGTTCAGCAGTCCGCTGGGCGTCTCGGCCAGCCGGGGCGCGGGATTGCCGGTCCGCGGCTCGGTCATGATCGACTTGCTGATGATCGCGCCGACCCGGGCCACGTCGATGAACTGGGCCAGCTCGCGGCCCGCGCCCGCGCAGCCCGCCGCGGCCAGCACCGGGTTGGGCAGCTCGAGCGGCCCGAGCCGGGCCCGCATGTCAGCCGGCATGCAGATGCCCATCGGCCTTGGGCTTCCAACCGGGCGCCCCGAGCGCGTCGAACGGAATCGTGCCCACGTCATCCCAGCGGACCAGGTCGGCGCGGAACACCGGGCCGTCCACGCAGGAGCGCACGATCCGGGTGATCCCGTCGGTTCCGGTCACCGGCAGCACGCAGCCCATGCAGACCCCGATCCCGCAGGCCATGGGCACATCCACCGAGGCCTGCACCGGGATCGCGTACCGGGTGGCCAGCGCGGTCACGTCGCGTAGCACGGGCACCGGCGCGCTGGCGTAGATCACCTCGGTGCGCGCCTCGCGGATGACCTGCTCCAGCATGGCGGTGACCGGGCCACGGGCGCCCAGCGAGCCGTCGGCGGTGGTGATCGTCGCGCTCCGCCCGGACCGGCGGGCGCTCAGCGCGCCGAAGACCCGGTCCGCGCTCGGCCCGCCGAGCAGAAAATCAACGCTGCAGGCGCGGTCGGTCAGCTTGGCGGCGAGCGCGAACAATGGCGCGCTCCCGTAGCCGACCCCGAGCAGCAGGCACCGGGACGGGTTCTTTGGCACCGGGAACGGCCGGCCCAGCGGGCCCACGGCGTCCAGGGTGTCGCGGGCGCGCAGCGCGGCCAGCCACCGGGTACCCGGCCCCAGCGCCTCGAACACGAACTCCACCGTGCCGCCGTGGTCGGGACGGACGTCGTGCACGACGAAGGCCCGGCGGCCGAGCATGGACGTCTCCGGGCCGCCGACGGCCACCGTGACGAATTGGCCGGGCCGGAACCTGGTCGCGATGGCCGGGGCGACCAGGGTCAGCGCGTGATAGGCATCGACGCGCCGTAGGGTCAGCACGGTGGCGCGGACCTGGACCGGCCCCGCGCCTGGGTCAGTCACGGGGCTCACTCACTCTGCCGCCTCACTCACGGGGCGCGCGCAGCAGCGCGGCGTGCTCCTGCAGCGACCGCACGCCGATCTCGCCGCGGATGATGGCCTCGATACCCTGCACCGCGGCGGCCAGTCCGGCCGCGGTGGTCACGCACGGGATGCCGCGGCGGACCGCGGCGGTGCGGATCTCGTAGCCGTCGAGCCGAGGGCCGGACTGCCCGGGACTGCCGAACGGCGTGTTCACGATCAGGTCCACCTCGCCAGCGAGAATCCGCGTCACCACGGTCGGCTCGCCATCCGGTCCTGGGCCGTCGCCGTGCTTTCGCACGATCTTGGCACGAACCCCGTTACGGCGCAGCACCTCCGCCGTTCCGTCGGTGGCCCAGATCTCGAAACCCAGGTCGGCCAGGCGCTTGACCGGGAAGATCATGGACCGCTTGTCCCGGTTCGCGACCGATACGAACACCCGGCCCTTCACCGGCAGCGACCCGTACACCGCGGCCTGGGATTTCGCGTAGGCCGTGCCGAACATCGCGTCGATCCCCATTACCTCGCCGGTGGAGCGCATCTCCGGTCCGAGCACCGTGTCTACGCCCTGGCCGCCCGGATCGCGGAACCGCCCGAACGGCAGCACCGCCTCCTTGACCGCGACCGACGCGTCCAGCGGCAGCTCACCGCCATCGCCGCTTTGTTCGAGCATCCCTTCCGCGCGCAGCTGGGCGATGGTGGCGCCCAGCATGATGCGCGCCGCGGCCTTGGCCAGCGGGACCGCGGTGGCCTTGGAGACGAACGGCACGGTGCGCGAGGCCCGCGGGTTGGCCTCGAGCACGTACAGCACTCCCCCGGCCATCGCGTACTGCACGTTGAGCAGGCCGCGTACGCCCACCCCGTCGGCGATCGCTTCAGTGGCCGCGCGGACCTGCGCGATGTCGCTGCGGCCGATGGTGATCGGCGGCAGCGCGCAGGCCGAGTCGCCGGAATGGATGCCGGCCTCCTCGATGTGCTCCATCACGCCGCCGAGGTACAGCTCGGAGCCGTCGTAGAGGGCGTCGACGTCGATCTCGATCGCATCGTCGAGGAACCTGTCGATCAGCACCGGGTGGCCGGGGCTGACTTCGGTGGCTTTCGATACGTACGAGCGCAGCGTGGCATCGTCGTAGACGATCTCCATGCCGCGCCCGCCCAGTACGTACGAGGGCCGGACCAGCACCGGATAGCCGATCTCGCGGGCGATGCTTGCCGCTTGCGTTTGCGTGGTCGCCGTCCCGTACCTCGGCGCGGTCAGCCCGGCGTCGTGCAGGACCTGGGCGAACGCGGCGCGGTCCTCGGCCAGGTGGATGGCCTCGGGCGAGGTGCCCACCACCGGGACGCGGGCGGCGCCGAGCGCACGGGCCAGGCCCAGCGGGGTCTGCCCGCCGAGCTGCACGATCACGCCTTCCACCTTTCCCGTGGCCTGCTCGGCCCGGACCACCTCGAGCACGTCTTCCAGGGTGAGCGGCTCGAAGTACAGCCGGCCTGAGGTGTCGTAGTCGGTGGAGACCGTCTCCGGGTTGCAGTTGACCATGACGGTCTCGTAGCCGGCCTCCGCGAGCGCGAACGAGGCGTGCACACAGGCGTAGTCGAACTCGATGCCCTGGCCGATACGGTTGGGCCCGCTGCCCAGGATGATCACCTTGGGTTTCTCGCCCCAGGGGACCTCGGTCTCGTCGTCGTAGGTGGAGTACAGGTACGGGGTGCGAGCGGCGAACTCGGCCGCGCAGGTGTCTACCGCGTGGTACACCGGGCGTACGCCGAGCCCCCAGCGGATCTCCCGGATCACCGTTTCTGTGGTGTCGCGCAGCTCGGCGAGCTGCGCGTCGGAGAAGCCGTTCTGCTTGGCGGTGCGGAGGGTCTCCGCGTCGAGGGCCTGCGCGTGTCTTACGTGCTCGGCGACCTGGTTTATGTGCTGGATCTGCTCGATGAACCAGGGATCGATGCCGGTTGTCGTCGCGACATCTTCCGGGCTGGCGCCGGCCCGCAGCGCCCGGTGGATGGTGGCCAGGCGGCCGTCGTGCGGGGTTCCGCAATCACGCAGTAGACCCGCCGCGTCGGCGGGGGTTTCTTCTTTCCAGCCGAACGGACCGTGGTTACTCTCCAGCGACCGGAGCGCTTTCTGCAGCGCCTCGGGGAAGCTCCGGCCGATGGCCATAGCCTCCCCCACGCTCTTCATGTGGGTGGTGAGCGTGGGGTCGGCGCCGGGGAACTTCTCGAACGCGAACCGCGGCACCTTGACCACCACGTAGTCCAGCGCGGGCTCAAAGCAGGCCGGCGTCTGGCCGGTGATGTCGTTCGGGATCTCGTCCAGGGTGTAGCCGATGGCCAGCCGCGCGGCGATCTTGGCGATGGGGAAGCCAGTGGCCTTGGAGGCGAGCGCGCTGCTTCGCGAGACGCGCGGGTTCATCTCGATCACGACCATGCGGCCGGTGTGCGGCTCGACGGCGAACTGGATGTTGCAGCCGCCGGTGTCCACGCCGACCGCGCGCATGATGGCGATCGCGGTGTCGCGCATCCGCTGGTACTCCCGGTCGGTCAGGGTCATGGCCGGAGCCACGGTGACCGAGTCGCCGGTGTGCACGCCCATCGGGTCGATGTTCTCGATCGAGCAGACCACCACCACGTTGTCGTGGCGGTCCCGCATGAGCTCGAGCTCGAACTCCTTCCAGCCGAGGATGCTCTCCTCGAGCAGGATCTCGTGGGTGGGGCTGGCGTCCAGGCCGGCCCCGGCGATGCGCCGCAGTTCTGCTTCGGTTTTCGCGATTCCTGACCCGAGACCGCCCAGCGTGAAGCTGGGGCGGATCACGACCGGGTAGTTCAGGCTTTCCGCAGTGACCAGGCATTCGTCCAGATCACGGCAGATCTGGCTGGCCGGGACCTCGGCGCCCAGGGCGGTCACGATCGCCTTGAACCGCTCGCGGTCCTCGCCCGCCCGGATCGCGTCGATGTTGGCGCCGATCAACTCGACGTTGTACCTGTCCAGGACACCGAGGTCATGGAGGGCGACGGCGGCGTTCAGCGCGGTCTGACCGCCCAAGGTGGGCAGCAACGCGTCGGGCCGCTGGATCGCGATGACCTTTTCCAGGGTCTCGGTGGTAATCGGCTCCACGTAGGTCGCGTCGGCGAACTCGGGGTCGGTCATGATCGTGGCCGGGTTGGAGTTGACCAGGCTGACCCGGATCCCCTCCTGCTTCAGCACCCGGCAGGCCTGGGTGCCCGAGTAGTCGAACTCGCAGCCCTGCCCGATGACGATCGGACCCGACCCGATCACCAGCACAGACTTCAGATCCTGACGTCGTGGCACGTCTGCCTCACCTCCCGGCCTGGTGATCGAGCAGGGCGCAGAACTGGTCGAAGTGGTCGGCGGCATCGTGCGGGCCGGGAGCGGCCTCGGGGTGGTACTGGACGCTGAACACCGGGCGCTGCTCCAGGCGCAGGCCCTCGACCACGCCGTCGTTGAGGTTGACATGACTGACTGCGGCCGGCCCGTAAGGGGTGTCGAACGGCTCCCGGGATCGCGACGGCACGTGGGCCCATGGAGTGCCCGCGTCCTGGGCGGCGTCCGGGCCCGGCTCGGGCGTACTCCCGGGCAACGCGGCGGCGAAGCCGTGGTTGTGGCTGGTGATGTACACCCGCCCGGTGGCGAGGTCCATGACGGGCTGGTTCACGCCGCGGTGCCCGTACCGCAGCTTGTAGGTGCGCAGGCCCAGAGCCAGGGCGAGGATCTGGCTGCCCAGGCAGATGCCGAAGACGGGCAGCCCGGCGTCCAGCACCCCGCGCATCGCGTCCACCGCGTACGTGGCCGCGGCCGGGTCGCCGGGGCCGTTGCTGAAGAACACCCCATCCGGGGCTTCGGCGAGGATCTGGTTGGCGGTCGTGGCGGCGGGCACCACGACCACTTCGCAGCCCCGGATGGCAAGGTGGCGCGGCGTGGAGGCTTTGATACCCAGGTCGACGGCAACCACGCGGTACCGGGCAGGCCCGTCCGGCGAGATCGTGTACGGCTCGGAGGTGCTTACCACCCGGGCCAGGTCAGCCCCGGTCATCCGCGGGCTGGCCAGCACCCGCTCCAGGAGCTTTTCCGGGCTGGTTTCCACGGTGCTGATCGCCGCGCGCATCGCGCCCTGCTCGCGGACCCGCCTGGTCAGCAGCCTGGTGCCGCGGACGGCGATGCCGGGCACGCCCTCGGCGCGGAGGTAGGCGTCCAGGTCCCGGGTGGCCCGCCAGCTGGAGGCGAGCCTGGCCGGCTCGCGCACCACGTAGCCGCTGACCCAGACCCGGCGGGATTCGGGGTCTTCGTCGTTGACGCCGGTGTTGCCGATGTGCGGGGCGGTCATGGCCACGATCTGGCGGCAGTACGAGGGGTCGGTCAGCGTCTCCTGGTAGCCGGTCATGCCGGTGTTGAAGACCATCTCGCCGAACCTCTCGCCGTGCGCGCCGAAGGCGGTGCCGTGCAGTGTGGTGCCGTCCTCGAGGACCAGCAGGGCGGTACCGGCGGGCACGTCAGGCCAGCTTTCCGTCGAGGACGGTGGGCGTGCCGTGCAGGAAGGTCGCCACCACGCGGCCGGGCAGCGGCATCCCGGCGAACGGTGTGTTACGGCTCTTGGACGCGCCGACCGGGCTCACCGCCTCGGCCGGTGCCGCCGGGTCGTACAGGGTGAGGTTGGCGGGCCCGCCTTCCGTGAGCGGCGCGCCGTGGCCGGCCAGCCGGCCGATCCGGGCCGGACGGAGCGACATCCGGTCGGCGACGCCGGGCCAGTCCAGCAGCCCGGTGTCCACCATGGCCTCCTGCACCACGCGCAGCGCCGTCTCCAGCCCGGTCATGCCGAAGGCCGCCTCCGACCACTCCGTCTCCTTGGCCTCTACCGGGTGGGGGGCGTGGTCGGTGGCCACGCAGTCGATGGTGCCGTCGGCCAGCGCGCGCCTGAGCTCGGCCACGTCAGCCGCGGTGCGCAACGGCGGGTTGACCTTGAATACCGGGTCGTAGCCGACCGCGAGCTCGTCGGTCAGCAGCAGGTGGTGCGGGGTGACCTCGGCGGTGACCGGCCAGCCCTTGGACTTCGCCCAGCGGATGATCTCCGCCGAGCCCCCGGTGGAGACGTGGCAGACGTGCAGCGCGGAGCCGACGTGCGCGGCGAGCAGGCAGTCGCGGGCGATGATCGCCTCCTCAGCCACGGCCGGCCAGCCCGCCAGGCCGAGGCGGCCCGAGATCTCGCCCTCGTTGAGCTGCGCGTCTTCGGTCAGCCTGGGGTCCTGCGCGTGCTGGGCGATCACCCCGTCGAAGGCCTTGACGTACTCCAGGGCGCGGCGCATGAGCAGCGGGTCGGCCACGCACCGGCCGTCATCGGAGAACACGCGGACGCGCGCGGCCGAGTCGGCCATGGTGCCGAGCTCGGCGAGCCGGGTCCCGGCCAGGCCGACGGTGACCGCGCCCACCGGCTGGACATCGCAGTGGCCCGCCGCGCGGCCGAGCCGCCAGACCTGTTCGACCACTCCGGCGGTGTCGGCGACGGGTTCGGTGTTGGCCATGGCGTGCACGGCGGTGAAGCCGCCCAGGGCGGCCGCGCGGGTACCGGTCTCGACCGTCTCGGCGTCCTCGCGACCCGGCTCGCGCAGGTGGGTGTGCAGGTCCACCAGGCCGGGCAGGGCGATCAGCCCGGCCGCGTCGAGCACCTGGGCGCCCGCGTCGCTCAGCCCGGCTCCGATGGCCGTGATGGTCCCGTCGGCCAGCAGCAGGTCGGTGACCCCGTGGCCGCCGGGCCCGGCGATCACGGCGCCCTTGATCAGCCACGCGGTCACGAAACCACCTCCGGGAACTCGGTGCCGCCGAGCAGCAGGTACAGGACGGCCATGCGGGTGGTGACCCCGTTGGCCACCTGCTCCACGATCATCGAGCGGGCCGAGTCGGCCACTTCGGCGGCGATCTCCAC
>Ga0307478_10003769_pt1 | contig 11082 bp, 8 predicted proteins | sample atmos_gasesECM4C_2_FD_203713 | JGI IMG/M metagenome (GOLD analysis project Ga0307478, IMG submission 203713) | Hardwood forest soil microbial communities from Morgan-Monroe State Forest, Indiana, United States - atmos_gasesECM4C_05 | ecosystem: Environmental > Terrestrial > Soil > Temperate...
GACTCTGCGTGATCTTCTAAGAGTGTTCGATCGCAGAAGACGCACCATTATTACCACTTTTTTGATCTGCTTGTCTCTAGCGATCCTGGCCTGTGTTTTTATGACACGCAGATACCAGGCGATCGGCACAGTACAGCTTCAAAAGTCGACATCAGACGGCCTTAACCTGGATAGTTTGATGGGAGGCGCAGGCGCAGACGGAGGTGCCGGCGGGGCATCCGATTCTTTGTCGGTCAACGTCGACTTGCAGACGCAAAGCTCGATTCTACAGTCAGATACGCTGGCATTGAAGGTCATTGAGGATCTGAGTCTCGAACATACCCGGGATTTCCGGGGGAAATTTAGCGTGATCGGGTGGGCGGTGGGGCTAATTACCCCTGGTGGTTCCCCAGACCCGGCGCACGCAAGTCTTGAGGATTCGCCGGCGCGGCGACAACGGGCTCTCGCCATATTTAGCAACAATCTGAAGGTAAAGACGATTGCAGGAACCCGCTTAATCGAAGTGGATTACAGCAATCCCGATCCCAAGATTGCTGCGGATGTCGTCAATCATCTCGTTCAAGCGTTGATTGATTACACATTTCAGACGAAGTTTGTCGCCACGAATCAGGTTTCGGGATGGCTGGAGGGTCAATTGGGGGGTCTGCGCAAACAAAGCGAAGATCTCCAGACGAAAGTCGTCAACCTACAGAAAAATACGGGCTTATTCGGCGTCGGTGGCACTGACCCACAGGGTAAACCTATCATTTATAGTCCGATTCTGGACCGCTTAGCGCAGTCGACCACAGCTCTGTCGCAGGCACAGGCGAACCGCGTCTTGAAGGGCGCGGTCTATCAGGTAGTCAAGACCGGAAACGCGGAATTGATCTCGCAGTTGGGTGGGACCTCGGTGGGTAACTCGAGCGCGTCGGGGGCGGGAAACTCGCTTGGACTGATTCAGGCGCTGCGCACGCAGGAGGCCACGATCGAAGCGCAGATTGGGCAGGACTCCGCGAAATTCGGGTCCTCCTATCCCCGGCTTATCGAAGAACGGGCATCGCTCAAGCGTGTGGAGGACTCGCTGCAGGATGAAATCCAGAGGATCGCAGCGCGAGCCAAGAATGACTATGAGGTTGCAGTTCAAGCTGAAGAGGGCGCGCGCCGGAGTTACGAAGCTGACCGCGATGCCGCGGAAAAGCTGAATGACAAGACCATCGAATACGCGATATTGAACAAGGAAGCGACACAGAGCCAGGAACTGTATCAGGATTTGCTCCGTCGCCTGAAGGAAGCGGGCATTCTCGAAGGTCTGCGTTCGTCCAATCTGACAGTAGTGGATAAAGCACGTCCCCCAGCCAAACCGGACAGGCCCAATGTCCCTCTATTTCTCGCGCTGGGCATAGGGCTTGGAGCCTTTTCCAGCGCTTGCAGCGCCCTGTTTGTGGACGCCATCGACAACAAGGTTCAGGGCATCGAGGAGATTGAGTCGGCTCGCATTCCCGTTCTTGGAATTCTTCCCAAAATCAAGATCGAGGGCAGCTCTTCTACTCCGACGATGTTGCTAAGCGCGCCGACGTCGGCCTTTAGCGAGGCCATCAGGAGTCTCCGCTCCGCGCTTTTTATCGCCCGCAGCGGCCGCCCTCCTCAGGTCATTCTGGTGACAAGCGGAAGTCCCAGCGAAGGCAAGTCTACGATTTCGCTGAATCTTGCCGCCGCGCTCGCACAGTTTGGCAAGAGAGTTTTATTGGTAGAAGCCGATCTACGGCGCCCGGTCCTGCGGCAGCGTCTCAAGGTTGGCGCAACAAGCGGCCTTAGTAGTCTGCTTGCCGATAGAGAAGTCGAGTTTTCGCCGGCGCAAATCGACGGCATCCCGATGCTCGACTTTTTGCCTGCCGGTGCCGTGCCCCCCTATCCTTCCGAATTGCTCGGATCGCACCGCATGCATGAGTTGATGGAGGAGTGGCGCTCTGAATATGACTTCATCGTTGTCGATTGCCCGCCGGTGCTCCCCGTCACAGATGTTCAGTTAATCGTAGGGCTGGCCGATGCCACGGTTCTGGTTGTGCGCGCCGGAGTTACCACCCGTGTTGCGCTGCAACGAGCCTATAAGCTCCTGCTGCCCCATGCAAAAGACCCTGCTTTGCCCGCCATTGGCGCCGTACTGAACGCTATCTCGCCGAACTCGGCCTCCTATTATGGCTACTACGGCTATTACGGGCAGAAGAAATCAACTTACTACCTAGAGGGAGTTCAGGATGAGGTTGTCTAAAGGAATCGTGCTGATGTGCCTGTTGGCCTCTCCCTGTCTGGCGCAAAAGGAGAGTCTTTTAATCGGTCCCGGAGACCTGGTGCATGTTCAGGTCTTCGATACTCCCGAGTTAGAACAGCATATTCGCGTGACCGATGCAGGGAAGATTAAACTTCTTGCCGGCGATGATGTTACCGTTACCGGACTTACGCCGAATGAGGCGGCACGCGCCATTGAGAAGGACATGATCGACGGCCATTGGATGCTGGCGCCTCATGTCATCGTTACAGTCGAACAATACACGACAGAAAATGTCACAATCCTCGGTCAGGTGCATTCGCCCGGCAGTTATGCAATTGAAACACCGCGCCCCGTATACGATGTATTGGCTCTTGCCGGAGGGCTCAACGATCTGGCCGACCATACGGTGACCATCGAGCGCCATGGAACGAAAGAAAAAATATCCTACATCGTTTCCAACAATGCAGACACCGCACTGGATTCGGCTCCTCTGATCTACCCGGGCGACGCAATCATTGTTCCCAAGGCCGATATCGTCTACGTATTAGGTGACGTGGGCCGTCCCGGCGGATATGTGAAGTCGACCAACGATGGTCAGCTGACGGTTCTCAGGGTAATTTCATTGGCTGGCAGCACGCCGCCGAACGCAGTGCCTTCCAAAGCCAGGATCATCCGCAAGCAGGCCGACGGGAGTTATGTTGAACTGCCTTTGCCTCTAGCTGACATGCAGAAGGGCAAACAACCCGATATGCCACTTGAGGCAAACGATGTTATCTATGTGCCCTTCAGCTATGTGCGCAATATAGCTGTGAATCTCGGAGGGCTCATCGCATCCACAAGTTCCGCAGCTATTTATGTAGCTAAATAGTGTGTCCATTCGGCAGCGATTGCCATTACATAAACTTCTTGTCACCGCGTGTTAGATATCCATTCGGATGACCAGATACCGTAATAGGTAGATACAAGCTCACTCCGTTTATAGATAAGTTTGTGGGACATGCAGGAGATGTCATGAGAGACGTCCGACAGGATGCTGCCGGAAACCCAATTCAAGAACAGCTCATGAGCGGAAAAAAGAGGCAAAACGGGCGCCTCTCGCACAGTGCAAGTTGGATGTTTGCCGGCCGGACGCTAAATTTTTTCTTCCAGGCAGCGTATTTTGTTTTGCTGGCAAGGCTTCTCGGCGTGCGTGAGTATGGGATCTTCGCCGGAGTCTTCGCGCTGGTCAACACTCTTACACCCTACAGCGCTCTCGGTGCAGCGATGCTGCTTTTGCGTTATGTCTCAGTCAATCATGAAGCCGCCAGGGTCTATTGGGGAAATGCTCTGACGACCACCTTCAGCTTTACCGTGATAGCAGCGCTTAGCGCTCTGCTACTGGGCCGATGGATGCACTCGATTGGTAGCCCGCTGATGGTTATCATTCTGATCGTTGCGAACTGCCTCTTTACCCAGATTACTTTGCTCGGCAGCTCCATGGTTTTTGCACTTGGCAATGCGCGCTTGTCGGCACTGATGAATACTGCTTCTAACCTGAGCCGCGTACTTATTCTCGTGATTATGAAAATAGGTATGGGCCATGCTACTGCCCTGCAATGGTCTGTGGGTGTACTTATCGCTTCATTTGCCGCCGCCGTCACCATCTATGTCAATGTACGGAAGCAGATCGGGGCAGCAGCTTTCGATTCAAGATTACTGAAGCGCCGTTTCTGGGAAGGATTGGGCTTTTCCTTTGCTGGCACGACCGAGGCGGTCAACAATGATCTCGATAAGATGATGCTCGCGCACTATGGCATGGAGGTACAGAATGGTTTCTATACTCTGGCCTACCGAGTCATCGACTTTGCGACAAGTCCCATCGGCGCGCTCAATTCGGCAGTAATGCAGCGGCACTTTGTGCTAAGCCCCCAGGGTATTCGCCCTGTCATCAAGCTTGCTGCAAAGTCTCTTGCCGTCTCCGGCGCGCTCGGATTGGTAATAGCGCTTGTCACCCGATTCGGCTCGCCGTTGCTGCCTGTCGTTGCCGGCAAAGGTTTTGTCGGAGCCATCGCTGTGCTGAACATCCTCTGCTGGCTACCTCTGATTCGCGGGGTACATCAGATGTGCGGGAGCGCCGTTACCGGATTAGGGCACCAGAACTGGAGAACGGCAGCCCAGGCTGTCGTGGCACTTCTAAACGTAGGTTTGAATTGGATGTGGATCCCGAAATTTGGCTGGCGCGGTGCAGCGTGGTCAACGCTGGCAAGTGACGGCCTTCTTGCAGTTCTGAATGCCAGCCTTCTTATTCTGCTGGCTCGCATCGCGCTGCAAAGAGACATTCGGACAGAACAGCCGGCTATGGAGGGTGTGCGATGAGCAATCTCGTCTGTGGAGTGATCGTCACTTACCATCCCGATGAGGAGTTGGCGCAACATATCGCCGTCCTGCGAGGACAAGTTGGCGGCTTAGTCGTGGTCGATAATAGATCGAGCGACTCCGAGCGCGTCAAGCTGCGAGAGCTTGCGCAGCAGTACTCCTTCACATTGCTTGAAAATCAGGAAAACCTGGGCATCGGGGCCGCCCTAAATCAGGGAGTGGGTTGGGCCGCGAGACACGGTGGCTTCCGCTATGTCGCACTTTTCGATCAAGACAGCGAAGCTAGCGGCAGCTTTGTTGATGCGATGGTTTCTTTCTACCACCAGCATCCATTGAGAGAAAAGGTAGCAGTCGTCGCTCCGCGGATTCAAAACCGCAACACAGGTGCTTCAGATGGGCCGCGTGGGACCAAAAAAAATCAATATTTGGTAGCGCAGACTTCAGGCTGCCTCATGCCTCTGCATATCTTTGAGTCGCAAGGATGGTTTAAGGAAGAACTTTTTATCGACTATGTCGATTATGAATATTGCCTCCGCGTCGTCGCTGCGGGGTGGGTCATCGCATATTGCGAAGACGCTATACTCTCGCATGTTCCGGGAAACAGCCGTCGCCATACGCTGTTCGGCATCTATCTCACAACAACTCTGAACTATAGTCCGATGCGCCACTACTACTCAATGCGCAATGGTGTGTGGGTCATGCTACATTATCGGCGTCAATTCCCCGATTGGTGTGCCAGGTTGGCTTATCGTGTGCTAAAGGGACGAGTGAGAGTCGCGATTTTCGAGCAACAGCGGAGAGCGAAATTTTTTCTTGCCATGCGGGCGATTAAGGACGCGTTGCAGGATAACTTAGGCAAACGCGCATTCTCAAATGGAGTGAAAATCCTGGCGAAATGAAGATTCTCGTCATCAGCACGTTATACCCCCCTCACGTGATTGGCGGCGCCGAAAAAGCGGCAACGATGCTCGCAGAAGCTATGATGGGCAAAGGCCTGGACGTGGTTGTGATCAGCCTGCATCCGGAAGCGGAAGAGCGTGTAGAGGAGCGGAATGGTGTGCGGGTATACCGTCTTCCTCTCGACAATTTTTACTGGCCCTTCAATCGGGCGAAGAAGCCTGGGGCTCTTTCGCGCATCGCCTGGCACGTTCGCGAGATGTGGAATCGAAAAGCTGCCCGGAGGATCGGCAGAATACTGGACATAGAAGCTCCGGACGTTGTGCACACGCATAATATCAGCGGATTTTCTGTTGCGGCCTGGCGCGAAGCCAAGCGGCGCAACATCCATCTGGTACATACGTTGCATGATTACTACCTTATGTGCTCCCGATACAGTTTGTTTCGCAGGGGTCGCGCGTGCGAACAGCGCTGCTCAGATTGCAGGGTGCTGACTTTCAACCGTAAGGGTGCCTCGCGCATGCCGGATGCGCTTGTCTCCGTCAGCAATTACACGCTCGATCACCATAAACGTCTCGGATACTTTCAAAATGTACCTCCTGAAGTTATCTACAATATTCAGGCTGTAAAGAATACCCATGTTGCTTCGCCATTGGCCACCAGCAAAGATCCAGCCGTCCTGACCTTCGGATTTATTGGAAGAATCGAAGAAGAGAAGGGTATCGAGACTCTCTTGGGGGCGACGCAGTTACTTGTTCAATCCAATTGGAGGCTAAAAATAGCGGGAAAGGGCATCGAGGCATATGTTAGAGGCCTTCAGGATCAATTTCCTGATCCTAGAATTGAATGGATGGGATTTACCGCCGCTCCCGATTTTTATGCTGCGGTTGATACAGTGGTGATCTCATCACAATGGGCCGAGCCGCTGCCCTATGTATGCGTCGAGAGTCTCCACGCCGGCAAAGCACTCATCTGCGCGCGCGTCGGCGGGCTTCCTGAAATCGCGCAACTGAGTAATGTTGTGGAATTCTTTACAGCCGGGAGCGTAGCAGAATTATCAAAAGCCATGAATGACGCGCTCGCAGACAGCAGCCGATGGAGAGGCTCTATACCCCCTGCGCGTTCAGTATTAGATCAATTTACGGAAGAAATAGTAGTAGAGAAGTATATGCGCGTGTATCAAACTAAGCCGGTGTTCAGTCATCGGTAGATTTAGTAGCATGCATATTTTGCGCCAGGCTTTGCTAGTTGTGTACTCTTGGAGGTTTGAGCATTGAAGATTTTTTGCTTTGTGGATGGTCGTCTCAATAATTTTGGCGATGATCTGAACCGTTGGATGTGGGGAAAGATTCTCGGTCGTTCACTAGATACTGATGACGGAACACTCGTACTCGCCATCGGTACCGTTATCTCTCGGGAAGTTATACCGCCTGCAAAAAGATACATTGTTCTCAGCAGTGGAGTGGGCTATGGAGCCCCGCCCGTGAACTTTGGCGGCCCGGAGTGGGAGATACTTTCGGTTCGAGGTCCCTTGACCGCTAAGGTCTTAGGGCTGCCTCCGGAAAAAGCAATTGTCGATGGTGCCGCCTTGTTACGGCTCCTTCCAGAGTGCACTCCATTGCCCGCGTCGGAACGGGATGGGATCGTATTTATGCCGCATTATGAGTCCTTGCATACAGGGAACTGGAAGGAGGCATGTGAGATGGCTGGCTTTGGCTTTCTCGATCCCCATACGGACAGCGAACAAACCGTTCAGCGCATCCGGAGAGCAAGGCTTGTAATCGCCGACGCCATGCATGCTGCTATTGTGGCAGATACGCTCCGCGTCCCTTGGGTACCTGTTGCTACTTCACCTCAGATCAACAGTTTTAAGTGGCTCGACTGGACGCTGAGTCTGGATCTTCCCTATAATCCAACCCCTTTGCCAGCTTCCACCTTGCTAGAGTCTGTCCGCGGTAGTTCATTTCGTTTTTATGGGGAGAAGTTCTACCTTGAAGACCGGACTCCCGAAAATGCACTAAGACACTATCGGCGCATGAGGAAAATTAAATCCTGGAAATATACGCCCCAGTGCAGATTGCGTTTAGTGCAACTCACATATTCCGTTCCTAAAAAAGTCGTCACATCTCCAGTTCTCCGACGATTTAAAAAACAGCAAGATCAAAACAGAACGCATCGTGCGGCGGAGCATTTACTCCGCACAGCGAAATTACCGTCATATCTTAGCGGTGAAAATATCTTCAGGTCGAGATTCGATCGGATTACGCATCTGCTCCAGAAACTCTATTGCTAATTACAGAACACAGCATACCCTAATCTTATCCAATGAATTTATAGTTAGCTAGGTGCTGCTTTGAACACGACCATCGTTATTTGCTCAATCAATAGAGCGAAAGTGCTCGACGATACTATTCAATCGCTTTTTAGTAGCCAGATCCTTCGACCTAAAGAAGTTATAGTGTCCATCGTTAAGGAAGAGCATGCAACGGAAAAGACAAGGGCCACTCCGAATGTGCGCGTTGTTCTAAGCCCGAAGCAGGGATCAAGCGCGCAGCGGAATACTGCAATGAGCCTGATTACTACGCCATATACACTCTTTCTTGATGATGATGTGGAATTAGCTTCCAATTACATAGAAAGCATGGAGCTATTGCTGGGAAGTTTAAAAGACGTTGTGGCGGCCACTGGATTTATAGTCGCTGATGGAGCGCAGGGAGATACCGGTCTTGATCGTAATTTCGCAAGAAGCTTGACCGCTAACTATATCCGTGCGTCCGAAGACAGCGACCACTATGAGGCTTATGGCTGCAATCTTTTTGTGCGGACAAGCGTTTTTTCATCGATCCGTTTCGATGAAAATCTCCCGCTTTATGGATGGCTTGAAGACTACGACTTTGCTACGAATTGTCTCAAGCATGGAAAGATCATTCTAAATGCAGGGACTTGTGTCGCTCACCTCGCGACTCCGACGGGAAGAACATCGGGACTAAAGTTTGGCTATTCTCAAATTATTAATCCGTTATACCTATGGAAGAAGAATGACAAGCCATCCCTCTTTCGAGTGATCTTTCATCACTGGGTGCTTTCCACTGCAAGGAATCTTCGTCGCACGCTTTTTAGCATACCGAGTGACCGCGATGATCGGACAGGCCGTTTTCGGGGAAATGTCCTGGCTTTTGGCGATTTACTTAAAGGAAGAATTGATCCGACTCGTATCCTGCGCTTCTAAGAAGTCCATGAACGACAACCTCCTATTGCGCCAATAAGATTTCATATTCTCGTTCGATCGATTCAACCATGCGATCGATGGAAAAGTGGTCGGCGATCTTCTCCAGCCCATCCATTTGCCTCGCGGCAACTGCGGGGTTTGAACATAATGAAAGCACGCGGGCCGCTAGTGCTTTCGCTTCGAAGGAATCGACGATTGCTTCCGGGAGAAGTTCGCCAAGGATGGCTGTCGATCCATCATTTTTCGTTGAGACGATGGGTATCCGATAGCCGGCGCTCTCGATCAGGGAGTAGGGCATTCCTTCATAAAAGCTTGTGTGCACCATAACATCCATGTGATGGAAGACCGATGCGAATGGCACGGTGCCCCGCCAGTCGATGTGATGGGCCAGGCTGGAATGTTCCGCGAATGCTTGCAGTTCGGTCCTGAGCGGCCCATCCCCTGCAATGACGGCGCGGACATCCGGCCGAACGGCGGCCACCTCGCGCAGCACCTCCAGAAATAGAAGCGGGTTTTTCTGCCGTGCCAATCTGCCGACAAATCCCAGGGTCAGCTTTCCGCGAGCAACTGGGTTGAAAGGACGGTTCTTGAGTCCCTCCGCGTCGACCCGGACGCCATTTGGAATATGACGAATACGGTCGGCCTGGATGCCTAGTGTGATCGCATGATCATATTCCGCCGGGGCCACGGCAATGACGCGATCATAGGTGCTGCTAAAGGTTCGCTCGGCAGCCTGAATCAACCGCCGTTTCATTGGAGACAGAGTAGGATCGACACTGCGGTAGGCATGGGGCGTGTAGAGGCTTTTCGGTATCCACGGGCGTAGCGCTGCTCCCAGCAGGCCGGCTTTCGTGGAGTGAGCATGCACCAGATAACGTCCATGAGCATTGCGGAAGAGGTTTCGGAGCCGTGCCATGACAGCAAGATCGCTCCAGTGGGGGCCGCGCTGCATAGGGAGAATGAGGAGATGCGCAGCCGGAATCGTGGCGATCTCGGCTTGGTACATCGGCTCCATTCGGGTCGGCGAAAGGATGACCTGAACCGGCCAATTCCTTTTTCTAAGGCCAAAGTAGAGATCGATCACATGGCGAGCTACTCCGCCCGCCGCTTCAGCCGCAAGATAGATCTTCGGGCGGCTCTTCATGATGAGAAGACTTCCGCAAAAAGTTGTGCATATCGAGCCGCCGCCCGATCCCAGCTAAACCTCTTCATTTCATCGATACGTGCAGCTTTGGCTTCACCTGTATCTGGTGTCGCAAACAGGTGTTGAATTGCATCTGCAATGGCATGTGTGTCGGATGGGTCGAGAAAAATCGCGTCCGAGGGGCTTACTTCAGGCAGAGAACTTGTATTGGACGTGACTACACGGCAGCCGCTATGTGCAGCTTCAATCACAGGGAGACCAAAGCCCTCGTAGAAGCTGGGAAAAACGAATCCACGCGCGCCGCTGTAGATCGCGGCAAGGGTGTCATCATCGATTGCGCCCAGGCGAACGACGCCCTCTATTTCCTGTGGCGAATCGCTTTCTGCAAACACAGAGAGGTTGGCAGCCCGGCCAAACAATAACAGTTTCCCGCCGTGCGCAGCGGCCGTCGATTGCACCCACGCCTTCATGAGCCCGGCCGTGTTTTTGCGAGGATCCGTTCCGAGAAATCCTACAATGTAAGGCTGCTTGTCGATGCGGTGTCGCGCCAGAACTTGGGCGATGTCTTCACTGCTCCGCGAGCGGAAAGCGGCTGTTACTCCCAGATAAATGGTTGTAACCTTGCGGCTCTCGATTCCAAACGCTTCGACCACTCGCTTTTTAGTGAAATCGGATACGGTCACAATGTGACGGGCCGATCGGGCGAGCCTCTTTGTCATCGACGCATACCAGCGCGCGAACGACTTACTGAAATACTGTGGGATATCGATGAAGGCTGTGTCGTGCATGGTCACAACGTGATTGCTATGCATCACTGGACCGGATGTGGAGGGACTCCACAATGGATTTTTTCCTGCCAGCAACGGCAGTTGGAATTGCTCCCACATGTGACCCGGTAAGCCGGAAGAAAGTTTGCTCGGTGGAGTTACCGAAGTTAATGAAGGTATTCGATGGATTAGTTCTTCTGCTACCCGCTTTTGCCCATTCGCCTTGAGCATGAGAACACGGCTGTTTACCAAAATATGGGGGCTATCTGGCACGTACACTCCGAGTTGTTTGAATGTGAGTTGTGAGACAGCTCCACTACGACTTTCGCTCAAGCAAAGATAGTTGCGCGAATCTGAATCAAGGCTAAACGGCTTTCATACAAGCAGTTCTTAGATCGGTATTACCTCTTCAAGTTTGGCAGTCTTCGTATCCTTAACTTGG
>Ga0307478_10003770_pt1 | contig 11080 bp, 9 predicted proteins | sample atmos_gasesECM4C_2_FD_203713 | JGI IMG/M metagenome (GOLD analysis project Ga0307478, IMG submission 203713) | Hardwood forest soil microbial communities from Morgan-Monroe State Forest, Indiana, United States - atmos_gasesECM4C_05 | ecosystem: Environmental > Terrestrial > Soil > Temperate...
CCATCGCAAATGATCAGCTTCTGCTTCAGTCGAGCATCGTCCATCTGTAGCCGCGCGTAGTCGTCTTTCCAAGAACTGCCCGTGGTGCTGCCGCTGTAGGCGGTTTTGGATTGCTCGCCTTGGCTGTTGGCGCGACCCGAAGTCTTTTCGGTCGGCGCGGAAGACGGCGCATCCTCGGCCCGGGGCGGCGCCAAGCCATCCCAATCACTTCTGGCCGTAGCTAAAGGGGCCTCGCAACCGCTGAAGGACAGGCAGCATCCGCCAAGCGTTAGGGTGGCGAGAACCGCCGCAATCGAAAGGACTTTCATGTAATCGACCCGCAAAAATGCGCAATGAACGTGTGCCGATCTCAGCCCGGCCAATTCTGATAATGCCTCCTGGACTCAGCTTTCGAAACGGCAATACTGCAACACTGTCGATTATCTTCCGGATCCGACCGCTTTCGGCCGATCGCCGCAGGCTAACGAAGGCACGCGCTTCGGCGGGGTTTTTCCTTGTAGCAGAGGGGCCGCGCTGGTGGCCTTTCTATCGGCCGCGACTCGGTAACCCGCAAGCAAAGATAACGCGCGCCGCGGCAGCAATCGGCTATTGCACGAGCTTAAATTGGGACCGTCTCTCGCGGGCGATCTCGTCGAGCTTTTTGCGAATGCATTGGCTGCACAGCCACCAAGCATCGTCCTCCCCAAGCCCAAGCTCCTTGGCGCGCTTCACGCAGTCCTGTGCGGCTCGAAGAATCGCGGCGTGACTTGGGCGGTCGGTGCTGGTCACTGCTTCGCCTTCAGCCCGATCGTCGCATCTGCTAGTCGGCTGGCGTGTAGCCTCGACGCCTTGGCTTCCGAAGATCAAAATGAGGTGCCAAGGCCGACGTGAAGATATTGAAAAGTACCCAAGGGGTGATGGTGAAAAGGAGCATGGCTACCTCATTGTGTAGAGCCGTCCAATTCCAAACCTGCTCAACACGATGCCTGAACATGGTTAACCGATGGTTACCTGATGTCCAAATCGGCGACCGCGCGGCGACGTCGCGGAATGCGTGTTTTGCTGCCCGCTGTCTGACTAGTCGCCCGAACGGCCGACGGAGTATCACGCCGGAGATGGCTTGAAGGCGAGGATCTGACGAAGTGGCTTTCAGGAACGCCATTCTAACCGGCTGTGAGCCCGCCCGGTCAACCCGACGGGCTTTCTTCACAGAACGGCCCCGCCGCACTCAAAACAATGGCAGGGCCGCCTGTCCTCCGGCGTGGTTCTGGGGGCCGAAACCGGAGAACCTCGCAAATCTAGCTCAATGCCTGCGGCGGGCGAGGCGAACTTCGGAATTTGGTAAACGTTGACCGCAGACAAGAGGCGCCGCTCGGGCCGCTCCAAGTAGTCAGGAATAGTAAAGTCCGCCGGTCACTCTGGCGGGCTCTCAGTACAATTACCGATTGAATCTTGCCGAGATGAGCGCAAATTCGACCGTGGGCATGGGGGATGATTCGATGAAAATCAGCGGTCGGCTTCGTTGGGTCGTGAACAGCGACCGCGAGGATCTCGCTCACCATGAAGCGAGCTGCCCTATCGATCGCGAAGACATCCCCGAAAGTGAGACCTCCTCGTTCGCCCAGCGCATTCTTAAAAACTTGGCGCTCATCCGAGCCTATGAGGCTCAAAAACACAATTAGTTAGGTCCCTGGAAACCTTGGTACGCTGGCCGCCGGTCACTCCGTCGGGCTTCTCCTTATTCGTCCTCTTTCTCTTCTGGCTCAGCGGTCCTGATCGCGCTCTCGGGGATATCACCGGGAGCCGCCACGGACTCTTGATGAAGACTCTCGCCGCGCTTGCCGTAGTAAAACAGCCAAGTCAGGCAGGGGCCGATGATGCAGCTCGCGACGATCCAGAGACCGATGATCTCAGCTATTAGTCGCATGTGGCCTCCGTGTTTCTACGGGTGCCGATCGACGCACATTACACCTCTCTTGTCTCTTGCCGCCTTCGACCCTGTCGCCGTTAGCTCAACCCACCGCGGCGATGCCCGGTTGGTCTAGTTATAGACGATTTCATGCGTATCTGTCCTCGAATGGCTGGGGACTAGTGGGGGCGAAACAGCCGCAGGCTGGCTCGACAGTGCGGGAGGTGGATCGCGTGAACCTTCCGTATCTTGGGCCGGCCGCGGTGCTTTGAGAGCCCGTCAAGGCCCATATTTCAAGCGGCACGGAACATCGGGCCCGATCTCGCCGGCGCTCGAACGGGTTCACGAAGACGCCCCGGGCGCCGCGCGAGCGGCTTTAAGCCGGCGTCGCGGTGTATCGCCGTGTTCCATGGCGAGCAACGATGTTAAATCAAGTAATCGCAGCTAAAATTTCCGTGCGTTATTGCAACAACACTGTTCGTCGCACGTTGAGACCGTTCTTATTCCGTAAAGGAGTACGGGCATGTCTCGCAAGATCATGGCGGCTTTGGCCGCGATTGCGACCTTGGGTATGGTGGCCGTCGCTTCTTCGCCCGCCGACGCACGCGGCTTTGGCTTCCGCGGCGGCGGCTGGGGCTGGGGCGGCCGGGGGATCGGCTTAGGCTTAGCGGGCCTAGGCGTGGGCCTCGGCATCGCTGGCGCCTACGCGTATTACGGCGGATACGGCTACCCTGGCTATTACGTGGGATACGGCTATCCGGCACCCTATTATGGATACGGCTACCCACGTTATTACGGCGGATACGGCTACGACAGCTACGGGCCCGGCGGATACGGCTACGGTGGTTCCCCAAATCCGGCCTATGGCTATTAAAGCGCGGTTACAATTGTGGACGAGCGGGTGTTGGCATCCTGCAAGGCGATGAGTTAGCGGCCAACGATTGAAGGAGATATTTGGTCGCCGCCGGTTCCCGTGCGCTACTGCGCCGCCGTCCGGATATCCCTATTCCGGGCGTCGCATCACGATCCTGAGCGCATCGTCTGGCAATGCATCATGCAGCGCCTTTGCTTTGTCCCAGGGTGCTCGCATCCGGTTCAAATGCCGGCGAATGACGGGGGCTGTCGACGGTCGCCATCGGCTAGCGCTCGCGTACGACCGTGGTTCGTTTTATTATCTTAGAACCAGAGTGCCAGTGCCAACTTGTTACCTCGCGATTTGCTGTCCGTGGTGCACTCAAGCTGGCTGTCGGCATTGCCTTTTCCGGTTCAGGAGTTGGCATGATCCCGACGGTGCTTAGGGCCGTCTTCGACGGCGTCGCGGGAAAATAGCGGGAAGGCAGTCTATCAGCCTTCGCGAGAGGCGGCTCTTCAGTGATGGCAGGCGCGGTCGCCGCATCGGCGAGAGATGCTGTTCCCGCAGGTATCACCCGCGCTCCAATACTCGTCTTCACCGCGAACAGTACGCTCACGGCAACTAGACAAATGAGGGCCAGCCAATCGGTTCTCGCCATCGCAACGCTAAGAAAAGAAACGCGCCAAAAGCAACCGCATCCGCGACACTAAGAGGCCGCCCGAAGTAGTATAGCCAGCGGCCCTCCGGGCTCAAAATCGGCTTGGGGATAAAAACGCTCTCAGCCCCGGAAGACCATCCTGAGATTAAAATAAGGTCTCGAGGAAATCCCCTGGCACTGTTCCGCGTGCGAAATACCCATGGATGTGTCGCAAGGGCAACAGTTGAAGGTGATTTACTTGCCCGACGACTTCGCTTCGCGAGCCGTACACCAGCGCCGCCACCAAAGCCGGAACCCTCTTTTGGATCAGAACGGCGGAAGAACAATAAAACGAAAACGCGGAGGCGGGCCAAAGCCTGGACGGTCTTACCGGCTACTCCAGCGCGTCGGGATCAGCCTCTAGCAATTGCGCCAAAGTTTTCCGGGCTAGCCCGGATATCTCACACACCCAGGTTTTTTAAGCCCGGATTTGGTGGCGGGCGGGCATTTTGATGCCGATTGTCGCTGGGTGGCAGTGAGGTGAGCCAGTGAGTTCGCCGAGAGCGAGTCTTGGCTCGACGACACGCGGCATGAGGGTGAAGGCGGGCGAGGGGCAGCGTCGCCCCGGGGCCAAGCGCGGCTATATCGGAGAGGCACGCTCGGCTCAGCTGGTGTCGGCGGCGGCCGCGATAGGGGTTGTGCCTATCGAAGAGGTACGGGATTGGAGAATGGTTGTGAGAAGTGGAATCAGATACTTGTAACTCGGAGCACACATCGCCGCTAAGGCGGAAACGCGTGCTTGCTGGTTGGGCGGTAACACCGATCCACGTTCGTCACATAACCCGCGTAGATAGCTTGAATCGAATTCTGGGTGTGGCTGTAAGGTCAGGATTGGGCCGGGATACCAAAGGCCAGCAATTGGGCAACCTTCCCCGCTGGCGAGGACGGTTGCACTGGGTGGCGCGCTCACAACTTGGTCACGATGCCAAGCGTTAGCTACAAATTCGGTGCCGTGTAAATCGCGATAAGTCTGCGGTCCGGCAATCCAGTCCGTAGCTCGCTCGGCCCTGCCACCCAAGGCTTGCGCGACGATCTGGTGGCCAAAGCAGATGCCTACCAGAGGACGCTGTGCCAGCTGAATGTTCCGGATGAGACGTTCCAGCGGCGCGATCCAGGGGTGACAGTCGTAAACCCCGTGGCGTGACCCGGTTATGATCCAGCCGTCAGCGGCAATTGCGCTTCCGGGAAACACATTGTGCTCTACATCGTATGTCCTGAAAGTGAAGAGGTCTATGCCCAACAGGCTACGGAAGCGGTGATCATAGTCGCCCTGCGTAGCGATTAGTCCGGACGGCGCAGAGCCGGTCTTCAGAATGCCGATATGACGTTTCTTCGCTGCCATATCCTCGCTGTTGCTTATGAGCATCATGACTCAATGTCCGATGGCGCGCTCGCTGCCACCCACCTTGTGAATGGCCCAATCCGCCAAGAGGATGACCACGGTCACCGCGACCAGGAAGCTAGACACGGCCGTGATCGTGGGCTCGACCTCCAGAAGAAGGCTATTCCAAATGCGCACCGGCAATGTCCGTGTCGACACACCCGTCAGGAAAAGCGCGATAAGCAGTTCGTCAAACGACGCAAGGAAGGAAAATAGCGCTGCCGAAACGACGCCAGGAAGCGCGAGAGGGATCACCACCTTCCAGAATATGCCGAAGCGCGTGCATCCCATCCCGGCAGCGGCCCGCTCCAATGAAACGTCGATACTCTGCAGCGTCGCTAGCAGTATTAGCAGAACGATAGGAATGGCGATCGTCGCATGGCAGATGGAGATCCAGACGAGGCTACCGACGAGGCCCGCCCGCGACGAGAAATAGAAAAGGGCGATGGCCGTGATTACCTGCGGGACGATCATGGGCATCAATCCCAATGCCAGCAGAGCCGTCCTGAATCGCACCCCGCTGCGGACGATTGCATAGGACGCCAAGAAGCCAATCGTCGTCGCGAACAGGCTCGCGACAATCGCGATGAGCAGGGAGGACCAGAGCGCTTGCCACCAACGTTCGTCGGAGAAGAAGCTCACATACCAACGAAGAGACAGGCTACTCGGCGGAAAATGAAGATAGCCATCGCCTCCAAACGAAAGGATAACGATAATCGCAATCGGCGCGACCATGAGTAGGCTGCTGAAAAGTACCAGGAAGCGAAGCGTAAGAGGCGCCTCCTTCATTGGCCGCTCCCGTACAGCGATTTGAGGCCCCCGAAGCGGATATAGATCGTAAACAAGATCAGCGTCACAGCCAGCAGCGCCAGCGAAAGAACGGCGGCAAGCGGCCAGTTCAGCATGATCTCGACTTCATGCTGGATCTTTGTGGCGATCAGGACATTCTTTGGTCCACCCATGAGCGCGGGTGTGATGAAGTAGCCCAGCGACAGAATAAATACGATCAACCCACCGGAAACGACGCCCGGCATAGAGAGCGGAAAATAGACGGTCCAGAAAGCGCGGAGATTGCTGGCACCCATACCGCGCGCGGCTTGCATCAGGCGAGCATCAATGGTCGTCATCGCCGCATAGAGCGTAAGTACCGTGTAGGGTACCAGAACGTAGGTCATACCGATAAGGATGCCCTTCTCATTGTAGAGCATTTCCAGCGGCGCCTTGGTCAGCCCCAAGGTAATTAACGCGTCATTGACGAGACCCTTGCCACCGAGCAACGCCATCCATGCGTAGGTTCGCACGATGACGGATGTGAAATACGGCACTACGACACACAGAAGGACCAGGTTGAACGCCAGCTTGCCGGCGCGGGTGAGGAAGTAGGCCAGCGGATAACTGAAGATCAGGCAGAGCAGAGTCACGACGAAAGAGATCCGCAGCGTCGTCGCGAACGCCTGAATGGCAGACCTAGAGCTAAGCGCCTTAGCGGCGTAATCCAGGCCTTGCGGTAGGCCGTTCCGGAACAGTTCGCCGAACGACATGGTGAAGAACCACAAAAGCGGCCCGACGAAGACCAGCCCGAGAAGCAAAAGCATCGGCGCGACCATCCAAGCGACGCTGTTGCGCTCCGTGGTCATGAAGATGTCTCTCGGTCGTCTGGCAGGAGGCGGCAATCGCCTTCAGTCCAGGAGGCCCAAACGATATCGCCCAGCGCAAACGCCGGCATGCCCGTCAGATTCATGATATCAGCGGTCAGCGGCTCCCCGTCGACGTCGAGACCGTACCGAATGAAACTACCCAGGTAGGAGACTTCCGCGATCTTCGCTCGTACCTGATTGGCAAAGCACGTTTCTCGATCAACGCTCAAACGTAGTTTCTCAGGCCGCACGAACAGGAGCGCCTTGCTGCCGGCCGGATGAACCGACGTTTCGGAGCAGATAAACACCGTATCGCCGCGGTTGGCCATGTTCTTCGAAGCTGACTCCATCAGCAGAAGATTCGCTTCGCCGAGAAAGCGAGCGACGAAAGGTGAAGTCGGATGCTGATAGACGTCGGCCGGCGGCCCCATCTGAACGATCTTTCCGTCGCGCATGATGGCGAGGCGATCCGACATGTTCATGGCCTCTTCCTGGTCATGGGTCACGTAGATAACCGTGATCCCCAGACGACGCTGGATCTCCTTGATCTCCGTCTGCATTTGGAAGCGAAGGTTCTTGTCCAACGCTCCGAGTGGCTCGTCCATTAAGATGATCTTGGGCTGGTACACGATGGCGCGCGCAAGCGCCACGCGTTGCTGCTGTCCCCCCGACAACTGGCGCGGTGCGCGAGTGGCGAAGGCCGTCAAGCGCACGGTCTCCAGCGCCCACGATACTTTCTCGCGACGTTCGGCGGCCGCCATGCCCCGCACCTTGAGAGGGAACGCAACGTTTTCGGCGACGGACATGTGCGGGAAAAGGGCATAATTCTGGAACACCATGCCAAACCCGCGGTCGGAGGGTTGGACGTCGGAGATATTTACGCCGCCGAGAAGAATGTCGCCTTCATCCGCAGACGAAAAACCGGCGATCATCATGAGCGTTGTCGTCTTGCCGGAGCCGGACGGGCCGAGCAGGGAGAAGAACTCTCCTTGTTTGATCTTGACGTTGACTTCGCTGACAACGTGGTTGGCACCGTACCGCTTTCCGACGCCGATGAGCTCGATCTCGCCCGAAGCACTGATCGGCTTCATTCGATGACCCACTCTGCCCAGCGGCGACTGATCTCTTCGCGATTATCTTCCCAATAGACGATGTTCTGGAGAAACCCCCTTCGCGCCGAGTCCGGACTGCCGGGCATACCCTTCAGCAGGGCCGGATCAATCAGATCGTAGGCCTTCAGGTTTGCCGGACCATAGTTCAGGGCGGTGCCAAAAATCTTGCCCGGTTCAGCTCCGCACGCAAAATCGACGAGCTTCTGCGCGCTTTCGGCATTCGGCGTGCCTTTAAAGATTCCATAGGCCTGAACTTGGAGCATGCTCTCATTCCACTCGATCGCCAACGGCGCGCCGTGTTTGGCGGCGGCTTCCAGACGGCCGTTCCAGATGGAGCCGAGGACCACTTCTTGGTCCGCCATCATCTGGGCCGAGAGCGCACCGGTGTCCCAGAACTTCTTGATTTGCGGCTTGATGCGAGTCAGCGCCGCGAACGCGCGGTCGAGATCGAGTGGATAGAGCTTGTCCATGCTGACGCCGTCGGCAAGGAGAGCGAATTCCAGATTGGGTTGACCGGACGCGATATCGGCCAGCATGCGCGGACCAGGGAAGGCCTGGACATCCCAGAACTGCTTCCAAGAGGTCGGGTGATTCTCAACACTGAAAGCCTTCGTCGAGTAACCCAGAACGGTGGCGAAAACGTAGTTGCCAACCATGTTCTCCCGCCTCAGATCGGTACGAATTTGCGATGGATTGGTGAAGGTCCACTTGTCGTAGGCAATCGGTGCAAGCGCGCCTTCGCGCTCGAGCTTGAGCAGCGCGCCGTCGGCCACGTCGATGACATCGACTTCAAAATTGCCCGACTTGTACATCGCCATCAGCTTGGCGAGGGTAGCGGGCACCGATATGACCTCGATGCCCGTCGCCTTTGTGAATGGTTCATACACGGCTTTGCGGATGGTCTCTTCATAGACCCCTCCGGGGTTGCGGACGATGACCTTGTTGGAGCCAGCGTGAGCCGTCCTGCCGATGAATGGTGCGGCGAGCGCAAAGGCGCCGGCGCCTGTCACCAGGGTCCGCCGGTTTAGAGATCGAGAGGATGCCTTGTTCATGAAACCCTCGTCCTTGTATTTGACCAGCTTTGCTAAAGCGGCGTCATAGGCTTCGTGGAATTTCGTCGCTTTCGAACAGCTTACGCTCGACGGACGTCAGGCGCTCAGAGCCTGCCTCTGTAACCAATATGGTTTCGCTGAAGGCCAGTCCGTCGGCGACCAAGTACATGTGGAAGGTCATGCCCGCTTCGAGCACCCAATCCGCCATCGGGTGCAGAACGCGGTTGAAATCCGACGTTCGTGGGGTCGCGGCACCGTTGAAGCCGACGGTGTAGCCGGAAATGCCGGTGAAGTCCTTGCGCAAGCCTTCCGTCACGACAGCATCACGCACGACGGCATCGACATCCCGCGCCAACGCACCCGGCTTCATGGCCGAGAATTGTGCGTCCTGAAGATTGATCAAGCGTTCCGCCACATGCTTCTGGCGAGCGCTGGCCTTGCCAACGGCAATCGGACGCATCATGCGGGCGTTGTATCCGGAAAAGCGCGGCAAAAGCTCAATGTGGCATATTTCGCCAGCCTTCAACGGTTCGGGACGCAAATGCCCGTGCAGGAAGTCTACGCCAACCCCCACGGTAATGGGCCCCACGGGGCCCGGATCGGCGCCTTCGTCTAGATAGACCCTGTAGGCAGCCTTCACGACGTCGCGAAGGATCGCACCTTCTCGAATCACCGAAATCGCGGACAGCATCGCTTTGTCGGCTGTCCGAGCCGAAGTACGCAGGAGCTCGATTTCAGCTGGCGACTTGATCATCCGCTTGTCGGTCACGACAGTGCCGACATCGACGAAACGGGCGTCTGGCAGTAGCGCGACAAGCTTCTCGAAGAGGCTCACCGGCATGGCGTAGGATTTCTGGTCGATACCGATCCGGTTCGCCGCAAGATTGCGTTCGCGTACGGCAGCGGCGATGACTCGAGCGGGCTCGTCCCAATCCAAGAACGTGATGACGTCGTTTATCCAGCTCACCTGGAGGAAGGGGGCGGCATCGAGAGCTCGGATCAGGAAGAATGGCTCCCCTCGCTTCGGCACGATACAGCAGCGGTAGATATTCAGCGCGCCACCGAAGCCAGTCAGCCATTGAACCGCTTCGATTTCGTCAAAAATGGCAAAGTCGATCTGGCGGACAGCAAGATCGGCCTGAACCTCCGAAAGCCGCTGCCGGTAGCAGTCCTCAGAGAACAGAAGGCGCTTGCCGCTCGAACGTAAAGGGGAAGGGGCACCCATGGCCTGTGTTTCGATCCGCTCTCTCAAGGAAAATGCCGCTTCAGACTGGTCACGTCGATCAAAACAGTCAACTATAATGCAACTGAGTTGCAAAATACGGAACTGCCATGTCGTCGCTTTCAAAGGCCACCAACATTCTCTCCTGCTTCGCTACCGAGCAGACCGAGTTGTCGGTCACCCTGGTTGCCGAGAGGCTGTCATTGCCGAAGAGCTCTATTTCGCGCCTGATGAAGGAGATGGCAGAACTCGGCATTCTTCAACGAGACGAACGTAGTCGCGCCTACAGCCCTGGTTACCTCCTGTTTCAGCTGGGCTCGATCTATCAGATGCGCTTCGACATCATCGATATCGTGGACCGGATCGTGCGTGATCTTGTTCGCCAGACCGGCTGCACTGGCTATATTGGCATTCTGAATGACGGAGAGATCGTTGCCATGCGCAAGCACATGGGAGTCGATGCGGTCCGCTACAAAATCGAGGTCGGCCGTCGGTATCCGGCGACCTATTTGTCTTTTGGCAAAGCCTTGCTCGCGCGCCGCACTGATGTGCAGATCCAAGGATTTTTCACGAAGTATCCGAAAGACCGCCCTACCAAAATGGGAGATTTCCTCAAGCAGATCGCCCAAATTCGCTCGCAAGGCTGGGCCGAGACGACGGAGACTTCGGTGCCGGGAGCGCACGGCCTCGGCGTAGCCGTCGTCAGCCCCCTCTCAAACCAGTTGATCGGATATTCGTTATCCTTCCACGCAGATCTTGTATCGAAGAAGAAGCGCAGAGAGATCGCCATGGCGCTCGTCAACAGCGCGCGACAGGCCGCCGCTGTGACGCGCGATCTTTACTGGCTAAATAAATGAAGCCGTTCTCATGTGTTATCGTTCGGACTGCAGTGTTCGGTGGAGGCCGCCCGAGCGAACGCCGCCGCTCAATCACTCGTCTATGAATCCTGCTGGTTCAGCGCTCTCAATGTCTCTTGCAAGTTCGGCAGGCATCCTTTCGATCAACTCCTTGGGTTTCCACCTCGCCGCTGCTGCAGTGATGTGAATGGCGCCGATCGGCAACCCCGCGGGGTCGCGCAGCGCTACCGCCATCGTGGTTTCGCCAGGGACGCATTCCTGGACAGCAACCGAGTAGCAATACTTTGGTCAAGGGGACGAGGCATGACTAGCCCGGATATCTCACACACCCAGGTTTTTTAAGCCCGGATTTGGTGGCGGGGCGGGCATTATAGCCGTGAA
>Ga0307478_10003772_pt1 | contig 11077 bp, 9 predicted proteins | sample atmos_gasesECM4C_2_FD_203713 | JGI IMG/M metagenome (GOLD analysis project Ga0307478, IMG submission 203713) | Hardwood forest soil microbial communities from Morgan-Monroe State Forest, Indiana, United States - atmos_gasesECM4C_05 | ecosystem: Environmental > Terrestrial > Soil > Temperate...
GCCACAGGGCACAACGGAGAATTAGCGCCCAAATTCACAGGTTGCAGCATCATTCGAGGTATTGTCGATACTATCATGCGAGCTGCGAATTTCGGAGCGAAAGACTTCCGGTCAATCTTTTATAATGGCGCGCTCTGCCGCGCGGCGCGAGGCTTCCGAACGCTGGGTTAGAAAGGGAAACTCCAAAATGTTATGCCGAATCAAGAATCTGGTAGCGATTGCAATACTCGCCACGGCTAGTCTCGCGGCACAATCGTCTCCCGGCGAGTTCGATCTCGTCATCACCAACGGCCACATCATTGATGGTACCGGTTCCCCTTGGTATTCGGGGGACGTGGGAATTCGAGACGGAAAGATCGCCGCGATTGGCAATCTCAGCGCCGCACCGCGCAAGAAGACCATCGACGCGGAAGGCAAGGTGGTCGCGCCGGGATTCATCGACATGCTTGGACAATCCGAACTCTCGATCCTCGTCGAACCTCGTTTACCTTCGAAAATTTACCAAGGCATCACGACCGAGATCACAGGTGAGGGCGGCACCGTCGCGCCGCTCAACGACGCGATCATCCAAGCCGACCGTGCGGGTTACGAGCACTACCGCATCACTCCAGATTGGCGAAGCTTCCGCCAGTATTTCGCGCGACTCGAAAAACAAGGCATGGGGATCAACCTGGCCAGTTATGTTGGCGCAACTCAAGTTCGCCGAATGGTGCTGGGCGATGACAACAAGCAACCCACACCCCAGCAACTCGAGCAAATGAAAGCGCTGGTTCGCGACGCCATGAAAGACGGCGCGGTCGGAGTCTCTACGGCGCTCGAATACGCGCCCGCGCCCTACGCGAGAACCGAAGAACTGATTGCCCTCGCCGCTGAGGGCGGAAAATTCGGCGGCATTTATTCTACGCACATGCGTAACGAAAGCGACTCTGTGCTCGAGGCCATCGATGAAGCCTTGCGCATCGGGCGCGAGGCCCGCGTACCCGTGGAAATCTGGCACATCAAGGTTGCAGGCAAAAATAATTGGGGACGCATGCCGGAAGTTGTCGCCAAAATTAACGCAGCGCGCGCTAGTGGTGCCGATGTGACCGCCGACACCTACGCCTATACGGCATGGTTCAACGATTTCTCGGCTTTCATACCATCCTGGGCGCATGACGGCGGAACGGCGAAATTGATAGAGCGCTTGAAAGATCCCATCACGCGCGAGCGGATTCGCAAAGAAATGCTCACGCCTTCGAAAGATTGGGATAATGAATGGCAGGAGATTCCTGGTCCTGACGCCATCCTCATCGGCATCGTGCAGAATCCTAAGATGCTGGCGCTGCAAGGTAAGCGACTGTCTGACATCGCCAAACTCTGGAATAAAGATCCGATGGATGCCCTGTTTGATTTTCTGATCGAGGATCCGAACGCGGGCGTCGCCGTTTTCGGCATGTCGCAACCCGACGTGACTCTCGCGCTGCAGCAGCCATGGGTTGCGATTGACAACGATTCGTCCGGAACTTCACCGGAGGGAATTTTGGGCCAGGAGCATCCACATCCCCGCGCCTACGGAACCTTCCCTCGCATCCTGCGCAAATACGTTCGCGAAGACAGAGCTCTGACTCTGGAAGATGCCATTCGCAAAATGTCTGCGCTGCCGGCGCAGCGGGTGCGACTGGCCGATCGCGGCATTCTCAAAGCTGGCATGTGGGCCGACGTTGTCATCTTCGATCCCGCGACGGTGCGTGATGTCGCTACCTTCGATAATCCGAATCAGCTTTCCGTGGGAATGGAATACGTGTTGGTGAACGGCGTGCCGGTGATTGAGCAGTCGAGAATGACGGGAGCACTGCCGGGAAAGGTTCTGCGTGGCGCAGGTTACGTGCCGTAGTTGCCGCCTACGGTTTCAATTGCGCCTGCGTTTCGGCCGCGGGCACAACGAGCACCCGGGGATCGGCGACCGTGCCGGTGACGGTGTAACTTAGTGAACTCGCACTGGCTTTCGAGTTCTTCACATGTTGGAGTTTCAGATCGAGCTCTCGGCCTAAGCTTGCCATGCCGCTAATTTCGTACGCCCCCGAAGGCGAAAACAGTTCTCCTTTTTCGATCTCAATTTTCCGGTCGCGTATGCGGGCAGAGCTTTGCCAGCGATCGACCCGCAATGCCCCCTCATCATTTGCCAGGGATATATGGGAAAAAACGGAATCGCGCAAATCGAATTGCAGTTCGCCCTCGACCGATTGCCAGAATGCGGGGGCATCGGCGCCCGAGGCTGTGATCTGATAAGTTCCGCTGACCGTTCCTGAGGCCCAAGGGTCATGCATGGCATCGGCTGCCTGCTGCAGTGAAATGCCCGTCATCGTGCCGCTTCCAGCATAGACCGGACTGCTGGCGGTGAAATCCGCATGCCAGTCGCCGCGATATTTTCCGCCCAGCAGGTCCGCGCTCAAGTTTGAGATTTTCAGTTTTCCGTGATCGAGATCAACCGAGGCCGAAACTCGGGTCGCGATCAAGTCATGAACTAGCAGGCGCCGAGCATTTATTTTTCCCGATGCACGCAGGCTCTCCAGAAACGATGGAGCTGTGGATTCGCCCGCGCCCAGTATTTGGTACCAGGGGCGCTGTTTTCGTGGCGGACTCAGTGACTCGTAAAGATCGCTCAGTCCAATCTCGTCGGTATTCAAATTGAAGCGGGTCAGGCACGCTCCGGGCGTTCCGCACCCTCGCGGGAGAAGTACGGTACCGGTCCAGCGGGTACCTGCGGCCTGCGCGATCAACTTTTCCACGCCGGCGCCGTCGTGCGTCAGTAACAATAGTGCCGACGAAATCTCAATCGGCTTCTCTACTCCTCTCGCTGTGGCACGCACGTTATGAAGTTGCACGGTGCCTGTCACTTCGGGCAAAGAAAAGCCCGAAGAAGTCTCAGAGAGCCCTTTTGCCCAGCCTCCTGTGATACGTAGGTCAAACTGCGCCGCGCCCTCAATGTCCGCTCTTACTGCGGGCAGACCCAGCAGTCCGGCGAGATGCAGGGTGCGTGACACTTCTCCATCTCCGCGTACAAGAATTCCGTAACCCGATCGCGCTACCCAACCTTGCGCCTGTGCGGGCACGGGGCGCCCGAGCGCGACCGGGAAAGGACCGAACTCGACATGCAATTCATCAGGAAATCCTAAAATCTCATCATCTGGCTTGCGAGCCGTTGTAACTCCCGATCGCGCATGAGTGGCATGTTCGGTCAGCAGAAACGGAATGTTCTTTGGAGCGAACTCCGTTTTAGTATTCGTCGACCGGAGATGAAGATTGGTTATCATGCCGCGACCTTCAAACTCCGGCCCACGCAGAGACTTCGCATCTTGCCTGAAGACGAACTCACCTTGCACAGTTCCGCTCGATAAAAGATCCGCGGGCAAATCTTTCTTGGCGCGCCGCCCCAGTTGCACCGCGGCACTTACCGGGACACTCTCGAAATTCAATGCCAGATCGATCTTGTGAGTTGCGGGAAGGCCGGCCTCGCCGCGAAGCGCAATCACGCCATCACCGACCGGCGAACTGCACAGGATGTTATGCATCATTCCTTCCACCGAACTATAGACGGCATCGCAGTGTGTAGCGAGCCGCAGTCCCTCTGCGCTGGCGATGTCATAACGGTGAAAATTTTGGACGGAGGTGTCGGCGGCCACCTTCAGGGCCGAAGGCTTGCCATTTAAATTTGCCTGCAGAAGAACTTCGCCGCGCCAGCCTTTATCTGTACCGGAAAACAATTTAGTGAGTTGACCCAGTTGGGCATGCTCCCATCGAAACGTGAACTGCAGCGGTGTTTCGCGAAGAGTTTCAGAGCGCTGCCAGGTGCCGCTCATCTGCAATGTCCCGGTGTCGCTCAGACTCATGTCGGTGCGCAGAGGTGCTGCTTGCAGCCGTGTTCCCCAAACGTTTTCCGATTCCTGCCACAGAGCGAAATCCGCATTCAGCAGGGCGTAGGGCTTTTTCTCCGGACCGGACTTGAAATTGATGCGGCCGGAACTGGCCTCGACATAGGGGAACCCGGGACGCGCTTCGGATTTCGATTTAGCGGTCGGCGCCAGTGGAGTGCGCGCCGCGCGCTCCAGCAGAGCGGCCCAGTTCCATCGTCCATCTTGAGTACGCACTAAATTAACGCTAGGTTCGGTCAGTTCCAGGCGGGCAATATCGAGCCGTCCGCGCAAAAGTGCTGTAATGCGCACTGCGGCGGTGACTTCCGGAGCGCGAAGCATGGGCTCCGCTCCAAAGGTGGGGTCTTCGTAGATGATCAGGTTTTCCAGATCGAAACCGGGAGGAAGAAATCGCAAGTGGACCGAACCAATCTCAACCCGGCGCGCCAATGCGTTGCCTACGGAGGTCGCGATGCGCGTCTTCAGCCGCGAAACTCCGGGGCGCACCAGGAATAGAGCCAGCAGCACTAATACTGCCACGGTCACAGCCCGGCGCTTGGAAGAAGAAAGAATCACCGCACTACTTTCAACGTCCGCCCCCAGCGCGTCTCGTCAAAGAAGTGCAACACCACGTGCGCCAGGAAACCAAGACGGTCTCCGAAATCGGTTTTGCGATATTGATCGCCTGGAGTTTCAAATGACCAATAGATGAACATGGGCCGCCCGATCACATTTTCCTGCGGAATGAAGCCCCAATAGCGGCTGTCAAGGCTGACGCCCCGATGGTCGCCCATGGCGAAAAGATGGCCGGGCGGCACAACCAAGTCGTCTCCCTGAACGTGCGAAGGCAGATCGACGATCCAGTTAGGATAAACCCCATTTTCGTAAGATGGCGGTACCGCCGGAAAATTGTTGCGATAAAAATCCTGCTGAGAATCCTGATCGTGGTCAATGTAGGGCTCGTTCAAAGCTTGGCCGTTACGATAGACGACTCCATCGCGCAGGTGAATACGATCGCCGGGTATGCCGATGATTCGCTTCACCACATAAGTTCCGGCATCGTGTGGGTCGGGATGGAGAAACACGACGATATCGCCGCGGTGCACTTCCCGGTAAGGGAGGATCGGCCCGATCCACGGGGTTTTGGGTGCGAACTGAATGCGGTTCACAAACACGTGATCGCCGATCAGCAGCGTGTTCTCCATAGAACTCGAGGGAATCTCGAACGCCTGCACTACAAAGGTGATGATGAATAATCCAGTCACCAGCACTGCGGCCAGAGAAGCCAAAAACTCGACCGTGGTCTCACGCGGTTTTTCTTCCACTTCTTCTTTTACTTGATTATCTTTTTTTGCCACTATGATTCAATCCATCCTTACTTGTTTTCTTGTTGACGTTGTTTGCGTCGCTCGATCAAAGGCTTCAATTCACCAGCCGCAGAGTACGGTCCCAACGAGTGATTTGGAAGATGTGCGTGACCGCGTAGGCGAAGTGATACAGTTTATCACCCACAGTAGACGGCGCGATTACTTCTCCCTCAGCTCCGCGCACCGACCAGTAGATCAACAGCGGACGCCCGATAATGTTCGTTTGCGGCACGAATCCCCAGTATCGGCTGTCGTAACTGTCGTCTCGATTGTCTCCCATCACAAAATAATTTCCTTGCGGAACGATGAGCTGACCATCCTCGACCAGTTTGCGGAGCAACACCCACCACTCCGGAGTCTCGCCGGGGGCAACATCCAACCGTGGGAAATCGTCACGGAACAAATCGGTGCCCGGCCGGCCGAAGTGCGCGTACGGTTCTCTTAATGGCGTTCCATTGACGAACACCTGCCGATTCACCAGCCGGATACGATCTCCCGGCACGCCAATCACACGTTTCACAAAGTGCTGCTGCGGGTTCACGGGATAATGAAACACCACAATGTCGCCACGATGAATGCGACGGTAGGGCATGACGTAGTCCCCGAGGCTGCCACCTCCATAGCAGAGTTTATTGACCAGCAGGTAATCGCCTATCAGCAGCGTATTCTCCATAGACGGAGAAGGAATCTGAAACGCCTGCACCACGAATGTAATTACAAATACGGCGATTATGATGGTTCCGAGCAGCGATTGCAGCGAGCCGGTAACGCCCGATCCAACGGCCCATGCAGCTCTGTGATCCTCGGGGAAATTCATTACTCCACTTATTCTGTCGCTCTTTTGTCCGGAAATGCTTTATCCGAAGGCCGGGGCCCGCGCGCCAACTTGGTTGCGGTCGATAGCGGCCGCGATGCCAGATAAGAAAGCAATTGCCGCGCCGCATCCTGCTCCGCGGTTTTTTTTGTGGAACCTTGCGCGCGCCCCACAAATTCCGCCTGGCCTTCGCCGCTCTGTGGCTTCAAACGGACTTCGACGGTAAACGTCTTGCTATGCTCCGGCCCCGCTTCCTGCACCAGGATGTAAGTCGGCTGCGCCAAACCAAGGCCCTGGAGAGTTTCCTGAAGGGCCGATTTAAAGTCATTCATGGGGAGGGCTCCGCCCTCGCGTTCCATTCGTTCCAGTTCTGGGGCGAGGATCTCCCGCAGAATGAGATCGCGGGCCGGCGCCATTCCGCCGTCCAAGTAGAGGGCCGCGATTACGGCTTCCAGGGCATCGACCAGTAGCGCGGTCTTGCTGCGTCCACCGCTTTTCTCTTCGCCCCGGCCCAGGCGGAGATAGTGGCCCAGCTCCAGACGCTGAGCTACGGTCATCAAATGACGCTCGCTGACCACGTGAGCCCGCAGCTTAGAAAGCTCGCCTTCGCGAAACTGAGGGAAGCGCTGAAATAATTCTTCGCTGGTCACGAGGGACAGAATCGCATCCCCTAAAAACTCCAACTGCTCGTTGTCATTGACCTTAAATTTGTTCTCGGGCGATTGTTGCGACTCCAGCTCTCGGGCCTGAGAACTGTGCGTGAGGGCCTGCTCAATCACCGCCCGCCGGCGGAAGTGGTAGCCTAGCGCTGTTTCCAGCGCGGTAATTTCGCGTTCTTTCATGATGGAGCTGCAAACGACGAAGCGGCCTTCTTAAATAGCCCAGGTCACTTTTTGGCGGCGGGCGCACCGCCGGTCAATTGTGTTAGACGATCCTTCTCCTTGCGCGCCGCGTCGCCGGCATTCGTGCCTTCTTTGGTCAGATCGACTGCCTGATTGGCGTACTTCAGGGCTTCGGGATATTTGTTCTGCATATCCAACGCCACCGACAGCCGGAAGACGGCAATGGGATCCACTTGCTGCGGGAAGGCGTCAATCGACTTTCGCAAATTCCCTTCAGCATCTGCCCAAGCTTTGGCGTTGAAATCGATTGTCCCAAGGATGGCGTACGCGTCAGAGCGCAGGAATGATTTGAACGCATTCAGTTGTTCGGGAGGATAACCTGCGCTTGGAACATCGGTATCAATCGTAACCAGCGCGTGCTGTGCATCCTTTTTCGCTTCCGCCAGGCGTTGATCCCGGTCCAGGTCGGTATCGTGGGTGCGCTCCGCCAATACCTGCGCCACGCCCAACAGCGCCTCGGGATCGTCGGCATCATACGACAGGATTTTCTGTGCCATCTCCATCATCTTGTCGGCATTATTCGCCTGCTGGTAGCTGTGCATCACCGCTTTATAGAGCACAGGCCGCAACTCGCTGTCAGGAAATTTTGTAGCGAAATCGTTTGCCGCCTTCTCTTGCGCTGCCGGATCAGTCAACGCCACTGCGGCTTTATAGGCATCGAATTCGGGTTGTGTCTTAGCCTGCGGCGGACGTTTGCCGGCGGGCGCTGCCGCCTGTCCTGCCGCTTGCCCGGTAGCCGGCGCGCTCTGTGCCGGCTGGCTCTGCCCGAAACCCAACGCCCCTACTCCCAGCATCGCGATGATGATTGCTGCTCGCTTCATGCTTTCTCCTTGGTTTGCCCAGCCTTCATTCCACTTTTCAACACCAGATTCCGATGTTTCTTCGTCACAGCAGTGAAACTGTAACTAGTTTTCCCAACGATCGATCACTATTGCGGCTTCGCCGGGGGCTCATAAGCCTGCTCCAATCCTTTTTCGGCCGCCGCCTTGATCTCCGGCAGTCTTCCACCTGTATTCAACGCGGCTTGATATTCCTGACGCGCACCTTCGCGGTCTTCTTTCATGTCCAGAATTCTTCCCAAGTATACGTGTGACCAACCTAGCACGGTCGGATCGCTCGACGCCGCAATGGCCTTTTGGAAATTATCCTGGGCGCCGTCTCTGTTCTTATTAGCGACAGCCACTTCCGCCAGGATGAACAGCGCGCGTCCCTGATCGCCAATTTTCTTGTCCAAGGCCATCTGCGCGAGTTCTTGCGCGCCCTTGGGATCGCCCGCAGCCAGCCGCTTCTCCGCGGTTACCAGCATCCGCCGCTCTTCCGGACGCGACAGACGGACGAGTTCGGGCGCAGCCGCACTGGCAAACTGCACCTCGGACGCCGCCCTTTCTTCTTTCTTTAAGTCCACGTTATCGAGAAATCCACCATAGGCTCCGCGAATGCCGGCGGGATCTTTTTCAAAGGCGGTGATCGCGTTGTAAAAGTATCGAGTCAGAATGTAGCCTTGCTTCACCGCGTCATCCACAGCCTGGGCGCGCATCGCTTCTTCGCCCTTGCTGCCCGAGGTGCGGATCTCTATGGCGCGAACCAGACATTCGGTTACCAGAAGCGAAATATCCGTCTTAAAGCTCTGTTCTAGCGGCGCACGCCGTACGGATTGCAGCAAAGGTTCGAGGCGCTTAATCGAACTGTAGTGTTTCTCCGCCAGCGGATCCATCTCGTAATGCAGAAAAGTATGCCGAATCTGATCCATCTTCAGGGCTTGCGGCGGCGCTCCTGCGTGCGCGGGCGGAGCAGGGAAGATGACGACGTAATAGGCCGAACCGTAGTTTCGCGCATCCGTTTCATTCGGTGAACCCATGAAGTCCAGATAGATCGTGAACGTCCGTCCTAGATATTGCGACGAAGGCTGCTTCAAATATATTTCGGTATCGAACACCATCTTAGCCAGCGGTTCGTGATAGCGATTCATGGCCGCGGCGTAGTCTTTGCGGTGCCGCTCCCAGATCGCGTGCAAGTCTGCCTTCTCGTAGAAACGCTCCAGCACCGGACCGAAGGGGACGATCAGCGCCGCGTCTGGGGGCAACTCGTCGACTTTCAAGCGCGGCATAAAGTGTGGAGGCCCGTCCATGTACAGAGCGAGCGATATGTACTGCGAGAGGTTGCGATTGGGATCCTTCGATGCGACATGGCCCTGGTAGTAATCGCACACCGCAGCGCGAGCTGCCTCTGCGTCCGCGGAATCGTGCAAAACCTTCTGCACTTCAGCCCGCACATTGCTGCGCGTGGCGTCTGAGATGGCTAAATCCTGATCATAGCCACAAGCGTTCAGGGCCGTGAGCACGGAAAAAATCGTCTCGCTGCTGTCCAGTGTGATCGGAATCTGATTCTGTGCCAAACAGAATGGCGCCCACAGGCCCCCCCACAGGGCCGCATAGAGCGCACTTCTCAATCGCAAACTCAGGAAACCCTCCAAGGAGTGGCCGCACCCGGCGCGGAACAACTTCCAAGTGTAAGGACTTCGCGGCAGAGGGTCAAACGGGAGAGAGGCGAGAATTACGCTGCGGCTAGATCGGGCTGAAAATACGTTCCACCGTTCAACAATGCTTCTACGGCTTTCAGAACTGAGCGGACGTCCGCTTTCTGGCAAAGGCCTTTGATTCCAGCGCTCTTGGCCTCTTCTTCTAATTGTCGCGACGGATCAATCGTTACCATCAGGACAGGCGATTCCGGGTGTTGCCTGGACAAGGTTCGGCCAGCTTCGAGTCCATCCATTCCCGGCATCAGGAAGTCCATCACTGTGACGTCAGGCGCGTTTTCGTCCCACTTCTCAAGCGCACGGCGGCCATTCTCGGCTTCACCTACGACGGTCCAATCCTTGGGCCTCTCGAGTACGGCTCGAAGGTGGGCCCGCATCATCGCATTGTCCTCGACCAGCAATATACGAACCATGCCACGCCTTCCAGAACCTGTCACAGAACGGTGGGAGCGGCCGCCGGCCAAGCAATGTCAAATCGCTTTCGCTAAGTTTAAGGTATCGCCTGAACGTGTCTGACGCTATACAGTTAGAACCTTACGAAGCTCCCAAATCGCAGCTATTTTCGAATCCTCAATCAATGGTCGAGGGGTAGGGCCTGAAGGTATGCGGAATCTAAAACTGATTCTCTCTTACGACGGATCAGATTTTGCTGGCTGGCAGATTCAGCCTGACGCTCCGACGATTCAGGGAACACTTGCTGCAGCCGTTGGGCGAATTACCGGCGAAATTGTCTTGCCACAAGGGTCGGGGCGGACGGATGCGGGAGTGCACGCCCTGACTCAAGTTGCAACATTCGTGACGGAGTCGCCGGTGCCAACCGGGAATTTGGTCAAGGCGCTGAACGATATTTTGCCGTCGTCAATACGCGTTATGGATGTGCAGGAAGTGGCAACCGAATTTCATGCGCGCAAGTCAGCACGCGGCAAGACTTATCGATACAGGATCTATCGCGACGCAATTTGTTCGCCGTTTCTGGCCAGATACGTGTGGCATTATCCCTATCCGTTAAATGAGCAAGCGATGGCTGCGGCGGCGGCAAGGGTACAGGGCGAGCATGATTTTACTTCGTTTGCTGCTGTCGATCCCGAGCGGGGGCGCGATATTACAGTCTCAAATGTGCGCCGAATTTTGTCGTCCAGTTGGGAGCGGCAGGGTAACGAATTGGTTTACACAGTAAAGGGATCGGGCTTTCTGCACCACATGGTGAGAAATCTGGTGGGAACGTTTATCCTCGTGGGCAAGGGAACGCTGAATCCCGAAGATGTGACGCGGATTATCGAGGCTCGCGATCGTTCGGCGGCGGGGGCAACTGCGCCTGCGTGTGGGCTGTATCTGGTGAATGTGGAGTATTGAAGCCGATTATCTCGAAGCTGAACAAAATCGTCGCCTATGGCTACTGATCTACAGGTCGCGATGCGAAAGGTTTCGTCGGTGAATCCTGCTACCGGCGAGGTTCTGTGTGAGTGGGAGTGCGCGGAAGAGCGTGAGGTTCTTGCCGCAGTCGCGCGGGCGCGTGCTGCGCAGCCGGCCTGGGCAAAAATTGGTATTGGAAAACGAGTCGGTATTCT
>Ga0307478_10003773_pt1 | contig 11071 bp, 10 predicted proteins | sample atmos_gasesECM4C_2_FD_203713 | JGI IMG/M metagenome (GOLD analysis project Ga0307478, IMG submission 203713) | Hardwood forest soil microbial communities from Morgan-Monroe State Forest, Indiana, United States - atmos_gasesECM4C_05 | ecosystem: Environmental > Terrestrial > Soil > Temperate...
TCGGCCAAAAAGTTACGCGGTGCGGCTGTAACTTTCCCATCTTCTGGCCCGTCGTAGATGAAAAGCACTTTTTGCGAAGGAGACCATCGTGACGATCGTCGTGACCGGAGCGACCGGCAATGTCGGCCGCCCGCTTGTTTCGGAACTAGCCGCCGCAGGTGCGCGGGTGCGGGCGGTCACCCGCACACCCGAGGCCGCCGGATTTCCCGACGGCGTCGAGGCGGTGTACTCGGCCGTCGACGCGCTACCCGGGGCGACGGCGGTGTTTCTCAACTCCCGCGCGCTGGGCGGCGACCTCGCCGACGTGGTTGCGCTGGCGCGGCGCAGCGGGGTCACCAAGCTGGTTGCGTTGTCGGCTATCAACGCCGACGATGACTTCTCGCGCCAACCGTCGCGGTTTCGCGGTGACCGCAACAAGGAGGTCGAGCAGCTCGCCGTAGACTCCGGCCTGGAGTGGGTGAGTCTGCGGCCCGCGGTGTTCGCGTCGAACTTTGTCGGCATGTGGTCGGCGCAGGTTCGCGCCGGCGACGTCGTCGGTGGGCCCTACGCCGCGGCGTCGGCCGCGCCGATCGTCGAAACCGACATCGCCGCGGTGGCTGCGCAGGCACTGCTGACCGATGAGCTCGTCGGACAGCGGATTCCGCTGACCGGGCCACAGGCGTTGACCAATTCCGAACTGGTGGAGACCATCGGCACCGTCCTGGGGCGCCCGCTGCGTTACCTCGAGGTGCCAGCGGATGTCGTGCGGCAGCGCTTCATCGGTTTGGGTCTGGGAGCCGAATTTGCCGACGCGTACACGGCGATGCTCGCCGACGCGCTGGACAAGCCGGCGCTGGTGACCCGCGAAGTGGAGAAGATCACCGGCCGCCCGGCGACCAGCTTCGCGCAGTGGGTCTCTGACCACCGCGATCTGTTCACAAATCAATAAAGGAGACAACACATGTCCGATCCGCGCCCACCGCATTACCTCAAGCCGATGAACAAGGTCATGATCGCCGTGCAGAAGTTCGGCATACCGACCGGGCCTGCCATGGTGCTGACCGTGCCCGGACGCAAGTCCGGTCAGCCGCGCAGCACCCCGATGACGCCGTTCGAATTCGACGGCGGGCTCTATGTGGTCGCCGGATATCCCGGCGCGGATTGGGCGGCCAACGCCCGCGCCGCGGGCACCGGCACGCTCAGCCGGGGCCGTCGCTCCCGGCCCGTCAACATCGTCGAACTGACCACTGACCAAGCCCGCCCGGTGCTTCGGGCTTTCCCGGTTGAGGTCCCGGTCGGGGTGGCGTTCGCCAAGCGCTCCGGAATGGTCGTCGACGGCACCTCCGACGAGTTCGAGGCGCTGGCCGGACGCATCGCGGTCTTCCGGTTCGACCCGGTCACGTCTTAGCGATTGAGCGGTTACTGGCGCTCAAAGCTGCACCGGCACATGCTTTTCCGCGCACGCGTCCACGACGGCCGCGACGATGTCGTGGGTGCGCAGAGTCTCCAGGTCTTCCACAGTTACCGAGCCCTTGTCGGTGCGGTGCTGAGCAGCGACGCGAGAATCGCGCAACCGCTCGGCACGCTCGACGACGTTGCGAGCGAAACGGCCGTTCTGCATCACGTCGATTCCGTGGCTGCCGTCCGGCGCCAGATATGCCCGCAACGTCTTACACGCAATGTTCAGCGCCTCGCGGGCGGCGGGCTCGATCACGGTCGCGCGCGGTTCGCCGTAGCGGACCGCGATCTCCACCAGCTCATCGGGGGCATAGGACTCGAAGCGCAATTTACGATTGAACCGGCCCGCCAAACCGGGGTTGACGGTGAGGAATTCGTCGACTTCCTTTTCGTAACCCGCGCCGATGAAACAGAAGTCGAATCGATGCACCTCGAGTGCGACGAGCAGCTGGTTGACCGCCTCCATGCCGATCATGTCCGGGCGGCCGTCCTGGTGGCGCTCCACCAATGAGTAGAACTCGTCCATGAACAGAATGCGGCCAAGCGAACGGGCGATCAGCGCGTTGGTCCTCGGGCCGGATGCCCCGATGTGCTCGCCACAGAAGTCGGCCCGTTTGACTTCGACGACCTCGGGATGCCGCACGATTCCCAGCCCGGCGTAGATCTTTCCGAGCGCCTCGGCTGTGGTCGTCTTTCCGGTTCCGGGTGGACCGACGAGAAGCATGTGATTGGTCTGATTCGTCACCGGCAGCCCGGCGGCCATCCGCAGCCCCCGGACCTCGATCTGGTCCTCGATTTCGGCCACCGCCCGTTTGACTTCACTCAACCCGACCTGGTTGTTGAGCAAGGCACGACCTTCAGCCAACAGCTCTTCGCGGCGCTCTTCGTTCTCCTCTTCGCGGCGCTGCCGCTCAGACCGCTCAGTGGTGACGTCCCATTTATTGCTGCGGGTGTTGATGGTTTCCTCGTCGGTGACCACCAGCTGCAGGTTCGGGTCGGCCAGCGCGTCCTTGGCCGGCTCGATCAGTGCCCCGTTGATCGTCGCCCTCGACAGCCAGACCTGTGCCTTGTCCTCCTGATCGAGCTGACGGTGAGCCATCCCCCGGACGTAGGCGAGATCTGCTGCGATCAAAGGAAATTCGTTCGGATCGATCGCAGTCACGGCGGTGTCGGTCAGCTGGTGGCGGCGTGCCTCGGCCACGCCGACGTGTCCGGCACGCAGATCGACTCGATCTGCCCAGTCCAGCGCGACACGCCCCTGCCCCAGATGGGCCGCGGCATGCGCCGCCAGTGCGTTGGTGGCCGCGGTGACCGCCGACATGATGATCGCCTGCGGCGGCAAGATGGTCGCCGCCACCGAAATAACGTCAGGCCAGCGCTGCGTGCCGAACATCAGATACGCCCGCACATACTGCTGCCACTGATGGTTCTCCCAGGTATCCAGCAGCGTCGAATCTTTCAGCAGCGATTCGGCTTTCTCATACTGCCCGTCATCGACCAGCGCACTGGCCAGCGCTAACCCCGCGTGTGATGACTCCGTCACCGAGATCGCCAGATACGGCCCGGCCTTGATCGACGCGGACAGCCGAATACCGAGGCGGTTGGTCTCCCGGTGCAGCCGTCCCCCATACGCGTACAGCTGCTGCAGGGTCGACAGCGCCTCGTCGCCGGCGGCGATCCGACCCAGCCACGCATCGGCCATCGACGGGTCGATTTCGGTCGCCTCGCGAAACCGCGCCTGGGCGGCGGACATGTCGTTGTCGAACGACGCCATCGCCTGGTCGAACTGCTTGCGCGCGGCGGCAGTGGTACTGCTGCTAGTCATGCGCGCCGCTCCTCCTCATCGCTTCGCTCTGCATCGTCGCTGGCGCGATTCATGCGCGCCGCTCCTCCTCATCGCTTCGCTCTGCATCGTCGCTGGCGCGATTCATGCGCGCCGCTCCTCCTCATCGCTTCGCTCTGCATCGTCGCTGGCGCCCGTTCATCGTCTAATCCACCGGTTCGAGGTCGGTTCTACTCAGGGTCGTCGGCTCTGACGATATGTAACGATTCTCGGCCCTGAACAACTCGACCTCAACCGTATGGACTTGTCCAGCGGCCGTCACGTCCACGGTCGCCGGGCCGATCTGGGTGATCAGCACATCGGCCGATCCGCGGTAGGGCGTTCCCGGCTCCCCGATCGAGATCAGGGTGTTCGGCCGCGGGGCGGGGGTGACGGTGCCGTCGACAACGCTCACGGTGGTGCCGGCTATCGGTCTGACCTGATCGCCCACGGCGATGTCGGGCATCCGCACACTGGCCCACCGCTGCTGATCGCGGGTGTGCACGGTTATCCGCTCGCCGGCGCCGGCCAGCCGCACCACGATTCGTTTGGCCAACGAGTCCTGTGCGGCGATATGCACCCGACTGAACTCTCCCGGGTCGTCCAGCGGCAGCATCAGCCGGTTACCGGCGTCGACCTTGCCCAGCAGGACGCCCGAGGGCCCGATCGGGATGATCAGCGGTTGCGCCAGAACGCCGCGACGGACGCTGTGCAACGTCGGCATCGGACCGCACAGGTTGGCGGCGATCGCTCGCGCCTGCTCTCCCGGCAGCGTCTTCAGCATCACGCTCGGTGGAGCTGTCGGCGGCTGTGCGGTGCGCACGGTCACCGTTGCCGTGATGCTGCCGTCGGCGAAGACGGTGATGTTCTGGATGATCCCGTCGGCGCGCAGCGCCCAGGCGTGCTCCAGGTTCTCCGCAGTGATGTCGCCGGGCCGGTACCAATAGGTGGTCAGCCAACCGCCCTCGCCCCGCGCCGTGCGCCACCGCTGGTGCTGTGCGTTCAGCGCCGAGGAACCCAGCCGTCGTTCCAATTCGACGATGTCCGTCGCGGTCGCGACCTTGGCGCGAAGGCCGTGCTGCCGCAACGCGGCACTGATCCGTTGCGCCGCAGCGAGCGTCGCGGTGCCCACCGACGTACGCCATTGCAGCGCTTCGGCATTGGGGAACGACGCGATCCGCACGATCAGCCAGGTCTCCCGCTGTCCTGCATAAGGCGGCGTGCCGATCAAGGTGTCGTAGACCCGCGGGTAGTCGCCGCTGCTCCGCCGCCGCGCCCCTACGCTGACCACGCTCAGCGATTCGATCGCCAAACCCAGGCTCTGGTGCAGCAGCGGCAACAGGCTGGCGACGTCGACGGTGTTTTCGGTGTACGTCGCTGTGGACCCGGTGAGCAGGGTCGGTCGATGCGCCTTGCCGAGCAGCTGCACGACTACCATCGCGACGCCGTCCTGATACCGGACTCCACCGCCGGAACGGTCGTTGGCCACCGTGATGGGCTCGCTCAAGGTGATCGCTCGACGACGCTGGCGCCACAGCATCAGCCACGACCACAGCGGCTGACGACGCCAGCGGATCACGCCAGCGGCCACTCCGAGCGCCAAAGCTCCTGCGGCGCAGGGATATCCGCCCAACGCCCAGCCGACCATGCCGGTAGCGAGGACAGCGACAATGATCGCCAGCCTTGTCGTGGCCTTCATCGCTCTCGCCGAGCCCGTGCAACAAGCGAGGCGATCAGCACCGCAGCCGCCACTACACCGGCGAACGCCAATGCCAGGTTGCGGGCGCGGTGATCCGGCGGCGGTGGCGGTGCGGCCGGCACGATCAGTCGGCTCTGCGCTCCCGGCGCGAGGCGGTCCCCGGGTGGCACATTGAACGTCAACGCGGCGACCGGGTCCACGACTCCGTAGCCGACCTGGTTGTCCACACCACGCGGCGGATTATGCGCCGTCTGCAGAATCCTGTTGACGACCTGGTGGGCAGATAGCCCCGGATACTTGGCACGCACCAGCGCGGCGACCCCGCTCACGTAGGCGGCCGAAAAACTTGTCCCCCAGAACGGCATGTTTTTTTCACCCGGCCGGATCGGCGGATAGGCGTTCACCGGTCCGCCGGTCTGCGGCGACAGTCCCATGATCCCGACGCCGGGCGCCGCGGCCGCCACCCACGGGCCGGAAAGGCTCTTGCTGACCGGTGCGCCGGTGTTGTCGACCGCTCCCACCGACAGCACGTAGTCCGAGAACCAGGACGGCGCAGACACCGTCTTGACTTGATGCCAGTCCCGCGGATCGGAGGTGTCCAACGGGTCGAAACCGGGATTCTGGGCACACTCGTCTTCGCCCTCGTTGCCGGCTGCCGCGACGATCACCGCGTCCTTCACCGTCGCGGCGTACCAGACGGCGGCGCCAATGGCGCTCTGGTCCAACGGATCAGCCGCCGAGACGCACGCGGTAACGCTGATATTGATCACCTTGGCGCCCATGTTGGCTGCATGCACGATCGCGCTGGCCAGCGTGGCAACAGTGCCGGCCTTCTTCCGGGCTTCCGAGTCGCCGCCGCCCGGACTGGCCAGCTCGTAGGCCCGCGAGGACTGACGGATGGAGATGATCGTCGCGTGCGGCGCCACCCCGGCGACCCCGTCCGGCGCTCCCGGCGGAGGTGGCGGCACCTCGGGGTCGTCCGGTTGTGCGGGCGCCGGATCGCCGGGCCCATTTGACGGTTCGTCTTCGGGAGGCGGAGGTGGCGGCGGTGGCGGTGGTGGCGGCGGAGCCGGTTTGGTCTCCGTGATTGTCACCGGCGATGGGGGCGGGGGTGGTGCGATTGGTGGTGGTGGTCCGCCGGGCGGTGGTGGCGCTGCCTTGATCGGAGGTGCGCCCGCCGGCGGCGCGAACGCCGGGGCGGCGGGCATCGGGGCGGGCATCGGAGTGCCCTGCGGCGCGGCGGCGATCAGCGACGCCACCACGGTGCCGTGCGCGTCGCAGTCCATCAATCCGTCGCTGCCCATGATGTAGTCCCCACCAGCGACTGCCGGCAGCCGAGCGCTGGGGTTGACACCGGTGTCGATTACGGCGACGGGCACCCCGTTCCCCGTCGAGTACTGCCAGGCCTTGGCGATGTTGAGCATCGTGAAACCCGGCGCGGTCACGGCCACGTTCGGATCAGCGACGGTGATGGTTCGCGCGCAGATGTTGCTTTGCCGCATCGGCTGGTCCGCAGCCGGCTTGCGGTCCGCAGGCACCCGGCCAGGGTCAACGATCGGGCGTGGAATTGCCTGCGCCGCAGGAAGACCGGTCGATAAGCCGACCAGCAGGCCAACGAGCGTGAGGGCGGAGATCCGCAGCGCCGCCGACGCTAAGACGCGCGTGCCCCGATCGCTCATCGCATGCGCACCCAGGTGAACAACCCGCCGATCCACGCGGCCAGCGGCAGCGCAGCGATTATCGCCACGATTTCCAGCCATTCGGCGATCATCCGGACCAGCGGGGTGAACCTGGTGATCGGCACCAACAGCGCCGCGGCCAGACCGGCAACGCCGAAGCCGGCCAGAACCAATGCCGCCCACAGCACCGACTCAGCCGATGCGGCCGGCCCGTGCAGGACATATTTGATGACGCCGACGCATACCGCGGCCGCGGCCCCGCACACCAGCGCAGTGGCCTGCCGCTTGTCGGCGAACGCCCGTCCGCGACTGATGAAGATGAGCACGAACAGCCCGACCAGCGCCGCGGCGGCGCCACTGCGGTTATGACCCGGCATCAGCGTGGCCCACACCGCGGCGGGCAGCGTCAGTCCCGCACCCACACAAATCCCGGTCAACACGTTGTTCGCGCGCACGGCGGCGGCCGCGATCTGCGCCCCGCGAGGAGTGGTGTCCGGGCTCAGCTCCTCCTCGGCGGACTCGTCCACCGGCGACACCGCGTCAACCGGGAGTCCGGCGCTGCGGCGAAACAGGTCGCGGCCGGTGACCGACCCGAAGTACGGCGGCCGGATCCGGGCCGCCCAGAGCGCGATCGTAGGGGCCAGGGTCAGCAGGAACAGCAGAATGACCAGGGTGCACATGCCCAGCCATTGGGCAGGAACCGGCCGCCACATCCGGGCCGCGGCGACTACCCCGCCCAACCCACACAGGGTCACTATCGTTGCGGCCACATTGATGTGACGTCGGGTTATGACCGCCACCCCGCAGGTGAGCACCCCAGCCGCGAGGGCCGTGATGAAAAGATGCGCTGCCCCGAGGGCGCCGGGAGCTCCGGCACCCAGGCTCACCGCAAGCAGCGGCACCGAAAGCCACGCGAACCCACCGATCAAGTCAGCGCGATGCGGCCACCACTGCGCCACCGCACCCGCGCCACCTATGGCAAGTAGGCCGAGAGCGCCCGTCACAACGCTAGGCACGATCGAGTCGCCAGCAGTGCGGTTACGCACAGCCAATCCGATCACCGACGCAGAAATCATGGCCAGGATGGCCAGCGCCGTGTGAGCGGCCGTGTCGGCTGTTACGGGGTGGAACAGGTTCTTGCCGATTCGGGCAAGTCCGGTGGATAGGGACTCGTATTGCGGCTCGAACGAGTCGCCCTCGACTGCGGGCGCCAACACCAGCGTGGCGCCGTCCTCCACGCCTAGTTCATCGAGGGTTTTGGTGACGTCCAGCCGCACACCGTTGACCTTGTGCAGCTCGTAGCCGACTCCGGATTCCAACCCGGTCAGACCCCGGCGCTTGAGGTCATCATTGAGCAACTCAACGATGTTGTCGACGAACACCTCCACCGGCACCGATGCCGGATAGACCTGAGAGACAAGGTGTTCGCCGCATACCACCGCAACTGCGCAACGCGCCGGGAATGCGACCTTCGTCATTACCGTGGCCTGTCGGCGTCCGGAACATATTTGTCCGCCAACGCCGCAGTAATCTCGAACAGTCGCAGCCGTGTTTTCTTTTGCAATTCATGTTGCGTATCGATGATTCCGCCCTTGGCCAAATGCGGGTCGAAAGGCATGAACTCGACTGTCGCACCTGATTGCCCGAAACGCTCGGTGAGATATGCTTGGGCATCGGAATCGTATTTATCGCGGCTGTCATTCAGAATCACCATGCTGCGTGACACTAATTCGTGATAACCCATCGCCCGCAGCAAATCGATAGCTCGCGTCACCGGTAACGAAGTATCGGCGGTAAGCCCCGACACGAAGACCAGCGTGTCGCAAGCGTCGAATACCGCCTTCATCACCGGGTGTTCCAGGTCGTCGGAGGTGTCCACCACGATCACGTTGTGGGTGCGACGCAGCCGCGAAAGCACCCCGGTGAACATCGACGGCACCAGCGGCCGCGGTTGGTCGGATGCCCGGTTGCCCGCCAGCACATCGAGACCTAAGCTGTTCTGCCCCAAATGTTCCCGGATGTCGGCATAGCCCTGGACATCCGTGTCGTTTAAAACGGCCGCGTAGTCGCCCGGCGGGGCTTCGTCGATCCGCCCGGCCAGGGTTCCGAAACCGGGTGCTGCGTCGATGGCAACCACGTTCTCCGGTCGGCACTCACGAAACACCGCGCCGATGCACGCGGTCATCGTGGTCTTGCCCACGCCGCCCTTTCCGGAGACTACCCCGACGACGTACTGCTTGCGGATGTGTCGCCTTATCCGCCCTTGCAATTCGCGTAAATGGCGTTCGGCCGGCGATTCACCGAGATTTATGGTCTGGAACGACACGGCATATACGAATTTGCGCCAGCCTGATCCGGGTGGAATTTTGCGCGGTGCGACCATATCGGAGATGCGCAACGTTTCCGAAACGGAGTCCGGATGCTGAGGACGTGAACCCGCAGGTTGTCGCGGCGTTTGCCGACCTTGCTCCGTCGAATTGGGCGGCGCGTTCCACGGATTTGTCACGATGCCGATGCTAACATGCGCGCGATACCCATCACTTACACAACCTTTCGATATGAATGCCATTCTTCATTCGCGGGAAGGCGCCGCATCATCCGGTTCACCGCAGTCGCGATGCTGGAGCTGGTGCCGGGTGCGATGATCATCCATCTCTTCCCGTCCGACACGAAATGCTCGCCGATGAGCCGGCCCTCCGCGGTGTCGGCGATGGTGACCACGCTCTGCTCTATGTGTTTGCGGGTGGGCTGACCGGACTCGACGCCGGATTGGATGGCGACGATGAAGGCGCGCGCCGTCCGGCGCGGGTCTGCGGCCATCATCAGGATCTGGAGCTGGTCCCCGTCCAATCGCTCGCGGAGTAGTTGCTCTCGCAACATTTCCTGACCATTTACGCCGTCCATCACCCTGTCGATGTCCACGGTCACCGGCTGCAGCGGCGCCGGCTCCAGCGTCCCGCACATCCGCTCGATCTGGGCGTTGACGATGTCATTCGCCGCGGATTCGGTATTCGAGGTGCCGGCACCACTAATGCGGACCAGGTCCTCCGATCGTTCTAAGGCAACCCACCAATGCGCAAATCGGGCAAGCAACGCCCTGGCGGGCATATCGCCCCCGCCGGGCGTGGACAGGTGGATCATCAGGGCGACGTCCCGGCGGGCGAGCACGGTCAGCCATTCCCGCACAGTGGCGTCGACCTGCCCCGCCTCGTCGATCACGCCGACATCTCGCAACTCGGCAGCGATCGGGTGCGCAAGCGCCATCTGCGGCGTCTCGGCGCTGGGCAGAATCGGTCGTAAGCCCAACTCCGGGGCCAGCACTTCAATACCGGTGAGTACCTGCAGCACCCACAGCCCGTCAATGGTCGTGGTCAACACGTTGATCCTCCAAGCCAAAGCGCGGGGCGCACGACCGCGCGCGCCCCGCGGTCAGCGAGATGCGAGGCCTAGATGCTCAGCGATTGTCCAGCCGCTGTGTCGGTGGCGTTTGCGCCGTGGAATGAGGCCGTCACGGCGCCACTGTGCCGGGTAATCGTGTCGGCGATGTCGAACACCGCATTGCAGAGTCGGTTAAGGCTATCGATGTAGGCGTTACCACCCAGACCTTGAAAACCCTCAGACACCAACGCGTTGCCCGCGGTCAAAAGGTCATTTGCATGCTCGTGGAGCATCTGGGCCTGCACAGCCATGTTGTGGGAAAGCTCTTCTCCCATGCCGTAATGGTACGAAATTGTCATCTGAAACTCCTTATGCGAGTGTGTCTCTGGGATTCAAGTTCGATCGAACGGAGCGAATTACATCTGCGACGACGGGGCTGCGCCAGGATGCACGCTAGCCAGGTGATGGGCCGAATCGGCCTGCTGGGCAAGGAATTGCGCTCTGGCATCGGCAAGGTGCTGATGCAGTTCCATGTTGGCGGCGAGCGCCTGATTAAGGTCGGCTTCCACCTGGCCCGCAACAGCGTATGACGTCTGGGAAGCCTGGCCGTCCCATCCCACGTGCAGGATGTCGCCCGACTGGGTTAGGTATTGCTGACCGAGATTTTGTGCTTCTGCCAGAAGGTGGTCAGCCCGCTGGATCATGGCATCGATCGGTTCGAGCGATACCACCGTTTTCGACCCGGAACCCCCTGGTGCCACATCTACCATTTGCGTCTCCCTCTAATGATCTGGACCGGCCCCGAAGATGCGGAGCATTGCATGAAGTGTAGTGACTTCGCGCCAGCTGTCACTTCGGCTTTTGCCAATCCAAGCCATCGTCCAGAATCGGCCGCTGAGCAGCTGATTTGGCGACAGTCGGGGCGGATGGCCCGCACCGCGCCGGCTACTAGACATCCCGCTTGTCGCGCTCGACGACAATGCGCGCGTGCGTCACTGTGTCTTTGCCGTCCTTACCCGCACTTCCGTTCTCCCGACCCAGCATCCCCGCGGTCGC
>Ga0307478_10003775_pt1 | contig 11070 bp, 9 predicted proteins | sample atmos_gasesECM4C_2_FD_203713 | JGI IMG/M metagenome (GOLD analysis project Ga0307478, IMG submission 203713) | Hardwood forest soil microbial communities from Morgan-Monroe State Forest, Indiana, United States - atmos_gasesECM4C_05 | ecosystem: Environmental > Terrestrial > Soil > Temperate...
AGAAATCTCGCCCTGCTTCCCTGGAATGACTACTACAACCACCACCGACCTCATGGTAGCCTCAACTACCAGCCGCCCATCAGCCGCTCGGAAACACGTACAACGTCTTGATCATCTACAGGCACCCGGTTTGTCTCAGATTGATTCACTTGTAGCTAAGTCGTTGAAATCCCGTAGAGGCTCGTTAGAGGTCGGAAAATCACGCCGCCACAGTCGCTTAGAGTGCCCGCCAATGGCCTTTAGAAGCCCGTAGGGCGCGATTCAGAGGTCGGGCCATGGTTCAGGTCGTCGGGCACTCCGATCGGCCGCCAGAGCGCTTCCTCGCGCAAAAGTTATCTTTTAGTTAATGCGGCCAAAAGGGTCGGAGAAGAACCCGTCTCGATTAAGGGTCCGTCAGGCCTCCGGCTTCGGTGGCGGTCGTCTTCCAGAATGCACGAGGTTGTCGGTGACAAGCTCAGCCGGGCGATCCCTTGAAGATCACTGCTGTGGTGACCCACTGCCCGTGGTCATTTCAGGCGAGAGAGGTCTGTCCGCCTTCTCTTCGCGGAGTCTTTGAATGAACATCACTGGATCGAAATCAACACCGTGCATCGGAAAGTTCGCTGCCACTCGGTAGACAGCATCGTCCAGTTCGGTGCCATGCTGCCAGTCTGCCAGGAGACCTTGCCTGATCAGCAATCTCAGCCGGGAGTGGCGGAGCCACACGGCTGCCAGATTCGCACCGGGATTGCAGGTGCGCGCCATTAGATCGAGTGTAATCACCCCATCTTTTCCGGAGTAACGTTTCCTCATCTGTACACAAACGTCGTGAAGCGACTTAAGATCGTCTTTGCTGACGGGCGGTACAGTCCCCCCTGCTTCAGCCTCCTCGACAAAGGCCCGAAACGATTTCAGTCGGTCAAGTTGTGCATCCCGCATCCCTGTCACCTTGTGCCATGCGCTGTCCTCGAGTGTTGTAGCTCCTGCGTACAGAATCTCCACTCGATCTGAGCACAGCCCTGGCTCTGCCCTATGGTGATACGTTCCTTGAGCGCAAGCGGTGACCCACATCACAACTTCTCGAGAAGTGGCGGATTGTGAATGGCGAAGTATCCGTATCTGTTTGCGGAATGGCGGGTCGGCATGTCCTTTGCTGTTCAACCCGGCTCTCATTTGAGCTAGCCCCGCGGGGACCGGGGAATTTCTAGAGCCCGCGCCTGTGGAGCACGTAACGGATGGCTTGGTCGCCGAGCACGATCTCGACGCCCGCCTTGCGAAAGCCGGCTCCCTCGAAGAGCCGTATCGAGGGTTGATTCGGAATCCTTACGAGGGCGTCGATCGCTTTGATACCGGAAATTCGAAAGAGCTCCTCAATGGCGACCGCCAGGATCTTGCGCCCGTTCCCTTTTCCGCGAAAGGCTGCCCCCAGATTGATCGATAGGACCGCATGGGTTCCGTCCAACTGGCAGTGCACCATGCCCATGGGCTCGCCCCGGCGAGTCACTGCCGTGTAGAGAATCGACTGCGGGTCTGCCAGCCGCGCACGAAACCACTCCATATATCGTTCCCACGCAATCGGTTCACTGGCGAACGACCCGTCATGGGGTGCGGGATCATTCCTCCATTCCCAGCAGCTCCGGCAATCCGATTCGATGGCTCGCCGGAGAATCGGATCTCCCCATAGGAACACAGCGACTCGTTCTGCGCCGCGCCCATCCACAATCTCCCGCCCGCGTGCCGACATCTGTTCCCGCTTCGCTTGCGACGCCAGCAGTTCGCAAAGCACATTACCGGTCTTGGCGGCAGGAATTTTGCCAGCATCACCGAGGTTGACCGCCGCGCCGAGCCTCGCCAGTTCACCTGCAATGCTTTCCTGGTTGGGCGCCAAAACACACAAAACCGCTGGCGAGCCCATCATGCACAGTTCCCAGCTCGTCGTTCCCGCACCCGCAATCACAAGGTCTGCCCAGACCATCAATGCCGGCATATCCGAGACGTCCTTCAACAGCCGTATGGAGCAATTTGTCTCTTCTATCAGCTGCTCAATCTTCGCCAGGTGTGGATTGCTCCCGCCGACGACAACCGTCAACTCCAGATCTGGCTCAGTGAGGAGAATCCTCAGGATCTTCTCGGTGACATTCTCCGGATCGCTGCCGCCCATGGTCACGAGAATCCGGCGCGCTCGCGGCGCAATCTCAAATTTTCGTTTCCTCCAGAACCTAAACTCGCGGCGCATCAGGGTGTAGCGCGGCCCTAAGAGGAGCCGTGTATGTGGCGCTCGTTCCCGATAAAGCTCTTCCCTGGCGTGCAGGTTTTGATTCAAGACCACATCGGCCGAGTACGGAGGCGCCGCGCCGTTATCGTCAATAAAGAGGACCTTCAGTCCCGCGTCTCGTAGCGCCGACTGATACACGGAGCCAAACTGGTATCCGTCCACCACGACCCACTCGGTTTTCTTCTGGCGGGCCAGGTCGCATGTTCCAGAGGAGTCCTCCGCGCTTCCAGCAAGACCCGGCAAGCGCGCGACATCGGCACCCTCAATCCGCAGCCGCACTTCAATCGAGGGAGTTGCGTCCGCCATTGCAAACAAAACCTTTCCCCCCGCATCCTGCCACGCTTGGGCGAGCGCCAGACACCGCATCGCGTGTCCCGTGCCCATCGCGACGCTGGCATCACATCGAATCAACAGGGTGCTCGACAAAGTCATCCTTCGCGAATCGAACGTGGTTTCCAGTTTTTAAGACTTTCTCAGGCTTCTCGACGCGGGCTGCTCTCTCGGTCCATATCGCGCGAATAGGAAGCCGTCACTTTCCGGACTGCCGCGATCACATCTTCCACATCCTGGTCGGTCATCCCGTGAAACATGGGCAAGCTGATCAGCTGTTCGTACGCGCGTTCCGTCACCGGATATTCGCCGCCCTGGTATCCGAAGCGCTCCCGGTAGTAGGGGTGCAAATGCACGGGCACGTAGTGCAGGTTTACTCCAATGTTTTCAGAGCGCAGCGCGTGCAGGACCTGGTCGCGATCCGCTAACAATGCGTCCCCATCTACGCGAATTGGATACAAATGCCACACGGATTTAACATCCTCCCGCACGATCGGGGGGCAGACTCCGGGAAGATTCCGGAACGCCGCCGTGTATCTTGCGGCGATCTCCGCGCGGCGAACGAGATTCGCCTCCAATTTCTTGAGTTGCGAGAGCCCCAGCGCGCAAGACACGTCGGTCAGGCGGTAATTGAAGCCCAGGAGTGTCATCTCGGTCTTCCAGCTTCCCGATGCCAGCCGCTGACGGGCATCCGTTGACAGGCCATGGTTCCGAAAACTGCGCAGGGTTTGGGCGAAATCCGCTCGATTCGTCGTAACCATGCCGCCCTCGCCGGTGGCCACATGCTTTACCGCATGAAAACTGAAAACCGACATGTGCGCGATGCTCCCGGTGCAGCGCCCACGGTATTCGGCGCCCAGCGCGTGACAGGCATCCTCCACCACGATCAGGCCATGCTTATCGGCCAGCCCGAGAATCGGGTCCAGGTCTGCAGGGTGGCCGGCATAAGCCACGGGCAGAACGGCGCGCGTCTTCTGGGTGATTTTCCCGGCTAGAAGCTCGGGATCGAGGTTGAGCGTATCGCGGCTCACATCCGCAAAGACAGGGAGCGCGCCTTGGTAGAGAACACAATTCGCCGTCGCCACGAAGGTCAGCGGCGACGTGATGGCTTCGTCTCCGGGCCCTAAGCCGGCCGCAAAGACGGCTGCATGCAAGGCGGCTGTTCCCGAACTGAAGGCGATGGCGTACTTCGCGTTCACCCGGGACGCAAACGCCTGCTCGAATTCATCGACTTTTGGACCGCCGGTAAGCCAGGGGGACCGCAGGACGTCCACGACCGCCTGGATGTCGTCATCGTCAATCGACTGCCGACCATATGGAAGGAAGGTATTGCGAACTGGAGATCCTCCGTGGATTGCGAGGAGCTCCGGAGTTGGGCGAGTCGCGCACATTCCGCGCGGTTATACCGGAACCGTGGAGTTGTCGGGTTCCAGGGAGGCAATCAATTCCTGCAGTTGGAGATGGGTGAGCCAATCCGAGTTGGTGTCGCTCGCATAACGGAAACCATCCGGCAACGCTTTTCCCTGTATCCGGTTGTTTCCATTCCACCCTGGATGGGACGGCTGAATCACGTACATCCCGTCGAATTCCAAGGTGTTGCGTGCTTCGTCTTCCGATATCAGCACTTCGTGCACCTTCTCGCCCGGCCGGATTCCAATCGTCTCGATCTCGCATCCCGCAGCGATGCAGCTCGCAACGTCCATCATTTTCATGCTGGGGATCTTGGGGACAAAGATCTCCCCGCCCCGCATTTGCTCCAGGCAACGAATAACGAATCTCACGCCCTGGTCGAGCCTAATCCAGAACCGTGTCATGCGGGGATCGGTAATCGTGATCTTGCGGCGTTTGCGCTGCTCGAGAAACACGGGGATCACTCCGCCCCTGCTTTCCACAACATTCCCGTAGCGAGCGCAGGCAAAACGGGTGCCCTGGGTCCCGGAGTAGGCATTTGCCTGCACAAACATCTTCTCGGCGCACAGCTTCGTGGCGCCGTAAACGTTCACCGGATTGACAGCTTTATCGGTGCTCAAGGCAACAACCCGGCGGACGCCCTGATTGATCGCAGCGTCGATTACATTGCGGGCACCCATAATATTGGTCTGGACCGCCTCGAACGGATTCGACTCGCAAGCCGGTACCTGCTTAAGGGCCGCCGCGTGGACCGCGACCGTCACTCCCGACACTGCCCGCTCCAACCGGGCGGGATCCCGCACATCTCCAATAAAATAGCGCAGGCTGGGATGATCGAAACCGGCCGCGCGCATTTCATGCTGCTTCATTTCATCCCGGCTGAAGATCACCAACTTTTGCGGCCGATATTCCCGCAACATCAACTCGACAAACTTTTGCCCAAACGAACCGGTTCCCCCGGTGATCAGCACTACCTGTTCCGACCAATTCATCCCATGCGCCTCATACGAAATTCCGCAAGATTTTCAACCGACAAAATTCTGGATGGATAATCCCGAAGTGGATAACGGGTAAGTATATCGGAGAGGCCGCTCGGAGGCGCGCTCACCCTGCTGTAGTTCAGAGGCGACATCTACTCGAGCGCAAGCCCATCCCATCATTTTCCCTTGAGGTGAAGAAGCTTGATCCTTACTTAGGCAAAATGTTTTCGCTTCGGTCGAAGACGCCAGCACATCTGGTTGGAACTCTGGCACTTAGCATTTCCACCGGTTTGGCACCGCGCTTGCCTCTGCATCCAGCAAGTCTGGCCACTGCGGAGACGTACGAATGCATTTGCTGTCGGCGGCGCACCAGTTAGCCTGGTCCCAATACCCTCTCATCTGGCTTTGCGAATGTTGTGCAATTCTCTGGCTCGTCCTTCGTTCCATCCGATCCCCTTGGGTGCGCGCCGGCGTTCTCATGATGGTCTGCGGTCTGGCGATGAACGCGCTCGTCACCGACGCCAACGCCGGAACCATGCCCGTGGTCGGAATGCCCTCAACTCTCCGTCCTGTCAGCCCGATGTGGCACGCGGCCACGGCCCACACCCGATTAGCCCTGCTGGCTGATCAGGCTCGGCTCGGCCTCTTCAGTGTTGGCGATGTGATCCTTCTCTTCGGTGGCAGCCTGATTATGGCGATTTGTTTCCGCAGAGCGATTCGCCGACGGTCCGCCTGTCGAACCGCCGGCCTCTAGGGCTGCCAACCATACAGTTTAAGGATCGCACAAACTCTGCACGCCAAATTGCGGACAACAGGATGGATTCTCATCCGGACGTGCTACTTCCGCGATCCATGCCAGCCTGAGTCTCCGCTCATGCTCCCGCCTGCAATTTCATCCTGGCCGGGTTACTTTCCGGTCATTTGCGGTGACCAAAGATAGCCCTGCGTTGTGACCTTCGACTGCGCCATGTCGCTGAAGAAACAGGCGCTTGCCCGTAAACTGCAACTGAGCGTCGTTCCCTCCCCAGCGATCCGCCCGCGTTCACTTGCATACCGAAACCTACATCGATCGGCTGACACCCACGAGTGTTCGCCCAAAGACGCTACCGGTCCTTGCGCTGGGAGGCGGGGTCACGCTGGCAGGCGTCCTGAATGTGTTGCGCCGGAGCGGAATCGATGTCTTTGCACTTTGTCCTCCCGAGGATTTTGTTCGACGCTCGCGCTGGTACCGCCCCTTTCCGACAGCCTTGCCGAATCCCAGCCCCTCCGACCTTCAAGCTTTGCTTGAGACTTCCGAGATAAGCTCGGCAGTCTTACTACCCTGCTCCGACGACTGGCTTCGCGCAGTCAGTAATCTTCCAGCTTCTCTCCTCGACCGTTTCCCGTGCAGCACATCGCCGGAATGCGTCGATCTCCTCACCGACAAGTGGCGTTTCGCTCAGCTGCTTGAAGGACTCGGCATTCCGCGCCCCCGGACGCAGCTGATCTCGTCCCGGGAACAATGCCAGGCACTGCCGGATTCCTTTTTTGAGGGCGCGATTCTCAAACCGCTCTCTTCTGTAGACTTCGCCTGCCGACATGGGGTGAAGGGGTATCTGGTGGAAAGCCGTCGCGAGGCTGCCGCTCTGATCGAACAACTCGAACTCCCGATCATGGTGCAGGAATTCATTCCCGGACCACCGCACTCCGGCTACTTCCTCGATGGATTCCGCGATCGCAGCGGCCGCATCACGGCCCTGTTCGGCCGCCGGCGTCTCCGCATGTATCCGCAGAAACTGGGAAACAGTACCCTCATCGAAAGCATTCCGCTTCGCGACCTCGCCGGCGCCATCTTCCCGCTGGAATACCTGCTGGAGCAGATCTCCTATCGCGGTGTTTTTAGCGCCGAGTTCAAACTGGACGAGCGTGATCTCACCTTCAAACTGATCGAAATCAATGCCCGGCCATGGTGGTATGTGGAGTTCGCCAGCCGCTGCGGCGTGGATGTTTGCACCATGGCGTATCAGGATGCGCTCGGCTTGCCCGTTTCCGCGATCGACCGCTACGAGGTCGGGCGGCGCTCTGTATTTGCGGTGAATGACTTGCGCTCCTGGCGGGAACAATCTGGCACCCGGCTCAGCCTCTGGTCTTTCCTGAAAACATGGCTCGGGTGCGACAGCGCACCGTTTCACTGGAACGATCCTGCGCCCGCGCTTCAGTACCTTCGGCAAACCATGGCTGCCTTCTTGCGCTCTGAATTGCATACCAAGCAAGCCAGACCACAGACCCAGCCGCACGAACGCGAAGTCCTAAGCCCGGATAGGCAAGACTTGACCTTGCACGCCGTGGCGTCGGATGGGGATAAGTCTGTCCGGTAGATCCGTTCGATCGCCTAGGCGTCCCCGGCTTGTCGCCGACGGGAATATATTCGCAGTCAAACTGGTTTTCTTCACGCTCACTTCAAAGCCAGTCCCGGGCTGGTAATCGCTTATTGGACTCGCGGTCCAGGCGACTTTGAAGCGGGAAGGGATTGCACGAGGTCAGGCCAGATCTTGTCGGGCATGGCTAAAAATACCCCGACAATTTGGGGGTCGAACTGACGTCCTGACCAAAGCCTGATTTCTTCCTTTGCAGCGGACAGCGGTCTTGCAGCACGGTAGGGTAAGTCGGCCGTGATCGAATCCAGGGTATTCGCGACTGCCACGATCCTTGCGCCTAGTGGTATTTGTTGACCCTGCGTGCGACGCGGATAACCTGTTCCGTCGTAGTTCTCGTGATGAGAATAGATAATTTCGTCAACGCCAGCCGCATTCTGAAACTTCCGAACCATTTGGTATCCGAGCAGGCAGTGCTCCCGCATGGTAGCGGTCTCCTCGGAGGTCAAAGGACCAGGCTTAATCAAAATGGCAGGGGGCAGCGCCATTTTGCCAATGTCATGCAGGTATGCGCCGCCGGCGATAATGCCCGTCTCTTCTTTAGTCAACCCCATTGCCCGCGCAATCGCGATCGTGTAGACGGTGACGCGTCCAAAATGGTTTCGACGAGGCATGTCCCCCTCGTCAACGGTCCGCTTAACTAGATCATCGAAGGCTGGCATTGGGCTCTGCTTTTACCCCGCGTGTTCGGCAAGGCGATTTTTGCTGACGCAGCATACCAGTCCATCGCCTTTGAGGGGCGTAGCATCCCAATAAACGCTCGACCCCGATTTTGGCGAACAAAAAGCGCAAACTTGCGAGAACGCCTGATTACAGCAATGAGGTTACAGCAATGAGGGTGTGCGATAATCCGCCGGATGAGTAAGCACCGGGCAGTAGTCTTTTTCATCCTTTCCTTTTCATTTTGCGTATTTGCTGGATCTGCTCATTGCCAATCCCCCTCAGAATCGCCCAAGTGGCAGGTAAAGAAACTCGCTATTGAGGTGAGCCGCGGATCGTCTGAACCTGAAGGCGATATTTTCATCATTGATCCCGTGAACACGAAGCCACGTCGGCTAGTTGAGGGCGTCTACCCAGCGTGGTCGCCTGACGGAGAAAGAATCGCCTACGGCACACGCTCTGGACACGGGTATGGCCAGATTTATGTCATAAACGCTGACGGTTCCGGGCGAAGACAACTGACCAACGTTAACGGCGGGACATTTTTTCCAGACTGGTCGCCCGACGGAGAAAAAATAGCCTTTACCGTGGGACTCGGAAGCAAATCGCCCATGGTCTGGGTTATGAACAAAGACGGTGACAACGCCAAACCAGTTACTGAGGGCTCAGCTGCACGTTGGTCTCCGGATGGTAGTCGGCTGGCGTTTTTCCGTGCTCCAAAGAACCCTGGGGGCAAAGGATCAATGTGGGTTGTGAATGCGGACGGAACGGGGGGAAAAAAAGTCAGAGACGACGATTCTGCTGTTTTCGATCTGACATGGCACCCCGATGGGAATAGCATCGCCTTCGCCACGGAGCGAGAACACAAGTCGGCGATCTTTCGCGTTGGTCTGGACGGTACGGATCTCGGAGCCATCGCCTCCGACAAGCGGGTAGCGTTGTTCTTCCCCGTTTTCGCGCCAGACGGCTTGCAGCTTCTCGCGGACGCCTTCTCAGCGAACGACACAGCCCCCGTGTTGGAGTTAGGGTGGGGCAAAGGAACGATATTATTGGTGGACCTGACCGGTCATCTGACCAAGGTGTTGGCTCACGGCATACACCCCACTGTCGTTTGGGCACGCCAGTAATTGGTGAAAAATCTCGATTTCACTCATCTTCCCAAGCGCGAGAAACGCCTGGATACGGCCGAGATGGCCTCGGCAATCGCGAGGTACGTTAGCCAGTTAACGACCGTTATCAGAAACAAACGGCGCAAGCTGCGCACACTGTTAACGACAACGATCCGTGCTGGTTGAAAAACCCGCCGAGTGCCTCAGGAGCGCTCAAATCTGCCCAGGGCTGCCCGAATCGGCGTATCATCCGATGGTTCCGAGGACACATCTGCGGAGGTCGGTCAATGTTGCCTATCGAATGCATCCCAAACCGGCGGAGTTTTCTAAAAGGCGGCCTCGGAGTTGCAGTCGGGCTATCTACGCTGATACTTACTCCTCCAGCCGCCACTGCTTCCAACAATGCATGGATGGTGGGGCCGCAGCCCGGCTTTTCACCGGAGATTGGGACTTTGACGTCGATGCTCGACTTCACGCGTCGGCAGGTGCTGGCCAACGTCAAGGGTTTGTCGCAGCCCGATCTGGATTTTCTGCTCGATGCCAAGGCCAACACCATCGGAGCTATGCTCCTGCATCTGGCAGCCACCGAGACTTACTACCAGATGAATACCTTCGACGGAATGAAGTGGGACTCATGGTCGGCGGAAGTGAAGAAAAAATGGGACATTCCCATGAATCTGGGAGAACCAGCCCGCAAGGCAATCAAGGGCAATAGCCTGGACTATTATCTGGAGGCTTTGCACCAGGCGCGAGAGAAGAGCCTCGCCGAGTTTCACAAGCGCGACGATAAGTGGCTGGCGACGGTGGTCACCGAGGAAGACTTCTCCGCCAATAACTATGCCAAGTGGTTTCACGTCGCCGAACATGAATCCAATCATGACGGCCAGATCAAGTTCCTGAAGCGTCGCCTTCCCGGCGCGAAAGACACGCCGGAATAGAGGACCCTCTAAATCCCAGTGGGTGGAATGGCTTGGGATTCGCCAGCCTTCACTGAGGTCATGAATTGTGAAGGTCTTCTATTCTCGCCACAACTCATGCATGAGGTCTCATCGGAATGACGGCTGAGACTCCGACGCTACTCGAAATCGCTCTTGACTCCGCTCTGCGTCCGACACCTGGGGTCTCCGCAGGTTGTCCGCAGTCGAGTTTAACCTGCTAAGCTGCCGACCTTTATACCTGCCCTAACGAATGGCTGAATCCCGCGGCTCCTCATGTAAAATGACTGCAAATCCCTAAAGTCAGGGCTCTTGCTGCGCCTTCGTTCGCTGAAGACTCTGGTGAAAGCTTCTGCGATTCCCCCGCGCAGATCCGCAACAGACGTCTGCCGAGCAGGACCCGTTCAAGCTGGACGAATGTATTTTTTCTCTTGTCTGAGGCAGGCAACAAAATTTCAGAGGAATCATGGGCATTCGACTTCGTTGCATTTCCGTCTCGTTAGTACTACTTGGCAGTCTGATCCGTTCGCGCGCCGATAACGCTTTCGATCTCTCCGGACCGCGGCTCGACATCAAGGTGACTCGGGCCGGCAAAACTTTGCCCATCTCGCATGTCCCAAATCTTCAGCCCGGCGACCGGATCTGGGTAAGGTCCGAAATGCCGGAAAATCAGTCAGTTCGTTATCTACTGGTGGCCGTGTTCCTGCGGGGATCCACGAATCCACCGCCCGAGCACTGGTTCATGAAAGCCGAAACCTGGAACAAGGGTGTTCGGGACGAAGGCATCGTTTTCACTGTGCCTCCCGATGCGCAGCAGGCATTGCTGCTCCTTGCCCCGCGAACGGGAGGCGATTTCGGTGCCCTTCGCTCGGCCGTTCAGCGCAAGCCCGGAGCTTTCGTGCGCGCCTCACAGGACCTGAGCCAGGCAAGCCTTGACCGCACTCGCCTCGATAAGTACCTGGCTGCGGTGCGTCAGGT
>Ga0307478_10003777_pt1 | contig 11065 bp, 10 predicted proteins | sample atmos_gasesECM4C_2_FD_203713 | JGI IMG/M metagenome (GOLD analysis project Ga0307478, IMG submission 203713) | Hardwood forest soil microbial communities from Morgan-Monroe State Forest, Indiana, United States - atmos_gasesECM4C_05 | ecosystem: Environmental > Terrestrial > Soil > Temperate...
GTGCAGGCGCCGGTAGGTGCCGAGCTTTTTCATCAGTTCCTCGTGCGCACCGATGTCGCCGATCATCCCGTTTTCCAGTACGACAATGCGATCGGCGCGGCGGACGGTCGAGAGACGGTGCGCGATGACGAAGACCGTGCGGCCGACCATCAGGTTCTGTAAAGCTGATTGCACCAGAGCTTCCGACTCGCTGTCGAGTGCCGAGGTCGCTTCGTCGAGAATAAGAATCGGAGCGTTTTTCAGAATGGCACGCGCGATGGCGATGCGCTGGCGCTCCCCGCCAGAGAGGCGCAGGCCGCGTTCGCCGATAACGGTGTCGTAGCCGTCGGGCATCTCGAGGATGAAATCGTGCGCAAGGGCGGCCCGGGCCGCGGCTTCCACCTGTTTTTTCGAGACGTGCGGCTGGCCGTAGGCGATGTTGTTGCGGACCGTGTCGTTGAAGAGCACGGTTTCCTGGGTAACGATGCCAATTTGCGCGCGCAGAGAAGCGAGGGTCACGTCGCGAATGTCGCGGCCGTCGACGAGCAAACGGCCCGAAGTCAGGTCGAAGAAACGGGGGATCAGGTGGACCAGCGTGCTCTTGCCCGCGCCACTCGAGCCAACGATGGCAAGCACCTCGCCGGCTGTCACCTCGAGATCGATGTTGCGGAGGATTTCGCGACCGCCATCCCCGTTGCCCTCGTAGGAGAACGTCGCGCGCTCGAAAACGATGCCCTTGGAGAAGGCAGGCAGCGGCTTGGAGTTGGGCTTCTCGCGAACGTCGTCTTCCGTGTCCATGAACTTGAAGATTTCCGAGGACGCACCGACGGCCTGCTGGAAGCTGTTGTTAAACAACGCAAACTTGCGAACGGGTTCGTAGAGCTTGAAGACCAGGACGATGAACGCGAGGAAGGTGCCCGGCGTGAAGGCGCCCCGGTTGATCTCGTTCCGGCCGAGCAGGAGCAGCAAGGCGATCGCGATCGCACCGAAGGTGTCCATGAGGGGCGAACTGACCGCAGCGGCAGCAACCGAGCGAAGGTTCGCACGCAGAAGGCGGGCAGCGGCACTGCGGAAGCGGGCGACCTCCCACGATTCCATCCCGAACGCCTTGACGATGCGGTTGCCGGTGATGGTCTCGTGCAGGATGTTCTGGATGTCGGCGAGTTTATCCTGGCCGCGTCGGGTGGTGCGGCGGACGCGGAGGCCGATCTTCGTCGAAGAGATGATGATCGCAGGGAGGAAGAGAACGAGGACCCAGGCCAGGCGTCCGCCCAGCATCACGACGAAGGCGGCGGTGAAAATCAGGGTGAAGGTCTGCTGCAGAAATTCGGCGAGCACGCTGGAGAGAGCGAACTGGACGCGCTCGATATCGTTGATGATGGTCGAGAGCAGAGTGCCGGTAGTGTGCTTCTGAAAGAAAGCCGCCGAGCGCCGGAGGATAGCACCGTACATGTCATTGCGCAGGTCGGTGATGGTGCCGAAGCCCGCGTAGCTGACCAGATAGGTACCCGCGTAGTCGAACACGCCCTTTAAGAGGGTAGACGCAACCAGTGCGAAGGCAACCACGCTCCAGGGATTCTGCAGGTGCGACGGAACAAACTGCTGGAGTTGGACGGAGTAGTGAGTTCCGGGGACCTGAAACAAGCGAAGATCGTGAGCGGGCGCACTGGGGTTCAAAACGCGATCGAGGATCGGGCCGATCAGCAGAAGCCGGAACGAATCGAGGAAGCCGACTGCGGCCATCAGGATCACGGACGCCAGGATTTGCCACCAATAAGGCAGGGCGTACCGCAACAGGCGGGTCAGTTGCCGCATAGGCCGTCCCGAAGAAGGGATTTCCGGTCGAACCGGGACCGGGTGGGCGCAAGGATACCGTGGAATGGACGCAAACGCTTATTTTAGCGCAGCGCTGAGCATTCAGCACTCGGCAATCAGGTCAGCGGTCGACGAGCGGTTCTTCTAGGGAAAATCGCTGAGAGAGTGAACCTAAGCTAGCATCGCCGCCTACTGCTTGCGCAGATTGAAGGGCGTTATGCGGCGGGTATCGCCTCGGACTTCGTGGTTGAAATGCCATCGAGGCCGCACGTGGTTTTGGTGGACAAGGGGTCCCTCGACTGCGTTCGCCTGCGCCTCACTCCGCTCGGGATGACAGAGTTTGGAGGGTCCGGTTCGTCCTGGAGAACGTTCCTGAGTGCTGAATGCTGAGTACTGAATGCTGAGTACTGAATGCTAACTGCTAAATGCTCACGGGCTGTCGCGGTGCTCGATCTTGACGCGGTATCCGGCTTTGCGGAGGTGCTTGCCGACGTCCTCGGCGATCATGACGCTCCGGTGCTGGCCGCCGGTGCAGCCGAAGCTGATGGTCAGGTAGCTCTTCCCCTCCTCTACATAGTGGGGCAGCAGATAGATCAGCAAGTCGGCGATGCGCTTGATGAACTCGCGCGTCTGGGGAAATGATCGAATGTATCTGGCAACACGGGCGTCGCGCCCGGTGAGCGGGCGGAACTCGGGGATGAAGTGCGGATTGGGGAGAAAGCGGACGTCGAACATGAGGTCAGCGTCTTCGGGCACTCCGTGCTTGAAGCCGAAGCTCACGCATGAGACCAGAATGTTCTTGTCGGAAGATTTTTTCTGGAAACGACCGGTCAGGTGCGCGCGCAGTTCGTGGACGTTGAACTTCGACGTGTCGATAACCCAATCGGCGATGGCACGGATCGGTTTGAGGCGGCGCCGCTCAGCCGTGAGCGAAGAACGCACTGGGGTGTTGGCGCCGAGCGGATGCGGGCGGCGGGTTTCGCTGTAGCGCCGGATCAGCGAGGCTTCCGTGGCCTCGAGGTAAATCACCATTGTGGGCAGCATACGGCGCACCGATTTGACGATCGCGGGAAGGTGCTCGAGCTTCGAGCCTTCGCGGACGTCGACCACAAGCGCGGTGCGGCGAATTTCCGGCGACTGCACGGCGAGTTCGGCGAAGCGCGGGATCAGGTCAACGGGGAGATTGTCGACACAGTAGTAGCCGAGATCTTCGAAGGCCTTGAGCGCGGAGGCTTTGCCCGATCCGCTAAGACCCGTGATGATAACGAGTTCGGGACCGGGGCGGGCGTCGGTGGACGCGGCACGGTGCGCCGATTTTTTCGGCTTGCCGGAGACTCTGCGTTTGGATTTCAACGCCACCTTGCAGGGATGTTAGCAGAGGAATAGTCGTCAGTCTTCCGTCATCCGTCGTCAGCGAAACCTGGTGGTTAGTCCCTCGTCATTGATCGCTCGCGGAACGGCAATGTTCAGCGGCACGTCTTCCGTCGCAGAAACCTTGTGCTCTGGACTGTGGCAGTCATGAAATTTATGCGAGGAGCGGTTGCCAAGACCGACGACCAACGACTGACGACTGACGACTAAAAACACGAAGGCGGGCTCCACGAGGAGCCCGCCACACACGAGACAAGAGATTATTGTCAGTTAGCGGCGGTCGTAGCCGCGATGCCCCCAATACTCGTGCCGCTCGAACGCTTCATGCCGCCAGTAGGGGCGACCATAGTAATAGCGTCCGTAGAACGACGGCCCCGAGCGATACCAGTAAGGGTGCGCATAGACATAAGCGGGCGCCACCACGACCGGACGCGGATACGCATACGGATATGGATAGGCGGGGCGGGCAACAGCCACCGGGCCGCCAACCGTCACGCCGATGGCCACGCCGGCGTGCGCCTTTTCAGGGGTTGCGAGAGCCAGCACCAGAGCCAATCCGAACACCGCGAATAAACTTTTCTTGAACATTTGCCACCTCCGTCCTTGATGAAATGAACACCGAGGGTGGAGAAAAGTCGCGGTGCGATTTCGAGCTCACGTCGCGAGAATCGCAATTGAAATCGCATTACTTTGGACAGTTATTGATCGTGTATGCGGCTTTACGCAAATTTACAGAGCGTGAGTTTTTTGCGTGCGAGCACTATGCGCGATCAGGGACGACTATTTGCTCTTCATCGTAGTGCCGGATTCTGCGGGCGGGAGCGTGCAATGGCCGGAGCGCGCGTCGTCGAGAAAGGCGTAGATGTTGTCGAGCGTGCGTTTTTCGGTTTTGCCCGCGAAGCCGACACCGGCGAAGTTCATGGGCGTGGCGCCGCCGATGACGCCGAGCCATTTGCACCCGGCGGGCATGCCGTCGTAAGGCTGCGTGCGCTACTCCCACGTGCCTTCGAGGCCCTTGTCGTGCGTGCCTGTGAGAACGAACATCGGCTTGCGAATGTCTTCCCAGGAATCGCTCGAGAAGATCGATCCGGCGCCCGAGGGCGAGAGAGCGACGTAAGCATCGAAGAGATCTTTTCCAGCGATCTCGCGGCCGTTGAGCTCAAGCGTGGTGTGGGCACCGGCTTCAAACATCACCGTGTCGGATCCCATGGAATGCCCGAGCAGAACTTTGAAAGGATGGTGGCACTGCTTGTCGGCCCAGGCGAGCGCGGCAGGAGATCCATCATGCGGTCGTTTTGCGGGGTCGGGTCGGTGACCATGTCTTTCAGGCCGCCATGAGTGCCGGCATCGCGGATGTCAGCGCGGAGGGTGCCGGGGCCGCCGACCATCGCGCCGCCATTGATGAGCGCGTGGACGAAGTATTCGGACCGACCGAACTCATCCTCGATCTCCCTCAGAACACTTACGAGCAACTCAATGATGGCGGGGTCATTATCCGGAAGGGTTCAGTTTGGTTGAGACCCGGATCCCTGTCAGTACTTCCTTCGCACATGTCAGGGGACGTAGTTCTGTTCCGGGCCAAGCAAAAGGTCGAGGATATTCGTTCTTCCCTCAGCCACGGCACCGGGCGCGCGATGTCAAGGAGTGCCTCCAAGCCCCTAGCGGACTCCTACGACTTTGCCAAGCTGCGTCGATCCGTTCTGATTCCTTCAGGAGTGGAAGATGCTTCCTTAAGAACCGACGGGCCCTTTGCATACCGGGACCTCGACGAATGTCTAGCTCTTATCGGAGACTATGTGGAAGTCGTGGTTCGGTTCGCCTTGGTCGGCTACATGGGACACTTGTGATCACAGCGATTTCTCAGAGCCTAACTGTCTTGGCCCGCTAGATGACTAAAGTGCCGATTCGCCTGGGCTAGTCCTTCGGCCACTGTCCTGCTCCAGAGTCTGCCGCTAGACTCGTCCTCAGGCTGGGGCGGAGTGGCCCCAGACAGCCGCCCGGACACGGCGGCGCTACTTTCGCACAAGGATTTCGTTTTCATGAACCTGTGGCAGTGGTTCAGCCAGCACGGCATTCTTACACTGTTGATCGCCTACATCCCGCTGATCGGGACGGTGGCGACCACTGTGCTCAGCCTCGTGTTGGCGCGGGCCACGCTGCGCTATGCCGAGTCCAGCGATAAGAGCCTGGCGCTCGCGCGCGAGGAGTTCGAGCGTGAGTGGTCGCCCGAGCTTCACCTGAAGCTGGAGCAGATTTCGTCCCGCGAAGCGAGGCTGGTAGTCACGAACCTGGGGCGAATTTCCGTTCTTCTGCAGATGGTGCAACTGCGCAAGTTGACGATGGCGGTGCCGTCGTTGCGCTACTTCTTGAATGATCCGCTGGTGGGCGGCAGCACCTGGACCGATGATCTCGGCAAACGATTCCTCGAGTGCACGGGAGAGAACTACGGCGGCGTATTGGCTGCTTCGATGACGTTCTATGCATCTGGGCGCATGTTTCGCACCGACTGGTTCCGGTTCCGCGTGGAAGTCCGCGACGGCCGGATCCTGAAGCTCCACCCGGAGAGCATCGCCGCACGCCGCGTGCGCGTACTCGAAACCCGCAATAGCAAAGGCAAGCGGCGACGCGAGCTGGTGATGGATGTAGCGGGGGCGGCCAAAGATCACGCGCCGAGCAATTAACCCCGGTTCTTGTCGAGCCCCACCTTGGGAACAAGCGTAAGGACCAAAGATAGAAGCCGCTACAAAGGCTTCCCTCTCGCACAAATTCAGCGTCCAGCTGCACAGCCACGTAAACAGAACCAGCAGGCGCAACGCGAACAAAGGCTCCGCTTCATCACCCTTTCGGTAGCACACTGCCGAAATTTCAGGAGTTACCTCACTCACGGAGCAAAGTGATAAGAGGAGCTGCGAAGTGCGGCAGGCCGCTCCGCCTTGGTAATCTATCCTCGCCATGAAAAGCTTTGAATCGCTCACCGAGAAAGAAATTCTTGCCTTGGCCATTTCCCTCGAAGAAGAAGACGAACGAGTCTATGCCGATTTTGCCGAGGGACTGCGGGAGTCGTTTCCTGCTTCCGCCGCGGTTTGCGAAGGCATGCGAAAAGAAGAGTCGGGCCACCGGCGGCGATTGATCGAACTGTATCAGGAAAAATTCGGCGAACACATTCCGCTGATCCGCCGGCAGGATGTGCGCGGGTTCGTGCAACGAAAACCGGTTTGGTTGGTGCGTCCTCTCGGCCTCGAGACCGTGCGAAAACAAGCCAGCGCTATTGAACTGGAGACGCGTGGGTTCTACGAGAAGGCGGCAGCTCGGACGCAGGATGCGAGCATTCGGCAATTGCTCGACGATCTGGCCAACGAAGAGCGGCACCACGAGGAGCGCGCGGATGCCCTCGAGAAAGAGAAGCTGACGACCGGCGTGAAGGCCGAGGAGGACGAGGCCAACCGGCGCTTGTTTGTCTTGCAGATCGTGCAGCCCGGTTTGGCGGGTCTGATGGACGGGTCGGTTTCCACGCTGGCGCCCGTCTTCGCGGCGGCGCTGGCGACGCGGAGCAGTTGGGCGGCATTCCTGGTGGGGCTGGCCGCCTCGTTGGGCGCGGGCATCAGCATGGGATTCGCGGAAGCGTTGTCCGATGATGGAAGCCTGACGGGCCGCGGGCATCCGTGGATTCGCGGGCTGGTCTGCGGGGCGATGACGGCGCTGGGCGGAATCGGGCACACGCTCCCGTTCCTAATCCACGATTTCCGTTACGCGATGGGACTGGCAATTCTGGTGGTGCTGGTGGAGTTGGGAACCATCACTTGGATCCGGCATCGATATATGGATACGCCGGTCCCGTCGGCAGCCCTGCAGGTCGGGCTTGGTGGAGCTTTGGTGTTTGCGACTGGAATTCTGATTGGGAGTTCGTAGGGTAGGTCTCAGATCTCAGATCTCAGAAAGGCTACACTCTCGGGTACTTTATGGCGCTGAAATTCACGACTTCGCATGTTGAAGATTCGCTTTCGTTGTTCCGCTATTACAAGAAGCTGGGAGAAGGGGCGATGGCGCAGGTGGCGGATGAGCAACTGTTCGTCGCGCTTGATCCGGAGATGAATTCCATCGCGCTCATCGTGAAACATATGGCGGGCAACCTGCGCTCGCGCTGGACGGATTTTCTGACCAGCGACGGTGAGAAGCCGGACCGCAATCGCGACAGTGAATTCGAAGATCCTCCCACGACGCGCGCCGCGCTGCTGGAGATGTGGGAGTCGGGATGGGCCTGCCTGTTTACAGCTTTAGAACCCCTCTCCGAATCAGACGAAGGCCGCACGGTGAAGATCCGCGGCGAGGCGCACTCGGTCATGCAAGCGGTCAATCGTCAGCTCGCGCACTATGCGTACCATGTCGGGCAGATCGTGTTTCTGGCGAAGCATTTGCAGTCGGCACGATGGAAATCTCTCAGTGTTCCTAGAGGCCAATCAGGGCAATTCAACCAGCGGGTGGCGACCGGACAGGCGAGCCAGCGATAAGTCTGACAATGATGCTGCAATCATTGACCGCTCATCGCCACGGTCCTGCGTGCTACCATCCGTCTGTGACGCTCTCTGATACGACTCCTGAAGCGCAGTCCATTCAATTGCGGATTCTGAGGTCCATGTCAGGGGAGCAGCGCGTGCTACTGGCCTGGGATATGAGTCTGTTCGCACGCGATCTTGCTAGAGCTGGAATTCGAGACGCACACCCGGAGTGGACTGACGCCGAAGTCGCGCGAGAGCTGCTGCGACTGGCGTTCCTTCCAGAGCCGCTGCCGACCGGACTGCCGTGACTGCGGGCGATGTTTTTCGCAGAGTGACTGCCGCCCTCGACCGGGCGAACATCGCCTATATGTTGTCAGGGTCTTTTGCCAGCGCTTACTATGGGGCCGCACGCGCCACGCAAGATATCGACTTCGTCATTGAAGCTACTCCTGCGAGGCTGGAAGCCCTGAGGCAAGAACTGCCGCAATCCGAGTACTACGTGGACCTGATTGCTCTACTAGAGGCACACAGGCAGCAATCACTGTTTAACGTCATCGATCTCGCTACCGGGTGGAAAATCGACCTCATCTTTCGCAAAGCGCGGCCTTTCAGCGTAGAAGAATTTAACCGTAGGCGTCCGGTGGAGTTACATGGAGTGCGTCTGTCTATTGCGACGGCCGAGGATGTCATTCTTTCGAAACTCGAGTGGTCGAAGCTCTCCCAATCTCAAAGACAGCTTGAGGATGTAGCCGCAGTTTTGCGCTCATGGCGAGATTTGGATCGCGAGTACTTGAAAAAGTGGATTCAGGCTTTGCAGCTTGCCGCAGAATGGAAGTCGGCGGTCGAGAAAGCTGACCTTCTCGAATAAACAAAGGGCACGCAAGCAGCGTGCCCCTTAGCTTTGCCGACGACCAAAGACCAACGACCGAAGACCCCGGCTCTCTACGGCGCCTCGATCAACTCCATCTTCCCTTCCCGCGTGCGGTGCAGCACCATCACTTTGCCCTTCGGATCGCGGAAGACGAAAACGTCGCGATCCCGGAAGTGGCATTCCTTGATGGCTTCTTCCAGCGTCATCGGGCGCAAAGCGACGGCTTCGGAAGATTGCGTGAGGTGTACCTCGGTGGTCCGGGCCACAGCGGGATATTTGTGCACCACCACAGGCACGGCGGTTTTCTCGGTAAGGCCGACGGCCGTCTGAGGTTCTAGGGCCTCCGCCTTCCCAGCCCCGTTCCATTTCTGGTGCGATTTGCGTTTCTTGGAGATCAGGCGCGTTTTGTATTTGAGAGCCTGCTTCTCAAGGCGGTCAAGCGCCTGATTCACGGCAAGTTTCATGTCGTTGGCTTGCGCGAGTCCGACGATCGGGCCGTTGCGGGGAGTAATGGTGATTTCTGCTTTATGACGGTGCTTTTCGACGGCGAGAATGACCTTGGTTTCGAACTTGTCGTGCAGGATTTTTCGGAGTTTTGCGAGACCGGACTCAACTTCTTTGCGGATGGCGGGGGTGATTTCGTATTGCCTGCCGGTATATTCCACGTTCATTGAGCACCCTCCTGGGATTCGTCACTCCATGATCTGGGCTCAAACAACCGTTGGTGCAGGTGTTACACGTTAACCGAAACAGCTGCCGGCTAGAAGCCGGCGCTACTTCTTCACTCTGCGCTGGTGGGTACTCGGAATGCGCATGTCCTCCCGGTATTTCGCAACCGTGCGGCGAGTGACCTGGATACCCTGCGACTGAAGGATGCGGGTGATCTGCTCGTCGGTCAACGGCCGGGCTGGATCTTCTTCGTCGATGAGCTTCTTCACACGGCGCTTCAGGATCAGCAACGAAGTGTTGCCGCCTTCGGGACCTTGCACGCTCTCAGAGAAGAAGTACCGCAGTTCGAACACGCCCTGAGGAGTGTGGGCGTACTTGTTGGCCACCGCGCGGCTGACGGTGGAAGGATGGACGCCGATTTCTTCGGCCACCTCCTTGATCATCATGGGCTTGAGATGATCGATGCCTAGTTCAAGAAAGTCCTGCTGGCGCGCGACGATCGAGTAGCAGACCTTGGTGATTGTCTGCTTGCGCTGCTCGATGTTCTTGATCAGCTGGATGGCGCTCTTGTAGCGCTCTTTTACGTAGTTGCGCGTGTCTTTGTCGTTGGCGTCCTTATTCAGCAAACGCTTGTACGCCGGATTGAGGCGCAGCTGAGGAACATCCTCGTCGTTCATCAGGCACAGCCACTCGTCGCCGTGCTTGACGAAGGCGACGTCGGGCTCGATCAGGCGTGTCGTGCCCTTGTTGTAGCGCAGGCCGGGACGCGGATCGAGGGTCTTGATGAACTCGAGAGCGGTCTGCACAGCCTCGATGGGCCGGCCGATCGCCTTGCTGATTTCTTTGTATTGCTTGAGCTGGAGCGCGCGCAGATAACGGTCCACGACGGCCATCGCATCGGCGATGATCTGGGCGTCGCCGTTTCCGGGTCCGTTTCCGTTCGCTTTGTGCGCGTGCTGTTGCTGGACAAATCGCAACTGATAGAGCAGGCACTCGCGCAGATCACGGCAGGCAACGCCGGGAGGATCGAGTTGCCTCACGACTTCCAGCGCTTCTTGCAGGTCAGACAAAGAAAAGCTGGGCTTGTAGACAGGCTGTGCGGCTGCCTTGCGTGACGGCGGTTGAACAGGCGAGGCCACGGGCGATTCGGCAACCGGATCCGGCGCAGGCGCAACTGCGGCGGCTGTTGTCGCCCCACCGCTCAGTTCCGCGGATGAATTTTCAGACGAACTCCAATCGGAAGAAAGGTCGGATACAGGCTCGGCTTCTGAGGACAGCTCTCCTTCGGCCGTCGGTTCGAGGCCGAGAGCTCTCGCCTCTTTGAGCAGGCTCTCCTGCGCGGCCGCATCCGCTTCCGGTGCGGCAGGTGGAGTAACGCCGAGCAACTCGTCGTCGCTGGCGATGAGGTAACCGTCTTCGTTCAAGTTCCCGATGACCAATTCCGCAGCTTCGTGGACACCGCGGCTCAACGACAACGCACCCAGCTGCCACATGAGGTGGTCGGTCAGCGTGCTGGGCTTAGACAGGAAATTCTCGAACGACGGACGCTCAATGTCTTCCATCTCGCCGGGGCTGCGGTAGCCAGGATCGAGGTATTCCTGGAAGAACGAGCCAAAATCAATTTCGTCGAAAGGATCTTTTTTCTCAGCAGCGGGGCCGGGCGCCTCTTCCGCGTTGGTGGCCGAGGCGGCGCGGTCGCGTTCTTCTTCGCGGCGGCCGACTTCGTCGATCAGCGGAACGGAATCCTCGAGTTCCTCCAGCACCGGGTTTTCGACCATCTCGGCATTGATCATGTCCTTGAGCTCGATCTTATTGAGCGCAAGGACCGAGACCATCTGCACGAGACCCGGGGTAAGGATCTGGC
>Ga0307478_10003778_pt1 | contig 11065 bp, 10 predicted proteins | sample atmos_gasesECM4C_2_FD_203713 | JGI IMG/M metagenome (GOLD analysis project Ga0307478, IMG submission 203713) | Hardwood forest soil microbial communities from Morgan-Monroe State Forest, Indiana, United States - atmos_gasesECM4C_05 | ecosystem: Environmental > Terrestrial > Soil > Temperate...
TGCTCGCCGCGTCTCGAGCAAACTATCGGTTCTGCGTCAACAACCGATCTTCCGCGACCTTGAGCCGGAGGCGCTGGACCAGCTTTGCCGTTATGCCAAATATACCGTCCTGAAGCGAGGTGCCACGCTCTTTGCCAAGGATGATCCGGGCAACAGCCTCTATGCTGTGATCAGCGGCACGGTGAAGATCAGCGTGTCTTCGCCTGACGGCCGCAATGCGATCCTCAACCTGATCGGTCCCGGCAATCTGTTCGGCGAGATCTCCGTGCTTGATGGTCAGCCGCGCTCCGCGGACGCGACCGCCAACACCAATTGTGAGATCTTCGTCATCGATCGCCGCGACTTTCTACCGTTCGTCCGCAGCCAGCCGACCTTGGCGATGAAGTTCATCGAGCTGTTGTGTACGCGGCTGCGCTGGACGAGCGAGCAGGTCGAACAGGTCATTCTGCAGGACTTGCCGGGACGGCTGGCCAGCGCCCTGCTTGGCCTGACCGAAAAGAACAAGCCGGAACCCGAAAACCTCACTGTCGCCATTACGCAGCAGGAAATCAGCGAGATGGTCGGCATGACACGCGAAAGCATCAACAAGCAGCTGCGCGCCTGGGCGGCGCGCAGCTGGGTTAAGCTCGAGCATGGCGCGATCATCGTGCTCGATCCGTCAGCTTTGCGCGACCTGGCGCAGGCCGGCGGACGCGCGGATGAATAGGCGCGGCTGCGCTCGTGGATTTAAAATCCAGCCGCGCTCCTCATAGATAGCCCGCGCCGGCTTCCGCCGCAAAGCGGCCGGGATCACCCTCCCAGACGATGCGCGCGTGCTCAAGCACATAGACGCGATCCGCATGAGGGAGCGCGAAGGTCACGTTCTGCTCACCAAGGAGCACCGTGATCGGGGTGGTCTGCCGCAGCTTTTCCAAAGCCTTTGACAATTGCTCGAGGATAACGGGCGCGAGCCCCAAAGTCGGCTCATCGAGGATGAGGATCTTCGGCTGCATCATCAGCGCGCGGCCGATCGCGAGCATCTGCTGCTCGCCGCCCGACAGGGTCTGCGCCAGCTGGCCCTGACGCTCCTTCAGGATGGGAAACAGCTCGAACAGCCAGGCGAGCTGCCGGCCTCTCTCGTCTTCGGACAGATGCTGGCCGCCGAGGTCGAGATTTTCCTTGACCGTCATCTCGCCGAACAGCTCGCGATTTTCCGGACATTGCACGATGCCGCTGCGCGCGATCCTGGCCGGGCTCGTCCCGCGCAGCTTCTCGCCGTCGCGCACGATGTCGCCGCTGTAGGGCAGGAAGCCCGAGATCGCGTTGAACAGCGTGGTCTTGCCGGCGCCGTTCAGGCCGACCACGGAGACGAACTCGCCGTGGTGAATGTGGATCGAGACGTTCTCCAGCGCCTGCGCCTTGCCGTAATGCACGCTGAGGTCCTTGACCTCGAGCGCCGGCACCTTGTCCTTGAAGCTGGCCTCGGGCCGCGCGGAGGTTTCTATGGCGCCGCCGAGATAGACGCGCCGCACCGTCTCGTTGCGCATCACCTCGTCCGCGCGGCCGGTGACGATCTCCTCGCCGAGATACATCGCGAGCACGCGATCGACCAGCGCAGCCACGCTCTTGACATTGTGATCGACCAGCAGCACCGCGCGGCCCTCGTTGCGAAAGCTCTTGATCAGCTCGGAGAAGGTGCCGACCTCGGCCAGCGTCAGCCCGGCGAAAGGCTCGTCCACCAGCACGACTTTGGGATCGCGCGCGATCGCCTTGGCAAGTTCGAGCCGGCGCAGATCGGCAAACGGCAGCGTCGGCGGCCGGCGGTCCATCACGCTACCGAGGCCGACGCGGTCGGCGATCCATCTGGCGCGTTCGGTCAGCGCCTTGTCGGGAAATAGCATGAACAGGCTGTCGGGCAAGAGCGCGACCATGATGTTTTCCAGCACGGTCTGCCGGTTCAGCGGCCGCGAGTGCTGGAACACCATGCCAAAGCCCTTGCGCGCGATCTTGTGCGCAGGCAGGCCAGCGACGTTCTCGCCCTGGAAGACGACCTCGCCTGCGGTCGGGCGCTCGATCCCCATGATCGATTTCATGGCCGTCGACTTGCCGGAGCCGTTGGGACCGATCAGGCCGAGGATCTCGCCTTCGCGCAAATCGAGGTTGAGGTTCTTGACGGCGGTGAGGCCGCCGAAGCGCTTGGTCAGGCCGCGCACCTGGAGCGCGGGGAGGGAGTTGATGCGGGCGTCCATCACGAGCGGGCCTCGCGCGATAGCGCGGCTCCGAGGAAGCCGCCGGGGAAGAACAGGACGACCAGAAGCGCGACAAAGGAGACGATGAAGGTCGCAAGCTCACCGGTCGGTCGCAGGAACTCGCCCGCGACGATCAGGAAGATTGCGCCGAGTGCCGCGCCAAGCACCGTGCGGCGTCCGCCGAGCACCGCGGCCACGATGACGTTGACGCCGACTGCGACGTCGACCACGGTGCCGACCGAGGCGGTGCCGAAATAGAATACCAGCAGCGCCCCTGATAGCCCCGAGAAGAAGGCACTGACGATGAAGGCGAACAGCTTGTGCTTGACGATGTTGAAGCCGAGCGCGCCCGCCTGGACCGGGTCTTGGCCGCTCGCCTGCAGCACGAGCCCGATCGGCGACTGCGACAGGCCATAAAGGATCGCGGCGCTGATCACCATGAAGCCGAGCGCGATCCAGTAGTTGATGTTGGCGCTGATGGTGATGACGTCGGGAATGGTGAGACCAATCTCGCCGCCGGTGAGATCGGCGAAGACCACCACGAAATTCTGCAGCATCAGCACGGCGACCAGGGTCGTTAGTCCAAAATAGGGGCCACGCACCCGCAGCGCCGGCAATGCCAGCACAAAACCGGCGATCACGGCGGCCATCGCGCCGAGGAAGATGCACAGATAGACCGACCAGCCATATTGATTGTTGAGGATGCCCGCGGTGTAGGCGCCGACGCCGATCAGGAAGGTCGGACCGAAATTGACCTCGCCGGCGAATCCGAACAATAGATCCCAGGCCATCGCGAACACGCCGAAATAGTAGGCGACGGTGAGGAGGCCGAGCACATAGCCGGAGACGTAAAGCGGCAGTGTCGCTGCGATCGCGACGACGAGGATGGAAATCAGGAACAGCCGCGATTTGAAGAAATCGGTCATGCTCAGCGCCTCCCGAGGAGGCCTTGCGGCCGGATATACATCACGACGACCAGAAGCAGTAGCGCCGGGATGGTGCGATAGGCCGGCGAGATCAGATAGGCGGTGACGGTCTCGAGATAGCCGACCACGAAGGCCGCGATCAGCGAGCCGGAGACGCTGCCGAGGCCGCCCAGCACCACTATCGAGAAGGCACTCGCGGTAAGCGGCCCGACGCTGTACGAGCTTACCCCTAAGAACATGCCGAGCAGCACGCCGGCAATGCCGGCCAAGACCCCGTAGATCGCCCAGACCACGAGGTAGATGCTGTTGAGCTCGAGCCCGAGCAGGGTCACGCCGCGGGGATTCATCGATGCGGCGAGCACGGCCTTGCCGGTGCGCGTGCGGTTTACGAGCAGCCACAAGGCCCCGATCACCACCCAGCAGACGACGGCGGTGAAGATCTCGTTTCTCGGTGTGCGCACGCCGAATATATTGACGACGCCCTCGATGATCGGAAGCACGGTCTTGGCATTGTTGGTGAAGAAATACGCGATCAGCTCCTGGATCATGATCCCCCAGAGCAGCGTGCCGGTGAGGACGAAGATTTCCTTCTCCTCGTTGGGAATGCGCCTGGAGCGCTGGATCGGCTGCACCACCGCGAAATAGGTCGCGAAGGCCGCAAGCAGTGCGGCTGCGACGCCGATCAGTGCACCGGCATAGGTGTCGGTGTGCAGCACGCTCGCCGCTGCCCATGCCGCGACCGCCGCCAGCACCATGATGGCGCCGTGCGACAGATTGAGCACGCCGGAGACGCCGAAGATCAGTGTAAAGCCGGTCGCGCCGAGCGCGTACAAGGCACTGACGGCAAAGCCATCGATCAGGATTTGTAAAGCAAGCATCTAATTCGGCCGCGACAACACCGCCGCCTCACTCCCTGAAATCGCAAACAGGACAAATGCTCCCGAGACGAGTCTCGGGAGCGCTCTCTCTATCCGATCAGTTCGAGGTCACCTTGATAAAGCTTGGGAACTTCATCTGGGCCTTGGCGACGTCCTTTGGCCAGATGGCCATCTGCTGGCCGTCCTGCCACTGCAGCATCAGTCCGGTGATGAGGCCCTTGCCATATCTAATGGAGTGGGTGAAGGGATCGTCCTTGCCGTAGAACTGGACCCGGCCGATTGTGCCCTCCCAATCGGTCTTTTCCAGCGCATCGACCAGCTTGTCGGCATCGGTCGAGCCCGCCCGCTTCACGGCATCGGCGATGTAGTAGACCTCGTCATAGGCGGTATAGCCGGCATAGGACGGATAGTTGCCGTACCTCTTGTTGAAGCCTTCGGCGAACGGAAGCGACTTCGGCGTGACGGCGACACCAGTGCCGGAGACGCCCTGATAGATCACGCCATTGGCGGCGTCATTGGTGTCCTTGCCGAAGGTCGAGTTGGTCGCCTGCGAAGAGATCCCGAACATCGGGATCGGCACCTGCTGGTTCTTCCACTGCACCGTGGGCTGCACGCCGACATGCGAGATGCCGGTGATCATGACATCGGGTTTCGCCGCCTCGATCTTGTTGAAGATCGGGGTGAAGTCGGTGGTGTCTGGCGAGAAGCGGATGTGATCGAGTACTTTCAGGCCGATCTTCGGCAGGCATTCCTCGTACCCGACGTCGAGCGGCTTGGTCCAGGCGGCGTCCTCGCTCATGATCACCGCGCTCGACATGTGCTTCTCGTCGACCAGGAGCTCCTTGGCCGCATCGCAGACGGACTGTGCAAGCGCCGCCGACGTCAGGTAGCCGTGGAAGGTGTACTTGTTCTTTTCGTAATCGGCATGCACGCTCTTGCTGATCTCGTTGGAGGCCGCGCCTGGCGTGATGAAAGGAGTTTTGAGCCGCGAGGCCCAGGGCTCGAGCGCCAGCACGACTTCGCTGATATAGCTCGCGATGACGATGTTGACCTTGTCCTCGTTGACCGCGCGCTGGAATGCGCGGACGGAATCTGCCGACGAGGAGTGGTTGTCATAGGTGACGATTTCGATCTTGCGGCCGTCGACGCCCCCCTTGGCGTTGATCTCGTCCGCCGCCATCTGGGCGGCTTGCGGGATCGATGCACCGGCGATGGCCTGGGCTTCGGCGATGACGCCGATCTTGATGGGATCCGCGGCAAGCGCCGGGTTGAAGCTGGCCACGAGGCCGAGGGCCGTTGCGCCGAGCAGCGCAGGCAGCGCCCGACGCACAGGGGATGTCGTTTTCATCTTTGTTTCTCTCCACTTATTATTGGTTTTGAGCCGGCGGCATTGTAACGGCGCGAGCCGTCTCAAGCCAAGCAAAACCGAGCACGCCGCCGGTTCGCCAAAGCAGAACTAAAGTCGAAGGCCTGTTTTATTTCCAGACTTTAGCCATCGATGATGGCAACGGCCCGCGTCCAGCCTGCGGAAGCGCGTTCGATCTTCACCGGGAAGCACGATATGGTGAATCCCGTCGCAGGCAGAAGTTCCAGATTGTGCAGCTTCTCCAGGTGGCAATAGCCGATATGGCGGCCGGCCTTGTGGCCTTCCCAGATCAGGCCGGCATCCTTGGTCTCAGCATATCTCTTCGCCGTGTAGACGAACGGCGCATCCCAGCTCCAGCCGTCGGTGCCGGTCAGCCGCACGCCGCGCTCGAGCAGATACATGGTTGCCTCATAGCCCATGCCGCAGCCGGAATTGACATAGTCCGGCCGCCCGAATTTGGCGCCGGCGCCGGTGTTGACCACCACGATCTCGAGCGGCGAGAGCGTGTGACCAATGCGCTTGAGCTCGTCCTCCACGTCTTTGGCGGTTGCGACATAACCGTCCGGGAGATGCCGGAAGTCGAGCTTGACGCCGGGCTGCAGGCACCAGTCAAGCGGCACTTCGTCGATGGTCCAGGATCGCTCGCCGCGATTCATTGTGGGATGGAAGTGCCAGGGCGCATCGAGATGCGTGCCGTTGTGGGTCGAGAGATTGACCTGTTCGACCGCCCAGCCCTGGCCGTCGGGCAGATCCTCCGCCTTCAACCCATCGAAGAACTGCAGCATGCGCGGCAGTCCCTGCTGGTGATCGATATATTGGATGGTCGGATGATTGCCCGGCGGATCGGCCGGCACATCATTCTGCAAGGGCACGGAGATGTCGATCAGCTTTCGCGCCATGGCGCGTCCTCCATCATAGTTTCAAAGTGCGATCGCATCGCGCTTTGGCTGCAAGAAGGGCCTCTATCTATCGTAACATGCGGCCCGGCAGCCAGAGCGATATTGCTGGGATGTAGGTCACGAACATCAACACCGTGAACATCACCGCATAAAACGGCCAGATCTTGCGCATGACCTGTTCGATCGTCACCTTGCCGACCGCGCAGCCGACGAAAAGGATCGATCCGACCGGTGGATGGCACAGGCCGATGCCGAGATTGAGCAGCATGATCATGCCGAAGTGAACCGGATTCACGCCGAAATTCTGCATCACCGGCAACAGGATTGGGGTGGCGATCAGGATCGAGGGGGCCATGTCCACCAGCGTGCCGAGCAGGAGCAGCAGCACGTTGATCAGGAGCAGGATGACGTATTTATTGCTCGATATCGACAGGAAGAACGCCGTCATCTTGGCCGGCATCTGGGTCAGCGCCATGATGTAGCCGACGCTGGAGGCGCAGGCGATCAGGGTCATCACCATCGCAACCGTGCGCAGCGTCCGGTGCAGCAGCACTGGCAGGTCGCGCCAGCGATAGTCGCGGTAGATGAACATGGTGACGAAGAATGCCCAGACGCAGGCGACCGCGCCGGCCTCGATGGCGGTAAAGATGCCGCCCAGGATGCCGCCGAGAATGATGACGAGTGTGATCAGGCCCCAGGCCGCGTCGATGCAGATGCGCAGCGCGTCCTTGGCCGGCACCATCTTTCCCTGTGGATGACCCTCGCGATAGGCGATCACAACGCAGAGGATGATCAGCGAGAGGCCGAGCAGGAGGCCCGGGAAGACACCGGCCATGAAGAGGGCGCTGATCGAGATCGTGCCGCCGGTCGCGAGCGAATACAACACCGCGTTGTGGCTCGGTGGCACCAGGAGCGCCTGCACCGAGGAGGTGATGGTGAGGTTGGTCGCGAATACGCGCGGATAGCCCGAACGCTCCATTTGCGGGATCATCACCGAGCCGATTGCCGATGTGTCGGCGACGGCCGAGCCCGAGATGCCGCTGAGAAAAGTCGTCGCCAGCACGTTGACGATGGACAGGCCTCCGCGCAGGCGGGTTAAGCCGACCAGCACGTCGGCAAAGGCGACCAGCCGCCGCGCCATGCCGCCTTCCGCCATGATTGCGCCGGCAAGCACGAAGAAGGGAACCGTCAGCATCGCGACCTTGCTGACGCCGTCGGAGATTTTCAGCATCAACGCTTCGAGCGGGATCCCGATCGAGAGCGCGCCGGCGATGGCGGCAAGCGCGAGCGAATAGGCGATAGGCATGCCGATCACGAAGCAGAACGCCATCGTCGCGAGCAGGATGAAGATATCCATCGTTGTTTCTCTTGACCTTCTCTTGACCTTCTCTTGCCGGATCAGTCGAAGGGCGTTGCATCGGAGTCGTGGTGAAGCGGATCGGGCGGCTGTCCCAAGAAAATCCGCTCGGTGATGAAGAACAGCAGGCAGACACCGCCGATCGGGATCGGCAAATAGGTGACGCCGACCGAAAGGAAAGGAAAATCGGCGATGGTGTTGTGCCAGGTCACCTCGACCAGCCGCTCGCCCCAGATGACCATGAAGAGCGCAATCATGGCCATCAGCAGCTGGACCAGAAGGTCGAGCAGCCGGCGCCCCAACGGCGGCAGTTTGTTCGCGAAATAGGCGACGTTCATGTGCAGGTTGAGCCGGTAGGCGGCGGCCGCGCCGATGAAGGTCAGCACGATGGTGAGCAGTATAGCGAGCGGCTCGGGCCAGGATGCCGCGCTGTTGAGCACATAGCGGGTGAAGACCGCGTAGGGGATGACGGCGGAGATCAAGACCAGCGCCGTGGTGCCGACCACGACACATGTGAGGTAGAGATAATCCATCGCCCGGCGAAACAGTCCGGTCATCCGAGCCTCCCGATATAATCTGTGTGTTTGATTGAGCATGATCTTCCGAGGAAACCGTTACACATTTTTCCGGATCATGCTTTGGTCAGATGGCCTGGATGCGTTTGATCACGTCCTGATATTTCGGGCCGTATTTGTCCCACACCGGCTTCACCGCCGCCTGGAACGGCGCCTTGTCGGCGATCTCTGCGATCTCGCAGCCCGCGGCCTTGGCTTTCTCCATCGCCGCTTGCTCATACTTCTTCCAGAGCTCGCGCTCCTCGAACTGCGCCTCGCGGGCGAATGTCTTGATCAGTTTCTGGTCGTCGGCCGACAGCGCAGTCCAGGCCCGCTTCGAGAACAGGAGCACCTCGGGGATGATCAGGTGCTCGGTCAGCGAAAAATATTTCGCCGCCGTGTAGTGATTGGAGAAGACATAGCTCGGCGGGTTGTTCTCGGCGCCGTCGATCACGCCCGTTTGCAGCGAAGAGAAGACCTGGTCGTAGCCCATCGCGATGCCGTTGCCGCCGAGCGCGTTCATCATGTCGACGAAGATGGGATTGCCGATGACCCTGATCTTGAGGCCCTTCAAATCTTCGACTGTCTTGATCGGGTGTTTGGTGTTGTAGATCGAGCGCGCGCCCGCATCCATCCAGCAGAGAGCGACGAGGTTGGCATTGGCGTTGGCAGTGATCTTGTCCAGCAGCTCCTGGCCGATGTCGCCATCCATCATCTTTTGCGCATGCGCCGTGTTCTTGAACAGGAAGGGCATGTTGACGACGTTGATATCGTCGACGATCGGCCCCAGCGCGCCTGCCGAGACGCGCAAGAGCTGGACCGCGCCGATCTGTGTCTGTTCGATGGTCTCTTTCTCCGCGCCGAGTTGGGCGGAAGGATACATCTGCACCGTCAGCCGCCCATTGGTTGCGGTCGCGAGCTTCTTGCCGAGGCTTTCGGTCGCGGCAACCGTCGGATAGCCGGCGGGCTGGACGTCAGCGGCCTTGAAGACGGCCTTGGATTGGGCCGAGGCCGTCGCGAACGGCGCGGAGCTCGCGGCCGCCGTGACCAGTCCAGCAGTCATTTTGATGAAGTCGCGGCGTTTCATAAAGTGCTCCCATTCGTGTTTTGCCTGAACCGGCCGGCACGGCGTTTTGTGCGTGCGCCGTCTTGTCGTCAAGCTTGCTGGTCGAAAAACTCCGGATTGGTATGCCGGGTCGCGGAGATGTCGCGCAGCAGGCGCTCGAGATGCTTCTCCATGGCGATGCGCGCAGCTGCCGGATCATGCGCCTCGATCGCGGCGAGGATCCGCTCATGCTCCGCGATCACCTGTGCCATGCGGCCCGCCACCGGCAGCGTCAGCTGGCGGTAGCGGTCGACATGAACCTTGACCTGCAGGATCAGCCGCCAGATGCCGGGATAGCCGGCGATTTCGGCGAGGCTGGCATGGAAGGTTTCGTCGGCGAGATGAAAGTCCTCGCGATCACTTGCCGCATCGGCTTCGCGCTGCCGCTGCACGATGGCGTGCAGGCTCATGATCTGGCTTGGCGTGGCGCGCTCAGCCGCCATATGAGCGGTGGTCTCCTCCAGCGCCTTGCGGATGATGATCGCTTCCGGCAGCGCCGCGAGCGGAATGCGCGAGACGAAGATGCCCGACTGCGGGAAGATGTCGACCAGCCCCTCGTCGGCCAGTTTCAGAATGGCTTCACGCACCGGCGTGCGGCTCAGGCCGTAGGAGAGGGCGCTCTCGGCTTCGGAGATCGCTTCACCCGGCCGTCTCCGCAGCGACACCAGCTCGTTGCGCAGCTCTGAATAGATCCGCGACGACGCCGTCGTCCGCCGCGGCCGCGCGCCACGGCGGATTTTGGTGGGGGACTTGCGGAGGGAGCGGGCAGCATCCGCTTTCTTGCTGGTCACGCCTGCGCGCATTCCTGTTCTCACAACTGATATATTAGTATATGACCGAATTTGAACCAGCAAACGAAGAATTCAGCGCGGCTCTTGTGCGGCGCGACAATGGGAGGTTCGCGATGACCGATTATCGCAAGCTGTTCGATCTCGCCGGCAAGACCGCGGTCGTGCTTGGCGCGGCCTCCGGCATTGGCAAATCGTCGGCGGAAGCGCTGGCCGCGCTCGGCGCCAGCGTGCTCTGTGCGGACAGATCGCTGGACGGCGCGCAGGCGACGGTTGCAGGCATTCGCGAACATGGCGGGGTGGCTGAGGCGGCGGCGTGCGATGCCTCGAGCGCCGCCGATGTCGCAAGCTTGGCGAGGACGGCGCAGCAGAAATTCCCGCGGCTTGATATCGCCGTGACGACGCCGGGCCTGAACATCCGCAAGACAATCCTCGATTACACCGAAGAGGATCTCGACCGCGTCATCAACCTCAACATCAAGGGCACGGTGTGGTTCTTCCAGGCCTTCGGCCGCATCATGGTCGAGCAGAGGGGTGGCAGCCTGATCGCCTGCTCCTCGGTGCGTGCCGTGACCATCGAGCCGGGGCTTGCGGTCTATGGCTCGACCAAGGCCGCCATCGGGCTGTTGGTGCAGGGCTTTGCCTCCGAGGTCGGCCGCCATGGCGTTCGCGTCAACGCGATTGCGCCAAGCATCGTCGAGACTGCGCTCACCGCACCCTTCAAGCAGCGGCCCGACATCTACAATCTCTATGCCGGGCACACCGTGTTCAATCGCTGGAGCAGCGCCGACGAGGTCGCAACCGCGGTCGCCTATCTCGCCTCGGACGCGGCGAGCTATGTCAGCGGCAGCACGCTGTTCGTCGACGGCGGCTGGACCGCAGTCGACGGCCCGCCGACGGGGTTGACGCAGCTGGGGAAGTAGCGGGCGCGCTTCCAAAAGGCCGCACGCGTCCCTCTGTCCTT
>Ga0307478_10003780_pt1 | contig 11064 bp, 9 predicted proteins | sample atmos_gasesECM4C_2_FD_203713 | JGI IMG/M metagenome (GOLD analysis project Ga0307478, IMG submission 203713) | Hardwood forest soil microbial communities from Morgan-Monroe State Forest, Indiana, United States - atmos_gasesECM4C_05 | ecosystem: Environmental > Terrestrial > Soil > Temperate...
CCAACTACCAACTACCAACTACCAACTACCAACTACCAACTACCAACTACCAACTACCAACTACCAACTACCAACTACCAACTACCAACTACCAACTACGCGCGGCCAATGGCCGCGTCCAAAAGCAAAGACGCCGCCCCAGGTTTCCCCGGGGCGGCGTTTTGGTTGAAAGGGTTTTTCTTAGCTGACGTGACCGGAAACGAGCTTGGTCATCTCAAACATGCTGACCTTGGCCTTGCCGCCAAAGACTGCCTTGAGTTTGTCGTCGGCATTGATCTGGGTCCTCTTGGTTTTATCCTGAAGGCCGTTTTTCTTAATGTAGATCCAGAGCTTCTTGGTAAGCTCCGTGCGTGGGAGAGGCGCGGCGCCGACAACGGCGGCGAGCAAGGCGTCCGGCGTGACCGGGGCCATGAATTTTGCGTTAGGTTTCCGAGCTGATTTTTTAGCCATAGTGAATCGGGTTTAGGGTTCTTTACTCTGAAGGCAACGTCTTTCTAGAGGGAAAAGTAAATGTTTTCCGAGGAAAATCTTTGAAAAAATCGTCTTTTTACCTCTGGGCACTTTTTGTTGGCGGTCAGGCTTGGTCGTCCATTCGGACAAATTGCCGGTAGAGCGCCGCATAATGGCCGCCCTGCGCGAGCAATTCGGCATGCGTGCCGCGTTCGACCATGCGCCCCTGGTCGAGCACCAGCACGAGGTCGGCCTGGCGGATCGTCGAGAGCCGGTGCGCCACGACAAAGCTCGTGCGGCCGCGCAACAACGTGAGCAACGCCTGCTGCAAACGCGCCTCGGTCAGCGCATCGATGGAGCTCGTGGCCTCATCGAGAATGACGATGCGCGGATCGGCCAACAACGCACGGGTGAAGCAGATGAGCTGGCGCTGGCCGACCGAGAGCCCCGCGCCTTTTTCCCCGACCACCGTCTGCAAGCCTTGCGGCAGCGCCTCCAGGATGTCGATGCAGCCCAGCCGCTGCGCGGCCGCGCGCACCCCGGCCTCGGACGCCTCCGGTTTGCTCAGCCGGATGTTGTCGAGCACCGTGCCGCTGAAGAGAAAGTTCTGCTGCTGCACCATGCCCATCTGCCGGTGCAGCGAGTGGCTGGTGAGGGTGCGGATCTCGCGGCCGTCGACGAACACCCCGCCCTGCCCGGGCAGGTAAAATTTCGCGACGAGGTTGATGATCGAGCTTTTGCCGCTGCCCGTGTGGCCGACGAGCGCGATGGTCTGTCCGGGCTCGGCCGTGAAGTTGATGTCGTGGAGCACGAGCCGCGCCGGATTGTAGCCAAAGCACACGCCGCGAAATTCGACGCGCGCGCCAAGACGCGCGGCCTCGCCGCTCGGCTCGCGCAAGTTACAAGTATCAGGTTTCAAGTGGCAAGAATCAGATGCCGCCCGGCTCTCTTGTTCCTTGTCACCTGTTACTTGATACTTGTTACTTGGCCGCCGTGGATCGGGCAGATCCACGGCGTCCGGCGCATCCTCCCAATCGGGCTTGAGATCGAGCAGGCGGAAGACGCGCTCGGCGCCGGCCATGGCGATCAACGCCTGGTTGTATTGGATGCCAAGATTCTGGATGGGCGCGAAAAATTGGTTTGCCATCAGGAAAAACAAAATCAGGTCCGCGACCTGCATGTAGCCGTGGAATGTCCGCCAGCCGCCGAAAATCAGCAGGATGGCGATAAAGAACTGGCTGTTCAGCTCGAGCAGCGGTACGAGGAGGCCCGAGGTGCGCGCGAGATCGACACTGTAACGCGAGTGATCGGTGAGCAGGCTGCGGAACAATCCGGCGTTGGTCTCCTGGCGGACGAAGCCCTGCGTCACGCGGATGCCGTTGATCGACTCGGCCAGCGTGGCGGTCACGCGGCTGAAGCTTTCCTGCGCCGCGCGGGAGTAGCGGCTCAGCTTCACCCGGAAATGCCGGTTGATGGACCACAGAACCGGCGCCATCCCGAGAACGACGAGGAACATCGCCCAATCGCGATAAGCCATGACGCAGGCGGCAAAAAGCATCTGCCCCGCCTGCACGATGCTGATAAAAAACACATCCTGGATGCCGACGCGCAACGCCTCCACGTCGGAAGTCACGCGGCTGATGATGCCGCCGACTTTCATGCGGTGGAAAAACGCCATCGGCATGCGCTGCACGGTGGAAAAGATGTCGCGGCGCAGGGCGTTGACGACGGTCTCACCCACTTCGAGCGCCAGCCGCTGGCGAAAATGGAAAAGTCCGTCGGTCAGCACCGCGAGCACGCCGTAGCCAACCAGCGCCTTCCACAACAGCGAAAGATCGCGCTGCGCGAACGGCTCGCGCGTGAAGCCTGCGATGAGGTTGCCGATGACGAGGCTCGAAACCCACACCAGGGCGGGCAATTGCGCCGAGCGCAAGGCCGTCAGAAAAATCAGCCAGTTGCGTTTGGCGGCGATCGGCTGCGTGTAGCCCATGAGCCGGCGGATGAGGCCCCAGTCGAGCGGTTTCTGCAGCTCCCCGTAATCATCGTCATCGTCCACGCGATGAACCAGCATGGGCACGCGGCCGGGCGGCGGCGTGGAAGGATTTGGATTGGTCAGCGCCGGGTTCATGCCGCGCCTTTCTTTTCCGCCTCAATCTGCAACTCGCGGTTGTCCACCAGCTGCAGGTTGGCCACGCTGAGGTACGGGCCGGGAGTTTTCATGAGCTCCGCGTGCGTGCCCTGCTGCACGATGCGGCCGTGTTCCATCACGATGACGAAGTCGGCGCGGCGCAGAGTGCTGAGGCGGTGCGCGACGATGAACGTCGTGCGGCCGGCGATGGCGCGGTCGAGCGCCTCGAAAATTTCGTGCTCGGTCTCCGAGTCAATGGCCGCGGTCGGGTCGTCGAGCAGCAGGATGGCCGGCTCGAGCAGCACGGCGCGCGCGATGGCCAGGCGCTGGCGCTGGCCGCCGGAAAGGCTCTGCCCGCTTTCGCTGATCACCGTGTCGTAGCCCTGCGGCAGCCTCATGATGAAATCGTGCGCGGCCGCGATGCGCGCGGCTTTTTCGATTTGCGCCGGCGTGGCCTCGGGATGGCCGAAGGCGATGTTGGCCGCGATCGTGTTGCTGAAGAGAAAACTTTCCTGGAAAACAAGGCCGATGTTGCGGCGCAGGTCGTCGAGGCGGAGGCTGCGCACGTCGAGCCCGTCGACCAGCACGCGGCCGGCCGTGGGGTCGAAGAATCGCGGGATGAGGCTCATCAAGACGCTTTTGCCCGCGCCGGTCGCGCCGAGGATGGCGACGCACTGGCCGGGTTTCACCTCGAGGTTGATGTCGCGCAGCACGGGATCGATGCCGAGGTAGGCAAAGGTCACGTTCTCGAAGCGCACCACGCCCTCGAGGACGGGCCGGTGCAGGGCGTCGGGCGCGCTCTGCACTTCGACCGGGGCATCGAGGATTTCAAACACGCGCCGCGCGCCGATCAGCGACTGCTGCACGCTGTTGACGATGAGCGCGACATTGTTGACCTGGCCGGAAAACTGGTCGAGCAGGCCGGCGAAAACGACGAGGCCGGCGCCGAGCGGCAGCCGGTCGTGGGCCACGAGCCAGCCGCCGTAGCCGAGCAAAACCATGACGTTGATGCGCGTGAGAAATCCGATCGCGGGCGAAAACAGGCTCACCCGCCAGAAGATGCCGCGTTGCTGGTCGAAAACCTCCTGGTTGCTGCGGTCGAATTTCAGGCGGTCCTCGGCTTCGCGGCCAAAGGCCTTGGTCACGGCGATGCCCTGGACGCTCTCGGCCAGGTTTTGCACCATGATCTCCACCAGTTCGCGATTGCGCGCGTACTTCGGCTGGATGCGGCGCGAGAACCACACCGCCATCACCCACAGCAGCGGGGTCGTCGCGAGACACGCCGCCGTCAGGCCCGGCGAAAGGCTCGCCATGTAGATGATGTAAACGGTCAGCGAGATGATCATGATGACGCTCTGCACGAGCACCTGCTCGAGAAACATGCGCACCGACTGCACGTCGCCCGTGACGCGCGTGATGATCGAGCCGGTCGTGTTGGCGTCGAAGAAACGGAAGCTCAGCCGCTGCAGCTTGCGGTAAACCTCGTCGCGCAGGTGGACCACGAGCTCCTGCTGGGTGAGCCGATTGAGCAGGAGGCTGTAGCAATAATTGAGGACGGCGCGGCCCGCGGCAAGGCCGAGGATGATGGCGCCGATCAGCGCGAGGACATCGAGCGCGGGCCAGTTGTCCGGCAGCGCCAGGTGGAGCTGGTTCGGTGACAGCGGCACGCGCTCAACCTTGTGGCGGATGAAATCGATGCCGATGCCCGTGAGGCTGAGCCCGAAAAGGCCCATCGTCAGCAGCACGAGTTGCAGGCCGAGCACCTGGAAGCAGCGCAGGCGATAACGCCACGCGAGGGCAAAGAGCCGTCGGATGAGCTTGCCATTGGTGTACGTCGCATCGCCCTGGGTGGTCGTAAGCATGGTGAATTCTGCGCGAGCAACCGACCCGCCGCGAAAATCGCCCACGCTTCCGGGGCTGGCCGGAACGGGCACGTTACGCGCCCGACCGCGGATTTCACGAACTATTTTTGCCGCCGCCCCGGCGGGGCAACCCATGCATCAATCTTATGGTTACGGCTGCGTGGGAACCCGGTTGACCATGCCTGGAGAATTTTGCGGCTGTTGTTGCACGGACGCGCGCATCGCCCGGCGGCGCCTGATCTCCTCGGCGATGCGCTCGAGACGCATCCGTTCGTCTGCCGGATTGGTGGCAACCGAACCTGGCTGCATCGGCGACATTCCCCCCGGCTGCGGCATGAATTGCTGCTGCATGGACATGGCCGCGATTTTCGGCTGCGCCAGGGACAGCGTGAGTTCGCGGCCCTGGTATTCGACGGTCACGCGATTGTGGGCCATATCGTGCGAGCGCACCACGAAAGGTTGGCCGGTTGCATTGAGCCCGATCCACGCATTGATGTGGCCGGCCTGGTCGCAAAGATTGAATTTATAACCTTGCGGCGTGGAGAGGATGCCGCGCAACTCCAAAGGCGAATTGGCCGGCGTGGCGCCGGCATCGGCATTGCCGCCCGCCGGCCTGAAAGGCGAGACGGGTGTCAGCTCCACTGCGTGCGCACTCGTCCTCGCGATGCTCGCAACGGTTAAAACGAGCAGCGCGGAACAACGGCGAAAAGCGGGCGCGGGATTCATGGATTTCGGGAGGGTATATTGAAACCCATCTAACGCCCGGGGTCAAGTTGCGCGCAGCCGCCACTCTGAAATTCGCTTGCCTCGCCATCACCGCCCGGCCACTTTGCGCCCCGCCTGCTGTTTGACTTCTCTGACTGGTGAATTGTCAGGCGAGCCCCGGTTCGCTGATGATTTGAAACTCGATGATCGGGAACGGGCGGAATCAGCACAGGCCATATTCAAGCAGATGAACACCAAGTTATACGTGGGAAACATCCCGTTCTCCACCACCGCGCAGGACCTGCAGGACCTGTTTGCCCAAGCCGGGACCGTCGCCTCCGTTGACCTGATCTTCGACAAATTCACGGGCCGCTCGCGCGGTTTCGCCTTTGTCGCCATGACCACCGGCGAGGAAGCCCAACAAGCCATCGCGAAACTTCACGGCTATGCCATGGAAGGCCGCAACATCACCGTCAATGAGGCGCGCCCGAAGGAAGACCGCCCGGCTCCCCGCTCATTCGAGGGCGGCGAACGCCGCGGCTTTGGCGGCGGCGGGCGCGGCGGCGGTCATCACGGCCACCGGGGCGAGCGCGGCGAACGCAGCGAACGCGGCGGCGGCTGGGAACGTCGCGGATAAATCCGCGGTTTTCACGGCGATAAAAGTTTGCCGGGCCGGGCCCCGCGCCGATTGCGGCCACTTTGAAGCGGCGCACCCGCCGGACGCTGAATCGAGCTCCCAGTATATTGCTTTGAACATCCTCCTTCGCTAAAGCTACGAAGGACAGGGAAGATCGCCAAGAGCCGTTGGAATTTCGCGATCAAAGGCAAAAGCAGAATCTGCTTGGAAATTTGATTCGAGCCAACACCAGTCCCTTTACGACCTTCGTGTTAAAACGTTTTTGAAAACGCCCTACCCCTTTTTCTCCGCGATCTGTTTTGCCACCGGTCCATCGAGCACAATCGTCTGCGTGGGAAACGCCAGCGCCAGGCCGCGCGCCGCCACCGCGCGCATGATCGCGAGGTTGATCCGCTCGCGCAGCGCCATGGACTTCTGGAAATCCGGCCCCTTCGTCAGGTAGGTAAACCAGATGTCCAGCGATGAGGGGCCGAAGCTGCGAAAATAAACCATGACCGAACTCGGGGCCACTTCCTCTTCGCGCAGGATGATCTGCCGGATGTCATCGGTGACGGCCGTGACTTTCTCCGGTGCCGTGTCATAAGGCAGGCCGATCGCCTGGTCCACGTTGCGCTGCGTAAAGCGGGACTGGTTGTTCACCGATTCGGTCGCCACGGTCTTGTTCGGCATGACGACCAGCGACATGTCGCCCTTGCGGATCTTCGTCGAGCGCAGCCCGATGTCCTCGACCGTGCCGGAAATTGTCCCGATCTGCACGGCCTCGCCGATTTTGAACGGCTGGTCGAGGGCCACGACGACCGAGCCGAAGAGGTTCGCGATCGTGTCCTGCGCCGCGAGCGCGAAAGCCAGGCCGCCGATGCCAAGGCCGGCGAGAAAAGCTTTGACGTCGGCCCCCAGGCTCTGGGCGATCAGCAAACCGCCAACCACGACGAAGACTGTGATCAGCGCTTTCTTGATCCAGGGCATGAACGGGGCGATGTCGAGATTCCGGTTGAGCGCGATCTGATGAAAATGATCGAGCAGGGCGTTGATCGCGCGGAGCAGGCCCCAGAAAATGACCAGTGAAAAGGAAACGCTCGCGGTCAGGTCGATGTAATAGCGGGCCAGCTCCGACAGCTTGAGCGCATTGAGCGCACAAAAAATGCCGAGCAAACCCACGAACACGCTGGCCGGGGTTTCCAGCACCGGGAGCAGTCTGAGGCGCAGCCCCGTCCTCGAGCCTCCCCCCATTTTGCGCAGCCGCGTGAGCACGAACGTCGAGGCCGCGCGGCGGAACAGCAGCGTCATCACGAGAAAAAACGCCGCCACGCCGTAATGGGCCAGGGCGTTGCCGTTCTCGTCGACTTTGAAAAAATCGAGCGCCGAATCAACGATGCGCTCGATCAACCCGGTGGCCGCCGCGACCGCGGGTTTATTCTGCTCACGCGCGAATACCGTCGCCGTGGCCGCCTCGCGCTTCAATTCATCGTCGGCCGTGGCGTGGCTTTTTTCCGGCGGCTCCGGGTTGGCCGGCTGCGCCGCCGCGGGTGCCGTGCCGGCCGGTGGGCTCGGGGACGGCCCGGTCGTCACGTTGTCGGCGGCCTGCGCCGACGGCCACGCGACGGACATGACAAAAAGCAGCAATAAAACCAGGCGCTTCATCCCTGCGCAGTGAAAATACCCCTGCGGGTGTGTCAAAGACTTCCTTTGCGTTCCATGCCTGCCTGCCGTGGCTCCTCAGCATAGTGCGAAGGAGGGGGCTCTTTTGCGGCTACCTCTCCTGCCCGATTTTTTGTCCACGAAGGATCAGACTCTCAAGTATCAGGTGTCTGGTACCAAGTGTCAGGATTAGGAGTCTGGAATCGGAATTCCGGCGCCGAACTTGTTACTTGTTACTTGGCACTTCGCGCACAGCGCATTGGTACTTGGTACTTTGCCTTCTCGTTGCACTTGCGCCCGCGCACCCGTCCACGCCATGCTGGGGAAGTGTTTTGCGCCGCAATCGATGCAATGACGCCGCTGCCGTGGTGGGCCTGGCCGGCTTTTTTCGTTTTCATCGCCGCCCTGCTCGCGCTCGATCTCGGCCTTTTTCGCCGCGGCGCGCACGACGTGCGCCTGCGCGAAGCCCTCGCCTGGTGCGGCGTGTGGATCGGCCTCGCCCTCGCCTTCAATGCCCTGCTCTGGTCCTGGCTCGGCGCCGAGGCCGCCCAGCAGTTTCTCGCCGCCTACCTCGTCGAACTCTGCATGAGCGTGGACAACATCTTTGTGTTCATTCTCGTCTTCGCTTATTTTCAAACCGCCCCGGCCTGGCGGCACCGCGTGCTCTTCTGGGGCATCATCGGCGCCGTGGTCATGCGCACTGCCTTCATCCTCGCCGGCCTCGGCGTGCTCCGCCGCTTTCACTGGGTGATTTATCTTTTTGGCGCGTTTCTCGTCTATACCGGCGCGAAGATGGCCTGGACGAAAAAATCGGCGGACGAAATCGATCCTGAAAAAAATCCCGCCGTGCGGCTGTTCCGCCGTTTTTTTCCCGTCGCCGCAAAATTCGACGGCGCGAAATTCTTCACGCGCGAGTCCGGACGGCGCGTGGCCACGCCCCTGCTCCTCGTGCTGCTCGTCGTTGAGACGACCGACCTGCTCTTCGCACTCGATTCGCTGCCCGCCGTCCTCGCCATCACCGGCCGCGCCTTCGTCGCCCTCACCTCGAACATTTTCGCCATCCTCGGCCTGCGCTCGCTTTATTTTGCGCTGGGCGGCGTCATGCAACTCTTCCGCTTCCTCAAGCCGGGACTCGCCATCATCCTCGTTTTCATCGGCGTGAAAATGCTCGTTGCGCGCTGGCTCGAAATCTCCACGGCCCGCTCGCTTGGCGTCATCGCCGCCGTGCTGGCCATCTCGGTCGCAATGTCATTGCTCCCGGGGGAAAAGCTGAATGACTGAAAGGCTGAAGGGCTGAAAATATTGTGTTTACAGAGAATGGCCCGATGGCTTGCGCCTTCAGTCCTTCAGTTTTTCAGATCTTCAGCCTTTCAGCCTTTACTCAATAAACCGCTTCCTCCACTCCGGCCGCGGCAGCGGACATTCCCGCCACGGACCGAATATCTTGTAGCGCGTGCGCGAGGTGAATTTGTACACCGCGTCGCGCGCAAACCGCGGAATCGAATACAATAACGCCGCGAGCACGCGACTCCCGCCGCCGCACAACCACAGCGCCCCCACCACGCCATCGGTCCGCAGCGCAAAACGCGGCTCCGAGCGTTTGGACCAATCCGGCACGAGCACGAGCGTGCTGAAATCCTCCGTCGGCAATCCGTGCGAACGCAAAAACTCCTGCGCCGCCGCGCTCTGCAGCGCCGCGAAACGCAGCACCCCGCGCCGGTCGAGGCGCAGCAGCATCCGCACGGTCCGGTTGCACAATCCGCACTCGCCGTCGTACAGCAGCACCGGGCCGGGTCGATCGTTCGACGAATTCTCGCTCATGATTAGACCTCCATAGTCTCCGCAGGTTACGAAATAACGCCGCCTGCGCCAGCGGGAAGAGCTTTTGACCACGGATAAGCGCAGATGGGGATTCGTTTCAGATTTTTTAACCGCGGATGAACGAGAATCAGTTTTTGAACCACTGATGAACACTTATAGGCACTTATTAATTTTAACCACGGATTACACAGATTTTTACGGACTCGATCCGGTTTTAACCGCAGATGAACGCGAATAGACGCGGATATGAATTGGCTGCGGAAAAACTCTGCGGGCCCGCGCCCGTGTGCTGCGCCAGCGGCGCAGTTCTCCCGCAGGCTATTAGTGCCGATTCGTGTGCGTTAGTGGACTCAGAAAGGTTTCCCGGCCCATCAGCGCCAATCAATGTTCATAAGTGGTTATAGAAATCTAATCCGATATCCGTGTTCATCCGTGCCTGTCCTTCGAAGCTCTCTCGCCTGGCTCGGGGCCTTGAGTAAGTCGATGGGCTCGTCGAACGGGGTAAAGGTGGACGTTCAACGCTTGGCCTAAGTACCAATTACAAACTACCAACTGCCATCTCAAATGAGCTCGATGTAATCGAGATCCTTGCCGTGCGTTTCCTCAAGCCCGCGCAGCGCCCACAACGCGATGAAGATGCAGGCGAGCCCGATGACCAGGGCGCCGTGAATGATGCCGATCCGGCCCCGGCAAAAGTTGAATCCGATCGTGATGGGCAAAACGGCGCCGCGCACAAAATTCGGCACCGTCGTCGCCACCGTCGCGCGAATATTGGTGCCAAACTGCTCCGCGGCGATGGTGACAAACACCGCCCAATAGCCGATGCCCAATCCCAGCAACAGGATAATGCCGTAGAACACCGCCGTGCTCTGTCCGCTCGCCAGGAAATACGCCGCCATCGCGGCCAGCGTGAGCAGGACAAAGCCGAAAACGATCTTTTTTCGCGAACCCATCATCTGGCTGAGGCCGCCGCTGGCAAAACCGCCCAAGGCCAGGCCAAGGTAGGTGAATTGCACCGCGCGAAGCGCCGTGATCGCGCCCTGGATGCGCAGCGCCCCGGCAATTTCAGGTGAGAAAGAAACGAGTATGCCGATGACGAACCACGTCGGCAGGCCGATGCAAATGCAGCGGAGGTATTTTCCCACGCGCGCCCAGCTGGTGAACAAGGCGAAAAAATTCCCGCGCGAAACGGATCCCTCCTGGATGCGCATCTGCCTGAACATGCCCGATTCCACCACGCTGACGCGCAGCGCCAGCAACGCCAGCCCGAGACCGCCGCCAATGAAATATGCCGTGCGCCAGTTGACGTGCCCGGCCACTTGTCCGCCGAGTACCGCGCCCAACACGCCCACCGTCGCCACCATCATGGTGCCATAGCCGCGCGCCTCCTTCGACAGTATCTCGGAAACCAGCGTGATGCCGCCGCCGAGCTCGCCGGCCAGGCCGACGCCCGCAATGAACCGCCACATGGCATAGGCATCGATCGAGTGAACAAAACCGTTGGCAATGTTGGCCACCGAATAAAGCAGGATCGAGCCGAACAACAAAGAGACGCGTCCCAGGCGGTCGCCGAGGACCCCGAAGATGATGCCGCCAACCAGCATTCCCACATTCTGAAAATTCAGGAGCATGAGGCCGCGGCCGACGAGCTGGTCGCCCGCGCAGCCCAGGTCCGTCAGGCTGGCGCTGCGGACGATGCTCAAAAGAAGGAGATCGTAGATATCGACGAAATAACCCAGCGCGCCAACGATCACGGCGGGCTGCAAGACTTCGCGGGCGATGGACCGGTGCGCCGGGGCGGGAATTTCAGTCATCATAACAGA
>Ga0307478_10003781_pt1 | contig 11064 bp, 6 predicted proteins | sample atmos_gasesECM4C_2_FD_203713 | JGI IMG/M metagenome (GOLD analysis project Ga0307478, IMG submission 203713) | Hardwood forest soil microbial communities from Morgan-Monroe State Forest, Indiana, United States - atmos_gasesECM4C_05 | ecosystem: Environmental > Terrestrial > Soil > Temperate...
GAACCGACTCCGATGTTTCTATTCTACTACCGTATGGTGGAGAGGTCTGATTCAAAAGTACTGCCTGAAAGGTGCAGTACCGATTCAAATGCAGCCTACGGCCACTGCCCGCCGCCGTTTCAGGCGTTCCCGAAGCACTTCCAGGTTGGCCTCTAACTTCCGCCGTTCATTCAAGTTCTCGACCTTCGGAAGCAGCCTTAGCGCGTTGGCATAGATGGACCGGGCGCCGGAAGAGTCAACGCTGGTCTCCGCTGCCACGCTCTGAAGGCCGGATTCCAACTCGCTGCTAATAATCCTGACCAGATCCTGATCCGTCTTCGCACGAAGCTCCGCGAGTTTGGACAGCCGTGCCGCGCTCATCAAAACCTCCCTGAAAAGTATGCTGGACGGAAGAGCCGTCGGAGATTGAAATATGTGGTACTAACTTCTCTAGGTTAGACGTTTCGGCGAGGCATTTGGTTTAAGTTTAGCCACGAAGTTTTTGGTTACAAGTTCATCCGGAGGTTGGGAAAATCGTGGCAAGGCCAAGCAAGAAGAGTATCTCCGGCGATTCTCCGGGCATTTTCGCCAAGGATCTCCGCAGGCGTCCCGCCTTTCTCACGATGTTTTTGGCTTGACGCGTCAAGCCGGGGCGCGTATAGTAAGTGAGCACTTACTTACGTGCTCTTATGGCGCTCTCTCGTGAGGTTGCCGCCAATTCCGAAGCGGTCCGTGCCCCCGGGAAGCGGATGTCGGCCGGGGATCGGCGGACGCAGCTTCTTGAAGTGGCGATCGAGCTGTTTTCCAAGCATGGATTCGATGGCACCACCACGCGGGAAATCGCGGCGGCGGCGGGCGTCAGCGAGGCCATCATCTTCCGTCACTTCGCGAGCAAAGAGGAATTGTACGCGGCGCTGCTGGATTACAAGAACCGGCAGGGCGGCACCGAAGAATGGATCGCGGAGCTGCGCGGCCATGCCGAGCGGTGCGACGACGAAGCGCTGTTCCGGAGCCTGATCCGAAAGATTCTGGATTCGTATCACGACGATCCGAGCTTTCAACGGCTTCTGATCTATTCGGCGCTGAACGCGCACGAATTCTCGCAGATTCTGCACCGCAGCCTGGGCATCCCGCTCTACGGCTTTCTTTACGACTACATTGCACGGCGGAAGCGCCAGGGCGCATTTGCCCGCCTCGATCCAGGAGCGGTGATCTTTGCGGTAGTGGGGATGCCGTCGTACTTCGGGATGGTGACCAAGCTTTTTGGCGTGGGCGTGAAGACAGCTTCGGATGAGGTCACGGCGGAGAATTTTACGCGAGTGCTGTTTGAGGGACTGAGCGGCAAACGCGCGACACGCGGGCGGCGCAAAACGAAAAAGAAGGGGAAGGTTTAGGCGCGTGCGGGGACGATCGATCGTGGCGATAGGACTGGCGGTGGGTGCGCTTTCCTGCGGGCGTTCCGGAGGCGGTGCGGTAAACGTACACGCCGCGGAATTGAAGCCGCTGCGGGTCACGACGGGCGTGGCGGTAACTCGCGAGGTAGCGGTTGCGATTCAGGCCAACGGCTCATTTATGGCGGATGCAACTTCCGAAGTGGCGCCGCTGACCGCGGGGCGCGTGGTGGCTACGCCGGTGGATGTGGGCGCATGGGTGAACGAGGGGGAAGTGATTGCGCGGCTGGACGACCGGGACGCGCGGCTGCGCCTGGAGCAGGCACGGGCGGTTCAGCAGCAGACTGAGGCGGCGCTGCGGCAGTCGCGCATGCGCATCGGGCTCGGGCCGAACGCAACATTCGATCCCGCGGGAGTGCCGGAAGTGCAGGCGGCACGGGCAGCGTATGAATCGGCCGAAGCACAGGCGAAACTGGCGGGGGCGGATGCGAAGCGCTATGCGAGTCTTGTGGCGACCGGCGATGTTTCCGCAAGCAATTACGAACGAGCGCGTGCGCAGGCGGAGAGCGCCGAGGCGCAAGCCGACGTGGCGCGGCGACAGTACGAAGGGGCCGTCAACGGGGCGCGGTTGAACCATCAGGGAATCGACGGCGCGGAAGCGGCGCTGGCGTCGGCACGGTCGCAGACGGCGATGGCGCAGAAGGAGCTGGACGACACGGTGGTGCGCGCTCCCCTGGCCGGGTACATCAGCGAGCGGCACATGGCGATCGGAGAACCGGTGAACCCGTCTTCGAAAATTGCGACGATACTTCGAGCAAACCCCATCCGGCTGGATTTGCAGGTATCGGAAATCGAGGCATCGCGTATTCACCCCGGCATGAAGGTTGTGGCGCGGGTGGCGGCGCAGGCGGGGCGGGAATTCGAAGGGAAGGTCAAGGTGCTGAACCCGGCGGTCGATCCGGGGTCGCGCGCCATGACGATACGGGCGGAGTTCACCAATCCGTCTCTCGCGCTGCGCCCGGGAATGTCCGCAACCGCGCGAGTGCTGCTGCCGCAGGGTGAGGAAGGCGTCTTCGTTCCGTCGGCTGCGCTGCTAAACGATTCGAGCGCGAATGCTTCGCGGGTTTTCGTAATCGAGAATGGCCGTGCGCGGGTGCGAGTGGTACAAGCGGGCAGCGCGGAGGGTGGCGCAACGCGGGTGCTTTCAGGCCTGGCGGGCGGAGCCGTAGTCGCGACCAGCAATCTGCCAGACCTCTACGATGGAGCGCTCGTAGAGCGGCGCAACTGATCCCTTAACCCATGCATAAACTTGCCGAGATCTGCGTTCGGAGGCCGGTATTCGCCACCATGCTGGTGCTGGCGCTGACGGTGGTGGGGGCGTTTTCCTTCTTCGGGCTCGGCGTGGATCTGCTGCCCAAGGTGGATCTGCCGGTGGTGCAAGTGACCGTCGTGAACCCTGGAGCGGCTCCGGAGCAGGTGGAGACGGAGATCACGAAAAAGATCGAAGGGGCGGTCAACACGATCAGCGGCATCGAGGAAGTGCATTCGTCTTCGACGGAGGGACTGGCGGCGGTGGCTGTTAGTTTTCAGTTGGACAAAAACGGCGACGTGGCGGCGCAGGAGGTGCGCGATAAGGTCGCGCTGGTGACGGGCGATCTGCCGGAAACGGCGCGGCCGCCGGTGGTGGAGAAGTTCGACACGGATGCGGCGCCGATTCTGCGGGTGGTGGTTTCGGCGCCGCGGCCGCTACGCGACGTCACGCACATTGCGGAGAAGCAGATCAAAGAGCAGATCGAAAACCTGAAGGGCGTGGGGCTGGTGCAGGTTCTGGGAGGCGCGCGGCGGGAGATTGACGTGGATGTGAATCCCGACCGCATGCGCGCGTACGGCTTGACGGTGAGCGATGTGGCCGGCGCCCTGCGGCAGGAAAACCTGGAGCTGCCGGGCGGGCGCGTGGATCAAGGGTCGCGTGAGCTGACGGTGCGGACGCTGGGCCGGATTGCCGATTCCAAGGACTTCAACGACGTTGTGGTGGCGAATCGTGGGGCGTACGCGGTGCGGATCAGCGATATTGGACACGCGACGGACGGTGAGCAGGAAGTGCGCAGTGCTTCGTTGCTGAACGGGCGGCCGGCGGTGGAACTGGTGGTATCGAAGCAATCGGGCGAGAACGTAGTGGCGGTGGCGCGGGCGGTGCGCGAAAGGCTGGCTGAGATCGCGCCCTCGTTGCCAAAAGATGTTCGCGCCGAGGTGATTGCCGATGAATCGGCGTTCATTCAGGCGGCGGTGGAGTCGATTGAGGCACACCTGATCGAAGGCAGCCTGCTGGCGGCGGCGGTGATTTTTCTGTTCCTGGCGAGCCTGCGGACGACGCTGATCGCGGCCATCGCGATTCCGACCTCGATCATTTCGACGTTCGCCCTGATGGCGGCGATGAACTACAGCTTGAATCAGATCACAATGCTTGCACTGACGCTGATGGTGGGGATCGTGATCGATGACGCCATCATTGTGCTCGAAAACATCTATCGATTTATTGAAGAGAAGGGTCTGCCACCGTTTCAGGCGGCCATCGAAGGCACGCGCGAGATTGGCCTCGCGGTGATGGCGACAACACTGTCACTGCTCGCCGTCTTCGTGCCGGTGGGCTTCATGGGCGGCATTGTGGGACGGTTTATGTCTTCGTTCGGGCTGACGGCATCATTCGCCATCGCCGTATCGCTGCTGGTTTCGTTCACGCTGACGCCGATGCTGGGTGCGCGGTGGCTGCGGCCAGTGACGGGTGCGAAAGGACACGGCTCGAAGGATGCTGGGCTCTTCGCGCGGACGGACCGGCTGTACACGCGGATGCTGCACTGGTCGATGGCTCACCGGCGCGCCATGGTGGCGCTGAGCGCGCTGGTGGTAGTGAGCATTGTTCCGTTGTTTGCGCTGATCGGCAAAAACTTTGTTCCGGATGACGACCGCTCGGAGTTCGAGATCACGATGCGCGCGGGCGAGGAATCCAGCCTTGCAGCGACGGAGACCGTGGCGGAGCGGGTGGCGCGCGACGTGCGCGAGATTCCGGGAGTTACGGCGACGCTGACCACCGTTGCGGGAGGCACACAGCGGGCGGTGAACGCAGCGACGATCTACGTGAAGCTCGCGCCGATTAGGGATCGCGAGCTCAACCAGCAAGAGATCATTGTGCGGGCACGCGCACTGTTGAAGACGTTTCCACAGGGACTGCGAACGTCGGTGCAACCGCCGGGTGGAGATCCGGACGGCCGCAATGCCGCCATTCAGTACACGCTGAGCGGGCCGGATCTGGGAAAGCTCAACCAGTATGCGCAGGCGATGTTGACGCTGATGAAGACGGCGCCGGACGTGGTGGATGCGGATTCGTCGCTGGTGCTGGGGAAACCGGAGCTGCGCATATCGATCGACCGGGAGCGCGCGGCGGACCTGGGCGTGCGCGTGAACGACATCGCACAGGCCCTGAACATCATGGTGGCGGGGCAGAACGTGTCCACGTTTGAGACGGGCGCGGATGAATACGACGTGCGATTGCGGGCCATGAGCGAATCGCGCGCCAGTGCCGAGACTTTGAAGCGGCTGATTGTGGCTTCGAGCAAACGCGGATGGGTGAGTCTGGATGATGTGGTGGTGATTCGGGAGGGCGCGGGGCCGGCGGCCATCGACCGGCTCAATCGGCAGCGCGAAGTAACGCTTTTTAGCAACGTACGGCCGGGCGGGTCCGAAGCGGCGGTCCTGAGCCGGTTGGATGATTTTGCGCGCGATCTGCATCTGGAACCTGGCTACAAGACGGAATTGGGCGGCACGTCGAAGGAGCTGGGGCGCACGGGCTACTACTTCATACTGGCGATTTCGCTCTCATTCATCTTCATGTACATGGTGCTGGCGGCGCAGTTTGAATCGTTTCTGCATCCGGTGACGATTCTGCTGACGCTGCCCATGGCGGTTCCGTTTGGCATTGTGGCTCTGCTGGTGGCACGGCAAACCATCAACGTATTTTCCGGCCTGGGGCTGCTGCTGTTGTTCGGCATTGTGAAGAAGAACGCGATTCTGCAGATCGATCACACTAATGGGCTGCGGAAAACGGGCATGGCGCGTTTCGATGCGATCATTCAGGCGAATCGCGACCGGCTGCGGCCGATTCTGATGACGACTGCCGCGCTCGTCGCGGGGATGATTCCGCTGGTGGTGGCGGGCGGGCCGGGGGCGGCGACCAACCGGTCGATCGGCGTGCTGGTGGCGGGAGGCCAAACGCTTTGCTTGCTACTGACGCTGCTGGCCGTGCCCGTTTTTTATTCGCTGTTCGAAGACTGGAGGGAGGCGACGGTGTGGAAGAAGTTGGCGGTGGTGGTGGAGGCGCGAATATCGCGAATCAAGTTGGCAGCGAGAAGTCTGCGCACGCGCGGATCGGAGTCCGAAGGAGCGTCGCGTTGACGCGAGTGATCCTAGTGATGCTGAGTGTGGCCGGGATGGCTGCAGGGCAATCGGCGGAGCGGGCGTTCCTGCTGCCGGACCGTCCGGGGATTATGGGGAAAGTTTCGATCACCCTTGAAGAAGCGGTTGCCGATGTGCTCGCGAACAACCGCGAGCTTGAGATCTCGCGCATCGACCGCGGCATCGCAGGGCTGAACGTGACCGCCGCGAGAGGGGCGTACGATCCGCGCCTGGGGGCCGACAGTTACTGGGAAAGGACCGTGATCCCGATCGGCTCGATCATCGGCGGCGGTCCGAACGGGGCGATTTCGCAAGCCACGGCAACCGCGGTGCCGCAGGTGAGCGGGCTGCTGCCGTTCGGCGGATCTTATTCGATGAGTCTCGCTTCGACCCGGCTGTCGAGCGACAACCAATTCAATACGCTGAATCCGCAATACCCCAGCGCCCTGACGCTGACGTGGACGCAGCCGCTGTTCCGGAACCTGCTCTATGACGACGCGCGCCACCACATTGAAGTGGCGAAGAAAAACCGGGCGCTGACGGACGCGCAATTCCGGCAGCGGGTGACGGAGGTCGTTACGCAGGCAGTGGATGCGTACTGGGACCTGGTGTTCGCGGCGCGCAACCTGGAGGTGCAACTAGAGGCAGTGGATCTGGCGCGGCGGCAAGTGGAGAGCAACGAGCGCATGGTGAAGCAAGGATTATTAGCGCCGATTGACGTGACGGAGGCCGAGACGCAGTTGGATAATTTCGAGCAGAACGCGTACAGCGCGCAGGAGAGCCTCACGCACGCCGAGAACGCGCTCAAGACGCTGATGCTTGGGGACCGGCTGGCGCCGATTTGGTCGAAGGCCATCGTGCCGGAGACGCCGTTGAACCTGACGGCGCCGAACGTTGAGGTTGGCGAGGCGGTGAGCGATGCCATTACGCACAGGCCGGAACTGGAACAGATTAAAATTTCGCGCACTATTAATGAGGCGGACGAGCGATATTTCAGGGAACAGACCAAGCCGCAGGTGGATTTGATTGCGACATATGTGGGCAATGGGCTGGCGGGGCGCGTACTCCCGCCACAGCCGAACGCGCTGACCGCGGGCACGGACGCCATTGTTGCGCGCATCAATCAGCTTTCCGAGATCGACGGGCTGCCGCCGGTGCCGCCGATTTCGTTTGGTTCGGGCACGGTGCCGCCGTTGCTGGTTGGGAGCTACGGGCAATCGCTCGCGAACATCGCGGGTTGGGACTTTCCCACCACGCACGCGGGCGTGCGAGTATCGTTACCGCTGCGCAATCGGACGGCCGAGGCGAACCTGGGAGCGTCAGTGGCACAAGGCCGGCGCATCGATAGCCAACGAGCGCAGATGCAACAGTTGATCGAGGCCGATGTGCGCAATACTATCCAATCGATGGAGTCAGCCAAGGCGCGGCTGGCTGCTTCGAGCGCCGCCCGCCGGTCCGCCGAAGCACAGCACGAAAGCGAACTACGCAAGTTCCAGGCAGGAACATCTACCGTGTTTCTGGTGCTGCAAAGGCAAACCACAATGATCAACGCACGCGATCTCGAAGTCCGCGCGCAGGCCGATCTGAGCAAGGCCATCGCCGATTACGAACGCGCCACGGCCAAGACGCTCGAAAGCCACTTTATCGATATCCAGGGGCAACACGGGCCAAAGGCTAACTGATCACAACCAGGAGATCTTTGGCCTCTACCTGCTGACCGGCTTGTGCGTGGATCGCCGCAACTTTTCCCGCGACGGGAGCATAAATGGTGCTCTGCATCTTCATGGCTTCAATGACGAGGACGCGATCTCCCTTTTTGATGGACTGATTCGGTTCGATGGCGACGCTGGTGATCATGCCGGGAAGCGGCGCGCCGACATGGCCGGGGTTATTGGGATCGGCCTTCAGACGCTCGGCGACATTGGCTTTTAATGAACGGTCGCGGACGGTGACCTCGCGAGGTTGGCCGTTCAGCTCGAAAAACACAGTGCGGCGCCCGTCGGGGTGCGGCTCGCTCGTGGTGAGGAACTTTACGACCAAGCGCTTGCCGGGTTCGATATCTACGGTGATCTCTTCCCCCTTCTCCATGCCGAAGAAAAACTGCGGCGAAGGGAGGACCTCGACATCGCCCCAGGTCTGCTGTGCGCGCGCGAATTTGAGGAAGACCTCGGGGTACATGAGGTAGCTGAGGACCTCGTCGTGCCGCGGCGGGCGGCCGATCTTCTTTTCGATCGTGCGCCCCGTCTCCTCGAAGTCCACCGCGGCCAGCCGTGCGCCGGGACGGCCGCGATCGGGCGTGCGGCCCTGTAGAATCACTCGCTGGAGCTTCTTAGGCCAGCCGCCTTCAGGCGTGCCCAGCGCACCGGCGAACATCTCGACCACGGAATGGGGAAGGGATAGATGATGATCGGGCTCAAGACGCTCTAATTGCTGAATGGTGATGCCGTGTGTGACGAGAAAGATCGCCATGTCTCCCACGACCTTGCTTGATGGCGTCACTTTCACAATGTCTCCAAAGGCGAGGTTCACGTCGGCATACGTACGGGCGATGTCGTGCCAGCGCGGACCCAGACCCATGGCTTCGGCCTGCTCCTTGAGATTGGTGTATTGGCCGCCGGGCATTTCGTGAATGTACACTTCGGCGGTTCCGCTGCGCGGGCCAGTGTCGAAGGGTGCGTAGCAGGCGCGCGCGGCTTCCCAGTAGTCCTCGCACACGTTCAGCGCGCTGAGATCGATTTCCGGGTCGCGACGCGTGTGAGCGAGCGCGGCGACGATGGAATTGAGATTCGGCTGGCTGGTCTGGCCGCTCATGGAGGCGATGGCGCCGTCGGCCGCGTCCACGCCCGCGTCACTGGCTTTCAGGACCGACGCCGCGTTAATGCCGCTGGTATCGTGGGTGTGAAAGTGAATCGGAATGCCGATTTCTTCGCGCAGCGCTTTTACCAGTTTCTCCGCCGCATAGGGTTTCGCAAGGCCAGCCATGTCCTTGATGCCGAGCACATGCGCACCCATCTGCTCGAGTTCCTTGGCCATGCGAACGTAGTATTCAAGCGAATACTTCTGGCGCTTGGGATCGAGGATATCGCCTGTGTAGCAGATTGCCGCTTCGCAAATCTTTCCGGTGCGGCGGACCGCTTCCATGGCCACCTTCATGTTGGGCAGCCAGTTCAATGAATCGAAAATGCGAAAGATGTCGATGCCTTGCAATGCTGCTTCGGATACAAATTCGCGCACGACGTTGTCGGGATACGCCGCATAGCCTACGGCGTTGGAGGCGCGAAGCAGCATTTGAAAGCAGATGTTGGGAATGGCCTCGCGCAAGCGCCGCAGCCGTTGCCAGGGATCCTCGTGTAGGAAGCGCATGGAAACGTCGAATGTGGCGCCGCCCCACATCTCGAGGCTGTAAAGATTCGATAGCCGGTGCGCCACGAAGTTGGCGATGGACAGCATGTCGTGCGTGCGCACGCGCGTGGCCAGTAACGACTGGTGCGCATCGCGAAAAGTAGTGTCGGTGAGCAGGAGCCGCTTCTGTTCGCGTGTCCACTGGGCGAATTTTTCAGCTCCGAGCTTGTCGAGCAATTGCCGCGTGCCGGGTGGCGGTGGGGAAGAGTTGCGCTGGGGAACGACGGGAACGGGGATGCGTTCCGGCCGCGGCTTGCCCGCCACCTCGGGGTTGCCGTTGACGATGACCTCTCCCAGATAGGTGAGCAGCCTGGTGGCACGATCGCGGCGCGGCGTGAATCGAAGCAGCTCGGGATGCTGGTCGAGAAAGGACGTTGTCACCTGGCCTGCCTGAAACTGCGGGTTGTTGACGACGTTTTCGAGGAACGGAATGTTGGTCTTGACGCCGCGGACACGAAACTCGCGCAGCGCACGGTCCATGCGCTTGCAGGCCTGATCGAACTCGCGCCCCCACGCGGTGACCTTGACCAACAGCGAATCGTAGAACGGAGTGATGATGGCGCCGCTGTATGCCGAGCCGCCGTCGAGCCGGATGCCGAAGCCGGCGGGCGACCGGTAGGTATGCATCTTTCCGTAATCCGGCACGAAATGATTCGCCGGATCCTCGGTGGTAATACGGCATTGCAGGGCGTGCCCGTAAAGCGGAATCTTGTCTTGCGAGGGCAGCGCGATGGCCGCGCTGTCCAGCGAGTGGCCCTGCGCAACCAGAATCTGGCAGCGCACCAGGTCAACGCCGGTCACCATCTCGGTGACCGTGTGCTCCACTTGAATGCGCGGATTGACCTCTATGAAGTACCAGGCGCCGCTTTCAGAATCCACCAGGAATTCGACTGTTCCGGCGTTGTAGTAACCCGCGGCGCGCGCGAGGCGCACGGCGGCATCCGCCAGAGCGTGGCGGATTTCGTCGGCCAATCCCTGCGCCGGCGCAACTTCGACGACTTTTTGATGACGGCGTTGAACCGAGCAGTCACGTTCGTAGAGGTGCACGATATTGCCGTGCCGGTCACCTAAGATCTGGACTTCGACGTGCCGTGCGCGCCGAACGTACCTTTCGAGAAACACGGCATCGTTGCCGAACGCCGCGCCGGCTTCGCGACGTGCTTCTTCCAGGCGCTCGGCGAAATCGGCGGCTTTTTCGACAACGCGCATGCCGCGGCCGCCGCCTCCGAATGCGGCCTTGATGATGAGAGGGAAGCCGATCTCGGCGGCCATTTTACGCGCAGCTTCGCCATCGGTCACCGGATGCTCGGTTCCGGGCACCACGGGAACTCCCGCCTGTTGCGCCAGCTTTCGCGCGGCACGCTTGTCACCGAGGAGCTCGAGCAACCGCGCATCCGGCCCGACAAAGGTAATTCCGGCGCGCTCACAGGCCCGCGGCAGCACGGGGTTCTCCGAAAGGAAGCCGTAGCCGGGATGGATCGCGTCAATCCCTTTTTCCTTGGCGAGCGCGACGATGCCCTCGACGTCAAGATAGGCTTCCACCGGACCTTTGTTCTCGCCGATCTCGTACGCTTCATCCGCCTTGAAGCGATGCAGGCTGAGCCGGTCTTCCTTGGAAAAAATGGCCACGGTGCGCAGGCCAAGTTCGGTGGCCGCGCGCATGATGCGGATAGCGATCTCGCTGCGGTTGAGGGCGAGGAGTTTCTTCATCGAGGCGGTTTTCAGTCCTTCAGCGTTTGTTGGATGCGCTCTGTCAGCAGGTCGGCGAACCGGTCCGGGTTGAAGCCGTTCATGCGGCTGGCGATCTCACCGCGCTTATCCACAATGATGGTCGTGGGAATCG